>Ga0209048_10002055_pt1 | contig 20162 bp, 23 predicted proteins | sample FrelakmetCRP12CR_FD_187146 | JGI IMG/M metagenome (GOLD analysis project Ga0209048, IMG submission 187146) | Freshwater lake sediment microbial communities from the University of Notre Dame, USA, for methane emissions studies - CRP12 CR (SPAdes)... | ecosystem: Environmental > Aquatic >... | reverse complement strand
TCCAGCCACCATGCCAGGACGGGAAACAGAACAAAGGAGCCTGGAGCCAGGAAGATGAGGAGGTAGGGACTAAGTGACGTCAAGCTGCGTAGATGGCCTCGAAGCTGAGCCCGCTCAGCGGACGTCCATCTGCTGCCATTGCGTTGCTTCATCAACAACGGCAGCAATCCCTGAACTCCGAGCATCTCAGCCCGAATCCGATCTCCCTCTCGGCTGAGGGGAGCATGAAAGCATGAGGAGAGTTTCATGAGAATCCTCTTGCGACAGTGGCAGGAACTTCTATCCGCGACGAGGAAAGCGGGGACATTCTACTGTTTCAGGTCGGCCCGATCCATTCTTTCGTCGCGCATCGAACGACGACTGCTGTGTTGTGGGAGCGTTGTGTGAGGGGAAACCAGGCGGGTTTGTCTGGTCCCTCTTGCTGAGTGAAACCAAATAAACCAGAAAGATCAGATAGACCAGACCCCCGCCACGCGCCGCGAAATGCTGGATCGAAAGACCCGATACTCATTCCTTGTTCTTCAGCTGGTACAGGGTGAGTCCCATGAGCGCGACCCCGCAAAACACGGCCCCCGCATAAAATGTGAATGATGCGCCAAACTGATCCCACAAGAATCCAGCTAGCACGCTGGCGATCAGCATCGCCAGGCCGCTGGCGAGGTTGAAGAAGCCATAGGCTGTTCCGCGTAGATCGGCTGGAGTTGTGTCGGCGACCATGGTGGCGAGCAAACCTTGCGTCATGCCCAGATGAAGACCCCACAACCCGACGCCCAATAAGACAACGCCCCAGTGATCGTTCGTCGCCAAGACCAAATCGGCCGCAATCAGAACCAGAAGACCAAGTGCGAGCAGCCTCAGATGACTCATCTGATCGGAGAGCTTGCCGAAAGGATAGGCCGATAAGGCGTAGATCAGATTCATCGCAACCATGACGAGGGGGACGAGGGCGATGGGAATCCCCCCGTGTTGAGCGCGGAGGACCAGGAAGGCCTCACTGAACCGGGCCAGCGTGAACACCGACCCGATACCCACTACCCACCAATAGGCTGAGCCCAGTCGCGAGAGATTGTCCCGTCGAATCGGGTTCGTGCGCACGTCAGTCTGCCCGTGTACAGGCTCTTGGATGCCGAACAACAAGAGCCCCACGGCCATCAATCCAGGCAAGACAGCTACCCAGAAGACGGCCCGGAAATCATTGGCCCAGAGCAGCATCAACCCGACCGCGAGCAGGGGGCCGATGAATGCTCCGACCGTATCGAGAGACTGTCGTAAGCCGAAAGCGGCACCCCGGATTTGTGGTGGGGCAATGTCGGCGACCAACGCGTCCCGTGGTGCGCCACGCACACCTTTCCCGACTCTGTCCAGCAGGCGAGCAGTCAAGACGAGGCCAACCCCGGAGGCTACTGCGAAGAGAGGTTTGGTGAATGCGCCCAAGGCGTAGCCGAATAAGGCCAGCCCCTTCCGTTTGCCCCAATAGTCGCTCAGCGTTCCTGAAAAGACTTTAACGACCAGCGCCAGAGATTCGGCGAGCCCTTCAACAAGGCCGACCACCATTGTGCTGGTCCCCAATATCGTGACCATGAACAATGGCAGCAGGCTATGGATCATTTCAGACGAGATGTCCATGAGCAAGCTGACAAAACCCAACACCCAGATCCCCGAGGGAATGTGGCGCAGGGAGTGCCCTGCCGGTGACTCAACCTTCATCATTCAGATCCTTCATGAGGTCCGTATGCGACCAAACCATACAACGCAGGCAAAGAACTCGGGACATTCTACGTTTCAAGCTCGGCCTGGTCCATGGCCGTCGTGCATCGAATGGGGACTGCGGTAATTTGGGAGCCTTGTGTGAGGGATGGCGAATCAGAGGCGGTCTTTTTGGAGCGCAACTAATTTAACTAGAAATACCCTGTGTCCCGAAATGGTTCCTGACACCTGTGCATTCGCAACCACGTCTTGTTCTGTACGGTCACTGCGTCGCCGGCTGAATCATTTGAGACCGAACACCTGTCACTTCCCCATCTCAATATCCTGCATGAGCCGTTGAAAGTCCGGATCGTTCTGGATCAGCCGCGCGGCGGCCAGGAGTAGCCGGTCAATCTGCCCGTCGGTGAGGTACAGCGTCGTGGGAATTCTCATCAGCGACTCTCGTTCATCGGGATCGGCAACCTCACCGAGACTGGCGTTGATGAAATAGATGTCGGCATCCTTGGCGAAGGGGCTATCGGCGGCTCTCGGCTGAGTACGAAGTTGTAGCCGCGTCCGATCCACACCTAAGCGCAGGAGCGCGAGCGTATCGGCCGAATAGCGATTGATCGGCACAATCGACCAGCGAACTCATGGCTTTGAACAGGGACGGGATCTGATCGGACCCAAAGTCCATCACGTCCGGGGTAGTCTCCGCGTTCACTGAAATGATCACGAGCTTACTCACCTGTTTCACCCGCATGAACTTCAGGAGTTTATCGACCCCTCCTAAGACGCTGGATGCTTCAAGCAAGCCTCGAAGTGCCATGTTGTCTGACAGGCCCCCGTCGAGCAAATGGATATACGCACGTTTGTGAACATCAAGGTAGGACAGGTACTCTTTCGCTCGCTGGCCCGCCGATCCGCCTCTCCGTAGAACTTCCCCCGATGACGGGACTTCAAACCCACACGTTCCCGCGTAGTTCTTTAACGAGATCGGACTCAGCACGAGAGGAAGCGCAGCAGACGCGGCCGAGGCCTTGGCAATTTTCAACTGGCTCAAGTCTGAGCAGACCCAGTCGAACTGTACCTGCGTGAATTCAAAGCGCGCGAGCGTGGCCATGTCTGTGGCGTGGATGTTGAGAAAGGGCCGCTGCTGGCGTCGCAGCAGATCGCCATAGGTTTTTCCTTCGAACAGGGCCTCGTCCAGCAATTCAGCCATGATGTGCGTTCGCCCAAAATAGGGCGACCACAAGCGAAGCCAATTACTGGGGGACCGCAGAATCCGCGATCTGAGTTCACTCTCCCAGTCCTTTCGTAAGAACCGATACTCGAAGTCATGGAAGATCTGTTCGCCGTACAATGCATAGTATCCGCCAGTGAAGGTCCCTCCGGACAACGCAAAAATGACATAAAGTTCATCGAGCAAACGCTTGTTCTTGCCTTCCCAGGTAATCTGTCGGCGAGCAAGTTCTCGTAAGGCCCCGAAGGCCAGAGTAGAAGCACGACTCCCGCCGCCGGAGAACGTGGCCATGATCAGGAGACTGTCCGAGTTGTCTTCTCCAGCTGGAGCCAGATTGCTGAACCGATAGCCGTCGGCGGGAACCCACTGCTTCAATGGCGCATTGAGAGTCGGACGCACGTATTCGCAGCCAACGAGGGTACTCAGCAGGAGGAGAAGTGCACAGATTGAAGAGATGTAGCGACTCATTTGCGGGATAATACCCCACTACTGGTCGAAATCAGCCCGTCGCCGAGCGGCCATCGAATGCCACCCTCAGCGGAGGAATCGGTCAACCTGCGATTGTTGAAATCCCTTCAGGCCCCGAGAACTAGCAATTTCACGGGGTCACGAAACGGTTCCTGGAGCCGTACTCTTCGTGATTATCCACTTTCACGCGCTACCGTTTTTCAGGCGATATGGTTCTCAGAGCAGCCGAAAACAACTCATGAGCCGCGACATTAACCGGCCTGTGTTTGACTGTTGTGCTCGCCGGGTCCTTGCCAAGAAAGTTGTCACCCTTCCAGTTCTTCGACGGTCTGATCGGTCTGGGAACGAATCCGCCACCACAGTTAGGACAGACATTGCCCAACACATGAGCAACGCATGCGGCACAGAACGTACATTCATAGGAGCAGATGCGTGCCTCAGGTGAGTTGGGTGGCAGCGCTTTGTTGCAATGCTCACAGGTTGGCCTGAGTTCCAGCATGGCGTTTCCCTTTATTGGCGAGGCTCACTTGTCAATCTGCTGCCGCGAGTCTACTGCAAAGTCGGAGACGGGTCCATCCATTCAAAGGCAATGGGGGAGAGAGGTGTGAGGGGAGACCAGAGGAACCAGATCTCCGCTGCGCGCCGGAAAAGTGGTCCTGGCACCGTTTCATGCCGCTCGCGATCAAAATCATAGCTCAAATCTCTCACGCCGCATCTCGATTTATCAGGTTCTTCGGCGTATGCTCTCAGCTCGTTCACCAACAAATAGTTGTGAAGTAATTTGGTCCCAGGATATCGTTCATCTTCATGATTGACCGCAAATTTACGTTCCCCGCCATTTCCCAGTTTGTGCACCATCATTTACTTTGGTTCCTGATCAGTGCCTATGCCATCGCCGCTGTCTATCCGACCGTCGGTTTATGGGTCAGGAGCGTTTCCTTCGGGGACATCCCGATCTTTCAAGAGAAGATGCACATCTCGTTGCTGATGATCATGCTCGCTTCACTCATGTTTAATGCCGGGTTGGGCCTGAAGACGTCGCACTTAAAAGCCGTCATGCAAAAAAAGCGTGTACTGGTCGCCGGACTGGTCGCGAACTTGGCGATCCCGATGGCTTATATTTTTGGCGTCACTCTGGTGATGCGGCTCTGGTATGAACCAGAAGAAGCACAACACATTCTCGTTGGCTTGGCCTTGGTCGCTGCCATGCCGATCGCGGGCGGGTCCACGGCGTGGGCACAGAATTCCAATGGTAATTTGGCCTTAAGCTTAGGCTTGGTTCTCTTCTCTACCATTCTGAGTCCCATCGTTACGCCAGTGGCATTTCAGGTGTTCGGTGAGATGGCAACAGACGAATATGAGATAGTGTTGCAGGGTCTCGCGGCCTACGGTTCGGGAACGTTCCTCGGCCTCTGGGTCGTGCTGCCATCTTTGCTGGGCCTCGGAGTGCGGTTGACGGTTCGAGAAGCGTGGCTCACCGCGGTCATGCCCCATATTAAGTTCATCAATGCCATCGACTTATTGCTATTGAATTACTCGAATGCCTCGGTGTCTCTTCCCCAAATCATTACCGACCATGATGTCGACTTCCTGGCCGTAACCCTAGGAATCACGACAGGGCTGTGTCTCACGGCCTTCGCCTCGGGGTATGGACTGAGCCGACTGTTTAAGGTAGACCAGGCTGAACGTATCTCGCTCATATACGGATTAGGCATGAACAATAACGGAACCGGCCTGATCCTGGCCTCTCTCGCTCTCGCCTCTTATCCACGCGTGATGGTGCCGATCATTTGCTACAACTTAGTCCAACATCTTGTGGCGGGAACTGTGCATGAGGTCACGGGTAGATCCTCTGCCAAGCAGACGTCGGGAAATAGCTAGCTGAACGTCGTATCGAATTGAATGCGAATAAAGTAGAGCCTCTAGCTGTTGGCGGGGAGGAAAGAACGTACGACTCTTCACTTTGGCGCAGCCACGCCATACAATCATGACCCATGCGTCCCCTCATTTGCTTCATTGCCACAAGCTTGGATGGGTACATCGCTGGCCTAGCGGGCGAAATCGACTGGCTCTTCACCGATCAAGACTATGGCTACACTCCCTTCTATGCCGGCGTCGATGCCGTCGTCATGGGCAGGAAGACGTACGATCTCTGTCTCACGTTCGGCGAGTATCCGTATCCGGGAATTCCCAACTACGTTTGGTCACGGACACGCCACGGGAAAAACGAACATGCGACGTTCGTATCGGGCGATATTGCAGCATTCATCAAGGGATTGAAACAACAAGAGGGGAAAGCAATCTGGCTCGTGGGAGGAAGCGCGCTAGTTGGAGAGGCACTCAGGCACGATCTACTCGATGAACTGATTGTGTCCATCCACCCCATTGTGCTTGGAAACGGCGTACCGCTATTCCCTCAAGATCTTCCGAGGGCACAGTTTCAGTTGGTCAAGTCCACACCATTTGACACCGGCCTTGTGCAACTGACTTACCGACGAACCCGCTAAAAGAAACCAAGGCACTCAACTCTTCCGATCGGCCTGGTCCATCGTGCTGTGAGGGGAGGAGGGAGGAGAAAGCAGGCCCGCCCCGCGTCGCGAAATGGGGCCTGACGCCTTCCCCGTTCAACGAGGGCCATGGATTTTGCACCACATGCACATTGGGCTCACGAAGTCATGCGACCTGTTTCAGCAGGATGTGTGGAAGGTCTTGGAGAACGAATGGAGGGACCTTCCACAGGCAGCGTGATATGGAACGAAGTCCCCACACCTTGTTCGCTTTCAACCGTAATACTGCCCCCATGGGCATCAACCACGTCTTTCACAATCTTCGTCCCGAGTCCTGTTCCGCCTACCTTGCGGCTGATCGCCTGGTACGTAAAGAGACTGTCCCGAACCTCAGGTGACATCCCCTTCCCGGTGTCAACGACAGACAGAACGATATTCTTTCCCGATTGGTCCGTGCGGCCTTGAACGGTCACAGATCCACCCGATGGCACTTCAGGGATTGCATTGTTCACGAGGTTATAGATGGCATTGAAGAGTCGGCTCTCATCGGCCCGAATCTCAGGCAGGGTATCGACCCTCTCTGTACGGAGAATGACCCCGCGTTCATCGGCGAGGATGTGGAGCGTCGCATACACGCTTGCCACGACGTCGGCAACGCGGCAGGGAGCAAACTGAGGGGCCCGCGTTAGCCCCTTGACGGAATCGGCGATCTCTTTGACCCGGTCGTGGATGCGCCCGGCTCCTCGCCTGATCATCTCAATGAGTTCTTGTGTCAGATCTCGACTGGGTTTAATGGCGCCCGCCGCAGGCTGCGGCAATCTCGAGAAGCATTCGCCCAGTTCCTGTTCAAGGAGCGCGGCCCCGCTCAGAATGGGCATCAGCATATTTTTCAGATCGTGCCCGATGTCTCCCAAGACCCTCGCCACCTCGGCGAGCCTTTGCTCCTCCACCAGACGAGCCTCGGTTCGACGGAGTTCCTCTTCCGTCCGCTTGCGATCGACGAACAGACCGACCTTAATCCCGATGTCCGCAACCATTTCGAGCACATCCTGATCCGGCTTACGGCTCTCCCGGCTGAAAAACTCAATGACGCCATACATATGCTCGCCCTTGCACACAGGAAACGCAAAACCCCCGCGGAGGCCGACTCTCGCCGCCATCGGAGCCCGGCGAAAATTAGGGTCTGTGACAATATCCGGAATCCAGATCGGCTTGCTCGTTGCCCAGACACGACCGATGAGTCCATCACCGCGTTGAAATGTCCGCCCCCGGCTGTCGTCGATGAACTCGGGTGCCTCAACATGCGGCGCATGCCACAAGTCAACAAAGCGGAGTACCTGCCTCTGTTCATCCCTGCTCCAAAACATACCCACTTCCCAGTTGAGGCTCTCACCAAGGGCTCGGAGGATTGCCTGGCCCGCGTCCTTGAGGGTAGCCGACTCGGCCAATACTCGAGTCACGGCGTATTGTGCGGCCAGACGCCGTCCTGATCGCTTGGTCTCAGCCAGAGCTTTTCGTATGTCGCTGACCATCCGCACGTAGCCGCGGCTCACATACGTCAGCGCGAGCACGTACGCGGCCAATCGCACGAAATGCCAGACCCACCATTCGCTCTGCCACGGGGCGGAAAACAGAAACATCGTTTCGGCCGATCCGAACAGGATCGCCAATGTCGCCAAGAGCTGATGTTCCGGCCTGCCGGTGCGTCCGGACTCGAGCCAAAAACCCACCGCGCCGGCAAGGAACAAGACGGCGGCGAGACCGTTCACCGCGAGGGCAATCGGCGCGAATTGGTCCTGCACCGTGAATCGGGGCAGTTGGTGAGGAAAGGCGAGGGCGAGAATCCCGAAGGCGACGGTCGCGGCTGTGACGAGGTAGGGAATCAGTTCTCTGGTCCGCTTCCCGATCATCCCTGGCGGATGCCACACAAACGAGAAGGCCACGCCCCCGAGGAGACTGGCCGCACTGCGCAACAGCACGAAGCCATGTTCGGGAGTGGAGACCGCGTGAAACCCTTCGAGTATCCCCATTCCCAATAAACCGCTCGCCACCCCCTGGAGCCTCTCATCTTCCCACTCCGCTTTCCGTGCGAGTAACACCAGGCCCATCAGCACAGCCGCCAACCCACCCAACGCTTCCACGGTGGAATGGAGCGGTACGTTCAACCAAATTCGATCTGGCCAAAGGGATCGGACGACCAGGCCGGACAGCAAGCTTGCGGCCACAATACCTAGCAGGACGAGATCCTGTGCTGAAAGTTTGTGTTTCATCTCACGCTCGCCAATCGGTCGACACGACGAGTCGAGGACATTACGACGAGATGGAATAAACGTCAAGCCGACGGTTCATCCCGCGCAAGTCAAGCCCTGCCATCGGACTTTTGGATCTAGTTAGGCTGGTGCAGGGAAGTGGCTCCAGACACCATTTCACTTCTCGATTGCGTGAGGGAAGGAGAGAGGAATGTGAGGAAGGCGCAGGCCCGCCACGCGCCGCGGAACGTTCGACTGCAGACCAGACCTCGCGTCTTACTTGAGCATTGCCCTCTATCGACTTCGCCTTTGAGTCATCACCGTTGATGCAAGTGCCACCAGACCGCACCGGCCAACGCCCCGATGGCCAGCAGGAAGACCGCAAGTTTGAAGAAGACCTTCCCCGTCCTGAATAACAGGACCAGTAAGACGATTCCGACCAGCGCCAGCACACCCGTTGGCAAGTCATAGACCGTAAGGTTGTCAAGATTCATCATCGATCAGACCCCGGTTCAGTTCCCAGCGGATGGGGCGTCACCATATCAGCGAGCGTGCCCAACTTGCACAGCGGTCTTGCTCTCTGCTCGGCCATAGGCGATGAAGGTCAGGTAGATCCCGATCGCGAGAAGCACGATGAGCAACGCGTACACGGCGGTCGCGTTTTGTTCGGTCTGCTGTTGGGCAGACACAGGAGCGATCATCCGGATGAGACCACCGAGAATGGCCAGCCAACCCATGAGCGTGACCAGCACGGGCCAGCCGCCCGTCCAACGATTGTGAACACGGACGATCGAAAGGCCAGCAACAAAGAGCAAAGTGCCCGAGAGGTACACGACAGGAGCGGGAGTGTTCGCCCAGATAGGAAGATTCATCCATTCTGTAATAGCGAGTGCAATAAGAGTAGGACCGAGCAGACCTGCGATCTGCTTTGAATTCGTCATCTTAACCTCTCTTTCCCAGCATAGACTCGCGCTCTTTATCGGGAAGGGCCAAGAAATAGGGACATTCTGCTTTGCTGAAACAGCTTGCTCCATCGCTGTGTGAAGGAGGGGGTGATTCAGAGGCGGTCTATTTGGTCTGTTTTGTTTGTTTGGTTTAGCGGGTTGTCTCGTGCCCCACCAAATGAACCAGAAAGACCAGAGAACCAGATCCCCGCCGCGCGCCGGGAAATGGGATCTGGCCATGTATCATTGCCGGTGCTTATTTCATCACCGGAGCGTGCCTAATGGTAAAGACTCCCACGTCCCTTGTAATGATCACCTGCCCTGCCCGGTTCAATCGAGCCACTTCCTGAAAGAGCTCATTCCAGGTGAATTCAGGATAGCGAGCCACTAAGGCCTCGAACTCGCATTCCAGGGAGCCTTGGAGCAATTCGAGAATACGGTCGGTAATGGGCTTCTGCTGAGACATCGGGATTCCTCCTTGCGGTCCTTACACGCGTCGACCTTGAATGACACGAACCAGAATCACCACGATTGCGATGACCAAGAGGGCATGAATGAATCCGCCCATGGTGTATGAGCTGACAATTCCCAGAATCCAGAGGACAATCAGGACGATTGCAATGGTCTCGAGCATGTTGCTTCCCCTTTCGCCAAGACGTGGCCAATCATCCATCTAGCGGCCCACCGCGCCTGACCAATAAATCTGCTGGAGTCCCTCGAGCAGAAGGGCAACGCACCTTTCAACAACCTGTTGTGGATAAGCCTACTCCAATGTCGAGTGCGTATCTACCTCTGGTAACGCTGTCGAGGCGCAGTGCGAGGGGAGGGGGTGGAGAGAAGAGCGAATGGCGGATGGCTTAGAGCTTATGGCAGGAGCGAGCGGGGATCGGCGGGGGTTGTCTGGTCGCTCTCGTTCGTCGAACCGCACACATGAGACCGACCGAAGAAATCAGATGAACCAGACCCCCGCCACGCGCCGAAAAAAGGTGGGATTGCAAAACCTGACTCTCAGTCTTCGTCAGCTACACCGCCTTGCTCGGTTCTTCGCGGACTGAGATCGTTGGCTCTGTGAGCTGCAACTTGTAGCGCCAGTAGCGGAGGCCGAGTCTCGAAGGAAGTTCACTCTCGCGACGAAACCCCATCGACTCGTAGAGTTGTTGCGCAGCAGTCATCAACTCGCTGGTGAACAGACCGATCACCTGGGCAGCATCGTCGCGTGCATACTGAATACAGGCGGATACGAGTTCCCGAGCGATACCCCGACCGCGGTGAGTTGGAGTGACCGCAAGGAGAAGAACGGCCGCCCAGTCCAGCGGGAAGATCTCAGGGTTGCCCTTACCAACCGGGCAATATCCGACTGAGCCTACGATTGCCCCTTGATCTCTTACCACAAGGAACTGTGCCGATTGTGCGCGGGCTTCAACGGTGCGCAAACTCGCCTCCATGCCGCGCCAGCCGTCAGGACTCATACGGCCGGCGAACTCCCGGTAGGCCTCGACGTTGAGATCGGCGATCGCATCGAAATCGCTGGTTTGTGCCAGGCTAACCATGAGTTGCTCTCAAGCAATCGAGTTATGGAGTCTGTTGCAGTCTATCCGTGCAGCTTGCGGTGTTGTCTCAGCAATCTGCTGCGGCGAGTTTACTGCAATGCCTTAGGCGTATCCATCACTCCGGAGGCGATGGGGGAGTGATATGGGGTGAGGGGGGCAAGGAAAGCGCCAGATCGCCATGCGCCGCGGAATTCAGAATGTCCCACTTTTTCTGCCGCTGACCCTCATTCTTCCTCTTGTGCAGAATTTCACGAATTCGTTGCAAGCTAAAAAGATCGAGGCATACTTACATGCAAGTACATACGTATCGCCCACATTGCTTCTCACCTTTCTCTTTCCACGGGGGGGACCATGAGAACCACCAGCCAACCGCTTACCAATCCGCAAACGGTCGATCGAAGAATGCTCGGTGTGCTCAAGAAAAATGGCGCACAATCCATGGAAGGTCTCAGCACACTGACGCGGATCGGCTGGGCGCAGGTGTTCATGTCAGTGGACCGTCTCAGCCGGATTGGAAAGGTCTCGCTGACTCCCGTTCGCCCCTGTGAATATCGAATCTCGATCGGCGGACTGCTTCGTCGCTAGTTTTGTCCGGTTCCCGAGAGAAACATGTGAAAAAGAAAGCGGGACATTCTACGTGTCTGGTCTGATGGGTCTATGGCGTAGATGTGTTAGATGAAGCGGTGAGAGGTGGGGAGGCAAGGAATGCACCAGGCCGCCACACGCCACGAAATGTTGGATTGCAAGACCTGACCCCATTTCTGATCGCAGGCTTTTCCCAGACGGATGACAGGGTGTAGAGAGCTTCGACGCTGTTCCACTATCGGTTATTTGTCCCCTCCTCGCGCAAAATCTCCAAGCTGTTGCATTCATTTTCCTTTGCAGAGCAACCCTCTGGATGGATTTTGATGAGGGGGAGCGTCGCATTGACATCTGGAATCACCCAGCTCAAAATTTCCAACCATCTCGCTCCCCTTATATTTGAGTTTCCTCCCTCTCCAGTGCCTCTGAAAGGAGGTGTACCATGTCCCGTACTCTCTACTTCGCAATTCTCATGGTGGCAGCAGCAGTACCTTCGTTTCCGGGCATAACCGTGGCCGCCCCAGCAGAGAACACGGGCATTCCTCCCTTCGTGCAATGGGTTGATCCAACCGAGAAGGCATTCACCGTCGACGTGCCTCAAGGCTGGAACATTAATGGCGGCACCCGCTGGCAAGGACCCACCGCGGCCCGAGGGTTCGTCACCGCGGCGAGCCCGGAGGGACGGGTTCACGTGTTTCTCGATGATCCTGACATCGTGGGCCGCCAAGTGCCTCATCCCATGTATGCTCAACTGGGCTGGAAAGAAGGGGCCCGGGTGACAGCACCAAGCGGCGACCCACTGCTCATTGCACGGTTCGAGACAGGCGAGCAATTCGCGCAGCACTACATCGGGCTGAAATTATGTCCGCGTCCGGAGACAAAGACGGCCCCGCTCCAGGAAGAAAGCCGCCGTATCACGACTGAAATTGCGCCCTATGCTCGGGCCATGAACGCAATCGCACAAGCCAGTGTCGGAGAAGCCAGTTTCCAATGCAGTGGCAAAGAAGGCTATACCTACGCTACCACCTTATTGATCAGTCCCCCCAATCCTGCTGGGGTGCACGGTTGGGCAGTGTATAAGCTTGCGGGTTATACGGTCGCTGATCCGACCGCCCATGAACTTGCCCGCTACGTCATGTATAAGATGTTGGCCAGCTTCACGATTGACAAAGCGTGGGAGGCCCAGTACCAGCGTAAGGTTCAGGATACAACGGGCAACGTCATCCGGATGCAGAATGCGCTGACTCAGGAAGTTCTCCGCCGAGCCAAACAGGATGTCGACGAATCCTTGGCAAGGCTGAATCATCCCAATCCGGGAGTGCGAGGACTCGGGAGAAATAAAGATTCGGATGATCGGCTGAGTAAGCAGCGTAGCGAGACGATCCTCGGACAGAAGCGAGTGTGCGATGATATTGGTCGGTGTGAGACCGTGGACAGTTCACACGACTATTACTGGATGGATCACAGCGGCCGAGCCGTGCCAGGCCCAGCAAGCGGGGGGCCTCCTGACAACAGCGGCGCGTGGCGACGGGCCCAATGAAGAAGCAGTTCATCCCCTTCAAACGATACGATTGGAGGATAAGAGGTGCAATGAATCACTGTGCTCGTTTTGTGCTCAACTCCCCCTCACTCCAGTCGAATGTGTAGATTCCCTGAAAGGGGAGATCAACAAGCAACCATGGGAAGCCGGGCTGCCACGCGCCGCGAGATGGGGCCATCGATTGCTCACTTCTTGAACTTTGGAATCTTCCTGTTTTTCTCCCGCCAACTCCCCGACGAGCGGTGAGGATTGTTTACGCATAGTGTGCGCAGGCTCTTGTGACTTTTCCGTGTGGATCGAAGAAAAAGAGTTCTGCCGCCATCCCTCTCGTACCCCGGTAGTAGATTACGAGGCTTTCGGCACCTACCAGTGTCGAGTGCCTCTCAAAGTGCAGCGTGGGCATACGCTCAAGAGCTTTGGCCCAATATGCAGCGATGGCTGCTTTACCTTTCAGGACTCCGGAAGACTCTCCCGCAATTTGGGCGATATAGGGAGAGGACATTTCGAAGTCGTCTGTGTAATGCGCAAGAATGCGTTCGAGATTGTGGCTATTCCAGGAGTCAATCCACTCCTGCGTGAAGTGATCTGCGAACTCGCGGGTGATCATAAGCCTCCTCACTAATCTGTTTGCTGTGGCCTAGCAAGGCAGTCTCACCAATCTAGTTTCGGGGAGTTTACTGCAAAGGCGGAGGCGTATCCATCACTCCGGAGGCGATGGGGAGAGGGTGGGTAAGTAAGTGAGTGAGTGAGGAAGGAACAGGATCCGCCACGCGCCGCAATGTTGGCCCGGATACTTGTCTCTTTTTATGACGACTGACCGACGCCTCATTTGTGGCCAGAAGCCGGATTTCGCGAATCCAGTCTCCTCTTTGTCCTATAAGGATGTGATAAGTACCAAGCATAGAGCAGCGACAGCAGGACAAAGTTGGGAATGAGAATGGTTGGTGCCATCCATTGCCAGCCGTTGAACTTCCAATCGAAGAGAGGCCACAAGACAGGCGTCGGGAAGAACGCATGCGAATGAGTGGGCACGTCAACCAGCACATGCAGACCCCAGGCAGAGAGTTCCCAAACCGGTCGTTTCAGGAGGAACCAAATCAGGAGAAACACGATGAGGAACACGATGAAGCTATGTGTGACATCGTACAGATGATGCACGTATTGAGGGATCGACGATTCCGGGGGTGTTCCGTGACTGAAATCGGGTTTGTCTTCAAGACCGACCATCGCTGCCGTCCACAGAATCCCGAACGAGAGGAGATCCGGAGCCAGGCCGATCACGAATGCAAGCCAAAAACTCGATCGACTCTTCCGACCGAAGGCAATCGCGCCCCAGAGGCCGTGGGAAACAATATCCATCTGCTCCTCCCCAGTCGGATGGCTTACATACCCCCGCACCCGCTAACATAACAAATTTCATCTGCTGGCTACTTCACCATTCAGGAGAAGAGAGCCGGACCGCCATGCGTTGCGAAAGGTTGGATTGCAAGGCCCGACCCTCATTTTTGACCTAGTGCGTCGGAGGAAGCACCGCAATTATCCGGAGTGGGCCACCGGTACCACCGGCAATCTTCATCGGCAGGGCGATCACCTGGAATCCCTGAGCCGGAAGAAAGCGGAGGTCAGCAAGATTTTCGAACACCGGCATGTTCTGCGAGAGGAGCGCGACATGCGTCTCAAATCCGGTGGATTGACCATAATCGATCGACGCGGTGTCGATCCCAATGGCCTCGATCTGTCGCTCGCGCACCAGCCAAGCTGCTGCCTCAGGATGCACACCCGGGAAGTGGAGCGCACGCACACCCTCCGGCCCTTTCAGCTCTGTGCCCAGATAGTCTTGCCGCGACGGCCAGAATTGGGCAAAACCGGTGTCCACCAGCACGATCGCCCCGTACGGAATGCGTCCATGCGTCGCCTCCCATCGTTCGAAATCCTGGATCGTGAGGCGGTAATCCCGATCGCGGGCGCATTGAACCGAGACGTCAATGTGGACGCCGGCTCCCACCAATCGTTCGATCGGAATCTGATCCAGCGTCTGCCCACCTCTGACAAAATGAATGGGTGCATCGATATGGGTCCCGCCATGTTCGGCCATCTCCAGGCGGTTTGAAGCGTAGTAGTATCCGCCTGGCGTCTCTCCCTCCTGCTGGACGACGAGCCGGAAGTCATGTTCAGTCGGCCAGACAATCGTGTCCGCCCCGAACGCATGAGTGAGATCGATGAGCCGCGAGTGCTCTAAGGCAAGGTGATCGAATCGAGGATGACTCGAGGTGCATCCCGAACTCCCCAGTACGCCCAGCACCACGAGCCCGTTCATACACTCCTTCACCATGGCCTATTCCCTCGGTGCTCAGATCTCTTTCGGTTGTCTCATCAATCTAGGTTCGGCGAGTGTACTGCAAAGGCGGAGGCGTATCCATCACTTCGGAGGCGACGGGGGAGCAAAGTGTGAGGGGAGGGCGATTCAGAGGTGGTCTATCTAGCGCGCGGGGCTGTCGGGCCTTTCACGTTCGTCGAACCACACACCGGAGGCAGACCGAGGAAACCAGATGAACCAGTCCCCCGCCCCGCGCCGCGAAATGGGTCTGGGGTATCTTTTCAGGTTCACCGGTTCGGGCCGAGGTGCAAATTCAAGCAACGACCCTATCTTTTCCCCCATCGCTTCGTTATCCGCGTACGTCGGCGAATGCTTATTTCGCAAACGGATTGCCGGCATTTTGCCAGTCTTCAAGGTTCATCACCACGGCGGTGGTGTGTGTGAACCCCAGCTCCGTAAGAGACTGTGCCGCGAGAGAGGCGCGGTTTCCGCTTTGGCATTGGAGATACAGGGTTCTGCCCATCTCGGTGTTGGCCGGAAAGCCGACATGCTTCCAGATTTGGAATTCGAGGAGACCGCGGGGAATGTTGATCGCCCCCGGCACATGCCCTGCGGCATACTCAGGCGGCTCTCGCACGTCCACGATCAGGGCATCGCCCGGACTCTCCACGACCTTCCGATACTCCTCCATGCCGATCGTCTTGACCTGCTTCTGCGCCGCCTGAATCTTTTGGGTCACCACCGGCGGATAGTTCTGCGCGAGAGCGAATGGAGGGACAGACAGCACCGCACCGATCACGATGACCATGGATGACCTGAACAACTGGTTCATGTGTACTTCCCCTTCTTGGGACATGAGAACAAGACGCGCTCACATGCGCCATCATGATGATGACACAAAGGCAGTCTACGCCGTTCCTGTGAAGGGCTCAAGGCACTGCGGAGTGTTGTGAGGGGAGAGTTGGAGAGAAGGAGTCTGCCCGCCACGCGCCGCGAAATGTTGGATTGCAAGACCTGACCCCGCTGCTTGCTGCGCTGGCATGTGATCTGAACGCACACGAGCGTGACGCGCCTACTGACTAATATGCGCAAGTGTGTAGCGCATCGGGTCTGCGGAAGCCTTGAGTAAACCGTCGAACGGCCCGTCCATCTCCAATATGAGGAACACGGCGCCACCAACCGACAGTGCACAAAGGAAGAGAACCCCGATGACCGTGGCATTTCGCGGGGCAAACAATCCGAAGCTCGCGAACGTGATCGTGAGCCAGAACAGGAGGACCACAAGGAACGGCAGAGGGACTGATGTTCCGCCGCCGGAGAACACGAGCCACCTGGTTCGCATCAGCGCCTCGCTGAGTTCCACCGCACGGGATTGGAGCGATCGCTGGGAGTCATTACGCGGTGTGAGACCGCGGATTCGATCCGGGAGTCCCTCAACAGTCGCAGATACTCCCAACGGATCCAAATGGGCTGGCCGGGAAGAATCCTGCGGCCAAATGTCTTCCATCCGGCTCGCAAGCACTTGCTGCATGGTCTCACGAATCTCGCGGGTCTCGGGCCCGTAGCGAGCAAGTAGGCGGTCGAGTGTAAGGATGTCTACGGAGGTGTTTTTCACCCCTGCATTCACAGTATCAAAGGAACTCTTGGCGGAAGCAGTGACGAGGCCAAGAACAAGCGCGGTCATGGTGGCGATGAGCCCGGCGGCAATCTTCACCGTGTCTCTCGACTCATTGGTGAGGTGATGCTCTGGCAAGGTGGTGCGCAGCCACATTCCGAACAGCACGCCCCCAAGCGTGCATGCAAACACGATCACGCCGACAAGAGTAGGATTCATTTGTACTATATAAAGTGAGCTGCGAGATGGACTTGTGGCCTGTCGGCCTATCCCCGACAGTGCTTTGATCCAAGGTGAAATAAAGTCGCAGGCACTATCCTCACTTACGGAATATTTGTCAAGCATCGCCCACATCAAAATACTGCCCCTCACGCAGCCCGTTTCCGCCTGCCCTGTCTCTGGAACGGACGCGCAATGTACGTGACGGAGCATTGCACAGGGAAAAAACGGACGGGACGATTTGTGAAGCGAACGAGAGCCTCGCAGGGGGATCATCGTAGGAGGGCTGCAGTGAGAAACCGAGGACATTCTACTTTTCCAGATCAGCCCGGTCCATCGTTGCGTGAGGGGAGGGGAGGGTGATTCAGAGGCGGTCTATGTGTATGTGGTGCGCGGGGCTGTCAGGTCACTCTCTTTCGTCGAATCGCACATGAGACAGACCGAAGAAAGTAGCTGAACCAGCGCCCCGCCATGCACCGCGAAATGAGGCCCTTTATGCAGCGACCGAGCGTCTGACTCGCACATCGACCTTCAAGCCGGCATGAGTCAGCATGGTGATGAGGGTGTCCACGCTGAAGAGACCGATTTTCCCGCGCATGAGGTCGCTGATCCGGGGTTGAGTCACGCCGAGACGTTCAGCCGCCTTCTTCTGGGTCAGGTGCTTCTCCTGAATGTACTTTTCGATCTCGATCATGAGCATGGCCCGCAACTTCAAATTTGCCGCTTCCTCAGGGTCGAAACCCACATCCCGAAATACATTACTCGTGGATACGCGTTTCTTCATGTGTTCCTCCTGTGGCTCAGTAACAGCTGCAGTCGTCGCCGCGCGACATCGATTGCCGATTGTGGCGTCTTTCGCGTCTTTTTCTCGAAGACATGTAGCACATAAACGGCTTCTGCCAACTTGGCCAAATAGATGACTCGGTACTCGTTGTCGCAGTGAATCCGTATCTCCTGAACCCCACTGCCCACGCTAGGCATGGGCTTCCAGTCCGATGGGTCCAGCTCTGACTGAATCTTAAAGAGCTGATACCCCGTGTCTCGCTGAGCCTCTGCCGGCCAGCTTCGGAGATCTTCGATGGATGACCCCAACCAGACGAGCCGTTTCACGGCCTACAGTATATACAATATTTTGTATAAGCGTCAATTAGGGGCGAGGTGTGCACGGGGGTGGAGGGAAGATCGAATGGCGTATGGCTCATAGCTGATGGCAAGGGCGAGAGGGGATCGGCGGGGCTGTCTGATCTCTCTCGTTCGTCGAACCACACCGACGAGACAGACCGAAGGAACCAGATGAATCAGCGCCCCGCCACGCGCCGCGAAATGGGTCCTGACACTTTTTCATGTTCAACAGCAAGAGACTCTTGTGCCCCCTTTGCGAACGCCCTCGAAAGTGGGGCTAGCTCATCTTGTCCCGTGGGATGCTTCAGGCGGGATGTCGTCCGAGGGGACGTCACGAATCTGAATCGAGTCGACCCGTTGCTGGGCCAGGACGTCCGAGATGATCACGACCTTGTCCCCGACCTGAAACTGTTCACGGTCCTTCAGGATCCGGAAGGCCGTTTGCAGAGTCTTTTCAGGGTCCGAACTGAAATCGATCTTGAAAGGAAAGACACCGCGGTTGAGCATCATGGTCCGTCGCGGTTGGCTCATGTTGGTAAAGGCGTAGATGTTGGTATAGAAAGGACGGCAGTTTGCGACGAGATCGGCCATGAGTCCCCGTCTGGTGATCACGACGATTCCCTTGGCGTTGACCCCCTGGGCGAGCTGAACGGCTGCCGCCGCCAGTTGCTGCTTATTTCCCGCGTTGCGCAAGTGTTTCGCAAACTGCAATCCGGGTATCGTCTCGGATTTCAGCGCAATCTTGCGCAGGTATTCGACACACTTCACCGGATACTTCCCAACCGTGGTTTCCCCGGACAGCATGACGGCATCGACTTCTTCATAGATCGCATTGGCGACGTCGGTGACCTCGGCGCGGGTAGGGTGTGGATTGTGGATCATGGATTCGAGTAGATGGGTTGCCACGATCACGCGTTTTCCGTACTCGGCGCACATTTGCACGATCATGCGCTGGACATTCGGCAGATCTTCCAGGTTGATCTCCACCCCCAGATCTCCACGCGCGACCATAATGCCGTCCGATTCTTTGATGATCTCTTCCAGGTTCCGGACCCCTTCCTGGTCCTCGATCTTCGCGACGATCTTGACCTTTCCAGCCTTTTCGCCCAAGAGCGCCTTGAGCTGCTGGATATCCACGGCCTCGCGCACGAAAGAGAGGGCGATGAAGTCCACATCCCGTTCCAGGCCGAACAGGATATCCTTGGTGTCCTTTTGCGTGATCGCCGGCAGATTGACACGGACGCCCGGGAGATTAACGTGGCGCTTACTCTTCAAGAGCCCACCGTCCAAGACACGGCACCGCATGTGGCGCTCTTTCTTCTCCAGAACCTCGAAATTGATCAGCCCGTTGTCCACGGTGATCTTATCCCCGACGTTGACCGCCTCAAGCAAGTCCGCATAGTCGATGTGGAAGGAGCTCTCTTCAACGTCCCTCGCCCCGCGCGTGGTGACGGACACGATGGCGCCCTGCCGCAGATCGAGCTCGCTGGATAGGTCCCCGGTGCGGATCGACGGGCCTTGCGTGTCCAGGAGGATGGGGATGGGAAACTTTACCTTCCTGTTGAGTGTTTTAATGTGCTGGATGACCTTGGCGTGGGAGTCGTGGTCGCCGTGGGACATGTTAAGTCGCACGATATTCATGCCGGCCTCGTACATCTTCTGCAACATCTCGTAGGAGTCCGTGGCCGGGCCGATCGTGCAGATGATGCGGGTCTTTTGCATGCGTGCTCCCCGGGATACTGACCTATCCCAGCCAGCCGAGGTGAAGCCCACAGACTTATGGCGACTTCATGCGGCGGGATAGGAGAAGAACCGGGGTCATTCTACTTTTTATCGTCGGCCTGGTCCATCGTTGTGTGAGGGGAGGGCGATTCAGAGCCGGTCTATCTGGTGCGCGGGGCTGTGTAGTCTCTCTCGTTCGTCGAACCACACCGACGCGACAGACCAAAGAAACCAGATGGACCAGATTCCCGCGCGCCGTGAAATGGTTCAGATCCCCTGGTGTTGCTCAGAAAAGTAGCCTGAGCTACCCCCGATTTCATGGACACCGAGTTAAGGTACACGCGAGGCTTCAAACCGCACCGGACTGACGTAGCCGAGGGTCTGATGCAGCCGTTGCC
>Ga0209048_10002054_pt1 | contig 20171 bp, 15 predicted proteins | sample FrelakmetCRP12CR_FD_187146 | JGI IMG/M metagenome (GOLD analysis project Ga0209048, IMG submission 187146) | Freshwater lake sediment microbial communities from the University of Notre Dame, USA, for methane emissions studies - CRP12 CR (SPAdes)... | ecosystem: Environmental > Aquatic >... | reverse complement strand
GGTGAACGCTCCCCGTGGTGCGCGCTCGACGGCTGGCTGGCCGAGGCCGACGGCGACCATCCGGTCGGGGTGGCGGTCCTCGATCACTCGGCCAACGGCGGTCACCCGGTGCCGTGGTACGCGAGCACCCGGGCCGACACCTACGGTGACGACGGCTGGTCGAACTTCGTGAACGCGGCGTTCCTGTGGGATGGCCCCATGACCGTCACCGCCGGCGAGGAGCTGCGGCTCCGCTACCGGTTCATCACCCACGACGGCATCTGGGACCCGGACCAGCTCGACACCGCCTGGCAGCAGTGGCAGGGCGACGAGAAGTGAGCACTCCCCAACCCGTGCCCGCCGCGCCGTCCGCGCCGCGACTGGCCGAGCAGCTCCGCGACCTCGTCGTGACCACGCTCGGTCGCCTGATCGATCTCCACCTCCCCGGCCTGCGCATCCCGGGGAGCTTCGCCGGGCACAAGGTCGAGCCCGACGTGGCCGCCGACCTCGTGTTCACCCTGGGTTGGCTCTCCGAGGCGGGCGTCGATCAGGTAGCCGGCTATCCGATCGACGATGCCGTGGCCATGGTGCTCGCCGCGATCGACGGTCCCGGCACCCACACCTTCTTCTCCTACCGCGTCGCCGAGACTCTGTTGCGGTGGGGTCCGTTCTCAGACAACCCGCTGCTCGACGGCTGGTCCACCGAGGCGAGGGCCAACCTGGCCGATGCCTGTGACAGCACGTCGTGGATCCCGCTCCTCGACCAGGGCCTACCCCGCAACTACGCCGCGGTTCTGGCCCGTTGCGAGGTCGCCCGCGCCGCGCTGGGCCTCGACGTCGAGCGCTCGGTGCTCGACGACCTCGTCGAGCGGACCGGCGCGGTGCTGCGGGCGAACCCCCTCGGCTTCCTCGACGACTCCACCCACCACGTCGGGCGCTACGACATCTACTCGGCCGACGTGTGGCTCTTCACCGAGCCGCTGGCCGATCGGCTCGGAGAGGTGTGGCCCTCCGGGGTCGACGCCGCGCTCGCACTGGTCGAACGGGTCGGCTCGCCGGACGGCACCGCGGTGGCGTGGGGCCGCTCGACGGGCGTGCTCGGTGGCGCCCTCACCGTCGAGCTCGGTGCCCTGGCGCTCGGCGGTGGGCACACCGACGGGCCGGGTCGCTGGCTGCGGCGGGCCGGCGACGCAACCGACCGCCTCAGCGGGTGGTTCGACGACGGGTTGATCAACGCCCACCAGCACCGCTCGCCCTACGGGTACCGAGGCCCGATGCGGCGCCTGCAGCTGACCCTCGACGTGCTCGGCAAGTTGGCCTGGTCGTCCGCGCAGTTCGCCCGGGTCGACCCCCGGCTGGGGCCCGCCTCGCATCGCGAGACCTACCCCTGGCAGGACGAACTGGTTCGCTTCGACGGTGACCGCGCATCAGGGGTCTGGGCCCACCGCAGCCCCGGGTCCGAGCTCGTGGTTCCCTTCGTCGGTGCGACCCGAAGTGACTACCTCGCCGCCCCGCGTCGCCCCGGCCTCTGGGAGGTGCCGGTCGATGCCGATCTCCCGTGCTGGGTGCCCCTGGTGGCCGCCCGGCACCGAGTGTGGACCGCGGCCGGGCTGCCCTCGGAGGTGACCCACCTCGACCGCGGCGTCACCGCGACCTGGGACGGGCTCGTCGAGGCCGGTGACCTCGATCCCGAGGCCGATCGCCCCCGCCTACCCGGCGGGTGCACGACCCGCTGGCAGGTCGAGGGTCGCTCGATCCGGTTCGATCTCGACCTGCACCTCGAGGTCTCCGCCGACGCGGTCACCGTGCTCATCCCGGAGACCGCCGGTCGCCCGCTCGCCGTCGACGTGGTCGAGACCGGCGGCGCTCTCGCCCGGGTCGACACGATCGACGTCGACGGCATCAAGGAGTGGCGCAGCTTCTGGGCTCCGCTGCCGACGGTCCACCAGGCCGACCTCGATCCGGCGCCCTCCCATCGGCTGTCGGTACGGGTCACGCCGGCGCTGCGAATCGCCTCGACCGCGCACGGCCACCACTACGACTCGAGCCTGTACGGCCCGTTGCGGGGCCGGGTGCTCGGACTGCGCTCACCCATCGGTGCCTTCGCCGACCGAGGTGTGCACCTCGACGACCTCGACGCGTTCCACCTCCACTGGCCCGAGTGGCTTGCGTTCGACGACCTCGACGAGCACCGCCGCCTCGTCGCGCTTCTACGCACCCACCGCGTGCCCGTGGTCTGGACCGCCCACAACCTCACGCCCCACGAGAAACGCCCCGACCGCTACGACGCCGTGTACCAGGTGTGGGCCGGGGCCGCGGCCGCCGTGATTCACCACTCGGCGTGGGGTGAGGCCCGCATACGCGAGCGCTACCGGTTCGCGCCGGGGGTCCGTCACGTCGTGATCCCCCACGGCCACTTCGGCTCGCTCCACCGGTCGGCCGCCGACGTGCCCCGCGCCGAGCTGGAGGCCGACCTCGGCCTGGCACCGACACCGTTGCGCATCGGGCTGCTCGGCGCGCCCCGGCAGGACAAGCTCGTCCTCGAGTTCCTTCGGGGCGTGGCGGCCTGCCGACGCGACGACCTGCAGGTGGTGTGCTGGTCGTTACGGCCCGACGAGGTGGCCCCGGTCGATCCCCGCATCGCGGTCGCCGAGCCCTACGACATGGTCGATGCCGAGACCTACGCCCGACGGCTGGCCGCCTGCGACCTGCTGGCCCTGCCGTTCGATCCGGACGGCGAGATGCTCGCCACGGGCCTGGCCGCGGACGTGATCGGTCTCGGCCTCGGCGCGCTCGTGTCGGACTGGGGCTACGTCGCCGAGGTGCTCGGCGAGGCCGGCATCCCCTGCGGCCACACGGCTAGCTCCATCGCGGCCGCACTCGACACGCTCGACGTCGAACGCGTCCCGGCGGCGAGGGCGGCCGCGCGGGAGCGTCAGGGCGAGCTCGCGTGGACCGTCATCGCCGAGCGCACTCTCGTTCTGTTCGACGAGGTCGTGCGGATTGCGGACGCCGAACGCGCCGACTGACCTGTCGCTCAGCCGAGCAGTTCGTCGAGCCTCGCCGAGATGTCGGCCAACAGGGCCCGGTCGGAATCCGGTCGGGTCGGCGAGGAGGGGTGGGTGCGGCTCGTCGCTATCCACCCCCGCAGCTCCAGGAACATCGCGGCGTCGTGCCGGTACCCGGGAACGGGCGCCCTGAACGAGAGCTGCCCGAGGTACTGGAGCAGATCGTTGAGCTCCCAGAACCGGACCTCGTCGCCCGCCGCCCAGGCCGCGTCGCGGGCGGCGAACCCATCGGGGGCGAACGTGGACAGGCCGAGCAGGTAGTCCGAGCCGTAGACGACCTGGTCGATGGCCAGGTCGTTGCCGGTGAGGACGAGGAAGTCGGGGCGCAAGCGGTCACGCGCCGCCAGGCGGTCGAGCTCGGGCCCCCGTGCGAGCGAGGAGTGCTTCGCGCCGATGAGCTCGGGAAGCTCGAGCATCGCCTCGAAGGTCGGCTGCTCCCAGATACGGCCGGCGGGATGGAACATCGCTCCGAGCTCGAAGCCGAGGAAGACGTCGACTCCCGTGGCCAGGATGGCGTGCGCGGCGACCAGGTCGGCCTCGGCCAACGCGGCCAGGCCGTGCGACGGGAACACGATCGGCGTGCCGCCGGCGGCGGCGATGGTGGTCATGGCCGACAGGTAGGCGTCGGCGTCGAAGGCGTCGCCGGGCTGATCGTCGACCAGCGCACCGGCGACGAACACTCTCGGGGAGGATGCCGCCGCGATCTCGAGTGCCCGGCGCCGATCCTCGGGGCCGAGCACGGGCCCGAACCCCGTGTCCATGTTGACCGCGGGCACGAGCCCGGCGTCCAGAGTGCGGGTGAGGTGGGCCTCGAACGCCGACCAGTCGATGGTGCCGTCGGCGGCGAAGGGCAACAGCACCGCGGACATCCCCAGGATCGATCGCCCGTGGCGCACCGGCGCGGTCACGCCAGCCATCGCCGCAGGGTGGCCGCATCGGCGGCGAGGGCATCCGGGTCGTCGCCGGCGACGAACTCGAGCAGGGCGAACCGGTCGAACTCCGGCCGGCCAGGAGCGGCCGACGCCGCGGCGAGCGCGGCCGGCCAGTGACCCTCCCCCGCGGCCAGGGGGTGCCGCTCGAGGTCAGTGGACCACTCGTAGACGTGGAGGTGGGCCAAGCGGGGTGCGAGCAGCGCCAGATCGGCCACGTCCGACGCGGGCCCGCGCCCGAGGGCGACGGGGTCCCAGTACGGCGGCTGCCAGGCGGTGAGGAGGTTCTCGACGCCGACCTCCTCGACCAACGCGAGCGCCGATGTCGCCGTGGCCGTGAGCGTGGCGGCGTGGAACTCGAGGTACAAGGTGATGCCCTGCGAAGCGGCCGCCGCGGCCAACACCGCGAGCACGTCGGCCACCGCCGCGCGCTCGGGCGCGCCACAGCCGGGCTCCACCGCGAACGGACACCAGATACGGACGAGACCGGCACCCAACGCGCCGGCGCTGTCGAACACCGGACCGGCGGCCGAGGGGCCGTTCTCGTCGGCGAAGAGATACGAACCGTACGACGCCACCCGCAGGCCGGCGTCAGCGGTGAGCCGAGCCGCCGAGGCCGCGGCCGCCTCGTCCCCAGGCGGCACGTGCACGTCGGCACCCCATTCGATGCCCGCCAGCCCCGCGGCGGCTGCCCGGTCGACCACCTCGGCGATGCCGAGCTGGCGCAGGGTCACCGAGCAGAGCCCCGGGGCGAGGCCGGTTGATCCGCTCACGCGATGCGGTCCAGGTCGGCGCGGGTCACCGGGTACCGGGGCGGGAGCCCGGCTGCGAACCGCTCCACCTCCTCCACCGCCAGGTCGGCCAACCGCCACAGCTCCCGACCCATGGCCCCCGCGACGTGAGGTGTCAGCGCGACGTTGGGCAGCGTCCGCAGCGGGGATTCGGCCGGCAGCGGTTCGGGCTCGGTGACATCGAGCACCGCGGCCAACCGGCCGGTCTCCAGCTCGGCCAGGAGCGCATCGTGGTCGACGAGCGCACCCCGTGCCGTGTTGATGACGGTGACCCCCTCGTGGAGGCGGGCCAGCTGGGCGGCGCCGATCATGTGCCGGGTCGAGGGGACGTCGGGCGCGTGCAGGCTGAGCACGTCGCACCAGCCGCACAGCTCGTCGAGCTCCATCGGGGTCACGCCGAGCAGGCCCGCCTCGGTGTCGTCGAGGTACGGGTCGGCGACCGCGATCTCGAGGTCGTACGGCGCGAGCAGCTCGATCACCAGGCGACCCACGAACGAGGCGCCGACGAGGCCCACCCGCTTACCCAGGTTCCCGACCCGCACCGGGTCGAGCGACACCCGCGCCCCGGGGTCGCGCTCGCGGGCGGCGTACAGCAGCGCACCCTTGTTCGCGAGGAGGATCATCGCCACCGTGTACTCGGCCACCGGCCGGGCGTTGGCCGCGGCGGCCGACGTCACGATCAGGCCCCGCTCCCAGACGGCGTCGACCACCTGCCACTTCACCGTGCCGGCGGCGTAGGCGAACAGCGCGAGCCGCGGCGCCAGGACGAGCACCTCGGCCGTCAGCGTGGGGCAACCCCAATGGCCGATGAGCACGTCGGCCCGATGCAGCACATCCGAAGCTCGATCGTCGCCGAAACCGGTGAGCGGGCGACGGTCGATGATCTCGCCCACCGCGTCGAGACGTTCCCAGTGCTCGGGGCGGAAGGCCAGGTCGGCGAGCCCGTCGAGCATGGCGAGGGCGATCGCCGGGCGCATCACCGCGGCCTCCGCACCGCGTCGCGCTTGATCCTCAGGAGCTCGACCCGCTCGGGCCGGATCCTGTAGGCCTCGTCCAGGGGATAGCACCCCGACACGAGGCCGTGGCGGGGCGCGGTGGTGCAGTCGCTGAAGGTCCGGCACAACTGCGGGCGAACGACCGGCCGCCCGGCGAGCACGTCGGCCGGCAGGGTCGGGTAGCTCAGCACCATCCGGCCGATGCCCGCCAGGCTCATCCATCCTTCGCGCACCAACGCCTGCGCGGCGTTCGGCAGCCATTCCTGCAGGTAGGTCAGGCCCGACCCGACCACGGTGAGCCCCGGGTGCGCCGCGCTGAGCCGGGCGGTCACCGCTGCCAGCGTGGCGACGTCCACGAGCGGGTCGCGGGGCGGAAGGTAGCCGTCGGAGGGTGGGAAGTACGCGGGACGTTGGACGTGTGGGTTCGAGTACGGGCTTCCCGCGGTGACGCAGAGGAGGTCGACGCCGGCCGCCTCGAGGCCGTCGAGCAATTCGTGCACTTCGGCCAGATCGATGCCCAGGCCCGACCCATCTCCGCCGAACGCGTACGGATACGGAACCGGAGCGTCGGCTACCGGGGCTCCGACGCCGTCGGCCGACGGCGCGTAGGGCACGCCGTCGAACGCCGAGAGCCGGGTGCCCACGCCGAGGCCGGGGCACGCGGCCCGGATGCCCTCGACGATCCGACGGACGAACCGCATCCGGCCCTCCAGATCGCCGCCGTAAGGACCCGGCCGGTCGACGGCGCTCAGCAGTTCGTGGCCGAGGTAGCCATGACACTGCTTCACGTCCACGAAGTCGAAGCCCGCCTGCCGGGCCACCCTCGCGGCCCGCACGAAGGCGCCGATCAGGTCGTCGAGCTCCGTGTCGCTCACGACATCGCCATCGGTCACCCCGACTCGATCGTCGAGCACCGGATGGCGATAGGCAACACGGGGGGCCGGACGACCCTCGGGGCGGGCCCACCGGCCGGAGTGGGTGAGCTGCAGCCCGACGACGAGACCGTCGGTGGTTCCGCGGGTGCGCCGGTGGCCGGCCTCCACCTCGGCGCGCAGCCCGGCCAGGTCCGCCTCCGACTGGGCGCCGATGCACAGTTGTCGAGGGTTGGCCCGACCGCCGGGAACGACGGCGACCGCCTCGCCTCCCCAGACGAGCCCCGCGCCGCTCTCCCCGAACCGGTGCCAGCGCCGGCGGACGAGGTCGGTCGGCCGACCGTCGGTGGTCGCGTCCCAACCCTCCATCGGGAGGACCGCCCACCGGTTGGCCACGGTCCCGGCCTGTCCCACGGCCAGCGGGGCGGCCAGCGGGCCACCCGGATCGACCTCGGCGTCGACCGGCAGCGCCACCCCGAGCTCGTCGAGCCGGGCCACCACCTCGTCGTGGGTGCGCAGCCGGCGCACCTGGATCGGTCCTGTCCCCACGGGGGCGAATCCTGACACGCGGATTCCTCGCCGCGCGGTGTCGATCCGAGCCGGTGCCGTTCGTCCTCTCCGTGTGGGGCCGATCCGGCGCCCCACGCTCAGATGGCCGACCAGATCGGCCCGATCCGAGGAGATGGAAGATGACGAAGTTCGTGTTGGCCTACACGGGTGGTTCGATGCCCGAGACGCCCGAAGCCCAGGAAGCGGTCATGCAGGCCTGGATCAGCTGGTTCGGCGAGCTCGGGCCGGCGATCGTCGACGGAGGGAACCCGTTCGGAGCCTCCACCGCGGTCCTGACCGACGGCTCCATCGGCTCGGCCTCCGCCGGGCTCACCGGCTACTCCGTCATCGAGGCCGACAGCCTCGACCTCGCGGCCAAGCTGGCCGGTGGTTGCCCGGTGCTGAACGCCGGAGGTGCCGTGGAGGTGTACGAGGCGCTCCCGATGTGACCGGGCCTCACCGACCGTCGAGACCGTGTCGCCCGAAGAAGGCGATCATCTCTGCAGTCGCGTCGACCTGCTGGGTGGTGAGACCCACGCTTCGGCGTGGGTCCGCCCCCGGCCAGGTGTGACCACCGCCCTCGACCCGGAACTGCGTCACCTCTGCGCCGTCGGCGCAGCCCGGCCAGGCGAGACGGGTCACCTCGTCGCCCACGGTCGTGGTCTCCGGCGTGGCCCCGCACCCGTCGAGCGCGGCCCAGTCCCCCATGTTGAGCTCGGCACCGCGCACCGGTACGCCCGGCAGGGACAGCCCGACGGCACCGTCCTCGAACGGCACCATCGGGTCGGCCGTGCCGTGGAAGGCCAGGATGGAGAGCGGTCGGGTGCACCCCAGCTGGAACTCGACCGCGACCGTGGCCACGGCGGCGATCTGCTCGGGACGGGCACAGGCGTAGGCGACCGAGAACGCGGCACCGACGGAGAAGCCGGCGAGGAACACGCGGTCGAGATCGATGCATCGAGCGCGCCCGATCTGGTCGACGAGCGCGTCGACGAAGGCCGCGTCGGCGCCGGACCCGCTCACGTGCCACGTGTGATCAGCGCCCTCGGGGACTGCCACCACCGCGCCCTGCGCCGTACCTTCCGCGGTCATCCGGGTCAGGGAGTCGAAGTCGCGCCCTGAACTCCCGTAGCCGTGAAAGGCCACGATGACCGGCGCAGGGGCGGCGCGTGGCCGGTCGGCCGGATCGGTCACCAGCGCGGCGCGAGTCTGTCCACCCACGTCGATCGTCAGAACCGGCGACTCCTCGGCCTCGCCATCGCCGCGGTGCAGGCGGCCGAGGGGCGGGCGGCCTGGGCCGTGGCAACCACCGTCGTGGCCGACTCGGCCGCTCGACCGCCGGTTGCCGTGTCGCCACACCCGGCTCCGCCGAGCAGCATGAGCGTCACGAACGCGGCGAGCACGACAGTCGGCGTTCGACGCCGAGCGCTCCCACTCGTCACGGCTGATGGACACTGGTGAGCTGCGTGCATCCGAGCGTAGGTGGGTCAGCCGGTGTCGCCGAGCCAGTGCTCGATGATGTTGCCGCGGGTGAAGCGGTCGAGGGGGACGATGTCGGGTGGTGGCCGTTCGCCCGGTGGGGGAACGGCCACGCCGGCAGGGTCGACCATGCAAAGCGCTCCGTCGGGCCGACGGGCAAGCGTCCAGCCGTGGCGGTGCACGAGGCGGTGGTGATGGCCGCACAACAACACCAGGTTGTCGAGATGGGTCGCTCCGCCGTCGGCGTGGAACACCAGGTGGTGTGCGTGCAGATAGTGCGTGCGCCCACAGCCGGGGAACTGACAGGTGCGATCGCGGGTCACCAACGCCCGGTGCTGCGCAGGGGTCGCGCACCGTGTGGGCGACGTGATCGTGAGCGGCCGACCCCGGCGGTCGGTGAGCACCGACACCCACGATGCGCACAGGATGGTCTCGGCGCTCTCGATGGGGATCGATCCGATCCCGGGCAGGGTGGCGCCATCGGCGTCCACTCGGACCTGCACCAGGAACCGCTCGGGCAAGACGCGAGGCGGCGACCCCGCCCCGGCCACGAAACTCTGCGCGATGCGCAGGAGGCAGTCGGCCGTGGTCACCGGGCTGTCGTCGTCGGCACGTGCCTGCTCGAACGCCACCGCGAAGGCCTGCTCGATCTCGGCGCCCGCCTCGAGGGTCAGTGACGCCCGCAGCCGCCAGCGGCCGGCGTCGTCCAGCCCGTAGGACACGACCTCGTCACGCGGCTCCGGTTCGGCGTCGGGTTCGGGTGCGGTGTCGACCACCTGGCGGAAGTCCCGGACCAGCGTGGCCAACTGGGCGCCCGTCGCGTGCTCGGCGATCTCCAACAGACGCGCCTCGTTGTCGGGCGTGGCCACCCGCTCGAGCAGCGCCACCGTGCCCTCCGACAGCCGACCCGCCTCGAACGCCAGGGAGAGCGCCGGCAGCTCGCCGCAGCGGCGAGCCAGGCGCACGCTGCGACGAGCTTCGCTCGGCGTCAGACCGCACTGCCACGCCAACCACTGCGCCGCGGTCATCCCGGACGTCGCCTCCAACCGATCGATCCGCGCCGTCACTCCCACCAACTCCGCCTGCAACCGGGCGATCTGCGAGGCCAGCGCCCGGGCCCGCTCGGCCAATGCATCGAGCTCGCCATCGGGCACCGCCCGTGACCCCAACTCCGTCGACGAACTCCCCGGATCGAACATGTGTTCGATGATACCAGACCCACGTCCAGCGGCAACCCCCAACACGACGGAGCTGCGCCGGGCCGCCACGGGCCCGGCGCAGCTGTCGTCGCGCTCAGTCGTCGCCGCGCCCGCCCCTTGGCCGCCGTGAGCGTCGTCGTCGCGAGCCGGCGGGATCTCCACGGCAGCCATCGTCCAACGATCGTGGTCCGTCCCGGTGACCGACAACGTCACCCGATCGCGGTTGGGCACCGGCGCATCCAGGGCCTGGGTCCAGAACGTGTCGTTGGCCTTCTGATCGAGCAGCAGGTTCACGAGATGCTGGCCCGACGCAGGCGTCAGGTCCCGGGCGGCGCTGCCGTCGTGGCCGGCGGCCCACAACAGGGAGTTGCAGGTGGACGGCTTGATGGTGACGTTCGGGTCGCCCTTCGTACCCGAGGCGTTGGCCTTGGCGCCGACACGCCGGGCGGCCCCCTTGAACGCCGCCACCGTGATCGACCCGTCGTACCCGCGCCGATTGAGCCTGGCGCTCACTTGGACGTCGACGAGCCGCGACCGGGCGTAGGCCTGTCAGACCTCGCTCGTGCCGCCGCGATTGTTGGATCGCGATGCAAGTTGCCAGTCGAGCCCGCCGCCGGTCATGTGCGTGACCTTCTGCGAATGGTTCGATGGGCCGTCGGCCTCGACGAACGCGAGGATCAGCTCACCGCCACCCGAGGTCGTGATGCCCGCCGGGACGAGTCGCGATGCTGACATCTGATGGTCCGACTCCACCGCGTCGAGGGTCGGTGCCGGGGTCTTGCAGCCCCTGACGGGCGTGACCGAGATCGTGACGGTCGCCGGTGAGGACGCGGCCGAGCCGTCGTTCACGGTGAACGTGAACGAGTCGGACCCCGTGTAGGCCGCCGTCGGCGTGTACGTGAGGCCGGCGCCACTGCCCGACAGCGTTCCGTGCGACGGTCCGGTCGCCACCGAGAAGGTCAGGCGGCTTCCTTCGGGATCGCTGCCGGTGAGGGTGACCGCCACTGGCGTGTCCTGCGGCGTGGCGACGGACTGTGGGTTCGCGGTCGGCGGTTGGTTCGCGGCCGCCGGGTTCACCGTCAGCGAGAACTGCTGGGTCGCGTCGGGAACGATGCCGTTCGCCGCGGTGATGGTCAACGGATACGACCCGGCCGTACCCGACAGCGTCGCCGTGCCGTTCCCGTTGTCCACGAACGACACTCCCGCCGGCACCAGGCCGGCGCTCAACAACGCGGCGACGGGGAAGCCCGTCGAGGTGACCGTGAACGACCCCGCTGCACCCACCTTGAAGGTGACCGCGCCGGCCGACGTGATCGCGGGCGGCACATCAGTCGATGACACCAACAGTGTGAACGACTGCGTCGCGTTCGGAGCGACGCCGTTGGCCGCGGTGATGGTCAACGGATACGACCCGACCGTGCCCGCCGCCGGCGTACCCGACAGGGTCGCGGTGCCGTTGCCGTTGTTCACGAATGTCACGCCCGAAGGGAGTGAGCCCGAGCTCGACAACGCCGGCGCCGGAAAGCCGGTCGACGTCACCGTGAGCGACCCCGCGGACCCCGCGCTAAACGTCGTCGTGTTCGACGACGTGATGGCCGGTGCCTGGTTCACCGTCAACGTGAACGACTGGTTCGCGCTCGGCGCGACGCTGTTCGAGGCCGTGAAGGTCAGCGGATAGGTCCCGCCGGTTCCCGCACCCGGCGTACCGGACAGGGTCGCGGTGTTGTTGCCGTTGTCGACGAACGTCACGCCCGCCGGCAACGCACCCGAGCGCGAGAAGCCCGCCGTCGGGAATCCTGTCGAGGTGACGGTGAACGAACCCACCGACCCCGCCGTGAACGTCGTCGCGTTCGCCGAGGTGATCGCCGGCGCCTGGTTCACCGTCAACGTGAACGACTGCGTCGCGCTCGGCACCACGCCGTTCGACGCCGTGAAGGTCAGCGGGTAGGTCCCGCCAATTCCGGCCCCCGGCGTGCCCGACAGCGTCGCGGTGCCGTTGCCGTTGTCCACGAACGACACACCTGACGGCAACGCGCCCGCACTCGACAACGCCGCAGTCGGCGAGCCGGTCGTGGTGACGGTGAACGACCCCGCCGTGCCGGCGGTGAACGTCGTTGCGTTGGCGCTGGTGATCGCCGGCGCCTGGCTAACCGACGCGAAGGTGAGGTCGTAGTGCACGAACGCCGTGCCGTTGTTGCCCGCGATCGCGCCGACCGGGATCGACTCCTTGATCCAGAGCGCACACGGGTTGGCCGAGTCGCAGGTGATGGGCGTCCCGGGCCCGACGTGGGTGGTCGCGGTCTCGGCGCCCGTGCCGACGATGAAGCTGAGCGAGCCCGAAAAATTCGGCGCCCCGAACGGCGCCTGGACGTACGCGCTGGTTCCCGTCGACAGGGGGTTGCCGATGCAGTTGCCCGCAATCGCGTTGAACTGGGCCTGCAGCGCGATGTTCAGCCCGGCGCGGCACAGACGGGCCTCGACGCCGTACACGACCTTGGCCGGCACCCCGGTGCCCGGGGCGGTCGCGTCGATGGTGATCGTGTCGCCGTTGACCAGTCCGGTGAGGGGCCCGGTGAGCGCGACTCCTGTCTGGGTCGGCGTCGTCGCGGCCATCACCACGTAGTTGTTGGCCGTGTCGGCCGAGGCGGGCGCCCCGGGCACGGCCACGACGGCAAGCGACACCAGCGCGGCGAGCGCGAGCGTCATGGCGGTGATTCGTTGACGGACTCGAACGGCGGGTCGAGGCAACGGGGTCCTCCTCGTCGGGCGCGACAAGACGCGCGTGCGATCGATGGGAAGCCTCGCGGTGGAGGGTGAGCCGGGACTTGCCGTCTGGACACCGGCGCCCGAACTCCCGGTGAACATCGGCCGATATCGCTCACGGAACGTGGCGGCCGATCGACGCTGAGGCGCCTAGCTCGACTCGGACCAATCCTCGGGGTTGTCCTCGACGAACCACTCGACCACCTCGCCGTCGACGCCGTCGACGAGCACGAGGCCCCGCTTCGCGGGTGGGTCCTCGGCGGAGTAGAGCAGGATCCGCCAGGTGGGTCGGCTCAGCACGCCGCGCCAGCCCATCTGGGCCGACGCGTGGCCCACGGGGAAACCGACCTCACGGGTGGCCACCACGAGGGCGTCGCGCTCGTCGACGTCGAGGTTCCAGCCGGCGATGAAGCTGTAGGCACCGATCAATGCCAGGGCGATGCCGGCGGCGAGGAACCCGTCGTTCACGAGCACCGGCTGGCTGCCCCGCGTGGTCGCCCACAACACGATGCAGATGGCGGCGATGACCCAGTAGAGGATCGCCGGGATGCGCCGCCGGTTGTTGTTGGGGAACAGGTACGGCCCGACGAAGCCGTGCGCGTCGAGGTCGTCGGGCAGGGCGTCGCGGATCTCCTGGTCGGAGAGAGCAGCGGTGCCCCCGGGGTCGTCCCCCGGGGGCGTTGCGCTCGTTTCGGGCGGGCGGTCGTCGTCGGCCATGGCCCTGCGACGCTACCCGGGTGATCAGCTGGCGCGCACCTCGGCGGTGACCTGCTTGGTGCCCGCCTTCTCGAAGGTGAGTGTGAGGGGCACGGTGCCGCCGGTCGTCAGCGGGTTCTTCAGCTGCATGAGCATGACGTGGTAGCCGCCGGGCTTGAGCTCGACCGACCCGTTGGCCGGCACCGGGATCGACGAGACCGGCTTCATCTCCATCATCCCGGTCGTCGTGTCGGTGCTCATCTCCGTGCTCATCGAGGTGCCCATGGAGCTGCCCATCGAACCACCCATCGTCGTGCCGGTGTCACCCGACGACATCGTGGTCTCGTGCAGCTCGGCCGTGGCGGCCACGTCGGCGGGCACCGACACGGCGGTCAGGGCGTCGGCCGTGGACGAGCCGTTCATGATCGTCAGGTAGCAGGCACCCGCCTCGGCCATCGACGGCGAGGTGCGACACCAGGCGTCGGTGATCTCGATGCCGGCGGTCGCGGCGGCGGTCGTCGTCGATGAACTGCTGCTCGACTTCGAGCCGCACGCCGAGGCGAGCAGCACGAGAGCCAGGCCGGCCGCGGCGACGGCGACGATCTTCCGGGTCGTGAACATCAGGGTCTCCTCCAGGTGTTGTTGGTAGAACGTCAGGCCGAGGCGGCCATGGTGGTCGTGGTGGTCTGCTGCGCCAACAGCTCCTTCAGGGCGGTGGCGAGTTGGTCGCCGCTCGTGCCGAACTGGAACTGCCAGATGAGCTGGCCCTGGTCGTTGACCACGTAGGTCTCCCCTGAGTGGGCCACGCCGTAGGTGGTGTTGCCGGCGTCATGCGGTGCGACCTTGTAGTTCGCCCCGAAGAGGTACGCCGCCTGCTGCAGCTGGTCCTTGTCCTCGGCGCGCAGGCCGTGGTACTTGCCGGGCTCGAAGAACGACTGCAGGTAGGCGTCGAGCTTGTCGCCCGTGTCACGGTCGAGATCGACCGTGACGAACGCGAAGTCGACCTTGTCGGCGTCGGCACCGAGGGCATCGAGCCCGTTCTTGGTGTCGACCATGGTCAGCGGGCAGATGTCGGGGCAGGTGAGATAGCCGAAGTAGACGAGGAGGAGCTTGCCCGGGGGCGCCTTGATCGGGAACGGCGTGCCCATGGTCATGTCCATCGACGTGCCGGTGCCCATGGTGTCGCCCATCGCCGCGGTCGAAGCGAAGTCGGGCAGCACGATCCCAGAGACGACACGGGCGTCCCGGGCCTTGCCCGGGATACCTGAACCGGCCGTGGTGCCGGGTGACGACGCCGAGCCGCCTCCGTTGGAGCCACAGGCGCCGAGCGCGAGGGCGAGAACGGCCAGCGACGCGACGAGCGTCGCCATCCGAGCGCGCCGGACGGGGCGGAGATGGTTCATTGCCGTCCTAGTCGTCGATCGGAGCCGGGGGGTTCCCGGCTGGGGAGAGATGGGACGAAGGTCCCGACGACCCCTCTACTGTGCCGCGGGCCAGGCCCGACGCAACTTCACCCAACTCGAAGCCAGGCTCTCGGGCATCACCCGGGTGTCGGCCACGGACGTCATGAAGTTCGTGTCACCGTTCCAGCGAGGAAGCACATGGGCGTGCAGATGGTCGGGGACGCCGGCCCCGGCGGCCCGTCCCAGGTTCATCCCCACATTGACGCCCTCACAGGCGTAGGCGGTCTTCAACGTCACCACCGCGTCGCGCACCGCGGCCCCGAGCGCCGACAACTCCTCGGCCGTGAGCTCCTCGAGCTCGGCCACGGCCCGGTTGGGCAGCACCAGGAGGTGGCCGTTCGTGTACGGATACGCGTTCAGCAGGGCCGAGCAGATGGGGCCGCGGTACACGATGTACGCGGCCTCGTCGGACAACCCGCTGCCGAGGATGCGCTCGAACAACGAGCCCTCCCTCTGCGCCACGGTCGGCTCGTCACCCGAGACCATCGACGCGATGTACTCGCTCCGCCATCCGGCCCACAGCTGGTCGAGGCTGCCCACGGTCAGCTGTGGTGACCGACGACGTCCGCGGACAACCGCTCGATGAACGTCGCCACCGAGATGCCCCGCTCGACCTCGCCACCACGCGGGTTGACCCCGACCGTGCCGTGTTCGACGTCGTCGTCGCCGACCACGAGCACGTAGGGCAGCTTCTCGAGCTTCGCTTTCCGGATGCGCCCACCCAACGGCTCGGTCGCGTCGACCATGTCGGCCCGGAAGCCCTCGGTCGCGAGGCGATCGACGAGGCGCCGGGCGTAGGTGTGGTGATCGTCCCGCACGGGGAGGATGCGGACCTGCACCGGCGCCAGCCACGCCGGGAACGCGCCGGCGAAGTGCTCGAGGAGCACCCCGAAGAAGCGCTCGACCGAACCGAACAGTGCCCGGTGGATCATCACGGCACGATGGCGTTCGTTGTCGGCCCCGACGTAGTCGATGTCGAACCGCTCCGGCATGTTGAAGTCGGCCTGGATGGTGGACAGCTGCCACTTGCGGCCGATCGCGTCGCGGACCTTGACGTCGATCTTCGGGCCGTAGAACGCACCGCCACCCTCGTCGACCTCGTACGGGAGGTTCTCGCGCTCGAGGGCCGTGCGGAGGGCCTCGGTGGCGTGCTCCCAGACCTCGTCCGAACCGACCCACTTCTCCTCGGGCCGGGTGGAGAGGCTGGCCTCGAACTCGTCGAAGCCGAACGCGCGCAACACGGAGAGCACGAAGTCGAGCGCCCGCGACACCTCGTCGACCACCTGCTCGGGCGTGCAGAAGATGTGGGCGTCGTCCTGGGTGAAGCCACGGATGCGCATGAGCCCGTGGAGCGTGCCCGATCGCTCGTAGCGGTAGACCGTGCCCAACTCGAACAGGCGCATCGGCAGTTCGCGATAGCTGCGCTGGCTGCTCTGGAAGATGAGGATGTGGAACGGGCAGTTCATCGGCTTCGGGTAGTACCGGCCGTTGTCCATCTCCATGGGCGGGTACATCGCGTCGGCGTAGAACCCGAGGTGACCGCTCGTCTCCCAGAGGGTCGAGCGGGCGATGTGGGGTGAGTAGGCGAAGTCGTAGCCGCCCTGCTCGTGGCGCTCGCGGCTGTAGTCCTCCATGAGCTTGCGGACCATCGCGCCCTTGGGGTGCCACACCGCCAGCCCGCCGCCCAGGACGTCCGGGAAGCTCAGCAGGTCGAGCTCGGCCGCGAGCTTGCGGTGATCGCGCTTCTCGGCCTCCTCGAGGCGGTGCAGGTAGGCATCGAGATCCTTCTTCGAGGCCCACGCGGTGCCGTAGATGCGCTGCAGCATCGGGTTGCGCTCGTCGCCGCGCCAGTACGCGCCCGCCACCCGCATGAGCTTGAAGTGCCCGAGCCGGCCGGTGTGCGGGACGTGGGGCCCCCGACAGAGGTCGATGAACCGGGGCGGGTTCTCGTAGGTGCGCACCAGGCCCTTCTCAGTGGCCGAGGTTGGGTCGTCGGCGGCACCGCGGATGATCTCGCACTTGTACCTGTGGTCGCGGAACAGCTCGAGGGCGGCATCCTCGGGGATCTCGTCGCGCAGGAACGGCTGCTTCTCGGCGATGATCTCGCGCATGCGGGCCTCGATGCGTCCGAGGTCGTCGGGCGAGAACGTGCCCCCGTCGGGCAGCTCGAAGTCGTAGTAGAAGCCGTTCTCGATCGGGGGGCCGATGGCGAAGGTGGCACCCGGGAAGAGATCGAGCACCGCCTGCGCCAGCACGTGGGCCGTGGAGTGGCGAATCGTGTAGAGGCCCCGCTCGCTTTCCTCGGTGACGATGGCGACCTCGTCGCCGTCGTGCAGCGGCCACACGAGGTCGCGCTCGGTGCCGTTCACGTTGGCGATCACCGCAGCCTTGGCGAGACGGGGGCCGATGTCGGCGGCGAGCTCACCGGCGGTCGCCCCGTCGACGAGGGCGCGCTGAGAACCATCGGGAAGCGAGATAGCGATCGCGTCGGCCATAGGACGCGGAGCCTACCCGCCCTGTCGAGGGGCCGAGCCCGGGGTTGTGGCGCGCTCCGGGGCGGCGATCAGGTGGCGGGGGCCGGCCGGAGCAGGTCTGATGACGAGCGTCGACCCGGGTTCGCCGGCGAGCCACCGCCTCCCGGCCAGGCACCGCTGTCACCGCTGCCCTCGACCGAGAGTTCGGCGATCCGGCCCGGCTCGGCCGGCAGGGCTTCGCTGGTGTCGGTCTTGGAGGCGTAGGTGTCGACGTAGGCCTGCCCCGAAAGCGCGCGGATCTCGAACATCACCTCGTCGGTGATCTGGCGCAGCACGAGTCGGTCGTCGGCCCGGTCGAGGTAGCGGGTGACGTCGATCGGCCGGCCGAGCCGCACCCGCATCATGCGGAACGGCCGCGGGACCGACGCATCGGGCGGCTGCACTTCGAGGGTGCCCTGCAGGCCGACGGGCACGATCGGGCAACGGGTGCGCAACGCCAGTCGGGCGACCCCGGTGTGACCCTTGTGCAACAGCCCGTCGCGCGACCGCGTGCCCTCGGGGTAGATGCCGAACAGCTCCCCGGCCTCGAGGACTCCGGCAGCCGCGTCGAGCGCCCCCTGTGAGGCCGAGCCGCCCGAGCGGTCGATGGGGATCATCCCCAGGGCCGGGAAGAGGTACTTCGTCTTCCACGAGTCCATGTACTCGGCCTTGCCCACGTAGGTGATGCGCCGAGGCAGCGAGGCGGCCAGCACGAAGTGGTCGATCACCGAGAGGTGGTTGGGGGCCATGATGGCGCCACCCGTCGGCGGCACGTGGTCGAGGCCTTCGACCTCGATCCGCCACAGGAACTTGAAGATCGGGTCCATGACGGCACGGGCCACCGGATAGAGCTGTCCCACCTCGCGCGCCATGGCGTGAAGTCTGTCACAGATCCCCCGCGTTTTGGCGTCTCGAATCACCGCTCACCGGCAGCAGTGCGGGGGCGAAACACCGACCGAAGGTCAGCGCCGAACCAGGTCGAAACGGTAATGCCCGTCGAACGACCCGGAGCCCTTCAGGGACGGGTCGTCGGGCGCCACACTGATGACGAGCCGGTAGGTGTCGTCGCCGGGGAGCGTGACCACCCCCGGGTCGCCGAGGCCGCAGGAGAAGTCCGCACCGGCCACCTTGTCGCTGCCCGAGTCGCCCCGGTAGATCGTCCAGACGAACAGCGTGGGCAACGAGCAGTCGGTGGGTAGCACCTGCACCCGATCGCCCGACCGCCCCGAGAACCGGAACGTATCGTGCCCGCCGGGCCCGTCGAGGTTGCCGGCCCCGTCGGGCTGGCCGGGCTTGACCTTGTCACCGATGGCGATGTCGAACGTGTGGTCGCCGCCGGGTTGCGCCGGCGCCGAGACCAGGCGGTCGACCTCCAGGTAGCTCTCGGCCACCGAGGCATCGCCGGTGATGGCCACATCGAAGACGCAGTCGTCGTGGGCCTTCTGGTCCTTGACCCCGCGGCACGCCTCCTCTCCCTTTCGACGATCGGCGTCGGGCAACTCGTCGATGGAGCGGGCCGTGTCGGGCACGTCGCGGCGGTCGTAAGTAGCCGTCGAAGCACCATCGCGGTAGTCGAACAGCGAGCTCGACGAGGTCACCCGCCACGAGTCGCCGAACGTGCGGAACAGGTCGGTGTAGGCCTCGGATCCCTGGACCGGCCGGGAGTAGGTGATCGTGGTGCCATCCCGCGCCTTCAGATGGTTGTCGGGCGCGTTGCCGAGCAGGCCTTCGGCCGAACCTCGGCGCGCCGCACTCGGGGCCGCCATCACGTGGAGGCCGTAATCGAACGAGAGCGGGAGCACCCACACCTTCGAGTCGTCCTTCCACGTGACCCGCACACCCTTGCCGTCGGGTTCGACCTTGCCGCCGTGCGGGAGGTTCTGGGTGTCGGCGAGGTTGACGGTCTTCCCGTTCACGTGCAGCTCGGGACCGGACGAGGTCGAGTACACGCCGACCTTGTCGCCGTCGACCGACATGGCTGCGGCGGTGTTCACCGACACGTCGGCCCTCCCCCGCCACATCTCCTGGCGGGTCTGCACCTCGAGGCCGTCGCCGGCATGGAGCGCCGTGAACTCGCCCGCGGCCATGAAGTCGTACCGCGTGCCGTCGATCGTCGTGAGGTGGGGATCACCGTTCGACTTGCCGCAGTCGCTCGAGCACGCTCCCCCGCCGCCGCCCCCGCCGCCTCCACCACCGCCGCTTCCACCACCGCGGTTGGGGCTGTTCGGCTTCGGGTTGCAGTGATCGTCGAGCGTCTTGAACGCGACGGTGAGCGTGCCGCCGTCGGCCGTCGTCGAGTCGACCGCCACGTGCAGCGGGAGGTGGGCCGTCGGCGCCTCGGGGCCCCCGCCCGAGTCAGCCGGACAGGTGCACGCCGAGTCGTGCAGACAGAACGCGAAGGAGTGCACGTTGACCTTCTCGTCCCCGTTCGCGTCGCGGTAGCGGATCGGCAGGTCGCTGTACGCCACGACCACGTCACCGGTCCCGTAGCCGATGTCGCCCTGAAGGGTCGAGAAGGGCGCGACCGATGCGGTGGTCGACGTCGTGGCCTGGGCGACCGGCGCGACCGTCGAGCCCATCTGGGGATCGCTGTAGTCCCAGTCTGTGCCCCAGCCGCCCTGCCGGAAGTACGAGGCGCCCCACGCGTCGCGGAACTGGTCGGCGACCGGCCCGGTGATCTTGCCCAGCCACGTCTGGCTGTCGACGTTCTTCGAGGACACGCCGTCCCAGATGTTCTTCCACTCCCCCCACAGAGGCCGCCCCACCTGTTCGACGAGGTAGAAGAGGCCAATGGCGTCGTGGGCCCGCTTGTCGAGCGACCGCTCCGGTGTGGTCAGGTAGGTGTCGACGAGGCCGTCCGGGGTGGGCACCATGC
>Ga0209048_10002053_pt1 | contig 20175 bp, 16 predicted proteins | sample FrelakmetCRP12CR_FD_187146 | JGI IMG/M metagenome (GOLD analysis project Ga0209048, IMG submission 187146) | Freshwater lake sediment microbial communities from the University of Notre Dame, USA, for methane emissions studies - CRP12 CR (SPAdes)... | ecosystem: Environmental > Aquatic >... | reverse complement strand
GTATACCAGCTCTGGAGAAGCCTGAATTCCACCGAGCGCTATTGTACCTTGCTGGAAACCTGGTTGTTGCGAGGCAACCCTGAGACCATCGGTGAATCCAGCAGTTTTGTATCCTCGATTTACGGAGGTCTTCTTTATTTCATGAATTTCTTCAGGGATATTCCTGATGAAGGGTTGCGGATTGAAGGAAACAAAGACGTCGAGTACCGGCTGTCTTACTTGCCAGGCTGGTATAATCTCGCACTGCTGGATTTATTTGGCATCCTCACTATAAAGCATGGTCAGCCGGTGGAGGGTAAAGCCTGGAACATCGAACGGATTTGGCGAACGCCCTTTGGCAATGCTCTTCTGGCTTTGCTTGTCACAGAGCTCTCCAGCGATTTTGAGCGTCTCCTGGCAGTCGATATAGAAGGAGAACAACCGTTCGGTGCGTTGCAGCCTTTGCTCCAGCCTTATTTCACGGACTGGCGGAACAATCTCTCCATTCCCCAGTCTGTGTTTCAAGAGGGACCACACATCTTCAAGGTATCATTGGGCCGGTTTTGGTGTCGCATAGCGATCTCGGCGGATCGCAGCCTTGACCAGCTGGCCTCCATGATTCTCAGCGCCGTCAAGTTCGATCACGATCACCTGTACGTGTTCTCCTACAAGAACCGCTTCGGTGCCCCGATCAGTGTGAATCATCCCTATATGGACGAGGGACCATGGACCAGTGAGGTGTTGGTAGGCGATGTGCCGCTCCTCGTCGGGCAGGCGATGACCTTTTTGTTTGATTTTGGCGATCAGTGGGAGTTCGATGTCACATTGGAAAACGTTGATCCCAATGTCAGTGTTAGAAAACCCAAGATCCTCGAAAAACACGGTGAACCTCCCGAACAATACCCAATGTGTGAAGATTGAGAGTGCCGCCCGAGCGTTGCGGTTGATAGGGTAACAGAGAGCAGGAGAAAAACCTCATGATCGAAAAGGTGATCATCGTGGGTGCGGCCGGCAGGGATTTTCACAACTTTAACGTCTACTTTAAAGACAACCCGCGCTACAATGTTGTCGCCTTCACTGCAGCCCAAATTCCGAGTATTGAGAGACGGATCTTTCCGCTGGAATTGGCAGGTGGGCAATATCCAAGCGGCATTCCCATTTATCCTGAAGCCGAGATGGCGAGGCTGATTCGCGAGCATCGTATCGATCTGGTGGCATTTTCCTACAGCGATATTTCTCATGTCGAAGTGATGCACCGGGCATCTGTGGCGATGGCCGAAGGCGCCGACTTCATCCTGCTAGGGGCTACCTACACCATGATTAGGGCAAAGAAGCCCGTAATCGCGGTGTGCGCGGTTAGAACGGGTTGTGGCAAATCCCCCACGACGCGCAAAATCTGTGAAATCCTTCGGGATCGCAATATAAAGGTGGTTGTGGTGCGCCATCCGATGCCCTACGGAGACCTTAGAGCCGAGGTTGCGCAGCGTTTTTCCTCTCATCATGACCTTGACCTATATCACTGCACCATCGAAGAGAGGGAGGAATACGAACACTTGATCGACCGAGGCATCGTCGTTTATGCCGGTGTTGACTACGGCAAAATTCTGATTCAGGCAGAAGCAGAGGCAGACCTTATCATCTGGGATGGAGGGAACAACGATACACCCTTTTACTATCCCGACTGCCATATTGTCCTTTTCGATCCGCACCGCGCCGGCCATGAATTACTTTACTACCCTGGTGAAACCAACATGCTCATGGCGGATGTGGCGGTAATCAATAAGGTCGACACCGCCCCGCCGAGTGGTGTCCAAAAGGTGCGAAGCAACATTGAACGATATTCCGCGAATGCTGACATTGTTCTGGCGGAATCTCCGGTAACCGTGGATGATCCTGATCAGATTAGAGGCAAGCGGGTTCTTGTGGTCGAAGACGGGCCGACCTTGACTCATGGCGAAATGCCCTTCGGCGCTGCAACCATTGCCGCCCAAAACTTCGGGGCAGCGGAGCTTGTCAATCCACATCCTTATGCTGTCGGAACCATCCGCGCGGCCTATTCCCGTTACCCTCACCTCGGCCCACAGCTGCCGGCAATGGGTTATAGCGACCAGCAGATCAAGGATCTGGAAGCAACCATCAACGCTGTTGACTGTGACCTGGTGGTCTGTGCTACGCCCATCAACCTGACTCACATCATCACCATCGCCAAGCCCACCGTGCGAGTGCGCTATGATTACCAGGATCACGGTCAGCCAACGCTGGAGCAGGTGCTCGTGAGAAGGATGAAGGACCTGCTGGATTGAGCGAAGCTGGATTAGAAGGGGTGATGTTTGATTGCAGAATCTAAATCACAAAAGAAAAAGGAAATCCTGCTCATTGCGCTGGGCGGCAACGCCCTGATTCGCAAAGGTCAAGCAGGCACCATCGAGGAGCAATTTGCCAACCTCAGATTGCCTGTGCGGCAGATCGCAAGACTCTCCAGAGATTACCGGATCATTATTACCTATGGAAACGGACCTCAAGTTGGCAATCTTCTGCTCCAGCAGGAATGCTGCGAACACGTGCCCCGCTTACCGCTGGAAATCCTCGTGGCTCAGACTCAGGGCCAAATTGGTTACATGATTGAAGCAACTCTCGATAACGAGTTTATGGAACTAGGGCTGGACAGCAAGCAGTATTTTGTGACCCTGCTCAGTTATGTGGTAGTCGATGAAGAAGATCCCGCATTCCATAATCCTTCAAAACCCATCGGCCCGGTTTTTGGTGAAGAGACCGCAGCGAACCTCCCTTATCCCACGGTAAAGACCCCAAAGGGTTACCGGCGCGTTGTGGCATCCCCGAGACCCTTATCGATTGTGGAAAAGAGGGAGATCCGGAAACTGATCGATATGGGCTTTATCGTGATTGCGTGCGGCGGCGGAGGCATACCCGTGGTCAAGGAAAGCCGCACCTTCCACGGCGTGGATGCGGTCATCGACAAAGATCTTGCGAGCGCAAAACTAGCCGAGGAGGTGGGAGTGGACATCTTCCTCATCGCTACGGATGTTGAAGGCGTGGCCCTCTTCTTCGGGCGGCCGGAACAGAAGTTCCTGCGGACTCTGACTCTGGCCCAAGCGGCACAGCATCTCGGAGAAGGAGAATTCCTTCCCGGCTCCATGGGTCCCAAGGTTGAAGCCGCCGCGCAGTTCCTTCAACGCGGTGGGAAACGCGCCATCATCGCTTCAATTGAGAATATCGAAAAGGCTGTGGCTGGAAGGGCCGGCACTGAGATCGTGAAATGACTCTTCGAAATCAGAACTACTCAGCACGGGAAGAAACAAGGAACTTGTTACGGTCCTTAATTCATGATTGAAGATACCGGATTCGCATGCTATGAATTAGTTTCTTTTGAAACCTCTGCTGAAAGGAGAAGAGTGACTAATGGTGTGGAATCGCATTCTTGGCTGGTTCTCCAATGATCTGGCGATTGACCTTGGGACCGCGAATACGCTTGTATACGTGAGGGGAAAGGGGATTGTCCTGTGTGAACCTTCAGTCGTGGCTGTCCGCAAGGATGAACGAGGCGCCAACCGAGTCGTGGCCGTGGGTAAGGATGCCAAACTCATGTTGGGAAAAACCCCGGGCAATATCCAGGCTATTCGTCCCATGAGAGATGGTGTGATCGCTGATTTCGAGGTGGCCGAGGCCATGATTCGCTACTTCATCAGGAAGGTCCATAATCGGCGGAATTTAGTCAGACCCAGAATCATAGTATGTATACCGTCAGGGGTAACGCAGGTGGAACGGCGAGCTGTTCGGGAATCGGCCGAATCTGCCGGGGCGAGAGAAGTGTATCTCATCGAGGAACCCATGGCTGCTGCTATCGGCGCAGGTCTGCCCATCACCGAGCCGGTTTGTAATATGGTCGTCGATATTGGAGGTGGGACCACGGAAGTGGCGGTCATTTCTCTCGCAGGTATAGTTTTTAGCCGTTCCGTGCGGGTCGGTGGGGACAAGATGGATCTGGCAATCCTTCAGCACATCAAGCGGCAGTATAATCTCCTGATCGGGGAACGCACGGCTGAACATATCAAGACAACCATTGGAAACGCTTATCCCGTGGGGGAATCGGAAACCATGTTCATCAAAGGGCGTGATTTGGTCAGTGGAATTCCCAAGACCCTTGAGATCAATTCTGATGAAATTCGCGAGTCTATTCAGGAGCAGGTTGATTCAATCGTGGAAACGATCAAGATAGCGCTTGAGCAAACGCCTCCAGAATTGGCCGCCGATATAGTCGATCGCGGCATCGTTTTAACCGGCGGTGGTGCCTTGCTGAAGGGTTTGGATCACCTGCTTCGGTTAGAGACAGGGTTGCCAATTACGATCACCGAAGATCCTCTTTCCACCGTTGTTTTGGGTTCGGGGAAGGCCTTGGAGGAGATAGAAATATTAAAGCAAGTCCTTACTTAGTGCGTGAATTGAGGCTTTTCGGTTATGGCAGATTGGTTGCGCCGTCTGCGCAGCGCCCTCTTGATCTTTGTATTTTTTGGTATTTTTCTTTACATCCTTTCGCTCAATTTTCGGCCTCCGGAGCGGATGGACCTGCTGCAAAGAATCGTCACCGAATCCATACTTCCCATTTTCAAGTCCGTCGGAAAAATCACTTCATTTGCTGAGGATATTCTCAACGAATATGTCTTGCTCAGACAGTTGCGTTCCGAAAATGAAAGTCTGAGGGAACAACTTGCAAGCCTCGAACAAAAAGTGATCGATTATCAGGAAGCTTATGTGGAAAACTTGCGTTTGCGGCGCCTCTTGGACTTTAGGTCGACTCTCCAGGCCGAGACCATTCCTGCGCAAGTGGTCCTCCACGACCTCACCGGATGGTTCCAAACCCTGATGGTCGACAAGGGTTTCCGTGATCAGATTGCTCCTGATATGGCAGTCGTCAATGACGAGGGCATTGTTGGCCGTATCCTGGATGTCTCCGACCGCTATGCTCGGGTCCTGCTCGTCACCGATCCCGGTAGCTCCATAGATGCCATCATTCAGCGCAATCGAGTGAGAGGCGTTCTCAGTGGTAAAGATGTGAACACTTGTGTTTTGAAATATGTGCGTGGTAATTTGGATGTACAGATCGGGGATTTGGTCGTAACGTCTGGAAAGGACGGTATTTTCCCAAAAGGACTACGGTTGGGAACCGTGCAAGGAGTTTACAAGGACCCGCTGGACCTGTTCCAGAGGATCGAGGTCAAACCCCTGATCCGTCTCAGTACTCTCGAGGAGTTGCTGATCATCAAGCGTGATATGTCGCCTCCCGAGAAAACCGCTGGAAACTGAGTACACATCCACGCAATAAAGTGACCGAAAAGATGCAGGTTGGGTACGCATGGAATTGGGAAACCTCGTTATGTATTACGGGGGGCTGTACTAAAGCTGGTTGCTGACAGAAAATCGCTTGATTCAGGCGATCATTTCAATCGGGTTTCGGAAGAGAGCAAGGGAATTGGCATATAACAGGAACGTAGTAACCTGGCGATATCTTTTAAAGGTTACCCTCTATACTCTTTTTCTCCTGGTGCTACAATCCTACTGGGTTTCATATTTCGGCCGCCCTGAGCTGCGGATAGACCTGTTGCTCCCATTGATGTTTGGTACCGCTGTCGAGTGGTCTCCACTTCTGAGCGTTGTTTGGGCTTCGGCTTGGGGATTTATTGTTGATGCGCTCTCGGGGAAGTTTTGGGGATTTCATGTAGGAACCTATGTGGTGGCTGTCTGTCTGGTAAACATCACTGCGGAACGATTTGAATACCACAACCCGGTCTATCAAGTACTTTTTGTTGGGGCATGTGCACTGGGACAATCGGGGGCCCTTGGCTTGTTTCTCCTTTTTGAGGCGCCGGGGCAAATCGACTTCGCCTCAACTTGCAGGAGTCTGCTGGCGCGTTCTGTAGTCATGATGGTTGTGGCGCCGCTTATCACTTATCCCTTATGGAACATCAGGGGAAACAACCTATGAATCCAATCCAAAGGATGTGACCAGGGGAGGGCGTGCTTATTTTCCTCGGGCTTGCAGCCATCCCCTGATTGTCAGTTGCGCGAAATTGCGAATGCTTAAGAGAAGAAACACCGATAGCGTTGAGCTGTTAAACTGGCAGGTAACCGATGTTGCGACTTTTCAGAAGCAGTATTTTCTGCTGCTGGGTTTAATGCTTTTGGTGCTTCTTGCGTATGTTTTTCGCATGTGGCATCTGCAGGTTCTGCAGGGAGCGACATATCGTTACCAGTCAGAGAACAATCGCATCCGTCTAGAAGAAATTCCCGCAGCGAGGGGCATCATTTTCGACCGCAATGGCAATCCGCTGGTAGAAAACCGACCTGCTTATCATATTCAGCTCATTCGCGAGGATGTTCGGGACTTGGACCAGACGATCAGGGATGTGGCTCGTTTATGTGAACGGAGTCCAGAGGAGCTCTTCGGTGTTCTGGAGGCTGGCAAGCATGTTCCCAAATTCTTACCGATGCGGTTGATGAGTGACATTGATCGGGACTGTTTGGCTCGCGTTGAAGCGCAAAGGATTCGTCTGCCGGGGGTGTTCATTCAGCTTGAACCGAAGCGCGAATATCGGTGGCGAGGAACTGCGCCGCACTTGATTGGCTATTTGAGCGAAATTACTGAAGCAGAGCTCAAAGGTGGGCAATATCAGGGATACTTTCCGGGTGAGGAAGTCGGAAGAATTGGAGTGGAAAGCGCTTTTGAGAAATACCTTCATGGGAAAAGAGGAGGCCGGCAGGTGGAAGTGGATGCCATTGGCCGGCGCATGCGGCTCCTTGACGAAGTGCTTCCCATCGCCGGCAAGAACGTCTGGCTGACCATCGACATTCAGTTGCAGAAAGTCGCCGAATCCTGCATCGAGGGTCGGGCAGGGGCAATTGTTGCCTTGGACCCCAATAACGGTGCTGTTCTTGCAATGGCAAGCAGTCCCCTTTTTGATCAGGAGAAATTTATTCGTGGAATGAAAAGAGAGGAATGGCAGGCTCTGAGCCGGGATAGCAGTCATCCGCTTCTCAATAGATGCATAAATGGAACGTATCCGCCGGGTTCCACCTATAAACCCCTCGTGGCATTGGCAGCACTGCAGGAAGGAGCCATAACTCCTGATACCAACTTCTCTTGCCCTGGATTTCTTGAGTTTGCTGACCGGAGGTATCGGTGCTGGCGGGCCCACGGGCATGGTTCAATGAGTATGGTTCCGGCGATTATCCAATCGTGTGATGTTTACTTTTATCAGAGTGGGCTGCGCCTCGGAGTCGACCGCCTCGCGCATTGGGTCAAAGCCTTTGGACTGGGGGAAAGAACTGGAATTGGGTTGCCGGGGGAAAGTCCCGGCCTGGTCCCAAGTTCTGCGTGGAAAAAGCAGGCATTGGGCGTCCCCTGGCAAAAAGGAGAAACGCTCTCCATAGCGATCGGCCAAGGTTTTGATTCGGCGACTCCCCTGCAAATGACCCTTGCTTACGCTGCCATTGCGAACAACGGTAAGCTTTGGCAGCCCTTTGTGGTGCACCGTATTGAAGGCCACGGACCGGATGAAGTGGATGAAATTAGAGGCAAGTTGAAACAAAAAATTCCTATCGAGCAGCGCTACTTTGATGTGGTGAAAAAAGGGTTGTTGGGAGTTGTTGAAAGCGAACAGGGGACTGCTCATGCCATCAAAGACAAGACATATCCTACTGCTGGCAAGACCGGTACAGCCCAGGTTGTCCAGATGGCTGAGGGACCAAATCGCACACCTACCAAGAACCTCAGGGAAAGGGATCGCGACCATGCATGGTTTATAGGTTATGCGCCGGCCAATAATCCCCAAATCGTCGTCGGTGCCTTGGTGGAGCATGGTGGGCACGGTTCCTCTGCTGCTGCTCCCCTGGTCCAAAAAGTGATTGCTGAGTATCTTAGGAATGCCCCCAACGCGGCCGGGTCGTAGCATATCCCGTGGCAAACCTTGGTGATTTTAGGAGCATTTTCCTCAAATGATGGATAGACGATTGATTGAAAATTTCGACTGGTCGATCATTTGGGTATTGATTGGCATCATCTGCATTGGCCTGCTGAGCATCTACAGCGCCCTCTACAATCAAATACAGGCCCATCCTACCCATAACCTTTTTATCAGGCAGTTGATGTGGTTCTCGGTTGGATTCACGGTCATGCTCTTCAGCCTGCTGGTAGATTATCAACAGTTGAAAAGAATAAGCCTGTGGCTCTATCTCCTTGCTCTCTTGCTGCTGTTTGCGGTCTTGTTTATCGGCAAGGACGTGAATGGCTCGAAGAGGTGGTTGGAACTGGGAGGATTTCAATTTCAGCCATCGGAATTCATGAAAATAGCCATCGTCATCTACCTTTCAAGCTATTTCTCCTCGCAGGAAACTTCCCCCTATCCTGGCCTGAAAAAGCTGGCTCTTCCCGTATGTCTTGTCGCGATACCGGTTCTTGTGATCCTTAGCCAGCCGGATCTTGGTACTGCGATTACTATTCTGGCGATTTCCGGCACGGTCATTTTCTTTGTGGGAATCCGATGGAGATACATCATTTCTGGTGCATTGTTGATCGCCCCGTTACTCTATCCGGTGTGGGAACACGTATTGAAGCCTTACCAAAAAAGGCGAATCCTCATCCTTTTGCGTCCGGACCTGGATCCTCTGGGAGCCGGTTACCATATTCGCCAATCCAAGATTGCGATCGGTTCGGGCATGCTATGGGGTAAGGGATTTCTCAATGGAACTCAAAACAAACTACACTTCCTCCCGGAGAAACACACGGATTTCATTTTTTCTGTCTGGGCGGAAGAGTGGGGGTTTGTGGGCTGTTTTGTGCTGTTGACCCTCTTCGCTTTGCTCATTGTGCTGTCCCTCAGGGTGGCTCGCAGATCCAAGGACCGATACGGTTCCCTGCTCGTGGTTGGCATGACTGCCCTGGTATTGTGGCAGGTCCTCATCAACATTGGTATGGTGATCGGTTTGCTGCCGGTAGTGGGGATCACGCTGCCGTTTGTGAGCTATGGTGGTTCTTCCCTGATTACTTTGTGCCTGGCCATCGGTCTGATCGAAAATGTGAGCATGCGCCGCTATATTTTCCAGTTTCGATAGCGTCTCCTTAGAGTCCGGGCGCCATTGTGATATATTTAATTTTTCCTTGCCAATGGTGGCGACTTGTGTTAACAAGCACGCCCGACTAACCTGCCATTCCCCTGCCATTGCTGGCAGAATATTTCCGAAAGCGAGAAAGCTGGCATGGTCAGGGTGGTAGTGCAGCATGAATGGATAGCTTCCACATCAGATTGCCGAACGCAAGAACAGAGGAAGGGTAAAAATGATCAGCATCAATGTGACGTTTTTTATTCAGATGGCTAATGTTCTTATTTTGGTTTTTTTAATGAATCTCTTTCTTTACCGTCCCATACGTCGGATTGTTGCCCAGCGAAACCAGTTCGTTGCTGAGCAGCAGCAGGGAATCGACCAGGCCGAAGCCGAGGTCGCTGCTGCCATAGAGAAATTCAACACCAGTATTAATGAAGCCCGCAAGGAGGGACGCGAGAAAATTCAGGAGATCAAGTCATCCGCCTACGAACAGGAAAAGGGGATGATGCAGACCGCCGCTGACAATGCTGCCAAGCAGGTGCAGGTCATGCGGATGGAGATTCAGACTGACATTAGAAAGGCGCGTAAACAGCTGAAAGGGCAGGTCAAAGCCTTCTCGGTTGAACTGGCGCAGAAGATATTGGGAAGGAATATCTAGATGTGTGAGCGTGAGAGGGGGTATGAGATGAGGGTAAAGGGTGCGTTACCCCTCCTGTGCGTAGCAGCATTCCTTGCTCTACAAGGAATTTGCTGGGCTTCAGAAGGGGGAGGTCATGGAGGTCATCTTAACTGGACTGATTTTGCGTATCGGCTTGTTGCCTTCGTAATTCTGGTTGCAATCCTGGTGAAGCTTCTCAAGAAACCCTTTGGCAGTTTTCTTACTTCAAGGCGTGAGGACATCCAAAAGCTACTGGCTGAATTAGAGTCCAGGCGGTTGGAGGCAGAGCAGAGAAGCGCCGAGCAAAAGGCAAAGCTCGCCGCCCTGGAGGAGGAAACCAAAAAAATCGTTGCTGAGCTGGTCGCTGAAGGGGAAGCTGAAAGGCAGAAGATAATCGAGTCTGCCGAGAAACAGGCCGAATACATCAAACAGCAGGCGCAACTGGCCATCCAACAGGAGATCAAGGCTGCACGTGAGAGTCTCCAGGAAGAGATCGGTGAGGCTACAGTGGCAGCAGCTGAGACGTTGTTACGCAAAAACCTGAAATCTGCGGATCAAGATCGCCTGGTTCGGGATTTTATGACAAGGGTGGTGGAGGCGAAGTGAAGAATCTAGTCATAGCCAAACGTTATGCCAAGGCATTGTTCAACCTGGCCCAGGAAGATGGGAAGGTCGAACAATATGGAGAGGAGCTGGATGGTTTCGTTCGGCTCTCGGCGGAGCTTCCTGATTTGGCAAACGCCATACAAAACCCGTTATACACGGAAGCCGCCCGAAAATCAGTGTTTCACGCAGTTGCGGACAAGATCGGTTTGTCAGCGATCCTCAAGAGTTTTATCAATCTTCTTATTGAGAAAAAACGCGTTCAAAATGTTGCGGAAATTTCGGAATATTACCACAAACTGATCGATGAGCACGCCAACATCGCACGGGCTCAGATCAAGGCTGCGGTTCGTCTGAATGAAGGGGTCGTTCAAGATATTGCTCAGACTCTCGAAAAGATGACGGGCAAGAAGGTACTGGTTGAGTTTCAGCAAGATAGCAGCCTGATTGGCGGCATTGTAGCGCAGATTGGCGATTTGGTTTTAGATGGGAGCGTAAAGCGACAGTTACTCCATTTTAAAGAAACCATGAAGAGGGGTGCGTTGGGTTAATGGAAATCAGAGCCGAAGAAATCAGCCAAATTATTCGAGAGCAGATCAAGGATTACGAGAAGCAGGTCGAACTCAGTGAAACAGGCCGTGTGCTCTCCGTTGGTGACGGTATCGCTCGCGTCTATGGCGTCGAGAAATGCATGTCCATGGAGTTGCTTGAGTTCCCTACCGAACATGGATCAGTTTTTGGTTTGGCCCTCAACCTCGAAGAAGACAACGTGGGTGTCGCGATCATGGGTGAGGACTTCCACATCAAGGAGGGGGGCGAGGTCAAGCGCACCGGGCGTATCGCCGAGGTGCCGGTTGGAGACGCCGTCTTGGGTCGAGTTATCGACCCTGTTGGTCGGCCTATTGATGGGAAGGGACCGATCGAAGCCAAGGAGTTTGCCCGAATCGAGCGAATCGCTCCGGGTGTTATTGCCAGGCAATCGGTCAACGAGCCGATGTATACGGGGCTCAAGGCGATCGATGCGATGACTCCGGTCGGCCGCGGGCAGCGCGAGTTGATCATTGGTGATCGGCAGATTGGAAAGACGGCTATCGCCATCGACTCCATCATTAACCAAAAAGAGACCGGCATTATTTGTATCTATGTGGCGGTCGGGCAAAAAAAGTCGACGGTTGCCCTGCTCGTTGAGACCCTCCGAAGGCACGGGGCCATGGAATATACCACGGTTGTCGTTGCCGGCGCCAGTGATCCGGCGTCTCTTCAGTACATCGCTCCATATGCGGGATGTGCCATGGGCGAGTACTATCGAGATCGGGGACGCCATGCGCTGATCATTTACGATGATCTCTCCAAACAGGCAGTGGCTTATCGCCAAGTGTCGCTGCTGCTGCGCCGTCCGCCGGCGCGCGAAGCCTATCCTGGTGACATCTTCTATAATCACTCCCGATTACTTGAGCGTGCGTCGAAGCTCAATAACGAACTGGGAGCCGGGTCATTGACCGCCTTGCCGATTATTGAAACCCAGGCCGGTGACGTATCCGCTTACATTCCGACTAATGTTATTTCGATTACGGATGGGCAGATCTATCTGGAACCTTCACTCTTCTTCTCGGGTGTTCGTCCGGCCATCAACGTCGGTCTCTCGGTATCCCGCGTGGGTGGCGCAGCGCAAACGAAGGCCATGAAACAGGTAGCGGGCCGTATGCGTTTGGATTTGGCGCAGTATCGGGAACTCGAAGCCTTCGCCAAATTTGGCAGCGACCTCGATAAGTCCACCCAGGATCAGTTGAATCGTGGTATGCGACTAGTGGAGCTTCTCAAGCAGCCTCAATACAAGCCCATGTCGGCTGAAAGAGAGGTCGTGAGCCTCTATGCCGGCACGAGAGGATATCTGGATCAGATTCCAGTCGACAAAGTGAGTGAGTACGAAACGCAGATGCTCGCTTTTGTGGAGCGGAAGTACCCTGAAATCATCGAGGAGCTTAAAGCCAAGAACATCATCGGTGACTCGTTGGACGAGAAGATGAAAAAGGCCCTGCAAGAGTTTGCCGAGGTCTTTAAGGCTGTATAGGCGTCAAGTTCAGGTAATCAAATAAGAGAGCATACATTATGGCTACCTTGCGGGACATAAAGAGGAAAATTGACGCCGTCAAAAAGACCTCACAGATCACCAAAGCCATGAATATGGTGGCTGCTGCCAAGCTCCGCGGAGCTCAGCAGAACATGGAGAAGTTCCACCCCTATGCAGTGAAGTTCAAAGAGGTGATCGGACGCCTTGCAGCGGGTGTGGAAGAAGGCGGGGAATACGAACTGCTCAATCCGAGAGAAGAAGTCAAGAAGATTGTGCTGGTTCTTGTCACCGCGGACAGAGGTCTTTGCGGCAGTTTTAATAATAACCTGAACCTCACTGCTGAAAGATTTATACGGGAAAAACAAGCAGCAGGAATTGAGGTTTCCTTGATTTCGGTAGGCAGGAAAGGTGCTGATTACTTCCGGCGGCGTAAAATCGAAATCCGCCGGCGGATAACCGGAGTTCTCAACAAACCCAGCTATGAGGATGCCCTTCGTTTGGGCCGTGAACTCATCGAGCTCTTTGAAACCGGCGAGTGTGATGAAGTCTATGTCGTATACAGCCGCTTTTTGAGCATCGTGAGACAAGTGGCGACGCTGGTCAAACTCCTTCCCATTACCCCAGAAGGGCCGGAAAAAGAAAAGGAAGACGGATACTTTGAATATCTGTTTGAACCTTCCCTTCAAGCTCTGTTAACCGACCTTCTGCCTAATTTCTTGTATATTCAACTTTTGGAGCACTTCTATCAGACCTCCGTGGGTGAGCATGCAGCACGCATGGCAGCGATGGAAAATGCTACCAGCAACTGTAAGGAGCTGGTTCGTAGTCTTACCCTGACCTACAACAAGGCAAGGCAGGCTGGCATTACCAAGGAACTCATGGATATCGTAGGCGGTGCGGAGGCCCTAAGAAAATAGGTTCAGGCCGCAGGCAGCGGTTCTTTTGGACTAAGGAGGTAATAAGCCCATGAATATGGGGAAAATCGTTCAAGTCATTGGAAACGTAGTTGACGTCGAGTTTGAGGAAGGAAAGCTCCCCGAGCTCCTGACTGCGCTGCTCGTTACAAATTTGGGCATCGACGATACGGAAGACAACCTGGTCCTTGAGGTTGCTCAACACCTTGGTGACAATGTTGTGCGGACCATCGGGATGGATATGACTGACGGCCTGGTGCGTGGGATGCCTGTCAAAGACACGGGAAAACCGATCACCATGCCCGTAGGGAAGGCTGTGCTGGGGCGGATTTTGAACGTTGTTGGTCGACCGGTCGATGGTTTGGGCCCGGTGGATACCGATCAACGTATGCCCATACATCGGCTTGCTCCGGCATTCACCGAGCAGGATACGTCGGTAAAGGTTTTGGAGACGGGCGTCAAGGTTATTGACCTCCTGGTGCCCTTCCCCCGAGGCGGTAAGATGGGCATGTTTGGCGGCGCCGGCGTCGGCAAGACCGTCGTGATGATGGAAATGATCCATAACATTGCCATGCAGCACGGCGGTATTTCGGTCTTTGCCGGAGTGGGCGAGCGTACCCGAGAAGGGAATGACCTCTACCACGAAATGAAGGATTCCGGAGTTCTCCCGCGCGCCGGTCTGGTCTATGGTCAGATGACCGAACCTCCCGGGGCGCGTGCTCGAGTGGCCATCTCAGCCCTGACCGTTGCGGAATACTTCCGCGACGTTGAAGGCCAGGACGTTTTGCTCTTTATCGACAACATCTTCCGGTTTACTCAGGCCGGCGCTGAGGTGTCAGCCCTTCTCGGCCGCATGCCCTCAGCCGTTGGTTACCAGCCGACTCTCGGTACGGACCTCGGTGAGTTGCAGGAACGCATCACGTCGACAACCAAGGGATCAATCACTTCGGTACAGTGTGTGTACGTGCCCGCCGACGACTTGACCGACCCGGCCCCGGCAACCACCTTTGCTCACTTGGATGGAACCGTGGTTTTGTCTCGCCAGATTACTGAGCTGGGTATTTATCCAGCAGTGGATCCTCTGGATTCAACATCGCGAATTCTGGACCCGAATGTCCTTGGAGAGGACCATTACTACACTGCTCGTCAGGTCCAGCAGATCCTCCAGAAGTATAAGGACCTTCAGGACATCATTGCGATTCTTGGCATGGACGAACTTTCAGAAGAAGACAAGATTGTTGTGGCTCGGGCCAGAAGAATCCAGCGATTCCTCTCACAGCCCTTCCACGTGGCCGAAACCTTTACCGGACAGCCGGGTAAATACGTCAAGATGGAAGACACCGTCAGGGGTTTCAAAGAGATTTGCGAAGGCAAGCACGATGATATTCCCGAGCAAGCCTTTTACATGGTCGGGGGCATTGAGGATGCGGTTGCCAAGGCCAAATCTATGGCTGCAGCATAACCACAAAGAATGGTGAGCATATGGCCGATAAAATCTTATTAGAGATTGTGACACCCGAAAGAAAGGTCCTGAGCGAAACGGTGGATATTGTCGTGGCACCGGGGGAAGAGGGTGAATTTGGCGCCCTGCCGAATCACATTCCTTTTCTCTGCAAGCTCAAAGTTGGCGAGTTGCGTTTCCGGGTGGGCGCCAACACTCGTCATATTGCAATAATGGGTGGCTATGCAGAAGTGCTGCCTGATCATGTCACGATTCTGGCGACTGCAGCCGAAGAAGCCTCAGAGATTGACGTGATGCGTGCAAAAGCAGCTAGAGAGCGGGCTGAACGCCGTTTGGCCGAAACCCGAGACAAGCTCGAATTCACTCAGGCTCACGCCGCATTGCAGAGAGCGATGGCGCGTTTGAGGATTGCTGAAAAGCGTTAGTTTATCAATGACATATCTTGTCCGAGAGCCCTTCCCCTGCGGAAGGGCTTTTTCTTTGCTTTACTCTTTTTGATGCTTGTTCGATAATTAATGGCCAGGTAGCAACACCTGACGTTCCTGAAGGATGGCTTCTCCAGTCAAGGAGGAATTGGAATGTGCGGTATCGTGGGTTACGTAGGAACTAGTGATGGCAGCCAGGTTCTGCTGGAGGGTCTAAAGCGGCTTGAGTACCGCGGCTATGACAGTGCCGGAATAGCTATGATCCAAGAGGATCAAAGATTAAAGATCGTCCGCTCCCGGGGTAAGATTGCGGTGTTGGAAGAAAAGCTGAAGACTGATCCCGTTGCCGGCAAAATTGGAATAGCTCACACACGGTGGGCAACACATGGCAAACCCTCTGATGAAAACGCACATCCCCATCGTTCGGGCCCGTTTGTGGTGGTGCACAACGGGATCATTGAGAATTACGCGGATATCAAGCAGCAACTGGAAAAGGAAGGATTTGCCTTTACTTCGGAAACCGACACGGAAGTCATTGTGAAGCTGACCGAACGCGAATGGCGACTGGGTAAATCGTACCAGACAGCTATTGTCGATACGCTGCGTCAGCTGCGAGGCAGTTATGCCGTGGTTTTTCTCAGTCAGGAGAACCCGGAGGAACTCATCGCCGCGCGAAAAGAAAGTCCTTTGATCCTTGGGATAGGCGAAAACGTTTGTTACCTCGCTTCGGACGTGCCCGCCATTCTCCCCTACACCAATCAAATGGTTTATCTGGAGGATGGAGACATCGTCCGCTTATCTCAGCATGGTTACGCCGTTGAAAACTTTGACGGAAAGAGGCTGGAGCGAGCTCCCGTAAGAATTGACTGGAATCCCGTGATGGCCGAAAAGGCGGGATACAAGCATTTTATGCTGAAGGAAATTTACGAACAGCCTCATGCCATCATAGATACCTTTCGCGGGCCGTTGGACCTGAATCGTCAAGAGGTTTGTCTAGACCATCTAAACCTGACAGCGTCGGAGGTTAAGCAGCTCAATAAGGTCGTTCTGGTTGCTTGCGGAACGTCCTACCATGCATGTCTGGTTGGGAAATACATAATCGAAAACATGTGCCGCATACCGGTTGAGGTGGACCTGGGTTCCGAGTTTCGTTATCGCAGGCCTTTGCTTGACGAACACACACTCCTCATAGCCGTAAGTCAATCCGGCGAAACTGCCGACACCAAGGCTGCCCTCCAGGAAGGTATTGATCAGAAGGCTTCCTGCAAGGCGATCGTCAATGTGGTGGGCAGTAGTCTGGCGAGGATGGCTAACGGGGTGATCTATACCCATGCAGGTCCAGAAATTGGAGTGGCTTCAACCAAAGCCTTTACCACCCAGGTAGTGGCGCTCTACTTGTTCAGTCTCTATTGCTCGAGCAACCTTGGATATCTGTCTCACGAGGAGTATTCTCTGCATATCCAGGAATTGGTGGAGCTCCCCCATAAAATGGAGGAAGCGCTCACAAACAGCGACAGGATCATTAAATGGGCCAAACGATACATGCATGCTCAGGATTTTCTCTATCTTGGACGGGGCATTCTTTATCCAATTGCTCTGGAAGGGGCGCTCAAACTGAAGGAAATCTCCTACATTCACGCTGAGGGCTACGCCGCAGGGGAGATGAAGCACGGACCAATTGCTCTCATTGACGAGAACATGCCGGTCGTCGTTCTGCTCCAACAAGGCCTTCTTTATGAAAAAATGCTGAGCAACATCCAGGAGGTCAAAGCCAGGGGCGGTCAGGTGCTGGCATTGGTCGAAGGGCGGTCGGATGGCAAGATCGGTGACGAAGAACAGCAACTGGTCCTGCCCCGGACATCTGAATGGTTGGCCCCAATACTCTTCGCCATTCCTTTGCAGTTACTGGCCTACCATATTGCTGTCCTCCGCGGGACGGATGTCGACCAGCCGAGGAATTTGGCGAAAAGTGTCACTGTCGAGTAAATACGGCCAGGCCCGATGGTGTCGAAGAGAATGATCTTGACTTATTTTCGTTTTCTTGACTAAAATGCAAGCGGATAGGGAGCTCTTGTTTGGTTCCTCAGCGCTTTTTTGGCACTATCGGAACAGGGAATGTTCGCTTCTTGGAGCTCTAGATGGCTGAGGATTCATCGTTACCGAATTGACGGTATGAGTGGCCCTTAAGAATAAATAGCAGGAACAGCTCATAACGATTGGCAGGTGCTGCAAACAGTAAGCTCGGGAGAGAGACAAGACTAAGCATTGGAATTGTTTTAGGACAAGCAATTTTCGGTAATCGGAGTTCGGTCGGTCGTAGGTTGCGACCGGGATCTCCCTTTGATAACTGAGCCTATTTGGAAGTGGAGTTGCCCTGGTCGGACAAAAGGAATTAAGGGTTCTTCACTAGTGATTTTGGACCCCTGCTGTGTTTGTGATTGGTAGAACGTCTCTGAGCCAACACAGTGATGAACGGGGACCACCTCTTGTTCTGGTGTGCACGTCAGGAAACTGAAAGCCTAAAGGAGCAAAGCGGTTCCCACTTTAACCTATCGGTTCAAATGCCGACTACCAACACGGCACCATGCGGGGGTTCTGAGCTGTATCTTTCTCTCTTCATGCAGAACCACCTTTTCGTTGGGCGGGTTATGCGTGGTTTGCCAACTTTTGTTGCCAACCGCAGCATCTCTCGTCCAAGCCCACCCTATGAGCTTTTCCCGCAACCATCGTCATCATTAATGGAGTTAGGTTTTCCCAGCTGAACAGGGCAAGACTGTAGCTGGTTACTTCCCGTTGTTCAATGAGCACATCCGACGCCTGTGGCCCGCCCATAACAAAGAGGCAGAAATGGTGGCTGGAAAGGGATAGATCATTATGGACCATATGTCAGGAATACTATTTGTATTTTTGGGACTGGCTGTCGGCGTGGGTCTCGGCCTGTTGCTGCGGCGGTATTGGTTGGAGAGACAGACCGGTCGTTTCAAAGATCAAGCAAAGGAAGTATTGACTGAGGCCCGCAGGGAAGCTGAAACCATCAGAAAAGAAGCCATTCTTCAAGCGAAAGATAATCTCTTTCAAATAAAAGCCGAGTTTGAGAGAGAGAGTAGAGAGGCGAGGAAAGAGTTTCAGAATCTGGAGAAGAGGATCCTCCAGAAAGAAGAAAACATTGATAAGAAATCGGAAGCCCTGGACAAAAGAGAAGCTACCATTGCCAAGCGCGACAAACAGATAGCACAGCAAGAAAAAGAATTAGGGGAGAAGGAAAAAGAACTGCAGTCTTTACTTGAAGAAGAGCGAAAACAGCTTGAAAGCCTCTCCGGTCTAACCTCTGAAGAGGCCAAGGACATGCTGATCAGGGTTGTGGAGGGTGAGGCGCGTCACGATGCTGCTGTTCTGGTCAAAAAAATTGAGACAGAAGCTCGAGAAATTGCGGATCGCAAGGCAAAGAACATTATCTCCCTTGCGATTCAACGATATGCTGGGGACTATGTGGCTGAAAAGACTGTTTCAGTCGTAAACCTGCCCAATGAAGAAATGAAAGGGAGGATCATTGGTCGTGAAGGCAGGAACATTAGAGCCATTGAGGCAACAACGGGTGTGGATTTGATCATCGACGATACTCCGGAGGCGGTGATCCTCTCCGGATTCAATCCCATACGCCGCGAGGTAGCCAGGGTTTCTCTTGAACGGCTGATTTCGGACGGAAGAATCCATCCCGCTCGCATTGAAGAGATTGTGGAAAAGGTTAATGCCGAGATTGACAATGCCATTCGTGAAGCAGGCGAGCAGGCAGCCTTCGATGTGGGTGTGCATGGTATTCATCCGGAATTGATCAAACTGGTGGGCAAGCTTAAGTACCGCACGAGCTACGCCCAGAACGTTCTGCAGCATTCCATTGAGGTCGCTTTTTTGTGTGGCATCATGGCGGCCGAACTGGGTTTGAGCGAAAAACAGGCAAAGCGAGCCGGACTGTTGCACGACATTGGGAAAGCCATGGACCATGAGATAGAGGGACCGCATGCGACTATCGGCGCAGATCTGGCGCGGCGGCACAGTGAATCTCCGGTGATCGTGCATGCCATTGCGGCCCATCACGAAGATGTTCCCACCGAAGATATCTTGGCCATCCTGGTCCAGGCTGCGGATGCGCTGTCTGGGGCCAGACCTGGCGCCAGAAAAGAACTTCTGGAAAGTTATGTCAAGCGCCTTGAGGACCTCGAGAGGATTGCCTGCCAATTCCCAGGAATTACCAAAGCCTATGCCATCCAGGCAGGTCGGGAGCTGCGGATCATTGTTGAGAGCGGTTCGGTCACGGACGCGGATGTGGTGATGTTGAGCCGTGATGTGGCAAAAAAAATTGAAAGCGAATTGACCTATCCGGGTCAAATCAAGGTGACAGTGATACGCGAAATAAGAGCGGTTGAATACGCCAAATAGGACTGCTCCCGCGGGGCTCTGAGCGTCGAGGCCCCTTTTCCATAGAGGAGAACAAGGTGTCGGAAGTTGGAAATGTTTTTGAGGTCTTGAAGCAAAGAGGATTTGTGGCCCAGGCCACTGATGCAGAAGAAATCAAACAGCGACTTGAAAAGCCTCTCACCTGCTATATTGGGTTTGACCCAACGGCTGACAGCCTTCATGTTGGGAGCCTCGTCCCGATTATGGCCCTCGCGCATATGCAGCGCCATGGGCATCGCCCGATCGTGCTGGTGGGCGGAGGCACCGGATTGGTCGGTGATCCCAGCGGCAAGACCGAAATGCGAAAACTCCTTGGCCTTGAGGAAATCGAGGCCAATGCGCAAGCCTTGAAAACACAGTTGTCGCAGTTCATCGATTTCTCCGATGGCAGGGCTCTGCTCCTAAACAATGCAGATTGGCTCCTTGGTTTGCGTTACATTGAGTTCCTGAGAGACATTGGCAAGCATTTTAGCGTGAATCGCATGCTGGCT
>Ga0209048_10002052_pt1 | contig 20175 bp, 17 predicted proteins | sample FrelakmetCRP12CR_FD_187146 | JGI IMG/M metagenome (GOLD analysis project Ga0209048, IMG submission 187146) | Freshwater lake sediment microbial communities from the University of Notre Dame, USA, for methane emissions studies - CRP12 CR (SPAdes)... | ecosystem: Environmental > Aquatic >... | reverse complement strand
GGGGTGTTCGGCGCAGCGATCGCCTGCGCGCTGCTGGGGTTCGCCGACGACTACACGAAGCTCGTCAAGCGCCGCTCGCTCGGCCTGCGGGCGCGCACCAAGCTCCTGGTGACCATCGCGATCTCGCTCGGACTGTGGTTCGTCGCCAGCCACGAGGCGCACCTCGCGAACACGCTGCGGCTGCGGTTCGTCGACTACCAGGTGGACCTCGGGCCGTTGTACCCGCTGCTGATCTACTTCGTAGTTGCCGGCACGACCAGCTCGGTAAACCTCACCGACGGGCTCGACGGCCTGGCGGCCGGCTGCGCGGCGATCGTGCTGCTCGCGTACATCGCGATCACGTTCATCACCGGGCAGTACGACCTGGCGATGATCGCCGGCTGCCTGGTCGGCGGGTGCATCGGCTTTCTGTGGTTCAACGCGTTCCCCGCGACGATCTTCATGGGCGACACGGGCTCGCTCGGACTGGGGGGAGCGATCGCGGGGTTGGCGGTGATGACGAAGACCGAGCTGCTGCTGGTCCTGCTCGGCGGGATCTTCGTGATCGAGGCGCTGTCGGTTGTGATCCAGGTGATCTCCTTCCAGACGACCCGGAAACGGGTGCTGCTGATGGCGCCCATCCACCACCACTTCGAGCTGAAGGCATGGTCGGAGACGAAGATCATCCTGCGCTTCTGGATCGTCGCATCCATCTGCTGCGCGATCGGTTTCACGATCTACCGGCAGAGCATCGGTTGAGTTGAAGCCGCGACCTGAGATCCCACCTGGCCCCTACCTCGTGGTGGGCCTGGCCCGTTCCGGGAGGGCGGCCGCGCTCGCGCTGCGGGCCGGGGGACAGGAGGTGCTCGGCGTGGATGCAGGTGCGCCCGCCGGAACGCGACCACTCCTGGAGGCGGGCGTGGAGCTGTGCCTGGGCGAGGGGGGCGTGGCAGAGCTGGAGCGCGTGCGCGCGGTCGTGAAGAGTCCGGGCGTCCCCGCCCAGGCACCGGTGATCCTCACCGCGCGAGAACGCGGCCTGCCCGTGCTGGGCGAGCTCGAGCTGGCATGGCGGATGCTTCCGAACGAGTTCATCGCGGTGACCGGCACGAACGGCAAGACGACGACGGTCGAGCTGATCGGGCACGTCCACCGTCAGGCCGGTATGCCGGTCGCGGTCGCGGGCAACGTCGGAGCCGCCGCAAGCGGCCTGGTCGGGAAGCTCGACCGGGACGTAACCGTCGTCTGCGAGGCATCTTCGTTCCAGCTGGAGGATGCGCTGGCGTTCGCACCGGAGGCCGCTCTCCTGCTGAACATCGAGCCCGATCACCTCGACCGTCACGGCACACTCGACGCGTACCTGCGGGCGAAGCTCCGGATCTTCGCGCGTCAGGGGCCGGACGACGTGGCGGTGATGCCGACGGCCCTGCTCGAGGGCCCGTTCGGTGGGCTGGTGAGAGAGCTCGGCGGCGCGGCGCGCCGCCTCTGCTTCGGCACGGGATCGGGGGCCGCGGTGCTGGCGCGCGGCGGTGAGCTCTGGTGGCAGGAGCGCCCGCTGCTGGCCGTCGGCGAGCTGCGCCTGCGCGGCCGGCACAACGTCGAGAACGCGATGGCAGCCGCGGCCGTGTGCCTGGCGCGCGGAGTCGACCCGGACGCCGTGCGAGCCGGGCTGCGGTCGTTTGCCGGCGTCGCGCACCGTCTCGAGGAGGTGGCTCGCCGGGACGGGGTGCTCTACGTGAACGACTCCAAGGCCACGAACGTCGCGAGCACGCTCGTCGCGCTCGACGCGTTTGCGGGCGCTGGGGGCGTTCACCTGATCCTTGGCGGCCAGGGCAAGAACCAGGACTTCACGGCCCTGCGCGGCCCGGTCGAGCGGAGCTGCCGCGCGGTTTACCTGATCGGGCAGGACGCGCCGCTGATAGCGAGAGCCCTGAAGGACGCGAGCGTAGCGGTCCGCGACTGTGGAGATCTCGAGCGGGCCATCGCGGAGGCCGGGCAGGCGGCTGTGAGCGGGGACGTGGTCCTGCTGTCGCCGGCATGTGCAAGCTTCGACCAGTTCAGCGACTTCGAAGCTCGCGGCGAGCGAATGCGGGAGCTCGTGCCCGGGTAGGGGATCTGGCGCATCCATCGATGCAGGCTTCCGGGCGTCGCCGTCGAAGAGACGACCGATCCTTCAGGTCCGACCGTCCGTGGCGACCCCGCCTGCGACGCCCGATGAGCTTCGGCGCGTCCTCCCGGGCTCGCCATGGCACCAGCATGCCTTCACCCCTGCTCCCACTTTCAATCTACCCCCGGTGACCCCAGCCGGACACCCGCCCCGGGACCTGACCTGACCGTGATGCGGTCAGCCGCGGTGAAACGGGGCCGGCCGGCGCGGGCCCCCGATCCACAGAGCCGGCGCCGGCGTCGCGAGGAACCTGGCGTCGCTCCGGGCCGCCAGTCGCTAGAGCACCGGATGCTGCTGACGGCGACGCTGTGCCTGCTTGCGTACGGCGCCGTCATGGTCTACAGCGCCTCCTCGGCGACCACGTTGCTCGGGGGGCGCGGCAACGGCAGCGGCTACCTGGTCAAGTTCGTCGTGTACGGGGGGATCGGGCTGGTCGTCATGCGCGTGCTCGCACGCGACGGGGTCGCGAAAGTGCAGGGCATCGTCGCGCCGCTGCTCGTCAGCTCGTTCGTGCTCGTGCTAGCCGTGCACGTTCCGCACCTGGGAACGAGCGTGAACGGAGCCCGTCGCTGGATCGGCCCGGGCCCGTTCCAGTTCCAGCCCTCGGAGCTGATGAAGCTCGCGCTTGTGCTCTACGCCGCCACGCTCCTGGCCAGGCGCCCACAGCGGGTGCACGACCTGCGCGAGCTGCTCAACCCGCTGCTCCTGGTCGTGAGCGGAGCCTGTCTGTTGATCGTCACCGAGCCGGATCTGGGCACGGCGATGATCGTCGCCTTCACGACCGCAGCGCTGCTGGTCGTGGCCGGGATCCCGCTGCGCAAGCTCGCGCTGCTGGGCGGTTTCGCGCTCGCGCTGGTCTTCCTCTACGCGCTCGCCCGGCCCTATGCTCGGGCCCGCCTGACCTCGTTTCTAGACCCCTGGGCACACGCGTCCGGCAGCGGCTTTCAGGCCGTGCAGGGGCAGATCGCAATCGGCTCGGGCGGGCTGTTCGGGGCCGGCCCGGGGCAGTCGGTGCAGAAGATCTTCTACCTTCCCGAGGCCCCGACCGACTTCATCCTCGCCGTGATCGCCGAGGAGCTGGGCGTGGTCGGTGTGTGTGCGCTGCTGTTCCTCTACGGGCTGATCGCCTACGCGGGCCTGCGTGCGGCGAAGGCGGCGCGCAGCCTCTACAGCGCCCTGATCGCCGTCGGGGTGACCGCGATGATCCTCTCGCAGGCGATCCTCAACATCTTCGCCGTGCTCGGCCTGGCGCCGCTCACGGGCGTACCGCTGCCGTTCGTCTCCTACGGCTCGAGCAGCCTGATCGTGATGCTCGCGGCGATGGGCCTGCTGCTGAACGTCGCCGCCGGGGGAAGCGCGCATGTGCGCGCGGTGTCGCCGTCGCGCGAGCGCCGCACGAGCGCCAGGGCGTCGCAAGCGTCCCGGCCGAAGGCGGTGGGAGCGGGCGGATCGACGCGGCCCGGTGGCGTCAAGGGCCGCAGGGTCGCAGGGCCGGCCGCGGCTGGCTGGGTCCCGGCCAGGAGCGATTCCGCGCAGCGGCCCACGGCCGACACGCGGGCGCGCGAATCGGGAGGATGGGGCGGTGGCCGTTACGCCGAGGAAGATCGTGATCGCGGCCGGCGGGACCGCCGGGCACGTGGTGCCGGCGCTCGCGGTGGCCGACGCGCTGCGGGCTGAGGGCGCCGAGGTAGCGTTCATCGGAGGTGAGCGCGCCGAGGCGCAGCTCGTGCCGGCCGCGGGCTTTCCGCTGCACACGATCTCCGTCGAGGGCCTGAGCCGCGCAAGGCCGATGCTCGCCGCCCGCGCGCTCGTGCGCGCGGCGACCGCGATCCCGCACGCGCGTCGGCTGCTGGTGCGGCTCGCCCCGGATGCCGTGATGGGGGGCGGCGGCTATGTCGCAGGTCCGGTGGGCCTGGCCGCGGTGACCTTACGCGTGCCCCTCGTCCTCACCGAGGCGGACAGCCACCTCGGGCTGACCAACCGCATGCTGGCCCCATTCGCGCGGCGCGTGTGCCTGGCCTTTCCCGTCCGGAGCTCTGAGCGCCCGGCGGCCACGCCGTTGCTCGGAGGTCGGTGGCGCCGGCGACGGGGGGGCGGCCCGGGCCGGGCGGCAGGGCGCCGGGAGGCCCGGTACCTGGTGACCGGCCGGCCGGTCCCCCCGCCCCGTCGGGACCGTTCCCGAGCGCGCGAGCACTTTGGAATCGGGGCGGACGAGACCTGCGTGCTCGTCTTCGGCGGCTCGCTCGGAGCTCGCTCGATCAACCTCGCTGCGGTCGAGGCGTTCGCTGGGGATACGTTCCGTGTGCTGCACGTGTGTGGGCGTCGCGACCATCCCGAGCTTGCCGGGCGCCCGCTGCGTGCGGGATACGATCTGCGCGAGTACCTCGACCTGGGGGACTTCGCCGCTGCGCTCGCGGCCGCCGACCTCGTGGTCGCGCGAGCCGGCGGGTCGGTGTTCGAGATCGCGGCGTACGGCCTGCCAGCGATCCTCGTGCCCTACCCGTACGCCTCCGCCGACCACCAGAGCGTGAACGCGCGCTGGATGTCCGACGCTGGCGCCGCGGTGGTGGTCCCCGATGCCGAGCTGACCGCCGGCCGCCTTGCGCACGAGGTGTCCGCGCTGCTCGCGGACCCCGCCCGCATGGCGGCGATGGCGTCCGCCGCCAGCAGCCTGGCCCGCCCCGACGCGGCCGCGGAGGTCGCCCGCGAGCTGCTCGAGGCCGCGGGCGAGCACGCATGAGCGAACGGCCCTGGGAGGGACGCCGGCTGCACTTCGTCGGCGTTGGCGGCGCGGGCCTAAGCGGCTACGCCCGCGCCGCGCATGCGGTCGGGGCCGAGGTGAGCGGGTCGGACAGCGCGAGCACCCCCTACCTGGAACGCCTGGCCGCAGACGGCATCCTGCTGGCGAGCGTCGGGTACGCCGCTCAGAACGTGCCCGCAGGTGGCGAGGTGGAGGTCATCTACTCCTCGGCGGTGCCCGCCGAGAACAGCGAGCGAGTCGCAGCCCGCGAGCGCCGGATTCCCGAGCGGCCTCGCGCGGAGTTGTTGGCCGAGCTGAGCGCGCTGAGACGGACGATCGCGGTGGCGGGTACCCACGGCAAGACGACCACGGCCTCGATGCTCGTGCACGCCCTGCGCGAGGCGGGCCTGAAGCCCGGTTGGCTGGTGGGGGGCTGGGTGGGCGACGGGCTGCCGAACGCCGAGTGGGGGCAGGGCGAGTGGCTGGTGGTCGAGGCCGACGAGTCCGACCGCTCGATGCTCAGCCTCCACGTCGAGATCGCCGTGCTGACGAACATCGAGCTCGACCACCACGCGACGTTCGGCTCGCTCGGCGAGCTGCGGGAGGCATTCGGCGCGTTCCTGCAGTCGCCGCGATTCGCGGTCATCTGGGACCGGCCCGACCTGCTCGAGCTGCGGTCCGAGGCCGTCAATCGATACGACGCAGACGAGCTGACCCTCACCGTCGGGGGTTCGTGCTTCACCTGGCGCGGAGAGCGGGTGTGCCTGGCCGTTCCAGGCGCCCACAACGCCGTGAACGCGGCCGGCGCTCTGGAGGCCGCGTGGCTGGCCGGCGCCGACCCCGGGCTCGCGGCCCGCGGCCTGGCCGGCTTCCACGGCGCCGGGCGGCGCTTTCAGAGGCTGGGTGCGACCGCCGGCGGGGCCGTCGTGTACGACGACTACGCTCACCATCCGACCGAGGTGGCCGCGACCCTGCGGGCGGCGCGCACGCTCGAGCCCCGGCGGCTGGTGGCCGTCTTTCAGCCCCACCTCTACTCCCGCACGCGGATGCTGGCGCGCGAGTTCGGTAGCGCCATGGCGCACGCGGACGTGATCCTGGTGCTCGACGTCTACCCCGCACGTGAGCGTGCCGAGGAGTATCCGGGCGTCAGCGGCCTGAACATCGCCGAGGCGAGTGCCGACGCCGCGAAGGGAAGGCCCGTGTACTGGCTGCCCACGTTCGCGGATGCCGAGCCCGTCCTGAAGAGCCTGCTGGGCGAGGGGGACCTGTGCCTGGTGATGGGCGCGGGCGATGTCGATACGCTGGGGCGCCGGCTTGTGCAGGGCGTACCCGATCCGGGCTCGGGCGGCTCATGACGGCCCCCGTCGGCAAGCGCGCGCGCCCGCCCGCCCGCAGGTCGGCCGAAGGGCCGATGCCCGGAGGAGCTCGCCGATGAGCCGGCCGATACCGCCGCCGACGGTCCAGGCGGACTTCCCGCTCGGGCGTCTCTCGACGGTGCGCACCGGTGGCGCAGCTGAGTTCTTCGCCCGCGCGGGCGGCGAGTCGGAGCTGCTGGAGCTGCTCGTGTGGGCGCGGGAGTCAGGCGCTCCAGTGAGCGTCGTGGGATCCGGCTCGAACCTGCTGATCGCCGACGAGGGGGTCGGCGGCCTGGTGATCAAGCTCGACCGTGGCCTGGCGCAGATAGAGCGTCAGGGCCGGCGCATGGTGTGCGGCGGAGGGGCTCGGCTCCCCTCCGTGGCGGCGCAGGCCGCGCGGGCGGGGCTGTCGGGCATCGAGTTCGGCGTCAACATCCCGGGCACCGTGGGGGGCGCGGTGCGGATGAACGCGAACGCCTACGGCGGCGACCTTGCACGCGTGCTCGAGTGGGTGCAGATCGTCACGGCCGCGGGCACCGAGCGCCGGGAGCCGCGACAGCTGGGCTTCGGCTACCGGCGCTCGAGCCTGCGAGCCGCCGAGATCGTGTCGCGGGCATGCTTCGCGCTGACGGCGGCGGACGCCGCCACCGTCAAGAACACGCTCAAGGAGATGCGCGCCCGTCGCCGAGAGGCCCAGCCACAGGGCATCAAGACATTCGGTTCCACGTTCAAGAACCCCGTGGACCCGCGCTCGGGGGGTCGCAGCGCGGGGTTGCTGCTGTCCGAGGCCGGGTGCAACGGCTTGACGATCGGCGGCGCGCGCTTTGCCCCCAAGCACGCCAACTTCATCGAGAACACCGGCGCCGCCAGCACCGCGGACGTGCTCGCCCTGATGGCCGAGGGTCGCCGCCGCGTGCTCGAGCGCTTCGGCGTCGAGCTCGAGCCGGAGGTCCAGACGCTGGGAGCGGTGCGCTTTCCCTGGTAGCCGGCCACATCCTCGCCGGTCGCTTCGCTCGGCGCCGGCGCATGCCCCGCCCGAGGATGTCGATTCCGCCAGGGATTCACGCCGATGGGTCGAACAAAGTCGTGGATGCCCCGCCCTCTTGCCTCCCGCCCTGGCCGAGCGCTCGCTGGGACAGGCGCTCACCGAGCAGTCGGGCGCGGCCCTCGATCCAGCGGGGAGCGGCGGTGGATACCCCGCCTCATCGCCGTCAGCGCTGGGCGAGCGTTCGCTGCGAGAGGTGCACGCAGGGATACCGGGCACGGAAACCGCGCCACCGAGATGCTGGCGTCGATGCGTTCCGCGGCCCTCGGGCTGACCGACCGGGGGGTCGCCTGGGGTCGGCGCCACCGGCGTTTGCGTCGCGCGCTCTTGGCCCTGGTGGTGTGCCTGCCCCTGCTGGCCGGCGGCTGGCTGTGGCTGCGTGACTCGCCGCTCGTCTCGGTGGAGAGCGTTCAGGTCAGCGGCGTGCACGGGCCCGACGCCCGAGCGATCGAAGCAGCACTCTCCAACGCGGCCCGGCACATGAGCACGCTCGACGTGCACATCGGGGCGCTACGCGCCGCAGTCGCGCCGTTTCGGGTGGTGCGCGACGTAGGGGCGAGCTCCAGCTTCCCGCATGGTCTGCACATCGACGTGGTCGAGCAGCCGCCGGTCGCAGCCCTGGTGGTGGGTGGTAGTCGGGTGGCGGTGGCGGCCGACGGGGTGGTGCTCGGCCCAGCCCTGCTCTCGGGCTCCCTTCCAACCCTCGGCGGGGCCTCCGAACCGATCTCCGTCCCGCGCCTGAAGAGCCCGAGCCTGCTCGCCGCGCTGACCGTTGTGGGGGTCGCGCCCGCCGCTCTGGCGAGGTTCATGGCGCGCGTCTACGAGGGGCCGAAGGGCCTGACGGTGGCCATGCGCAACGGTCTGCTGGCCTACTTCGGCGATGCCAGCCGCCCCCACGCGAAGTGGACGGCGCTCGCGCGGGTCCTCGCCGACCCGAGCGCCGCCGGGGCTTCATATGTGGACGTGCGCCTGCCCGGTCGTCCCGCGGCGGGCTTTGCAGCCGGTACCGCGCCGCCCGGCACGACCGCCTCGGGCACGACCGCGTCCAACTCAGAACAGACGGGCACCCCACAGCCGACGAGCGGCTCGGAATCGGCCGCCGCGCTGGCCGCAGGTCTCGCGGCTGCCGTGGGCGGGTCCTCCTCGGGCACGGCCCCCTCCGGATCGGCGGCGACCGAAACAGGGCCGGCGAACCCCGCGGAAGCCACTTCGTCCGCTCCGTCGCGATCGGCCGCAGAAGGGCAACCGAGCACCCCGGCCGCCGAAGGTTGAACTGGCCTAACTCTCTACCTTAGCTTGATGGCAGACCGGTGGTTATTCTCAGGTGGTGGTAGAGAGTTCGGCGATCTGCAACGATTGTTGCGAGATTCGGCGCAGTCGTTGACAGGGCGAAGTTGCCTGCATAACGTGCACATCTCGGCGGTTCGGCGACCAGTATGCTACGAACCCTAATTTACTACTGAAGGCTTCGGGCAAAACCAAATGGAGAGCACCGGAAGTTATCTGGCGGTCATCAAGGTCGTGGGGGTCGGCGGCGGCGGGACGAACGCGGTAAGCCGCATGGTCGACGCCGGATTGCGGGGCGTGGAGTTCATTGCCGCCAACACCGATGCGCAGGCGCTCGCCATGTGCGACGCCGACATCAAGCTGAACATCGGCCACGAGTCGACGAAAGGGCTTGGTGCGGGGGCCGACCCCGACGTCGGCCTGGCGGCTGCCTCGGAGTCGCGCGATGACATCAAGGAGGCGCTGAAGGGCGCCGACATGGTGTTCGTGACAGCCGGCGAGGGCGGGGGAACCGGCACCGGCGCAGCGCCCGTCATCGCCGAGATCGCCAAGAACGAGATCGGGGCGCTCACCGTGGGGGTGGTCACGCGGCCGTTCGACTTCGAGGGCTCGCAGCGCGGCCGGCAGGCCGCCGAGGGGATCGAGCGCCTGCGCGAGGTCGTGGACACGCTGATCGTGATCCCCAACGAGAAGCTGCTTGCGGTGGTCGAGCGGCGGACCTCGATGCTTGACGCATTCCGCGAGGCCGACAACGTGCTGCGCCAGGGCGTACAGGGCATCACGGACCTGATCACGATTCCCGGCCTGATCAACCTCGACTTCGCCGACGTGCGCACGATCATGCACGATGCCGGCTCGGCACTGATGGGGATCGGCGTCGCCGGCGGCGAGAACCGCTGCGGCGACGCCGCCAAGGCGGCGATCTCCTCGCCGTTGTTGGAAGAGTCGGTCGACGGGGCGACGGGGATCCTGTTGAACATCACGGGAGGCAAGGATCTCGGTCTGTTCGAGGTCAACGACGCCGCCGAGATCGTCCACAACGCCGCCGACCCGAACGCGAACATCATCTTTGGAGCCGTCATCGACGAGAGCATGTCCGACGACGTGCGCGTGACCGTCATAGGCACGGGCTTCGACCATCGTCCGGGCCGCTCGGCGCGTCGCGACAGTCGTGCACGTCGCCCCGACCGGGGCCCGCGCATCGACGACCGCCAACGCTCTTCGCTCGAGATCTCCGACGACGACATCGACGTCCCGCCCTTCCTTCGCTAGAGCGGGGTTCCGTCCAGGGGGCTTCGCTAGCCTGGGGGCATCGCGTCTCCGGCTCCACCGCTCCTCAGCCGTACCCCCCTGTTCGAGCGCCACGTGGCCGCCGGGGCGAAGCTCGTGGAGTTCGCCGGCTGGGAGATGCCCGTCCAGTACGAGGGCGTGCGCGCCGAGCACATGGCGGTGCGCGAGTCCTGCGGCGTGTTCGACGTCTCGCACATGGGTGAGATCGAGACCTCCGGCCCCGAGGCGCCGAAGCTGCTGCAGCGTCTGCTCTCCAACGACGTCTCGGCGATCGCCCTCGACGGCGAGACCGGCGGAGCCCAGTACAGCGTGCTCTGCCGCGAGGACGGCGGCGTACTCGATGATCTCTTCACCTACCGCCTGGGCCCCGACCGCTACCTGACGGTCACGAACGCCGCCAACCACGCGCGGGACCTCGACTGGTTCCGCGCCAGCGCACAGGACTTCCGCGAGGCGAGCGTGACCGACCGGATCGGTGACTACGCGATGCTCGCCGTCCAGGGCCCGCGCGCGCGCGGCATCGTGCAGGAGCTCTCGGACGCTCCGCTGCCTGCGCGCATGACCGCCGCGAGCCGGCGTCTGGCGGGTCTTGAGGTGCTCGTTTGCGGCACCGGTTACACGGGCGAGGACGGGGTGGAGCTGCTCTGCGGTCCTCAGGACGCGCCTGCGCTGTGGGACGAGCTCGTCCGTCGCGGTGCCGTCCCGGCCGGGCTTGCGGCCCGCGACACGCTGCGCCTGGAGGCGTGCTTTCACCTCTACGGAAACGATCTGACGGTCGATCGCGGCCCGATCGAGGCCGGGCTCGGCTGGTGCTGCCGCGAGGCCACCGGCTTCATCGGCGCCCCCGCCGTGCGCGCCGTCCGCGAGTCCGGTCCCTCCGAGATGCTCGTCGCGTTCGCGATCGAAGGGCCCGGCATCGCCCGCCAGGGCAACCGCGTGCAGGGCGGCGGCGAGGTCACGAGCGGCACGCTCTCCCCCTGCCTGGGGGTGGGCATCGGCCTGGCCTACGTGCCCGCCGAGCGGGCGGCCGTCGGCACCCACCTCCAGATCGACGTTCGTGGCAAGATGCGGGCCGCCGCAGTCAAGGAGAAGCCGCTCTACCGAAAGGGCTCGTGAATGGCCGACGCCAGCTACCCCGCGGATCTGCTTTACCACCCCGAGCACGATTGGGCGCGCGTCGAGGACGGGCAGGCCACGCTCGGCATCACCTGGTACGCGCAGGACGCGCTCGGGGAGGTCGTGTTCTTCGAGCCGCCCTCGGTCGGCGCGACCCTCACCAAGGACGCTCCCTACGCCGAGGTCGAGTCGGTGAAGGCGGTCTCCGACGTGGTGGCTCCGCTGTCCGGGGAGATCATCGAGGTCAACGGGGCCCTCGCGGATGGTCCTCAGGCGATCAACGAGGACCCCTACGGCGAGGGCTGGCTCGTGAAGGTGCGCCTGGCCGACCCCTCGGAGTGCGACGCGCTGATGGACGCCGACTCCTACGCGGCCACCCTGGGTGGCTAGGCTGACGGCGGGCACTTGAGTCGCTACACCTCCATCACCCCTGCGGACCTCGACGCGATGCTCGCGGCGATCGGCGTCGGCTCCGTGCAGGAGATAATCGACCGCCAGATCCCCGAGGCCGTGCGGCTCGACGGGAAGCTCGACCTACCCGAGGGGCTCCCCGAGCAGGACGTGTACGTGCATCTGCGCGCGCTGGCGGAGCGGAACACCAGCGCCGAGGAGCAGCTGAGCTTCCTCGGGGCGGGCATGTACGACCACTACGTACCCGCCCTGATCGACATGCTCACCGAGCGCTCGGAGTTCCTCACGCCGTACACCCCCTACCAGCCCGAGACCTCCCAGGGTGGGCTGCAGGTGATGTTCGAGTACCAGACGGCCATCTCCGAGCTCACGGCGCTGCCGGTGTCCAACGCGTCGGTCTACGAGGGTCCCTCGGCGGTCGCGGCGGCCGCCTACCTGGCCAAGCTGAACAACGGGGGGCGCCGCCTGGTCGCGAGCGCCGGTCTGCACCCGCACACGATCGAGACGCTCCAAACCTATGCGCACGGCTACGGGATGGAGGTGGTCGAGGTTCCGCTGCGCGAAGGCGTGACCGACCTCGACGCGTGGGCACAGGCGATCGATTCGGAGACGAGCGCCGCGATCTTCGCGCAGCCCAACTTCTACGGGGCGGTAGAGGACGCAGCGTCCCTGAGCGCGGCCGTGACGGGCGCCGCGGGCGGCGCGGCGGCGGCGGGCGGCGACGGGGACGCCGGGGGCGGGAGGCCCCTGGTCGTGGCGCAGGTCGATCCGATCACGCTCGGCATCCTGAAGCCGCCGGGCGAGTGCGGCGTCGACGTCGCCGTCGGGGAGGGCCAGCCGCTCGGCAACCGCCTGGACTTCGGCGGTCCCTCCTTCGGCTTCTTCGCCGCCCGCGAGGAGTCCCTGCGGCGCATGCCGGGGCGCATCGCCGGGGAGACCGTCGACGTCGACGGGAGGCGCGGGTTCGTGCTCACGCTGCAGACCCGCGAGCAGCACATCCGCCGCGAGAAGGCCACCTCGAACATCTGCACCGCGCAGGCGCTCAACGCGCTCGCTGGGGTCGTCTACCTGACCTGGCTCGGCCGCCGCGGGATCGTCGAGCTCGGGGAGCTGCTGCTCGCCCGCACGCACTATGCGCGCGAGACGCTGGCGCGGCTTCAGGGCGTTGAGAAGCTGCACGAGCAGCCTGTGATTCGGGAGTTCGCCGTGCGCCTGGACGCGGACGTCGCCACGGTCAGGCGCCGCTGCGCCCAGCAGGGTGTCAACCCGGGCGTTGACCTGCAGGCGCTCAGCGGCCGCGCCGAGGACAGCGGCGGACTGCTGGTGGCGATCACCGAGCGGCGGTCACGTGCCGACATCGACCGCCTCGCCGAAGTCCTGGGGGCGGCGGTTGCGGCCGAGCGCGAGGCGGTGAGCGTGTGAGCGCGGCGAGCGGGAACCGTCTGCACGCCGATCCGGGCATCGATACCCACCCGTCCACCAACGGCGGGCCGCAGGGCATCGCTGGCGAGCCCCGTGCGACGCCGGCGGCGGGCTCGCAGGCCAGCACGATCTTCCAGAAGGGCGCGCCCGGCCGCCGCGCGTTCGTTTGCCCCCCGCTCGACGTGCCGGCGGCCGACGGGCAGGAGCTGTTGCCGGCGGGCCATCGGCGGAGCGAGCCGCCGCGGCTACCCGAGGTCTCAGAGCCGGAGATCGTGCGCCACTACGTGGGCCTGTCCAAGCGCAACTTCGACCTGGACTCCGGCTTCTACCCGCTGGGGTCGTGCACGATGAAGCACAACCCGCGCCTGCACGAGCGGGTCGCGTCGCTGCCCGGCCACGCCCGGCTGCACCCGCTGCAGGACCCCGAGCGCGCGCAGGGCGCGCTGGAGCTGATGTGGAACCTGCAGGGTGCGCTCGCGGAGATCTCGGGCCTGCCCCACGTCTCCCTGCAGCCCTCCGCCGGCTCGCACGGTGAGCTGGCCGGCGTGCTGCTCACGCGCGCATATCACGAGGATCGGGGCGAGACGCGTCGCCGGGTGCTCACACCCGACACCGCGCACGGGACGAACCCCGCGACGGTCACGATGGCGGGGTTGGAGGTCGTAGTGCTCGCCACCGACGAGGCCGGTGGCGTGGACCTGGACGACCTGAGAGCGAAGGCCGACTCCGACGTGGCCTGCCTGATGCTCACGAACCCCAACACGCTTGGGCTGTTCGATCCCAACATCGAGGAGATCGCCGCGATCGTGCACGGGGTGGGAGCGACCCTGTACTACGACGGTGCCAACCTCAACGCGGTCATGGGGCTCTCGCGGCCCGGTGACATGGGCTTCGACATCGTCCACTTCAACCTGCACAAGTCCTTCACCCAGCCGCATGGCGGGGGCGGCCCGGGGTCGGGCCCGATAGCGGTGTCCGAGCGGATCGCGCCCTTTCTGCCCAGGCCACTGGTCGTGCGCCGCGAGGACGGCACGTTCGACCTCGACTACGAGCGGGCGAAGTCCATCGGCCGGCTGCGCGGATTCCAGGGCAACTACGGCTGCTTCGTGCGCGCATATGCCTACATCTGCTCGCTTGGGGGGGATGGCTTGAAGGATGCCTCAGAGACGGCCGTCCTGAATGCCAACTACCTGCTCGCGCGGCTCTCCGAGCAGGGCGTCGCCGAGCACCTGCCACGCGCCTTCGGAGAGTTGTGCATGCACGAGTTCGTGCTCTCGGGCGGCCCGATGAAGCGCGCCCTCGGGGTCAAGACGCTGGACCTCGCAAAGCGCCTGTTGGACTTCGGGTTCCACCCGCCGACGGTCTACTTCCCGCTGCTGGTGGAGGAGGCGCTGATGATCGAGCCCACCGAGACCGAGTCCAAGGAGACGCTCGACGCGTTCGCCGATGCGATCGCGGCGATCCTGAGAGAGGCCGCCGAGGACCCGGAGATCGCCAGGAACGCTCCCTACACGACGCCCGTGCGCCGCCTGAACGAGGTTGCGGCGGCCAAGCGGCCGGTCATCCGGCAGGCTCTGGACTAGGTCGGCCGGCGTGGCCGTCAGCCATCGCAGCCTCGGCGCCACGGGAGTCAAGGTCAGCCCGCTGTGCCTCGGGGCGATGATGTTCGGCGCCTGGGGGAACACCGACCACGAGGACTCGATCCGCGTCATCCACCGCGCGCTCGACGCCGGGATCAACTTCATCGACACGGCTGACGTCTACTCGCGTGGAGAGTCCGAGGAGATCGTCGGCAAGGCGCTCACGGGAGGCAGGCGCGACTCGGTCGTGCTGGCCACCAAGGTGCACGGCACCATGGGCGAGGATCCCAATCAGTACGGCAACTCCCGCCGCTGGATCGTCCACGAGGTGGAGGCCAGCCTGCGACGGCTTGGCACCGACTGGATAGACCTCTACCAGATCCACCGCCCGGAGCCGGACACCGACATCGACGAGACGCTCGGCGTCCTCAGCGATCTCGTCCACGCCGGCAAGGTCCGCTACATCGGGAGCTCGACGTTCCCGGCCCACCAGATCGTGCAGGCGCAGTGGGTCGCCGAGCGACGCGGCCGGGAGCGGTTCGTGTGCGAGCAGCCTCCCTACTCGCTGCTCGCGCGGGGGATCGAGGCCGACGTCCTGCCGGTGTGCCAGAGCTATGGGATCGGCGTGATCCCGTGGAGCCCGCTGGGCGGCGGCTGGCTGTCGGGCAGGTACCGCAAGGACGGCGAGTCGCCGGCCTCGAGCAGGCGCGCGCAGATGCTCCCGCAGCGATACGACATGTCGATTCCGGCCAATCAGGCCAAGCTCAAGGCGGCCCAGGAGCTGGGCGAGCTCGCCGAGCAGGCAGGGATCTCGCTGATCGAAATGGCTCTCGCCTTCGTCATCAACCACCCGGCGGTGACCGCCGCGATCATCGGTCCGCGCACGATGGAGCAGCTCGAGAGCCAGCTTCCCGCGCTCCAAAGGTCGCTGAGCGCGGACGTGCTCGACAGGATCGACGAGATCGTCCCGCCCGGGCTGAACCTCAATCCGAACGACCGCGGCTGGGAGCCGCCCGCGCTCGCCGACAGCTCGCTGAGGCGACGCTAGGCCCGGCCATCGCTTCGAGTGCGCATCTTCTCAGGCATCCAGCCCACCGGGCGCAAGCACCTCGGCAACTACATCGGCGCGATCGTTCAGTACGTCTCGAGCCAGGCGCGCGGCGAGGGCATCTTCTGCATCGTCGACCTGCACGCGCTGACGGTCGCCTACGAGCCGGCCGAACTGCGCGAGCGCACCTACGACACGGCGGCGATCCTGCTCGCTGCGGGGCTCGACGCGCAGCGCTGCATCCTGTTTCGCCAGAGCGACGTGCCCGAGCACACCGAGCTGACCTGGTTGCTGAGCACCGTGACCGAGCTCGGCCGACTGCAGCGGATGCACCAGTTCCGAGACAAGTCGATGGCCCAGCGTGAGCTCGTGTCCGCCGCGCTGCTGCTCTATCCGGTGCTGCAGGCGGCCGACGTGCTCGCCTACCGCGCGCACGAGGTGCCCGTCGGCGAGGACCAGCGCGAGCACCTGGAGCTGATGCGCGACGTCGCGCGGCGCTTCAACGCCCGCTTCGGCGACGGCCAGGACGTGCTGGTCGTGCCCGAGCATCGGATCCCCGAGGTCGGCGCGCGGATAATGGACCTGCAGGACCCGACCAAGAAGATGTCCACCACCGGGGGCTCCGAGCAGGGCACCGTGTACGTGCTCGACGAGCCGAAGGTGATCGAGAGGAAGTTCAAGAGCGCCGTCACGGACTCCGGCAGCGAGGTCCGCCGGGGGCCCGAGAAGCCGGGCGTGACGAACCTGATCGAGGTGCTCGCCGCCGTGCGCGGCGAGGATCCGGCGGCGATCGAGTCCGAGTTCGCCGATGCGCGCTACGGGGATTTCAAGACGGTCGTCGCCGGCGCCGTCGTCGACTATCTGCGGCCGGTCCGCGAACGCTATGAGCAGCTGCGTGCGCAGGAGGGTGAGCTCGAGTCGGTGTTGTCCGAGGGCGCCCGCCGGGCACGCGCGATCGCCTCGGCGACGCTCCTCGACGTGCGTGAACGGATGGGCGTCGGTTCCCCGTCGGGTGCGGGCGATACGGTGGGCGGGTGATCCCCTCCCCGATGCGCCTCGTCAGGTCCAGGCCATGACCCTCGCGACGCTCGAGCTCGATCTGGAGGTCTTCAGCGGCCCGTTCGACCTGTTGCTCACGCTCGTGCTGCGCGAAGAGGTGGACCTGCTGGAGCTGCAGCTCGCCGAAGTCGTGCTCGCCTACCTCGACCAGCTCGAACGTCGCGGCGAGCTGGATCTGGAGACGGCGACCGAGTTCATCGTGCTGATCGCCGCGCTCTTGGAGCTGAAGTCGGCACTGATGCTGCCCGGCGAGGAGGAGGAGCTGCTTGACATCGACCCGGAGCAGGCCGCCGAGGAGCTGCTGGCACGGATGCTCGACGCCCGCCGCTACCGCGCGGCTGCGGCGCACCTCGGGGAGCGGCTCGCGCGCGAGCACGGCGTTCGCTTCCGCGCCGCGCCGTTGCCCGCCCACCTGCGCCGGACCATCATCCAACCCGCCGAGGGCTCTCAGGACCCTCAGCTGCTGGGCGAGGCGATCGGCCGGCTGCTGCGCTCGCCGCCCGCTATCAGCCTGCGCCACATCGCGGTTCCCAGGGTGACGGTAGCCGAGCGCCTGGAGCGCCTGCGCGGCCTCCTGCGGCGCGGGACCTTCAACTTCGAGGAGGCGGTCGGCGGTGCGGACCGGGTTACGGTCGCGGTGACCCTGTTCGCGCTGCTTGAGCTTTACAAGAGCGGCGAGGCCGACTGGGAGCAGGAGAGGAGCTTCGGCGAGATCCTGGTCCACGCCCGCGCGCGGGATCAGGCGATGCCGCTGGCGGGCGCCGCGAGGATGGCCGGGTGAGCGAGGCGACCGACCTGATGCACGACCCCGAGGCCTCCGGACCCGACGGCCACGCCTTGGGTGTGCGCACGTCGCACGGGGCGCCCCTGGAGGACCGTGAGGCCGCGTCGCTCGCGCACACGGTAGAGGCGCTGCTGTTCCTGTCCAGCGATCCGCTGAGCGCCAAGGAGCTATCCGAAGCCGCCGAGGCCCCCGAGGCCGAGGTGCTGGCCGCCATCGCGCTCCTGACCGAGCAGTACGCCCCGGGGCGGCGCGGGATCAGGCTGCGCGAGCTGGGGGGCGGCTGGACGCTGGCGAGCGATCCGGCCACCGAGGATGCCGCCAGGCGCCTGTTCAGCCGGGCGCGGATGTCGACGCTCACACCCGCCCAGGCCGAGACGCTGGCGATCGTCGCCTATCTGCAGCCGATGTCGCGTCCGGAGATCACGCGCATCCGGGGGGTCAGCGCCGACTCGGCTGTCGCCACGCTGCTCGAGCGCGGCCTGATCGACGAGGCGGGCCACTCCCAGTTCGGCGCCGTTCTCTACCGCACGAGCACGCTGTTCATGAAGCTGTTCGGACTGGGCTCCCTCGCGGAGCTGCCCGACATCGCGCGTTGGGACCCGACCCCGGAGGAGCAGGCAGGGTTGCGCGAGCGTCTGCTGCGCGCCGGCGAGGCCCGCGCGGGCGGCGGACCGCAGCCGGCGTAGAAGCCGGCACCCGCCGCGGCGACGCAAGCACGGTCCAGGGACACCGCAACGGTCCGCTGCGGGCGGTCTTCGGCCCTTCAGACCCACGTTTCGACGATGACTGCCGGCGCGCGAGCGGATGCGGCGGTCGGCGCCCTCAAGCCCGGCGCACGGCCAGCTGCCCGCAGGCAGCGTCGATATCGCGCCCCCGGGTGAGGCGGACGGTGGCGGGAACGCCCCGCGCCTGAAGCGCCGCGCGGAACGCGGCGATCGACTCGCGAGTCGAGCCTTGATAGGGCGAATCGGTGGGGTTGTAGGGGATCAGGTTGACCTTGAAGATGGGGGGCTCCTGCTCGCGCCCGCCCGCCAGCGCAGCCGCCAGCGCGAGCGCCTGCTCATAGCGGTCGTTGACGCCGGCGAGCATCACGTACTCGACGAACACACGGCGGCGCTTGCGCGCGTAGAACGCGCGGCAGGCCTCGAGCACGTCGCTGAGCGGGAACCGGTCGTTCACGGGCATCAGCTCCGAGCGCAGCGCTTCGTCGGCGGCGTGCAGCGAGAGCGCCAGGCGCAGCGGCATCTCCTGCTCGGCGAGCCGTTCGATTCCCGGGATCCAGCCGACGGTCGAGATCGCCGTGCGCCGGTGCGCTATGCCCACGTCCGGCAGCCGTTCACAGGCGGCGAGCACGTTGTCGAGGTTGAGCATCGGCTCGCCCATGCCCATGAACACACAGTGATCGATCGGCTCGATGCGACGGAAGAACAGGGCCTGGTCGACGATCTCAGAGGCCGTCAGGTTGCGAGCGAACCCCATGCGGCCCGTGGCGCAGAAGCTGCAGCTCAGCGGACAGCCGGACTGCGCCGAGACGCAGATCGAGCGCCGCCCGCTGCGGTAGCGCATCAGGACCGCCTCGAGCGGGCGGTCATCGGCGGTCGCGAACAGCGCCTTGACGGTCCCGTCCTCGGCCAGCACGTCGCTCCGAAGCTCAAGGCTCGAGAAGGGCAGCTCGCGTGCCAGCGCGTCGCGCAGGGAGGCGGGGAGATCTGTCATCTCCTCGTAGCCGTTCGCGCCCCTGGCGGCCCACGACCAGACCTGGCGAGAGCGGAAACGCGGCTCGCCCCGGTCGGCGAGCGTCTGGTCGAGCAGCTGAAGGTCCATGGTCGATCTGGCCACCGGCGCGGACGCCGGGGTGCTCCTATGGTTGCAGCAGATGAGCCTGGCCACGGATTCCACCTGATGCGTCTGGTCAAGTATCTCGCCCACGCTGGCGTCGCCTCACGGCGCGCGGCCGAGACGCTGATCGCCGCCGGACGAGTGAGCGTGGACGATGAGATCACGACCGATCCGGCCCGCGCCGTCGGCGAGGACAGCCGGGTCGCCCTCGACGGTCGCCTGCTCGCCGGGCCGGAGCCGCGGGTCCACTACGCCGTGAACAAGCCCGTGGGCGTGGTCTCGACGGTGCGCGACACCCATGGCCGCCCGACGGTGATCGAGCTCGTGCCCGCCCAGGGGCTGCGCCTGTACCCCGTCGGGCGCCTGGACGCCGACAGCAGCGGCCTGATCGTGCTCACCAACGACGGCGAGCTCGCCAACCGTCTGACCCATCCCAGCTTCCGCGTTCCAAAGACGTATGTCGCGAAGGTCGGCGGCGGCAGCGTGGGGAGCGGCGCCCTCGGCGCCCTGCGCTCCGGGGTGGATCTGGCCGACGGACGCACGGCGCCCGCGAGCGTGCGCAAGGTCGGGGCGAACCTGATCGAGCTGACGATCCACGAGGGGCGAAACCGCCAGGTACGTCGCATGTGCGAGGCGGTCGGCCACCCGGTCCTCGAGCTGTGTCGCGTGAGCTTTGGCCCGCTGCGCCTGGATGGCCTTCCACCCGGAGCGCACAGACGGCTGACCGCAGCCGAGGTCGAGCGGCTCCGCGCGCTCTGACAGAATCGGCTCATGCTACGAGTCTTCGCCCTGCGCGGCGCGATCAGCGTGGATCGCAACGACGCCCAGGACATATTGGACGCGACAACCGAGCTGATGAGGACGATCATGGAGCGCAACGCGCTCGCGCCGGAGAATGTCGTGAGCTGCATCTTCACGGCCACGAACGACCTGAATGCCGAGTTTCCCGCGGTCGCTGCCCGCGCCGTGGGCTTCGAGAGCGTCCCGCTGCTGTGCGCCCGAGAGATCGCCGTGCCGCGTTCGCTGCCGCGGGTGATCCGGGTCCTGATCCACTAC
>Ga0209048_10002051_pt1 | contig 20197 bp, 22 predicted proteins | sample FrelakmetCRP12CR_FD_187146 | JGI IMG/M metagenome (GOLD analysis project Ga0209048, IMG submission 187146) | Freshwater lake sediment microbial communities from the University of Notre Dame, USA, for methane emissions studies - CRP12 CR (SPAdes)... | ecosystem: Environmental > Aquatic >... | reverse complement strand
CGATGCGGGTGGATCTGGCGGCCATCCTCGGACTCGAGGTGGGCCAGGCCAGCTTCGGCATCGTGGGCACGGCCAGCCGCTGGGTCGTGCCGCCGGTCGTGGCCGAGCTTCGCGCCCGAGCCCCGGGCATCCGTCTCCGGATCCAGGAGGCCGCGTCGGAGCGGCTCGTGAGCGAGGTCGCCGACGGCGATCTGGCTCAGGCAGTCGTGACCGAGCCCGTCACCCATCCACGGCTGCGTGCGGAGCCGTTGCTCGAGGAGGCGCTGGTCGCGGTGGTCCCGGCGGCGGCGGTGATCCCCGAGCCGCCCGTGCCGCTGAGCGCGGTGCTCGAGCTCGGCCTCGTCCTCCCGCCGACCGAGAACCCGCTCCGCCACGAGGTCGAGGCGGCCGCGGCCCAGCAGGGGCTGAGCGTCCCGGTCGTGGTGGAGGTCGAGGGCATCCGGCTCATCGCCGATCTCGTCGCCGCGGGCGCGGGAGCATCGATCCTCCCCGAGACCGCACTGCCGCCCGACCTGCGTGGCGTTCGCACCGCGGTGATCGCAGGCCTGCCGCCGCGGCGCCTCGCGCTGGTGGTCGCACGCGACGCCCGACTCTCGCTCGCCGACCTCGCGGTGCGCGAGATCGTGCTCGACGTCGTCGCGGACCAGTGGGCCCCGAGCGGCCTGACCATGGTCCGCCGGTAGCATCGCGGTGATACCGAGCCAGGAGGCGCTGCCGTGAGTGACGACATCACCCGTGATGGGGAGTCCATCATTCGCGCCGACGATGTCGGCCGCGCCAAGCCGCGTCCGAGTTCACGGCACGTCATCGGGCTCGTGCTCATCGGCGTGCTCGTGCTCGTCGCGATCCTCAACCGCGATCGGGTGGGGATCGACCTCGTCTTCACCACGGTGCACATCTCGCTCGTCGTCGTGATCGCGCTCTCCGGGCTGGGCGGCTTCGCGGCAGGCTGGCTGTTCTTCCGACGTCGCGAGAAGCGGCGCCGCGGCAACGGCTGAGCTGCTACGACGCGATGACCACGCGCGTCTGCGCGAGCGTGAGGACGCGCGGCGGTCCAGGACCGTCGAGCTCGAGGCGGTCGATCCCGGGCGGTGTATCGGCGTGCTCCTCGATGCGCAGATGACCGTCGCCGGGCCACGCCAGCTCGGTCCAGCCGCGACCGGTGGCGACGGTCTCGCCCCGGAGCAGCCCGGTGAAGAACTCCTCGGTCGCCGGCAACGATGGCGTGCGCAGCACGACGCGGCGAAGGAACGAGGGAACCGAGGCGCGTGGGGGCGGCTCGGGCCACCAGAGCGGATCGCCACCGGAGCCGTGCTTCGCGGCGAACCGGTACTCCTCGAGCGGGCTCGTCAACGGCGCGTCGGACTGGGCGAGCTGCACGACGGTGCCGTGCGCTTCCTTCGGGGTGAGGAAGGCCTCTCGCCACTGTGGATCGGTGAGATCGATGCCGACGGGCGAGCATCCGGCCGCCCGCACGTCGTCGAGGGTCGCGGCGAGATCCAGGACCTTGAACGTGAGGTGATGGGGGCCCGCACCGTGGCGGGTGATGAACCGCTCGAGAAAGTCGTTGCGCTCGGGCTCCCATGGTTCGAGCAGCTCGATCTTCATGCCCCCGGTGTCGTCGCCGACGAACACCTGCATCGGTCGGAATCCGACGCCATGGCCCCCCGAGAGCACGAGGCCCCCGAGCTCGCCCACGAGGATGTCGAGCGGCCCGGAGGCGTCGCGTGTCGCGAGCGCGACGTGGTCGAGCTTCATCAGGCGGGCTTCATCAGGCGGGCTTCATCAGGCGGGCTTCATCAGGCGGGCTTCAGACGGTGACGGGGTCGGGTGGCGGGAGATGTCGGCGCGGCGTCGACCGGTGTTCCGCGCCCGGCTCGGGTGAAGGTGCGCGCGATCAGGAACCCGACGCCGAGCACCAGGAAGCCGCCGACCGCATCGAGAAAGTAGTGGTTGGCGGTGAGCACGATCGCGGTCACGGTGCCGACCGGGTACAGCGCCGCGAGCACCTTCGCCCACGTGTGCTTGAGCCGCGGCACGAGCGCGCACGCGCACCACAGCGCCCACGCGCAGTGGACGCTCGGCATCGCCGCGTACTGGTTGGAGATCTTGTTCACCGCACCGCGCTTGAACGACCAGAAGGTCGGGTACTTGTCGAGCGTGTCGACGAAGCCGAAGTGATGGGGCAGGAGCCGGGGAGGCATCAGCGGCCAGAACGCGAATCCGATCAACGCGAGCGCGGTGGCGATCGCGATGGTGTTGCGCCACAACGGGTAGTCGTCGCTGAACTTGCGGTACAGGAAGATCATGACGGCGCTGGTGACGACGAAGTGCAGCGAGCCATAGAAGTAGTTGCTCGCGATGATGAGCGGTCGGATGTCGAGCGCCCAGCGGTGCAGCGTGCGCTCGTGGTTGATCCCGAGAGACTGTTGCCATCGGATGAGCTGGTAGGCGTGCCGACGTGCGGTCGACGGGCTGCCCTGGGACGAGTTCCGGATCGTCGAGTACACGAAGTAGAAGACGAGGATGAAGGCGATCTCGGCCCACCAGTAGAGGACGGTGCCATCGCGCAGCGTGCGGCCACCGGCGAGGCTTCGGCGGCGGAGCCGCCGCGGCGGATGGACCTCGGGGACTTCGGCGAGGCTCATGACCCATCGGCCGACACCGTCGCGGGCCGCTGGTCGCCGCGATGGCCGATGGCGAACGCAGGTGCGCCCGCGAGGCTGACGAGGAGCGTCATCGCGTACCAGAGGAGGCCGACCGCGACCGCCTGACCCGTCGGGACGCCGAGCGGATGCAGGAGGAGGGCGAGCATGCCTTCGCGCACGCCGAGCCCGCCGACGGAGATCGGCACCACCTGCACCATCGCGACCGCCGGAATGAACGCGAGGACCGCCCCGTTCGGGATCGTGAGCCCGATGGTGTGCACCGCGCAGTACACCGCGGCGACGACCGTCAGCTGGTACGCGACCGCGGCGCCGAGGGCGGCGCAGGCGTCGCGAGGATCATGGCGCAGCCGGTCGATCCCGACGTGGATGATGCCGAAGTAGCGCGTCCAGTTGGCGCGGTGCACGTAGCGCCCGGCGAGTCGCGGGCTCGCCGCGAGGAGCAGGATCACGCCCAGCACGAGCAGGCTCGCGACCGCGGTGGCGATCGCGAGCCACGACCGACCGACGCCGAGGAGGTCGGGGCGGGCGGCGAAGCCCGCGAAGATCAACAGGGGGAGCGCGACGAACCCGGTCAGGCGTTCGATCACGACTGATGCGAACGCGATCTCGGTGGACCCGGTGTCCTTGGAGCATCGGGAGATCCGCAACACGTCACCGCCCACCGTCGATGGCATCGCGTTCCCGACGAACTGGCCGGCCAGGTAGTGCTTGAGCAGCGTCCGCAGGGGGATCGCCTGGTTGTACACGGCGAGCACCCGCTGCCAGCGCCAGGACGCCACCAGGAAGCTGAGGGCCATGAGGAGAAGACCCGTGACCAGGAAGAACAGCGTGCCCGGGAGGCTGCGGTTCGGCGGCACGAGCTGGTCGGGCTCGATCTTGGTGACGAGCACGGCCAGCAGGGCGATGCTCACGGCGAGGCGTCCCCAGCGGATCCAGGCGCTGTGGCGGCGCGCCGGAGCCTTGGGAGTGTCCGCCATCCCCGTAGAGTAACGGCGTCACCAAGGAGATCGTCCCCCTCGGGGGGCGTTCGGCGCTCCAGGGTGGGCCCGGCGGAGGGAGCAGCGGTGCGAGTCGTGACCGACGACGGCGTGAGCCTGGCGGTCGAGGAGATCGGCACCGGCGCGCCGTTCCTGATGATCCACGGCTTCACCGGGGCCAAGGAGGACTTCTCGGACCACGTGGCTCGCTTCGCCGAGCACGCTCGGGTCGTCACGTTCGATCATCGGGGACACGGAGAGAGCGACGACCCGACCGAGCCCGGCCACTACTCGCTCGACCGGCTCGCCTCCGATGCGATCGCCGTCGCCGATGCCCTCGGCCTCGACCGCTTCCGGGTACTCGGGTACTCGATGGGGGGAATGGTCGCTCGCCGCCTCGTGCTCGGGCACCCGGACCGGGTCGAGGCACTGGTGCTCATGGGCACCTCGTCGGGCCCCCCGGACGGCATCGACCCGGAGCTGGTCGACGTCGCGGCCCAGACCGCGCTCACCGACGGGATGGCGGCGCTGCGCGCGCTCCTCGACGAGGCGGACGTGCTCGGTTCAGAAGCCGATCAGCGGGTGCAAGCCACCCGTCCCGGCTACGCCGAGTTCAACGCGCGCAAGTGGGCCCAGGTCTCACCGGTCGGGTACGCGACGTTGGCCCGTGAGATCGTCGCGCAGCCCCAGCAGCTGGATGCGATGGTCCAGATCACGTGCTCGACCCTCGTCATCGTCGGGGAGCAGGACGTGCGCTTCGTCGGGGATGCCACACGGATCGCGGCGACGATCCCCGACGCGACGCTCGTCGTCATCCCCGATGCCGGGCACGCGCCGCAGTTCGAGAACCCCGAGCCATGGTTCGGCGCCGTGGACGCCTTCGTGCGCCGAACCAGCGAACGCGAGCCGGGCATCCCGGCCCGCAGTGAGTGAGGGAAACGATGGTGGACGGCGGGTTCCTCGCGGCGGCCACGTTGCGCGCCCACGATGTCGACACGCTGTTCACCCTCTCGGGCGGGCATCTGTTCCCGCTCTACGACGGGTGCGTGAAGACCGACATCCGCCTCGTCGACACGCGTCACGAGCAGACCGCCGCGTTCGCCGCGGAAGGTTGGGCCAAGGTGACGCGCCGGGTAGGTGTCGCCGCGCTCACCGCCGGTCCTGGGGTGACCAACGGCGTGAGCGCGATCACGAGCGCGTTCTTCAACGGATCCCCGATGTGCGTCATCGGTGGGCGCGCGCCCCACGCTCGCTGGGGCGTCGGTTCGCTCCAGGAGCTTGATCACATCCCGATCGTGGCGTCGGTCACCAAGCACGCGGCGACGCTGGCGACGGCAGATGACATCCCCGGCGGGCTCGACGCCGCACTGCGGGCCGCGTGCAGCCCGCATCGGGGCCCGACGTTCGTCGACGTCCCACTCGACGGGTGGGGGCCCAGCGATGTCGGCGTCGTGGCGGTCGCCGATCCGTCGACGTGGAGGGGCGTCGAGCCCGACGTCGACGCGGTTGCCGACATCGCCCGCCTGGCCGGCGCAGCCCGCCGGCCCGTCCTCATGGTCGGCGCCGACGTGTACTGGGCCGGTGCCGAGGTCGAAGTGCTCGCGTTCGCCGAGGCATCGGGGACTCCCGTGTTCGCCAACGACATGGGGCGCGGGGTCGTGCCCGCCGACCATCGGTTGGCGTTCGCACGCGCGCGGGGGACGGCGTTCTCGGGGGCCGACCTCGTGATCGTCGCCGGGACACCGCTGGACTTCCGGCTCGGGTTCGGTTCGTTCGACGCGCCGGTCGTGCACCTCGCCGACAGTCCCGCCGGAGTCGCCACTCACGTCGAGCTCGCCGGAGCGGTCGGTGGCGACCTGCGCGCCGTGTTCGCGGCGCTCGCCGACCAGGCCGGCGCCGCCGGTGACGGGGTGGCACGCAGTGAGCGCGACGCATGGGTTGCGCAGCTGCGCGACGACGAGGACGCGAAGCGGGCGACGGAGACCCAGCGGCTCGAATCGGACGCGGCGCCGATCGATCCGGCTCGGGTCTACGGCGAGCTCCGCTCGCGGCTCGCACGCGACGCAATCGTGATCGGTGACGGCGGCGACTTCGTCTCGTACGCCGGCAAGTACATCGACACCTACACCCCGGGGTGCTTTCTCGGGCCAGGCCCGTACGGTTGTCTTGGCACCGGCATGGGGTACGCGCTCGCCGCGGCGCTCGCGCATCCCGATCGCCAGGTCGTCGTCTGCTTCGGCGACGGTGCGATCGGCTTCACGCTCGGCGACCTCGACACGCTCGTGCGCCACGGGGTGAACGTGACCGCCGTCATCGGCAACAACGGGATCTGGGGCCTCGAGAAGCACCCGATGCAGATGATCTTCGGCTACGACGTCGTGGCCGAGCTGCGCCCGGGGACGCGCTACGACCAGGTCGCCGAGGCGCTCGGCGGCCACGGTGAGCTCGTCGACGAACCGGGCGCCATCGGCCCCGCGCTCGACCGGGCGTTCGATCACGACGGTCTGTCCGTGGTGAACGTGTTGACCGACCCCGCCGACGCCTATCCGAGGTCGTCGAACCTCGGTTGACGCCCACCCGCCAACCGCAGCTACCGGAGCGACACCCCGGGGCAGGCCTTCCAGTCGCCACCTTCTTCGCGCATCGGGAGGTCGTAGGTCTTCCCGACCTGGGGCCCGGGCGGGTCGACCACATACTCGACCGTGGCGCGCGCACCGTCGCGGTCGACGCTGAGGAAGTTGACGGTCACCGTGTCACCGACACCGATCCGCCGACCCAGGTCGCTGAACGCGGCCTGGGGGTCGGCACGATCCGCTGCGCAGAGCCGGTCGATCGCGGCCTGTTCGTGCCCGGCCGTCAGGTCGCCGAGGAAGTCGTACGCGCCCTGGTACGGCGGCAACGTCCGCGTCGCGAAGAGCACGGTCCCCGTGATCCCGAACGCGGCGATCGCGCCGAGCGCGAGCACCAATGCGACGATCCAGCCCCGACGCTTGCGGGGCGCCGCGGCGCCGGACCCCGCGATGGCGGACGCCGGGCTGAGGGCCCAGCTGTCAGTCGATGCCGGAGGCGCGGGCGCCGGCGGCGCGGCGGGTGCCGGAGCGCCGGGCCCCGGAGCGCCGGGGACTTGGGGTCCCGGAGATCCGACGTTCGGGACCGCCCAACCGGGCGCGTGCTCGCCTCCGGTCCCGTCGCCGCGTGCTTCGTCGCTCATGGCCCGGCCGCCTTCTCGAGGAAGCGGGATCGCTCCACGACCACTCGGGTGATGCGCCCGGCGGCGACGAGCCCCCGGCCGTCGTTCACCGACACGCGGAACGTCAGGCGGCGGCTCTCGACCGACTCGAGCGTCGCCTCAGCGTCAACCCGACCACCAACCGCGGTCGGTGCGAGATGGTCGAGCTGCACGCGGTAGCCGACGGTGGTCTCACCATCACTGAGCGCACCCGCGATGGCATGCACCGAGGCCTCCTCGGCGAGGCTGACGACGCGGGGCGTCGCGAGGACCGGGACGTCGCCACTGCGAAACGCGATCGCGGTGTCCGCGTCGGACACGGTCATCGTCGCGGTCGCCGTCAGTCCTGGCCGCAGGGTCATTCGCCTACCCTAGCGACCCGATGATCGAACCCGACCTGCTCGAGCGCACGTTGTGCCGCGCCTTGCGCAACGGCGGCGACTTTGCCGAGGTGTTCGCCGAGGACCGCCGCAGCTCGAGCGCACGCTTCGACGACGGTCGAGTCGAGGAGCTCGTGTCGGGTCGTGCCCGGGGCGCCGGCGTGCGTGTCGTGCGCGGTGACACCACCGGGTACGCGCACACCGCGGATCTCTCCGAAGCGGGACTGCGCGACGCGGCCGATGCCGCCGCCGCGGCAGCACGCGACGGCGGCGGCGGCGCAACTGCGGTGGCGCTGGAGGCACGGCCGACCGCACCGCACGAGATCCTGGTGCCACCGGAGTCGGTGTCGAAGGCCCGTAAGGTCGAGTTGTTGCGCAGCGCCGATGCCGCCGCACGCGAGCGCAGCGACACGATCTCGCAGGTGAGCGCGGCGTATGCCGATGGACGTCGCCGGATCCTGGTCGCGAACTCCGAAGGTCTGCTTGCCGAAGACGACCAGGTGCGGACCCGTTTCACGGTGCAGTGCGTTGCCGTCGGCGACACCGGGAAGCAGACGGGGACCGAGAGTCCCGGGCGCACGATGGGCTTCGAGCTCTTCGACGAGATCGATCCCGAACAGGTCGCGACGACGGCAGCCGATCGCGCGCTCACGATGCTGCGAGCGCGGCCGGCACCTTCCGGGAAGATGCCTGTGGTGCTTCGCCGCGGTGCAGGCGGTGTGCTGTTCCACGAGGCGTGCGGGCACGGGTTGGAGTCCGACCTCGTCGGTCGCGACGCGTCGGTGTTCCGCGGTCGCGTCGGTGAGCAGGTCGCGTCGCCGCTGGTGACGATCGTCGACGACGGTACCTACTCGCGCGAGTGGGGGACGTACGCGATCGATGACGAAGGATCCCCGGCTCAACGCAACGTGCTGATCGAGGACGGTGTGCTGACCGACTATCTCTGGGATCTCACGCGGGCCCGCACACAAGGACGAGAGAGCGGGGGAAACGGAAGGCGTGAGACGTATCGCGACCTGCCGATGGTTCGAATGACGAACACCTATCTCCTCGCGGGTTCCGAGGACCCCGACGACATCGTGGCCCGCACCGAGCGCGGCATCTACTGCGCCGCGCTCGGCGGTGGTCAGGTCAACACTGCGACGGGGGACTTCGTCTTCGGCGTGACCGAGGCGTACTTGATCGAGAACGGTGAGATCACCGAACCTGTGCGCGCCGCGCAGCTGATCGGCAACGGGCCCGAGACGCTGCGTCTCGTCGACGCGGTCGGCAACGACTTCGACACGTGGGCCGGGACGTGCGGGAAGGACGGTCAGGGCGTGCCCGTCTCGGCGGGCCAGCCGACGCTGCGGGTCGCCGAGCTCACCGTCGGCGGAACCGCAGATACTTGAGCCCCACGGGGAACCAGATGCCTGACCTGCTCGCGCTCGCCCGCCGGATCGCCGGGCAGGCGACCGGCGACGAGCAGATCGAGGCCTACATCTCGCGGACCCGAGAGACGGACATCAAGGTGCACGGAGGCAAGGTCGAGTCGCTCGTCGTGGCCGGGCGCTCCGGCGTCGGGGTGCGGGTCCTGGTCGGCGGTCGCCAGGGATTCGCGTGGGGCGGCTCGCTCGACCCCGATGTGGTCGAGGAGGCCGTCGATGAAGCACGCGACAACGCGGCGTTCGCCACCCCCGACGAATTCCAGGCGATCGCGTCGCTCGACGACTGTGCGGGTGCAGTCGCGCCGCTGGAGCTCTGGCGCGACGATACGACGACGACGTCGACCGAGGACAAGGTCGCCCTCGCCCTGCGTGCGGAGGCGGCGACGCTCGCAGCCGACGATCGAGTGCGCTCGGTGGAGTCCGCCGCCTACGGCGATGCCGCGATCGAATCGGCGATCGCGAACTCGCTCGGCGTGCACGTCACGACGCAACGCACGACGTGCTCCGTGACGTCATTCGCGTTGGCCGGCGACGGTGTCGACACGCGCACGGGGTACGGGTTCTCTGCGGGTCGGGCGTTTGCCGATCTCGACGTCGAGGTGGCTGCGCGCGACGCGGCCGACCGCGCGGTGCGACTCCTCGGCGCGACCCAGCCGCGAACACGGCGCTTGCCAATCGTGTTCGACCCGCTCGTCACGCGGTCACTGCTCGTGGTCATCGGTGCCGCGCTGGGCGGAGAAGCCGTGATGAAGGGCCGGTCGATGTTCGTGGGACGCGACGGGGAGCCGGTCGCGGCGCCGGGCGTCACGCTCGTCGACGACCCGACGAACGACGAGGCGTTCGGGGCGACGCCCTACGACGCGGAGGGTGTTCCCACTCGGCGGGTCGAGCTGATCGTCGACGGCGTCCTCCGGGGGTTCCTGCACAACGTCGCCACCGGTCGCCGCTCGGGCTGCGGCACCACCGGTTCTGCGGTGCGCGGTGGCTACGCGTCCACCCCTGGCACCGGCGCTCGGGCGCTCACGCTCGTACCCGGGGCCGCATCACCGGCGGAGATCCTCGCCGGCGCGGGCGAGGCGCTGTACGTGCAGTCGGTGAGCGGCCTGCACTCCGGCACGAACCCGGTGAGCGGCGACTTCTCGGTCGGTGTCGACGGACTGATGGTTCGTGACGGTGCCTTCGCGGAACCGGTGCGAGAGCTGACGGTCGCCTCGACGCTCCCGCGGATGCTTCAGGACGTCGTGCAGGTCGGCGCCGACCTGACCTGGCTCCCCGGCGGTGCTGCGGGCATGACGCTCCTGCTCGGCGAGATGGCGGTCAGCGGGTCCTGACGCCACGGCGGTCGAGGATGGCGCGCAGCTCGGTGATCGCGCTCAGCGGGTCGCGCCCGACGTGAACGGTCTCGATCCCCAGTGCGCGAGCCGCCCCCACGTTGTCGGGGTTGTCGTCGAGGAACACCGAGACGTCGGGTGTGCACCCGGCGCGCTCGCAGGTGAGCTGGTAGATGCGGGCATCGGGCTTGCGCAGCCCGACCTCGCTCGAGTCGATCACCACGGGGAACAGCTCGTCGACCGGGAACGACGCCCGCCACGCGTTGCCGAACTCCTTGACGTTGTTGGTGAGTAGGGCCCGTGCCACCCCCGCATCGCGCAGCCGGCGGATCTCGTGGATCATCGGCCACTGCACGCGAACGCCGGTCGCGGCAGTGAACTCCATGAACGCATGCGCGTCGAGCTCACGTCCGATGATCTCCGGCGCTCGTCGGGTGACGCCTTCCAGGTACTCGGCAAATCCGAGGTCGCCCGTCTCGAGCAGATGGAAGTCGTGCACCGGCCCCTCGTCGTACGCGCCGTCGACGGGGTCGCCGTCGCTGCCGGGTGGGACCTCGCCGAAGAGGAGTCGATCGATGGAGCCCGCCGGGTAGTCCATGCGCGTCTCGAAGACGGCGAGGTCGTCGAGGAGACGTTCCGAGATGACTCCGCCGTAGTCGAAGATCACGAGCTCGACGACCGGGGAATCGAGCGGCGCAGCCCGGTCGCCCATCAGGGAAGCCGGTCGCCCATCAACGCAACCCAGTGGCGAAGATCAGGATCACCGCGCCTCCGACGACGAAGCGGTAGATGACGAACGGCATGAACGACCTCGTCTGGAGGTAGCGCAGCAGCCAGGCGATCGCGAGGAAGCCGCTCACGGCCGCCGCGATGGTTCCCCAGATGAACGGAGCCACGAAGTCCGACGGGATGCCGCCACTCCCGACGACCTCGGCGCCCTTGTAGAGACCCGCGCCGGCGATGATCGGGATGCTCATCAGGAACGAGAGCCGTGCCGCGGCGGCACGGTCGAACTTCAGCCAACGGCCGGCGGTCATGGTGACGCCGGCGCGCGAGACGCCGGGTTGGAGGGCCACGGCCTGCGCGAGTCCCATGATGACGGCGTCGCGGCGGCGAAAGTCGTCAGCCGGGCGGTCGCCACCGAGCCGGTCGACGAGCAGCAGCACGAACCCGAACACGATGAGCATCACGCCGATGAGGATCGGATCCCCGAGGTGCTCCTCGATCGTGCTGCCGAACAGCGCACCCGCGATCGCACCGGGCACGGCCGACAGGAGCAGCAGCCACGCCAACCGCTCGTCGGTCGTCGTCACCTTGCGCGCCTTGACCGTCTGGAGCGCGGCGAGCAGGTAACGCCACACGTCGCGTCGGAAGTACCACACGGCGGCCACGAGCGTCCCGAGATGCAGCGCGACGTCGAACGTCTTGTTGAGGTGGGGGTCCTTCGTGAGCTCGGTCCAGCCGAAGAGCTCAGGCACGAGGATCAAGTGCCCGCTCGACGAGATCGGGAGGAACTCGCTCAGCCCTTGGACGATCCCCAGGATGATGGCATGCAGGACAGACACCGGAGCTCCTCGCTCGGTGGGCGACTGACGATGCTACGCGGCGCGGGCGTCGTGCGGTGGAACGAGCGCGAGCGTGACGACCCCGTGGGTGGCGGCGAAGGCCAGCGCGCGCTCGGCGTGGTGAGGCGAGGAGGTCACCCCGGACGCGTCATGGCCCTCTGCGGTCCCAGCCGCGTCGGTGTCGAGCACGAGACCGTGGCGCCGAGCACGAGTCCGTGCTCCCCCCCGGGGTGGTGCTGGAGTCTCCGACGCGTTGGTCGAGAGCCGCGAACACGTCGACGGCCGGGCCGATGCGGCGAAGAGCTGCGTGCGTGACGACGACGCACAACGCGCGGGTCCCGGCCGGCAACGCGCCGTCGAGACCGTCGGGGTGACGGGGAGCGAGGTTGCGCTCAGCGAGGACGCCTTCGCGCACGATCGGGAGGACCGCACGTCGCGCTCACTCACGACCATGCCGAGCGTGAGCGCTCCCGTGGCGCTCTGCGCCCGTGCCGGGAGGTGGCTCGGGTGGTTCGCGGGACGAGCTGGCCGGTGTCCCACGCTGGACACAGCCGGCGTCGCGCTCAGGACGTGCTCGAACCCCTGCCGCCTGAGCCTCGGCTGCCCGAACGCTCGCCGCCTGAACCCCGGTCGGAGGAGCTCTTCGAGTCCGACGACCCCGAGCCCCCGCTGGAGGAGCTCTTCGAGTCCGACGGCTTGGAGTCCGACGATCCGGTGGCGTCGGACGACGTCTTCGAGTCCGAGCCTGAAGAGGAGTCCGAGCCGGATGAGGAGTCCGAGTCCGACGAGCTCGAGTCGGACTTGGAGCTCGACGCCGAGCCCTTCCCGTTGCTGCGGTTGTCGGTCTTGTAGAACCCGGAACCCTTCAGCACGATCCCGGCCGGCGAGAGCACCTTGACGAGCACCCCGCCGCAGTCGCCGTCATGGGTCGTGAGCGAGTCGTCGTTGATCGACTGCCAGATCTCGAAGTCATCGCCGCAGGTTCCGCAGCGGTAGCGATAGGTGGGCATCGGGGGGTGTCGCTCTCGTCGGGTTCTCGGGCCGCTGGCACTCGCGACCTACGACTGCTAACGCTACCCGACTTCCCCGTCTTCCCGCAGGTGGCGGGCGTCCCAAGATGGTGGGCTTCCTCCGGGGGGCTGCTCGCTGCTGACGAGGCGGTGACCGCGTTCGCGCACCACAATGGCGGGGTGCTCGTCATGTTCCTGCTCGTGCCGGTGGCGTACTTCCTGGGCACGTTCCCCAGCGCTGCCCTGGTGGCCCGGCGTGCGGGACGCGACATCACCCAGGAGGGCAGCGGGAACCCGGGCACGTCGAACATCGTGCGACTCATGGGCTGGAAGGCCGGCGCCGTCGTCCTGCTCCTCGACATGGGCAAGGGTGCGCTCGCGGCTGCTGTCGGTCTTGCGCTCGACGGGCATCGCGGCGCCTACATCCTCGGCGTCGCTGCGGTGCTGGGGCACGTGTTCCCGGTGACGCGCCACTTCAAGGGCGGGCGCGGTGTCGCGACCGCGGCCGGCGTGTTGGCTGTCGTCTTCCCGTTCGTGCTGGCCGTGCTCGCGGTGGTGTGGATCGCGATCGCACGCGGACTCCACAAGGCATCGATCGCGTCGGTGGTGTGCGCGGTGCTGTTCCCGGTGATCGTGCTGCTGCGCGGTGGCGGCAAACTCGACCTCTTCGTCACCTGCGGTCTGGCCGCGGTCGTGATCGTCCGGCACTTCTCGAACCTGCGGCGCCTCGTGCGCGGCGAGGAGCTCGGGCTCGGCGGCGACACCCCGGGACGCGGGTAGCGTCCGCGCCATGAGCGCGCCTCGTGTCACCAAGGCCGTGATCCCGGCCGCCGGTCTCGGCACCCGGTTTCTCCCGGCGACGAAGAGCCAGCCCAAGGAGATGCTGCCGGTCGTCGACCGGCCCTCGATCCAGTACGTCGTGGAGGAAGCCGTGGCGGCCGGCCTCACCGACCTGCTGGTGATCACGGGTCGGGGCAAGCGTGCGATCGAGGACCACTTCGATCGAAACTTCGAGCTCGAGCACGCGCTCGAGGAGCAGGGCAAGCACGACATCGTCGAGGAGCTGCGCTCGACGACCGAGGTCGGTCACATCCACTACATCCGCCAGGGTGAGCCCAAGGGCCTCGGGCACGCGATCTCGGTCGCGAGCGAGCACGTGGGCGATCACTCGTTCGCCGTCCTGCTCGGCGACGACATCATGGTCGACGATGCGCACTTGCTCGGGCAGATGCTCGACGTGCACGAGCGCGAAGGAGCCTCGGTCCTGGCGCTGATGGAGGTGCCGCGTGATCGGATCTCCGCCTACGGCTGCGTGGACGCGCGGGTCGTGGGCGACGGGTTGCTGCGAGTGCGTGGCATCGTCGAGAAGCCGGACCCCGCCGATGCACCTTCCAACCTTGCGGTCATCGGACGCTACGTGCTCACGCCGGAGATCTTCGCTGCCATCGATCGCACCCCGCCGGGCGTCAACGGAGAGATCCAGATCACCGACGCGATCGGGTTGCTGCTCGAGTCCCAGCCGGTGTTCGGCGTCTCGTTCTCGGAAGGGCGCTACGACATCGGCCAGAAGCTCGACTTCTTGCGCGCGAACGTCGAGATCGCGCTCGACCGCCCCGATCTCGGCCCCGAGTTCGCGGCCATCCTCGTCGACATCGTGCGGCGCCGCGGCTTGGCATGAGCCCGCTCGTCCCCCTGGCCGATGTCCAGGCGTCGATCCTCGCTGCGGTCAAACGCCTCGATGTCGTCGAGGTGCCGTTGGGCGACGCGCTCGGCGCCGTGCTCGCCGAGGGAGTGGTCGCGCCGGAGCCGGTGCCGCCGTTCGCGAACACTGCGATGGACGGCTATGCGCTGCGGGCCGGCGACACGGCCGGGGCGTCGCCCGACACGCCGGTCCGCCTGCGAGTGGTCGACGACCTTGCGGCCGGCCGGGCGCCTGACGTGGCCGTAGGCCCGGGCGAAGCGATCCGGATCATGACGGGTGCGCCCATGCCCGACGGCGCGGACGCGATCGTGATGGTCGAGCGCACACGCCGCGACCGCGACGGTGTCTTCGTGGAGGTCGAGGTTCTGCCTGGCCGGCACGTGCGACCCGCCGGCGGGGACCTCAGGGCCGGTCAGACGGTCTTCAGCCCGGGGACACGGCTGCGCGCCGGGCACGTCGGTGTGCTCGCGAGCATCGGGGCGACGACGGTTCGGGTGTTTCGCCGGCCCCGGGTCGGCGTGCTCTCGACCGGTGATGAGCTCGTCGAGTCCGGGCCGCTCGAGCTGGGTCAGATCCGTGACTCGAACCGGCCGATGCTCCTCGCGCTGGCGCGCGAAGCAGGCCTGGACGTGATCGACCTGGGTGTGGCGCGCGACGACGAGGACCGTATCGTGGCGCTCCTCGATGGCGCGTTCGACCGCTGCGACGCGGTGCTGACCAGCGGGGGTGTGTCGGTTGGCGACTACGACTTCGTGAAAGCCGCGCTGGATCACTTCGGTGCGCTCGAGTGGCGCCAGGTCGCGATCAAACCGGCCAAGCCCCTCGCGTTCGGCGTGGTGCGGGGCGTTCCCGTGTTCGGGCTACCGGGAAACCCGGTGTCGTCACTCGTCAGCTTCGAGCTCTTCGCACGCCCGGCGCTCTTGCAGATGGCCGGCCACCTGCAGCGCTTCCGGCCCGAGGTGATCGCGACCGCCGAGCACGAGCTCGCCCGGCAACCCGACGGCAAGCTCCACCTCGATCGGGTGCTCGTGCGCTGGCGCGACGACCGGTACGTCGCCGGGCGCACTGGCGACCAGTCGAGCAACGTGCTCTCGGCGACGGCGCTGGCCAACGGTCTCGCGCTGCTCCCCGATGGCGACGGGGTCGCGGCCGGCGAGGCGGTCCGCGTCATGCTCCTCGACAGCCCGCCCGATCACTGAACGGATACCCGAGGACCGTCCTCGAAGACCGTCCCCGAGGACGGGCCGTCGTCGGTTCCGGCCTGCCCCAAGAAGGCCGGCACCGACGACGGCTCGCCTCAACCGAGACGGCAACCAGGAGGTACGGGGGTGCCGGCCGGAACGCGAGTCGCGACGGCCGATGAGGTCTCGACCCCGTGCGCGCCGGTCACGGTGCCCGACTCACACACGAGGATGACCTCGTGGCCGAGGGTGCCGCCGGTGCCGGTCCCCTTCGCGGGCTGCTCCGACACGGAGGGGGCGGCGCACCCGGTGAGGAGCGCGGCCATCGTGACCCCGGCGAGGGCGGTACCGACACGACCCGATGGGCGACGGAATCGCGACGCGTTCGTCGTCCGAGCCATGGCGCTCGCCTCTCTCGTGTTCTGCTTCGAAACGAGAGCAACCGGCACCCAGAAGTACTGGGGCCGGTTTCGCCTGGCTCCCCGTCAGCCCTAGCGACCAGTTTGCGGCCGACGGATCGATGCCTCCCCGAGAGAGGTAGATCGGTTGCTCGTCCGTCGCATTGACGGAACGTGCTGATTTGACCACGGAGAGTGGTTGCCTGTCAATCCCGACTCCCAACCCGAAACCCCGAACCGGGGACCCCTGGGGATGCAGCGGGATGGCTCCGGAGTCCCGCCGATAGCCTGGGCCCCGTGGCCGCGTCTGGGAACGAGCAGGGGAACGAGCACCTGATCGACCCCTTTGCCCGACGGGTCAAGGACCTGCGCATCTCGATCACCGACCGCTGCAACTTCCGGTGCACCTATTGCATGCCCGAGGAGGGGATGCAGTGGATGGACCGCTCGGAGCTGCTCACCTACGAGGAGCAGGCTCGCATCGCCCGGGTCTGCGTGCAGCGATGGGAGTTCCAGGCGATCCGGGTGACCGGGGGTGAGCCGACCGTCCGGGCCCACGTCCCCCGGCTCTTCGAGATGCTCGCGCCGCTCGGCGTCGACCTCGCCATGACCACGAACGGGGTTCGCCTGCCCGAGCTGGCCCATCACCTCGCCGAGGCTGGGCTCGGACGGGTCAACATCTCGATCGATTCGCTGAACCGTGAGACCTTCCGCGAGCTCACGCGCCGCGACGAGCTCGACCGGGTGCTCGCCGGCATCGACGCCGCGCTGGACGCCGGGCTGACCCCGGTGAAGCTCAACGTCGTCGTGATCCGGGGCGTGAACGACCATGAGGTTGTCGACCTCGCGGCGTTCGGGCGGGCCAAGGGCGTCGGCGTGCGCTTCATCGAGTTCATGCCGCTCGACGCTCAGGGCGAGTGGACGCGCGAGCGTGTCGTGCCCGCGCGCGAGATCCTCGAGGCGATCGACATGGTGTTCCCGTTGGAGCACACGCCGGCCCCGAGCCATCCCGAGCCGGCCCGACTCGCCCGCTACGCCGACGGGATCGGCGACGTCGGTGTGATCCCGAGTGTCACCGAACCGTTCTGCGACGACTGCGACCGGGTCCGGATCACCGCGGAGGGCAAGTTCCGCACGTGCCTCTTCGCGCTCGACGAAACCGATCTACGCGCAGTGCTTCGTGGCGGAGGGACCGACGACGAGCTCGCCGCCGCGATCGCCGCTGCCGTCGGCACGAAGTGGGCCGGGCACCACATCGGACGGGTCGACTTCATCCGGCCGACTCGGTCGATGAGCCAGATCGGCGGCTAAGCCCTCACGTGACCGGCCTCGTTCTCGCGATCGGGGTCGCGCTGCTCTTCGCGCTCACCAACGGCCTGCACGACGCGGCGAACTCGATCGCGGCGCTCGTCGCCACTCGAGCCGCGCGACCCGGACCGGCCGTGGCACTGGCGACGGCTGGCAACGTGATCGGTCCACTCCTCCTCGGCACCGCGGTCGCCAACACCTTGGCCGGCATCGTGACGCTGCCCCCCGAACAGACCGTCGCGGTGATCGGCGCCGGGCTCAGCGCGTCGGTCATCTGGAACACCTTCACCTGGCGCCTCGGGATCCCGTCGAGCTCCGGTCACGCGCTGATCGGTGGGCTGGTGGGGGCTGCCCTGCTCCAGGCGGGGACCGGGGCCGTCTATTGGGGCGGGCTCGACGGTCTGCGTCCGGTCGGCGTGCTCGGCGTACTCCTGGCCCTGGCCATCGCCCCGGTGTTCGGACTGCTGGCCGGGCTCGTGGCCGAGTGGCTCCTGCGCCTCGGCGCCCGTCGGGCCACCCGCGAGGTCCGTCGACCGATCCGAGTCGGTGAGTGGGTGGCCTCCGGCGCGCTGGCGTTTGGTCACGGCACCAACGACGCGCAGAAGGCCATCGGCCTCGTCGCCGCGGTGCTGCTCGCGGAGGGGAAGATCGGGTCGCTCGACGCACCACTATGGGTCAAGCTCTCGTGCAGTGCCGCGCTCACGGTTGGCACCGCGTTGGGCGGGTGGCCGATCGTGCACACGATCGGCCGGCGGATCTTCCGGATTCGTCCCATCGACGGCCTCGCGAGCCAGACGAGCTCGACCGCGGTGATCGTGGCCTCGTCGATCGTCGGCGCCCCGGTGAGCACGACCCACGTCGTAGCCTCCTCGGTCGTGGGGGTCGGTGTCGGCCGGCGCCGGTGGCGCCACGTCGGCTGGCGGGTGGTACGCGACATGCTGTTCGCCTGGGTCACGACGCTGCCGGTCTGCGCGGTTCTCGCGGCCGTCCTGCTCGTTCCCTGGAGGTGGGTCACATGACGGATCGACACGAACGCCACAAGCGGTGGTTCCTCCCCGAGACGCCCGACGTGCTGGGCATGCTCCAAGCGCAGATCCTGGTGACGGTCGAAGGGTTCGACGCGCTGGAGGCATGGGCGAGCGGCGACAGGGCGGCTGCCGACCGCGTGCGGGCAGCCGAGCATGCTGCCGACGATCAAAAGCGCGCATTGTGGCGTGCGCTGCGCGAGGCGTTCACGACACCGCTCGACCCCGAGGACCTGTACCACCTCTCGGCCGGGCTCGACGAGGTGCTCAACCGCGCCAAGGACGTCGTGCGCGAGGCCGAGGTGCTCTCCTTCGTGCCCGAGGGCCCGGAGATCGCGGAGATGGCGACGCTCGCCGCCGAGGGGGTGCGCCACCTCGCCGACGCGTTCGTCGCGATCCACGCCGATGCCGAAGCCGCCACCGCCGCGGCCGACGCCGCGGTGAAGAGCCAACGCCGCATGGAGAAGGTGTACCGGCGCGCGATGCCGACCCTCCTGGAGCTCGACGACCCTCGGACGGCCTGGGTGCGCGGCGACGTCTACCGCCGGCTCGTCGACCTCAGCGACGGGGTGATCCATGTCGCCGATCGTGTCTGGTACGCGGTCGTCAAGGAAGCTTGAGCGCCCCCTACACTCTGACGCCGTGACTGCCTCGGAGTTCACGCACCTCGATCCGCTCGGCCGTGCCCGCATGGTCGACGTCACCGCCAAAGAGCCCACCCACCGGCGGGCCGTTGCCCGGTGCCGGGTCCTCATGGCTCCCGAGACCGCGTCGGCCGTCGCCAGCGGCGCGATCACCAAGGGCGACGTGTTGGCCGTGGCTCGGGTGGCGGGGATCCAGGCCGCCAAGCAGACCCCGAACCTGATCCCGCTCTGTCACCCGCTCCTCGTCGGCGCGGTGCTCGTGAACTTCCGGATCGAGGAGTCCCACGTCGAAGTCGAGGCCCGCGTCGACACGGTCGACCGGACCGGGGTCGAGATGGAGGCCCTGACAGCATGCTCGGTGGCGGCGCTCACGATCTACGACATGTGCAAGTCGATCGACCGGGGGATGACGATCAGCGAGCTCGCCCTGTGGGAGAAGACCGGGGGACGAACTGGTCACTATCGGCGTCCATCCGACCGCGGTTTCGGAGATTGACGCGATCTTGATGGCGTTTGGGTTGACCTGCGGGTGCCCCATCCGGTTACCATGAGGCCACTCAGTCGCAGGGCTCTGGTGTCCCGCGCCCGCCGACATCCTCGACCTGAAGGGGAACCACACCACCGTGGCGATTCTCGTCATCCTGGTCCTGGCAGTCCTCTGGGCGGCAGTCCTGCTGCCACCGATCCTCCGCTCCCGCAGCGAAGCCGGAGCTTCCCCGGGTGGCGTCGGTGACTTCGTCGGCAAGCTCCGGGCTGGTCTTGGTCATGGCAATCAGTCCGAGGGCGGCCTCCCGCCGCTCCAGCCCCTCATGGGCCCAATCGGCGGTCCGACGTCGTCCCCACCCATCGGTCCGGTGCAGGCCTCCGGTGGTGGCGGCATGAGCCCGACCCAGCGGCGTCGCCGCGACGTTCTCATCGGTCTCCTCGCCGCGGCCGGCCTCACCTTCGTCATGGCTTTCTTGGCGGGAAGCATGCTGTTCTGGGTGCTGAACCTGCTCGCCGACGCGTTGCTCGGCGCCTACGTCTACCTGCTGATCCAGCTCAAGGCCCGCAACCAGATGCGTAGCCCGAGCACGCGCCCCGTCGGGCAGTCGCTTGGGGTGGCGACGAACGTGCACTCGCTCGACTCGTTGCGGCATCGTCAGCCGATGCCGTCGCACGTCGGAGTACCCCGCGAGGCCAACGTCCTCGCCCTGCGTCGCACTGCATCCTGGTAGCAACCGCATCCGGGGAGCACCCGGGCGGGTACGATGACCGCCCTTCGGGGGTGTAGCTCAGCCCGGTAGAGCGCTACGTTCGCAACGTAGAAGTCGTGGGTTCAAGTCCCATCACCTCCACCATTTCCGCAGGT
>Ga0209048_10002050_pt1 | contig 20201 bp, 21 predicted proteins | sample FrelakmetCRP12CR_FD_187146 | JGI IMG/M metagenome (GOLD analysis project Ga0209048, IMG submission 187146) | Freshwater lake sediment microbial communities from the University of Notre Dame, USA, for methane emissions studies - CRP12 CR (SPAdes)... | ecosystem: Environmental > Aquatic >... | reverse complement strand
CTGCCCGCCGGCGGGTCCGGCGCGCCGGCGCACTGCCACGCGCTGGAGGAGGAGCTGTTCATCGTGCTCGAGGGCGACGGGACGCTGAGGCTCGGTGCAGACGAGCACCCGCTGCGCGCCGGCGACATCGTCGCCCGACCGCCGTCGACCGGCGTCCCGCATGCACTGCGAGCGGGCGGTGGCGGGCTGACGTATCTCGCCTACGGGACGCGCGTGGCGGGCGACAGCGTGTACTACCCGGAGCTGGGGAAGCTGCGGCTGCGGGGGCTCGGCGTGGTGCTGGACGTGCCCTCGGCGGGCTAGGGGTCGGGCGGCCTCCGCCGGCCGGGGGGCGGTCTCCGGCGGCGGTCTCCGCCGGCGGGGCGGGTTCGGTGCGTGAACGGCTTGCTGGGGAAGAGGGGCTTGGGTCTCCCTCCGCGGAACGCGTCGGGATGGCCGGTGGCCGGTCCGGGGGAACGTCGACGCACCGGATTCTGAGGTGCAGAAGGTGACAAAGCGACCCGGCCGGATTGGGCTCTGGTCGGATAAGCGCCTGGGAGACGCTTATACGACCAAACTCCCTCGGAGAGCAGGGACTTTGTCACGTTTTGCACGCGGGAATCCGGTGCGACGCCAGGGGAGGGCGCCACCGCCAGGGGAGGGCGCCACCGCGCGGGGAGGGCGCCACCGCGCGGGGAGAGCGCCACCGCGCCGGGAGCCCGCCACCCGCCGCCCAAAGCCGGCCGCACCCCTCTTCCCCAGCAAACCGTTGACGTCCCGCAGCGCGCCTCGCAGCGAGAGCCTGAGGTGAGCGAGCACACGGTCACGTCCCCGCTCAGGCGACCAGGTGGACCTCGCCCGCGTCCAGCGCCACGCGGCCGGTGCGTGTAAGCACCACCAGCCGCCCGTCGCCGTCGATTCCCGCGCCCTCGCCCTCGCCCGCCGCCCAGCGGATCTGCCGGCCCAGCAGCGCGTCGCGCTCGCGCACCGCCGCGAGCACGGCCCCCGGATCGGCCGGCGTCCAGCGCTCGAGCGCGGCCAGCAGACGCGCGAGCACGTCGTCGAGCGCCTCGGGGCCGAGCCCCATCGTCGTCGCGCGATCGTGCAGCTCCGCCGGCAGGTCCTCCATCCGCACGGCCACATTGAGCCCGATTCCCAGCACTGCCCAGCGCTCCTGAGGGCGGCCCTCGACCAGGATGCCGGCGATCTTGCGCCCGCCGACGAGCACGTCGTTGGGCCACTTGACCCGCGCGCCGGCGCCGACCACCTCGGCCACGGCGACGCCGGCGGCCAGCGGCAGCAGCCGCGACGGGTCGCGGATGAGCACCGAGCAGAGCAGCGAGCGGCCCGGCGGAGCGGCCCAGGTACGCCCCTGGCGGCCCCGGCCGGCTGACTGCCCGGAGGCGGTGACCAGCGTCCCGTGCGGCGCTCCGGCGGCGGCCAGCGCGCGGACGCGATCGTTGGTGGAGCTCACCCGGCGCAGGTGCAGCCGCGGATACCCGAGACGCGGCCGCCCCGGATCTGCGGGCGTCCCGCTCACGCCGCCCGGAGTCGCAGCTCGTCGTCGACGGCCAGCCCGAGGCGTTCGGCGGCATCGCCCTTGCTGACCGCGATCGCCAGCATCCGGTTGCTGTCCTCGTAGACCAGCAGCTCGCCCTCGGGCACGTCGGCGAACGTGCGCACGAAGTGCGCGTCCTCGGCACCGCTCCCGGCCTCGATCCGGACGCCGCGCCCGAGCTTGAGGCCGGCGCCGGCGAGGTCCTCGTGGGCGATGTTGAGCTGCACGTTGCCGAACCGGTCGATGTAGATCGCGTGGGCGAGCACCGCGTCCCCGTCGCGCGCCGGGGGCGGCAGCCTGATCACGACCAGGGACGCGGGGTCACACGGGGCTCCGACCTCGGCGAGGGCCGCCCCGGCGGCCAGCCTGGCCGCCACGGGGGCGAAGATGTCGCGCCCGTGGAAGGTCGCCGACAGCGGCTCGAGCCGATACGGGGAGCGGGCGATGTCGACCGCCTCGACGACGCCGCCGTGAGCCTCAGCGGCGAGCGAGAGCAGGCCGTTGTCCGGGCCCACGAGGATGCGCCCGTCGGCGAGGCCGACCGCGACCGCGCGGCGCTCGGCGCCGACGTCCGGGTCGACGACGGCCACGTGGACGCCGGCCGGCATGAACGCCAGCGAACCGCGCAGCACGATCGCCCCCGCGCGCACGTCGTGGCGGGCGACGCCGTGGGTGATGTCGATCACCCGCGCCTCGGGGCAGACCGACGCGATCACCCCGTGGCAGACGCCGACGAAGTCGTCCTCGAGTCCGTAGTCCGACAGGAAGGTGATGACCGTAGCGCTCATCGGGCCGCGGTGGCGTCGGCGAGCAGCGCGTCGAGCAGCCCGTCGATGTCGTGGCGGGACGCCTCGACGTGCGGCTCGAGCCCCCGCTCCCGCAGCGCCTCGCTGGTGACCGGGCCGATGCTCACCAGCCGGATGCCCGCGGGGAGCTCGCCGTCGATCGAGTCCAGGAAGTAGCGCACGGTCGAGGACGAGGTGAAGGTGACGTAGTCCGCCCCCCGGGCCGCCGCCAGCTCGGCCTCGGACAGCGGCTCGGCGACGGTCTCGTACAGCGTCATCACCTCGACCTCGGCCCCGCGCTCGCGCAGCGCATCGGGGAGCACGTCGCGGGCCTCGGCCGCCCGGGCGACGAGCGCGCGCTCCACCGGGAAGCCGGCCAGCGCCTCGACCAGGCCCTCGGCCACGAACTTTTCGGGCACGACATCGGCGATCACGCCGTGCTCGCGCAGCGCGCGGGCGGTGCCGGGCCCGATCGCCGCGACGCGCGCGCCGGCCAGGGCCCGGGCGTCGAGGCCGGCCGCGGCCAGGCGATCGAACAACAGCCGGACCCCGTTGGGGCTCGTCAGGCACACGAGGTCGTAGCGGCCCAGCTCCGGGGCCGGGCCCTCGAGCGGCACGATCCGGATCGCCGGCGCCTCGACCACAGTGGCGCCGAGCTCGCGCAGGCGCACCGCGAGGCCGCTGGCCTGGGCGCGCGCCCGGGTGACCGCGACCGAGACGCCGGCCAACGGGCGGCGCTCGAACCACTGCAGGCGCTCACGCAGCGCGGCCACGGCGCCGAAGACCGCGATCGCGGGGGCCTTGATGCGCTCCTGCGCCGCCCCCGTGGCGATCGTCGCGAGCGTCCCGCCGACGACACGCTGGTCCTCGAACGTGCCGCGCTGGATCACCGCGGCCGCCTCGGACGGGTCGCGCCCCGCCGCGATCAGCCGCTCGGTGATCGCGGGCAACTGCTTCACACCCATGTACACGACGAGCGTCCCCGGGAACCGCGCCAGAGCCGCCCAGTCGAGCGCGGACTCCGGCTTCGACGGATCCTCGTGACCGGTGAGGAACGCGACCGAGCTGGCCGCGTCGCGGTGGGTGACCGGGATCCCGGCGTACGCCGTGGCCGCCACACCGGCGGTGACGCCGGGCACGACCTCGAATGGGATGCCGGCGGCGCGGAGCGTCTCGGCCTCCTCACCGCCCCGACCGAACACGAACGGGTCCCCGCCCTTCAGCCGCAGCACGCTGCGCCCCGCGCTCGCCCGCTCGACGAGCAGCTGCTCGATCTCCTGCTGGGGCTTGGACGGGCCGCCGCCCTCCTTGCCCACGTAGTGCAGCTCCGCGTCGGGCCGGGCGCCGTCGAGCGCCGAGTCCGGGATCAGGCGGTCATAGACGATCACGTCGCAGCCGGCGATCAGCTCGAGCGCGCGGGCGGTCAGCAAGCCGGGGTCCCCGGGCCCGGCGCCGACGAGATAGACGCGCCCGCTCACCGGGCGGCCGCCTCTCCGGCCGCCAGCAGCTCCGCGGCGCCGGCGCTGAGCATCCGCTCCGCGACGCGCGTGCCGGCGCCGGCGAAGTCGGCGTCGGCGAGCTCGACGCGATCCATCAGCCAGGCCGATCCGTCGGGCGCCCCGACCCAGCTGCGCAACTCCAACCGGTCGTCGTCCACGCGGCGGGCGTGAGCGCCGACCGCCGTGTTGCACGACGCGCCCAGCGCGCGGACGAGCTCGCGCTCGGCACCGACGCACACGGTCGCGCGGGGATCGACGAGAGCTTCGAGCGCATCCTCATCCGCGAAGCCGGAGCGGGCCTCGAGCGCGAGCGCGCCCTGCCCGGCGGCGGGGATCAGTTCCTCGAGCACGCCGTCGGCCTCGCCGGCCCGGCCGAGCCGCTGCAGGCCGGCCAGCGCGAGCACGAGCGCGTCCACCTGTCCCTCGGCAAGCTTGCGCAGACGGGTGTCCACGTTGCCCGTGATCGGGATCACCTCGAGGTCCTCGCGCTCGGCCCGGATCTGGGCCTGACGGCGCAGGCTGCTCGTGCCGACGGTGGCGCCCGCCGGGAGCGCGCGCAGCGAGGGGGCGCCACAGATCGCATCGCGGGCATCGGCGCGCTCGGGGATCGCCACGAGCACGAGCCCGGGAGACAGGTCGGCGGGCACGTCCTTGGCCGAGTGGACGGCGAGATCGATGTCGCCGTCGAGCAACGCCCGCTCCAGCTCCGACACCCAGCGCGACTTGTCGGCGATCGCCGCGCCGCGATCGCCCGACGTGGTGATCGGTACCACCTCGATGTTGCCCCGCAGCCGATCCGCCACCCATCTCGCCTGGGCCAGCGCGAGGGCGCTCCCCCGCGTCCCGATCCGCATCAGGGCCGCTGGCGGCGACGCGCCGGGAGGCTTCTCACCTCGGCGAGCCCGGCGTCGGGGTCAGGGACGGACTCCGGTTCGGAGATGAGCGTGCCCTCGTCGTCCTCGAGCGCGAACAGCTCGCGGACCAGCTGCATCCGGGCGTGGACGCGATCATCGCGCAGCTCCTTCATCCGGATCGTCGGCTCGTGCATCAGCCGGTTGACCACCGCCCGGGCGAGCGCGTCGATGCGCTCCAGGTCGCGGTCCGAGGCGGATTCCCACTTGTCGGCGTTCTCGCGCACGACCTGCTCGGCGATCTCGGTCGAACGCGCCCGCAGCGCGGCCAGCGTCGGCAGCACCTCCAGCCCGCCGAGCCAGCTCGCGAAGTGCTGGATCTCCTCCTCGATGATCCCCTCCGCCTTGCGCGCCTCGGCCTGGCGCACCCTGCGATTGCGGGCGATCACCGCCTGCAGGTCATCGATGTCGTAGAGCGAGACCCCGGGAATGGCAGCCGCGGACGCGTCGATGTCCCGCGGCACGGCGAGGTCGACCGCCAGCAGCGGGCGATGGAGTCGATGGTCCATCACCTCGGCCAGCTCCTGCGCCTCGAGCACGAGATGGGGCGACGAGGTCGCGGTGACGACGATGTCGGCGGTCTCGAGCTCGCGCGGGAGCTCGTCGAACGGCACCGTCTCGCCGCCGAACTTGCGCGCCAGGCCGATCGCCCGGTCACGCCGGCGGTTGGCGACGAACACCGTGGTGACGCCGCTGCCGGCCAGCGCCCGCGCGGTCAGCTCGCCGGTCTCGCCGGTCCCGACGAGCAACACCCGGCGCCCCGCGAGCTCGCCCAGCTGCTCGCGGGCGAGCCCGACGGCGACGCCGGCCAGGCTGAGCTGGCGCTCGCCGATGCCGGTCTCGGTGCGCACGCGCTTGCCCGTCGCCAGCGCGGCCTTGAACAAGTGGTTGGTCAGCGGCCCCGCCGTCTCCTTGGCCAGCGCTCCGTCGTAAGCGCGCTTGACCTGGCCCTGCACCTCCGCCTCGCCGACGATCATCGAGTCCAGGCCGGCGGTGACGCGATAGAGGTGGCGGGCCGCGTCGCAGTTGCGATGCGAGTAGATGGCCGACGCGAGCCCCGTGGGCCGGATGCCGGCCTGCCGGGCGAGCATCGAGAGCACGACGCTCTCCGCCTCCACCGGATCGCCGACGACGAGGTAGATCTCGGTCCGGTTGCAGGTGGAGATCGCCACCGCCTCGTGCACGTCGGCGGCGCCGCGCAGGTCGCGCAGGAACTCGGCCGAGCGCTTGTCCGGCAGCGCGAGGCGCTCCCGGACCTCGACCGGCGCCGTCTTGTGGGAGACGCCGATGGCCAGCAGCTCGCTCACGGCACGTGCTCGAGGTCGCGCCCCGAGTCCTCCTGCGCTCGCCGCTCGAGCTCGCGGCCCAGCTCGACCAGGTCGCGCTCGGTCCGGCTCAGCCGGATCGCCATGATCGCCACGTAGATCAGCAGCAGTGCGACGAACACGATGTAGGCGCCGGCGACGTACTTGCCGGCGGTGTGCAGCGGCAGGGCGGGGGCCACGGCGAGCACGAGCGCGCTCATGACGGCGCCGCGCTTCGCCCGAGCGGCCGGATCGCGTCATCGCCGAGCACCCGGCGGCGCAGCGCCCGCAACTGCATGCGCGTGCTCTTGGCTGTGAGCTCGTACTTCCACAGCGTCGCGAACAGCAGCGCGATGCCGACCAGCGAGACGAGGAACGTGAGCCGCATCGGGCCGGGCAGGTTGCCGCCCCCGAGCGTCAGCACGCGGGGGTGGACAAACCCCTGGGCGAGACGCACGGCGATGAAGTTGAGCGGCACGAAGGCGCCGGCCACGATCGCGAACACGCTCGCGTAGCGGGCCTGGCGCTCGGGATCGTCGATCGAGAAGCGCAGCGGCTGGTAGGTGGCGAAGAGCAGGAACACGATCAGGAACGAGACCAGCGTGGGCTCGTTCCAGACCCACCAGTGCCCCCACGAGGCCTTGGCCCAGATCGAGCCGGTGATCAGCGCGCCGAGCGCGAAGATCAGCGACATGTGGATCGCCACGTAGGAGCGCATGTCCCAGGCCCGGTCGCCGGTGCGCAGGTGGCCGATCGCGAACAGGCCGCCGAGCATGAAGCCGCATAGCGCGACGATGGCCAGCGGCACGTGCAGGTAGAAGATCTTCTGCACGAAGCCCTGGTCGGCGTCCAACGGCGCGTAGAAGAAGACCAGCGCCAGGGCGACACTGAGCGTCGCGACGGTGGCGAGGGAGAGGCCGCGAAGGCCCTTCCCGTAATTGCGCGTGGGCGGCAAGAGAATCAGTCCTCCAGCAGGAAGTCGAACACTGCGTAGGCGAGCAGCGCGAAGACCACATCATAAAGTGCGAGCACCTCAAGCCACTTCAGCGGCACCGATGCGGCACCGTGGGCGGCCAGCGGCGCGGCCGCCCCGCGGGCCATGGCGATCAGCGCCGGGATCATCAGCGGCAGGCCGATCACGGGCCCGATCAGGTCCCGCGCGCGGGTGTGGACGGCGATCGCCGACACGAGCGTCCCGATCACCGCGATCCCGAGGTCGGCGAGCAGCAGCACCACCGCCAGGCCCGGCAGCGCCGGTCCGAGCGACGGACCGAGCAGCAGCAGCCCGAAGGCCGGGACGGCGATCAGCTCGAGCACGACGAGGAACGTGAACAGCGCCGCGGCCTTGGCCAGCAGCAGTGAGGTGCGGTCGACGGGCGCCAGCAGGAAAGCGTCGAACCCGCCCTGCTCGCGCTCGGTCACGAACAGCCGGTTGATGCCCAGCATGCCCGAGAACAGCACGGTGACCGTCAGCACGCCGGCCGCCAGCTGCCCGCTGATCGTCGCCTGGCCGAGGCCGAAATGGAAGATCACGAACGTCGTCACCGCGAACAGGGCCATCGCGGGCACCGTCTCGAACGTGCGCAGCTCGAGCCGCAGGTCCTTGCGCAGCACCGCCAGCGCCGTTCTCACGCGTACAGCTCCCGCACCTGCTCGGGGGTCACCGCGGCCGCCGGGCCCAGCCAGGCCGGCCGCCCGTCGCGCAGGCCGAGCGCCAGGTCCGCCTCGGCGAGCGCGGCCTGGGGATCGTGACTCGTCAGCACCCGGGTGCGGCCGGACTCGCGCCCGATCAGCGGCTCGACCAGCCCGGTCGCGGCCGGATCCAGGTTCGCCCGGGGCTCATCGAGCAGCAGCACCTCCGGGTCGTGGAGCACAGCCCGGCAGACGGCCAGCCGCTGCACCATCCCGCGCGAGAGCAGGCGCACCGGGTCATCACCGCGCCCCCCCATCTTCACCGCCTCGAGCACCTGCTCGACGCGCTCCTCGGGCAGGCGGTACAGGCGCGCGTGGTAGCGCAGGTTCTCGCGCCCGCTCAGGTCGCGGTACAGCAGCGGCTCGTGAGCCAGCAGCCCCAGCCGCGCCCGGACCGCGAAGGCCCGCTTGGGCAGCGGCTCGCCGAGCACCGCGACCTCGCCCTGGTGGGGGCGCAGCAGCGTGGCCAGGATCCGCAGCAAGGTCGACTTGCCGGCCCCGTTGCGGCCCAGCACGGCGAGCGTGGCGCCGGCGGGCACCACGACCGAGACGTCGCGCAGCGCGGTCCGCTCGCCGAAGTGGCGGGCGAGGCCGCGCAGCTCAATGGCCGGCGTGCCCGCCATGGGCGCCGGTTCGTCCACCCTCGCGCTGCAGCGTCGCCACGACGTGGCGCAGGGTGGGGGCGATGACTCCGAACAGCTCGTTGATCGCCTTGGGATTGCCGGGGAAGTTGATGATCAGCGTCCGGCCCGCGATCCCCGACACGCCGCGGGTGAGGATGCCGAGCGGCGTGTGGCGCAGCGACTCCGCGCGCATCGCCTCGGCGAATCCGGGCGCCTCGCGGTCGATCACCGCCCGAGTCGCCTCCGGCGTGACGTCGTCGGGGGTCAGGCCGGTGCCCCCGGTGGTGAAGATCAGCGGGACGTCGGGCCGGGCCTGCTCCCGGAGCGCGCGCTCGATCGCCTCGCGGTCGTCGGTGACGGTCCGGCGGGCGACGATCTCGGCGCCCGCGGCGCCGGCCAGCTCGGCCAGGATGTCGCCGGAGGTGTCCTCGGTCCGCCCGGCCGCGACCGAGGTCGAGATCGTGATGATCGCCGTCTTCACAGCGGGCGAGCTTAGCCTGGTTCCGCCGTCGGGATGCCGTGATGGGCGCCGGCGGGCGGGCCGGCGTCGGAGAGACGCGTCCGTTTCCGGCCTCGGATGAGCGCGGCGGCGATCGCCTGGACCCCGAGGGCCGCGAGCAGGATCACGAACGGCTCGAGCGCGGAGCGAAATCGGGGCGTGCCGGTGGTCACCGGCGCGACGCTGAGCCACAGGAGGAACGGCAGGATCCAGAACGCTCGCGGGATGCGGCGGGCGGCGGCGGTGAAGCAGCCGACGATCGCCAGCGCCGCGACGAGCCAGAAGCTGACCACGGCCAGGTCCGCCCAGACCGAGCCCACGTTCACGTCGGTCAGTGCAGTCATCCGTGACACGCGCCGGCCCTGGAGGTCGAGCAGCCTCATCGTGTTCCAGAACATCGCTGCGGGCAGAGACATCGGGTGCCGGCCGATGTAGCCGATGACCGCGGCGGTCAGCCTGCTGTTCTGCTGGGCTTCGGTGAGATGCCGGTTGTTCTTGATCGCGTCGTAGTTGTGGTAACCGCTCGGCTCCCAGATGTAGCGCTTGGTGGCCGAGTAGTCGTTGTAGGTGCCGGCCAGCGTGGCGCCGGCCTCCGTGGTGACGGGCACGAAGGCGTGCTGGGCGTTGGCGTTACGGATCGTCCATGGCGTGATCGTCAGCGCCATGACCAGGACCAGCGTGACGGGTGCGAGGATCGCGCGCCAGGACAGCCGCGGCGCCCCGGTCCAGACGAGAAAGGCCAGGGCGACTCCGACCACGATCCCGTTGCCGCGGGTGAGCGCGGCGAGGCCGGAGAGGAAGCCCGCGGCCAGGATCCACGGGTAGCGGCGCATCACCGTCCGGCTGCGCAGCGCGCAGTTGGTGGCCGCCAGGATAAGCGGCACGAGCAGGCTCTCGGTCAACAGCGATACGCCGACGAGCACCAGCGGGATATAGAGCGCGCCGATCCCGAGTGCGATCAGCATCGCCCTGCGCCCGGCGATCTGCAGCACCATCAGCCCCATCAAACCGACCGCGGTCGTCGCCACGACCGCCTCCACGAGTCGCGGGCCGGTCCAGTCGTGGTTGGGCACCCCCAGCACTGCGTAGATGCCGGCGAGAAAGAACGGGTATCCCGGGGGCCGAAAGGCGCTCTTGTGGTACGCCCATCCGTGGCCTCGCGCCAGCACCGACGCGAGCGTGTTGTAGCTCCCCTCGTCGTGGGTCGCGACGAACGCGTGCGTGGCCAGCACGTAGATCACGCGCGCCGCCAACGCGAGCAGGAGCAGGACTGCGGCGGTCGTGATCAGGCGCGCTCGGGGTGAGACGTCGCGCGAGCGTGTGACGGGCAGGGTCGCGGTGGCGGGCAGGGTCGGTAGCATCGCACTATCAGTATCTTCCCGGCGCGACCGTCCCCGCCGTCGAGCTACCGCCAGGGTCCGGCGACAGACCTGTTCTGGCCGGGGCTCGTGGCGGTTTCGATGCTGGCGGCGGGTCTCGCGGTGGTGTACGCGACGGCAACGCCCAATCCGCTCGGCGACCCGCAGTTCTTCCATCGCGCCGGCAACCTGATCGCCTCGGGACACGGGTACATCCGCCCGGAGCTGTTCGTCGCCGGTCGGCACGAGGTGGCAACCGCGCTTCACCCGCCGCTCTACCCGCTGCTCGTCGCCGCCGCCAGCGTCCTCGGCGTGACCGATTTCGGGCTGCAACGTGCGGTTCTGGGGGCCGTGCTCGCCGCCACGATCGTCGTCTGCGCCAGCCTGCTCGGGCGCCGCGTCGGCGGACCGCGTGTCGGCCTCCTGGCCGCGGCCCTCGCGGCGCTGCAGCCCTCGCTGATCGCAGCTGCCGGCTCAGGCGAAAGCGAGCCCCTGTTCGGGGTCATCACGCTCGGCGTGCTGCTGCTCGCCTATCGCGCCGCCGAGCGACCGGCGATGTGGACGGCGATCGCCACCGGAGCTCTGATCGGCCTGGCGATGCTGACCCGAAGTGAGGGCGCGATCCTGCTCCTGATCCTGCCGATCATCGCCTGGATCGGCCGCGGCACGCACGGGAACCGGCGGCGGCTCGCCGCCGCGTTCGCAGCGTGCGTCGCGATCGTCGCACCATGGGTGATTCGCAATGCCCACGCGCTTGGCCGCCCTGTGATCTCGACGAATGTCGGCACGCTGGTTGCCGGCGCCAACTGCAGGGCCACGTACTACGGAGACCACGTCGGAGACTGGCGCCACTGCTATGCGCCGCTCCAACCCGGCCCGACCAGCGCCGACGAGGCCCAGTGGTCCAGCGATCTCGTCAGTCGCGGCGTGACGTACGCTCGCCGGCACGCTGGACGAGTGCCGGTCGTGGTTCTCACGCGCGTGACGACGGCGTGGTCCCTCGGTCGGCTCCCGTCCTGGGATCGTCCCTACGGGATGTCAGCCGGGCTTCACTGGATCGCGATCGGCGTGTACTTCCCGATCCTGGTGCTCGGGGTGGCCGGCGGGGCCATTCTGCGTCGCCGCGGGGTGACGATTGCGTTCCTGCTCGTCCCCATCCTGCTCACGACATTGATCGCAGCGTCCGGCTGGGGAAGCACGCGATTTCGCTACACGGGCGAGCTCGTCCTCGTGATCCTCGCCGCGGTGGCGCTCGAGCGGCTGCTGTCGGGTACGGCGCGGGGCCGTTCGACGCTTCAGCCGCGCCGCCACTCCCCCGAGCGTCCGCCCGACTTCTGGAGCAGTGCCACCTCCGCGATCGTGGCCCCGCGCTCGATCCCCTTGACCATGTCGTAGACGGTCAGCGCCGCGACCGAGGCGGCGGTCAGCGCCTCCATCTCGACCCCCGTCGGGCCGGTGGTCCGGGCCTCCGCGGTGAGGACGATCTCGCCCGAGGCCGCGTCGAGAACGCCCTCGACGCCGATGTAGGTGAGCGCGAGCGGGTGGCAGAGCGGGATCAGCTCCGAGGTCCGCTTGGCGGCCTGGATCCCGGCGATCCGAGCGACGCCGATGACGTCGCCCTTGGGCGCGTCGCCGGCGATCACGGCCGCGGCGGTGGCGGCGCCGACGCGGACCACGGCGCGGGCCAGTGCCCGGCGCTCGGTCGCGGGCTTCTCGCCGACGTCGACCATCCGAGCGCTGCCGCTCTCGTCGAGGTGCGTGAGCTGCGCCGGCTGCTCGGTCACGCGGGCTCGCCGGTCACGCCGGCGCGTGCGTTTGCTGCGCGGCGGCGATCAGGTCGCGCACGGCGCCGGTATCTCCGGCGCGCAGCAGCTCCACCGGGTCCGGGTCGCCGTTGACGATCGACTCAAAGAACTCCTTGCGGTCCTGATAGGTGGGCAGCGTCGCCTTGGCCCAGCCCCGGGCGTCGTTGAGCATGATCGCGAGCTGCGCGTACTGCTCGCCGAACAGCTCGCCGATCTCGCGCTTCATCCGCTTGGCCAGCGCCGGCGAGGCGCCGGCGGTGGAGATCGCGATGGCCAGCGGTCCCGTGCGGACGATCGCGGGCAGGATGAAGTTGCACAGCGGCGGGACGTCGACGACGTTGACGAGCATCGCCCGGCGCTCGGCGTCCTCGAACACGCGGATGTTGACATCGGTGTCGTCGGTGGCCGCGATGGCCATGAACGTGCCCTCGAGATCGCCCGGCTCGTACTCGCGCTGCTCCCAGATGATCGAGCCCTCGTCCGCCAGCGCAGCGAGGTCGCGGTGAGCCTCGGGGGCGACCAGGGTCACGCGGCCGTCACAGGCGAGCAGGCCCTCGACCTTCTCGAGCCCCACGTCGCCGCCGCCAACGACCAGGCACTTGCGGCCGATGAGCCGCAGGCAGGCGATGTAGAACGGCGTCTCGAGCATGCCGCGCACGCAGGATTGGTCGCAGATCCCCCGGCGGAGCTGGCACACGCATTCTTTACCGCTGTAGGCCTGGGCAGGCATTGCACGCCTAAGGGTACGCGACCGGCTCGGCGCGCCCGGCCCCTCAGACCCCAGGGAGCAGCTCGACCGCCCGCCGGTACTCCACCGCCGCCTTCTCTTCCCGGTCCAGTGCCGCCAGGTAGGCGGTGAAGGCGAGGGCCCGCTCAGCGACGGCCGCGCGACTCCATCGCGCGTAGGAATCGGCGACTGCGATGCACGCCTCGCGCCAGGTCACGTAGCCGTCGACCATGTCGTCGACGAGGCGCTGGCGGACGCTTCGGTGCAGCAGGGGGGCGGGTTCCTCGATCTCTTTCATCTCTTGTCCCTCAGAGACATCATCCGTCAAGCGAACATTCCCCGGATTAAAAACTTGTGACACCGGGTCATTCCAGGCCACCGGAGGTGCTCAGAAGCACCTCCCGGCCGGCCGGAGGGGCGCTCAGCGCTTGATCGCGTCGCGCGCGAGGCGCGCGGTGAGCTTCAGCAGCGGCGCGGCGCCGTCACGAATTGCGCCGGCGCGGATCGAGGGACGGCCGTAGAGGATGGTCGCGCTCTGGCGCAGCGCCTTGCCGAGCGTCTCGTCGTAGGGGTGCCACCACGCATTGCGGAAGGCGGAGGGCTCCCACACGCGGAGCTTGACGTTGACGCACTCGTACAGCCCGAACTTGGAGTGGGTGCGGCCCAGCCCCGAGTCCTTGACGCCGCCCCACGAGCACTGGCAGGCGCCGTGGCTGAACATGTGGTCGTTGATCCAGACCATGCCGGATTCGAGCTCGCCCGCCACCCGCTCGCCCTTGGCGCGGTCCGAGGTCCAGACCGAGGCGCCGAGCCCGAAGTCCGAGTCGTTGGCCAGCGCCACCGCCTCGTCCTCGGAGTCCACGACCACGATCGGCAGCACCGGGCCGAAGATCTCCTCGCGCATGATCCGCATCTCCTGTGTGACGCCGGTCAGCACCGTGGGGGCGAAGAACGCGCCCTGCTCGAGGCCGGGCACCTCGACGGGCCCGCCGCAGCGCAGCGCGGCCCCGGCGGCCACGGCGTCGTCGACGAGCTCGCGGACGAGCTCGAACTGCTCGCGCGAGACCATCGGGCCGATCTCGGTCTCCCAGCCCAACGGGTCACCGACGGCGAGGCTCAGGGCGCCGGCCACGACCCCGGCGATGAAGCGCTCGGAGACCTCGCGCATGACGTAGACCCGCTCGATCCCCGAGCACGTCTGCCCGGCATTGGCGAATCCGCCCCACAGCGCTCCGGCCACGGCATGCTCGAGCTTGGCGTCGCCGAGCACGAGCATCGGGTCCTTGCCGCCGAGCTCGAGCACCGAGCCCTTGAGCTGGCGGGCACACGCCTCGCCGACGCCCCGGCCGGTCTCGACCGAGCCGGTGAAGAACACCTTGGCGACGCTCGACTTCACCAGCGCCGGCCCGGTGCCGGGTCCGTGGAGCACGCGCACGAGGCCCTCGGGAATACCGGCGCGCTCGAACACCTGCGCGATCCGCTCGCCGATCAGGGGCGTCAGCGACGCCGGCTTGAGCACGACCCCGTTGCCGGCCATCAGGGCCAGCGCGACCTCGCCGAAGGGGATCGACCACGGGTAGTTCCACGGCGAGATCACGCCGATCACGCCGAGCGGTTCGTGCGTGAACACCGAGCTCTTGGTCTTGAAGAACCACTGCGACATCGGGATCTTCTCGTCGGCCAGAATGTCCTGTCCCGCGCGGCCGATCCAGTGCAGGGCGTCGATGGTCGGCAGCACCTCCATCGAGAACGCCTCGTTGCGCGGCTTGCCCTGCTCGCGGACGATCAGGTCCCGGATGTCATCGGCCTCGTCGATCAGCACCTGCGCCGCGCGCTCGAGGTAGCGGGCCCGGTCGGCGAGCGTCAGCTGGGCCCAGAACGGCTGTACCTTGGCCACGGCGTCGACGACCGACTGCACCCTCTCCGGGGGCGTGTGCCGCACCGCCCCGAGGCGCTCGCCGGTGGCGGGGTTGAAGGACTCGAGCTGCGACGTGGCTGTGGCACCCTCCACGGCTCGGGACATTAGCCGCTCCCCGTCGTCGGGCATCGCATCACGGGGGCGCCGGCGCCCTACGCCCGGCCGCGCCGCCGCCTGATCTCCTCCAGCCGCTCGCGCAGCGCGGCCTCCCCCTCGCCGGGCTCGTAGAACCTCGCCCCGATCGCGGAGTCGGGCATCAGCTCCTGCGGTGAGAGCCGCTCCGGGCGCCGGTGGGGGTTGTCGTACTCGCCGTCGCTGCGGGTCGATGAGCGCAGGTGCGCGGGCGGCGCGCTCGCGCCCTGCTCCCGGATGTATCCGCGAGCCGCGAACACCGCCCGCTTGGCGGCGTCTGACTTCGGCGCCAGCGACAGGTAGATGGCCGCCTGCGCCAGCGCGAACTGGCACTCCGGAAGACCGACGTGCTCGACCGCGGCGGCGGCCGCCGTGGCGACGACGAGCGCCTGCGGATCGGCATTGCCGATGTCTTCGGAGGCCAGAATCACCATTCGGCGGACGATGAAGCGGGGGTCCTCACCGCCCTCGAGCATCACCGCCAGGTAGTAGAGCGAGGCGTCCGGGTCCGAGCCTCGGGTGGCCTTGATCCAGGCCGAGATCGTGTCGTAGTGGCGGTCGGCCTGACGGTCGTAGAGCAGCGCACGCCGCTGCAGCGCGTCCTCGGCGTGGGCGAGCGAGACGACCTCGTCGGGCCCGGCGCTGTCGCAGGCCAGCTCGAGCGCGTTGAGCGCGGTGCGAGCGTCGCCGCCGGAGCGCTCGGCGAGGAACTCGAGCGCCTCCTCGGCGACGTCGCGATCCTCTCCGCACTCGCCCCGGGCCAGGGCACGATCGAGCAGCGTCCGCACGTCGGCGGGGCTGAGCGCCTCGAGCTCGTACACGCTGGAGCGCGACAGCAGCGCCGAGTTGACCTCGAAGTGCGGGTTCTCGGTGGTCGCCCCGATCAGCGTCACGAGGCCATCCTCGACCGCGGGCAGGAGCGCGTCCTGCTGGGCCTTGTTGAAGCGGTGGATCTCGTCGAGGAAGAACACCGTCGGCTCGCCGGTCGTGCCCCGCCGGTGGCGGGCGCGCTCGATCACCGCCCGCACCTCGGCGCGGCCGGCCGCCACCGCGCTCTCCTCCTCGAACGCGGCCCGGGCCGTCTCGGCGATGATCCGCGCCAGCGTCGTCTTGCCGCTGCCCGGAGGCCCGTGCAGGATCATCGAGCGCGGGCTGCCCTCCTCGATCGCACGCCGCAGCGCCGAGCCGGCGCCCAGGAGCTGGTCCTGCCCCACGAACTCGTCCAGCGTCCGCGGACGCAACCGGGTGGCCAGCGGCGCGTCGGCCAGCGGCGCCGCGCCGCTGTGGTCACGACCGGCGGATGGCCGCCGTTCCTCCTCCTCGCCACCGAACAGGCGCTCCATGCTCTCAGCGCCCGACGATCTCCAGGGCGGCCTCGTGCAGCAGGCCGTTGGTCGCCAGGCCGTCGCCGCCGTCGGCGCGGCGTTGACCGCTCAGATCGGTGAACCGTCCCCCGGCCTCCTCGACGATGATCTGCGGCGCCGCGAGGTCCCACAGCGAGACCTGGGGATCGAGCCCGATATCCACGCTCCCCTCGGCCACCAGCATGTAGGACCACAGGTCGCCGTAGCCGCGCGTGCGCCAGCACCGGCGACCGAGCGCGAGCAGCGCGTCGAGGCGCCCGACGCCGTCCCAGTCCTCGAGGCCGCCGAAGCACAGGCTGGCGTCGGCGAGCTCGCGCACGCCCGAGACCCGCAGCCGCCGCGCCGCCTCTCCGAGGCCGTCGTCGGCGAACGCGCCCGCGCCGCGGGCCGCCCACCACCGGCGCGACAGCGCCGGCGCCGACACGACGCCGACGGTCAGCTCGCCCACGACCTCGAGCGCCAGCAGCGTCGCCCACACCGGGGTACCCCGGACGTAGCCCTTCGTCCCGTCGATCGGATCGACGATCCAGCGCCGGCCGGAGTCGCCCGACGAGGACCCGTACTCCTCGCCGATGACCGCGTCGCCGGGGCGTTCGTGGGCGAGATGCTCGCGGACCGCCTGTTCGACGGCGCGATCGGCCTCGGTCACCGGCGTCAGGTCGGGCTTGGTCTCGACCACCAAATCGACGGTCCGGTACAGCGACAGCGTGATCGAGTCGGCGATGTCGGCCAGCTCGAGCGCGAGCGCGAGGTCATCGGAGATGGTGCTCACCGTGGTGGATCCTACGGCGCTGGGGGGCGCGGGTTCCCGCGGCCGGCGGGGGCGCGACCGTTAGGCTGATGGGGGATGGAGCAGAGCGAGCTCGAGCGGGAGACGGTCGACGTGCTGCAGCGCCTCGTGCGCTTCAACACGGTCAATCCTCCCGGCAACGAACGTGAGGCGCTCGAGTACCTGGCCGGCTACCTCGCGGACGCCGGCTTCGCCACTGAGCTGCTGGGGGCGACGCCCGAGCGCCCGAACCTGATCGCCACCCTGGCGGGCGCCGCCGCGGGTCCGACGCTGTGCTACCTCGGCCACGTGGACACGGTGCTCGCCGATCCTTCGGAGTGGAGCCACGATCCGTGGTCCGGCGAGCTCGCCGACGGCTATCTGTGGGGACGCGGCGCGATCGACATGAAGTCGCAGGTGGCCGCCGAGGCGGTGGCCGCGGCGGTGCTGGCCCGCACCGGCTGGCGCCCGGCGCGCGGAGCGCTGAAGCTCGTGTTCGTCTCCGACGAGGAGACCGGCGGGGAGCTCGGCGCGCAGTGGCTGACCCGCAACCATCCCGACAAGGTGCGCTGCGACATGCTGCTCAACGAGGGTGGCGGCGAGGTGTTCGAGTATCAGGGCCGCCGCCACTACGGCGTCTGCTGCGCCGAGAAGGGCGTGTTCCGGTTCACGATCACCGCCGAGGGCGTGGCCGGCCACGGCTCGCTGCCCAAGACCGGCGACAACGCGCTGCTCAAGCTCGGGCCGATCCTCGAGCGGCTGGCGACGCGACAGCCGTCGTTCGACGTGACCGAGGGGCCGGCGGCGCTGCTGCGCGGGCTCGGCGAGGACCCGGCGACGCCCGAGGCGGCGCTCGAGCGGATGGCCGCGTCCGCGCCCGGGCTGGTGCCACTGCTGGAGCCGATGCTCGGCGTGACCCTCACGCCCACCATGGCCCACGCCTCCGACAAGGTCAACGTGATCCCCTCCCGCGCCTACCTGAAGATCGACTGTCGCGTGCCGCCCGGCCTCGGCGAGGAGGACGCGCGGCGGCGGATCGAGGAGGTCCTGGGCGACGGCGGCACCGACACCCACATCGCCTTCGACGAGACGGTGACCGGCAACCGCTCCCCGGTCGAGTCGACGCTGATGGACGCGATCTCCGGCTGGGTGGCCGCGAACGATCCCGGGGCCGTCGTCGTGCCGGTGATCCTCCCCGGCTTCTCAGACTCGCGCTGGTTCCGCGACGCCTTCCCCGACTGCATCGCCTACGGCTTCTTCCCCCAGCGGCACCAATCGCTGCTCGAAGCGGCGCCGCTGGTGCACAACGCCGACGAGCGGATCGACATCCGCGATCTGGGCTTCGCGGCCTCCTGCTACGCCGACCTGGCCCGGGAGCTCCTCGGCTGAGCCGAGCCGGCGGGTCGAGCGCGGGAGCAGGGCCAGGAGCAGCAACCCGAGGCCGATCGCGCTGCCGATGCCGAGCACCGTCCGGGCGCCGAACGCGGCCGCCAGCGGACCGGCCAGCAGGTAGCCGACCGGGAGCAGCGCGAGCGACCCCATCCAGTCCCATGCGCTCACCCGCGAGAGCGCATGCGCGGGGATGTGGCGGGCCAGCGCCGTCTCCCACCAGATCATCAGCAGCGAGAACCCGAAGCCGGTGGCGAACGCGCACACGATCACGAACGGCAGCGGCGCGCCGAGGGCAAAGGCGGCGTCCTGTACCGGCCACGCGAGCACGAGCAGCAGGCCGGCCCGGAGCGGATGAGCCGGGCGCCAGCGCAGCGCGAGGGCGGCGCCGCACACCGCCCCGAGACCGGCCAGGCCCTCGAGCAGCCCGAACACCGCGGCGTTGCCGTACTCCTCGCGCGCAATCACCGGCGCCAGCGAGTACCACTGGGAGTAGACGCAGAGGACGGCGCCGGTGAAGACGGCGATCGTCACCCATACCCAGGCGCGCGAGCGGACCTCGCGCCATCCCGCCCGCAGCTCGCCGAGCACCGAGCCCGACTCGGCCGGCGCCGCCGCGGCGTCTCCGCGCACCCGCGGGCGGACGCGCGCGAGCAGCAGCGCGCTGAGGACGAAGGTCGCCGCGTCGAACGCAAACGCCTCGCCGGCACCCACGCCGAGCACGAGCGCGGCGGCCAGCGCCGGCCCGACGAGATAGGCCACGTTGGAGATCGACTCGGTGAGCGCGCGGGCGTCCTGGATCAGCGACTCGGGAACGGTCTGCGGGAGCAGACCGCTGTAGGCGGGCTGGAAGAACGCCTGCGCGGCGCCGAACAGCGCCTCGATCACGACGAGCTGCCAGATCCGCACGGCGCCGGTCAGGATCAGGACCGCCAGCAGCGCGTGCAGCGCCGCGCGCGTCACATCGGTGGCGATCATGATCCGGTGCCGTGGCAGCCGGTCGGCCCACACGCCCCCGAACAGCAGCAGCGCGACGAGCGGCAGGGCCTGGGCGCCGAGGACGAGGCCGAGGTCCGCAGGCGAGCCCGTCCGCTGGGTGATGAACAGCGCCAGCGCGACCATGACCACGCGGTCGCCGACCACGCTGGCGGCTTGGCCCAGGAACAGCAGGCGGAAATCTCTATGGCGCAGGACGCGCAGGTACGAACTCACGGCTGGACTCTCGAAGGGACGGCACCGCTGGAGCGGTGCAAGGGCGGTCAGGATCGAGTGTTCAGCCAGCCAACATTGCCAGCCGAGCCTAGCAACCGACCGCGAGATGTCCAGCGTCGCGGATCCCTGACGCCGGGGCGGGCGGGTCGAGCCCGCCGGCAGGCGACGAACCCCTTCAAGGGTCTGTCCCGGGGAGAGGTCTAAGCTCTTATCTCCATGGCGACGCAGGTGTTCCAGAAGCGCGACCCGAGGCTGTGGGGCGTGCGTCTGGACACCAGCGAGCAGCTGGTCGACCGCTCCCTGTACGGCGTCGGCTCCTCGCTGATCCGCGGGCAGAACGGCTTCACCGCCGACGTCGTGATGGTCGACGGCCGGCCGTGCGCGAAGGTGGGTCGCGCCGATTCGCCGAATCCCCGCCTGGAGTTGGTTTGAGTGATCGCGCGGGGATGCCGATGAGGACGGTGGGCAGCTGATGAACGCCGCAACCTTCCTCGGGTACCCCGACCTCTACTCCTGGCTCCATGACTGGCTCCCCATCATCTTCATGGGGCTGCTGGTGGTGGCCGTGTTCGCGCTCATGCGGTTCATGCCGCGCACGCGCCCCGCGGAGACGAAGCCCGACTCGACGCCCTCGATCGGCTGGAGCGAGATCGCCGGCTCCGACGAGGCCAAGGAGG
>Ga0209048_10002049_pt1 | contig 20208 bp, 14 predicted proteins | sample FrelakmetCRP12CR_FD_187146 | JGI IMG/M metagenome (GOLD analysis project Ga0209048, IMG submission 187146) | Freshwater lake sediment microbial communities from the University of Notre Dame, USA, for methane emissions studies - CRP12 CR (SPAdes)... | ecosystem: Environmental > Aquatic >... | reverse complement strand
GCCAGCTCGCGGTCGAACGCGATCCGCAGCTCCACGAGGGCCGGGATGTCGTCGGCCGTGGCGCGACGAACCGTGAAACCAGGCAGCTCGCTCACCGGGGCATCGTGCCACGTCGGTGCGCGCGTCGCGTGGCGGTGCGCGCGTCGCGTGGCGGTGCGCGCGTCGCGTCTCGGTGCGCGCCCCCTCTCGCGGACCACCGCTACACTCCCGCGGTGACACCCCGGACCACTCCGACGGCGACGCCGCCGGGGGACCCCACGCCCGGCCGCGACGGGGCCATCCGCGCCCACGCCGCATCCCCGCCCGACAGAGGTCCGCTCCAGGGCTGGCGGAGCCTGCTGCTTGTCTACGCGATCGCCTCGACCGTGGAGGCGATGGGTGTCGCCCAGGTCTTCTCGTTCCTCCCGCTCCGGCTTCGTGAGGTGGGCCTCCCCGAGGACCAGATCCCGACGTTCACCGGCCTGTTCAGCAGCTTGATCTTCGTCTTCGGAATCGTCCTTGTCCCGTTCTGGGGGGTCTGGGCCGACAAGTACAGCCGCCGGGCGGTGATCGTCCGGAGCGCTGTCGTGGAGGCGGTGGTCTTCGCCGGGGTCGCGCTGGCGCAGGAGCCCTGGCAGCTCGGAGCGAGCCTCCTGCTGGTGGGACTCCAGCTGGGCAACACGGGGGTGATGCTGGCCGCGCTCCGGGACGTGACGCCGCGCGACCGGGTGGGCACCGTGACCGGCCTCTTCGGCGCGACCGGGCCGCTGGGCTTCGCGCTCGGCCCGGTCATCGGCGGGGTGATGATCGACGGCCTGCACCTCCCGCTGACCGACGTCTTCTGGCTGGGGGCGCTCCTCTCGCTCGCCGTGGTCGCGCTGCTGCTCCTGGGATCGCAGGACATCCGGCCGGCCGTGGCGCCGGTCGGGAGTGCCATCGCGCTCGCGCGGCGAGCCGTCAGCGGCGTCCTCGGCGATCCCGCGGTGCGCCGGATCTTCCTGATCTTCGGCGTCTCCATCCTGGCCAACCAGATGAGCCGGCCGTACCTGCCGCTCCTCGTGGAGCACCTCCACGGTGGGCAGCCGAACCTCGCCTCGGCGATCAGCCTGGTCACGGGCGTGGCGGTCCTGGTCGGTGCGCTCCTGTCGCCGCTCGCAGGGCCCCTTGGAGACCGGATCGGCTTCCGGTCCGTGCTTGCGGGCGCACTGCTCGGCGCGGGCGTCGCATTGCTCGGGATGGCGGTCGCGCCCTCGGTGGCGGTCCTCGCGGGCGTGGCCGTCGTCTACGCGGCGCTCCAGGCCGCCACGCAGGCGATGGTCTTCGGGCTGGTGGCGGTGGAGGTGGCGCCCGAGCGGCGCTCCGCGACGCTGAACCTCGTCCTGCTCCCGCTGTACGTCGCGGGAATCATCGGGCCGACGGTGGGGGCCGCGGCGGCTGGAGTCGGTGGGATCCAGGCTCCCTTCCTGGTCGCGGCCGTGGTGTTCCTTGTCGGCGGAGCCGGAGTGGCGGTCTCGCTGCGGCGCACCCGGGCGGCGCGGAGCGAACCGGCCCGCTGACCCGGCGGAGCGCCTCGCGGGTTCCGCGACGCCGCGGCCTACTTCGGCAGGTCGCGCTCCTCAACGCCCACGAACCGCGCATCTGGTCGGATCAGGCGGTTCGCCGACGCCTGCTCCAGGACGTGGGCCGTCCAGCCGGCGTGCCGGGCGAGAGCGAACGTCGCCGGGAAGAGGTCCGGGGTCAGGCCCACCCCCTGGAGGACCGCCGCCGCGTAGAACTCGACATTGGTCTTGAGCGGGCGATCCGGGTACTTCTCTTCGAGGACCCGGAGCGCTACGTCCTCCACCTTGATCGCCAGCTCCAGCCAGTCGGGCTTGGTCGGCATCGCCTCGACGACCTTCCGCAGGGCCGCGGCGCGGGGGTCATAGGCCCGGTAGACGCGGTGGCCGAAGCCCATGAGGCGCTCGCCGCGGGCGAGGGCGTCGCGGACCCACTCCTCGGCGTGCTCCGGAGAGCCGACCTTGTGGATCTGCTCCACGACCTCCGACGGGGCCCCGCCGTGGAGGGGTCCCTTCATCGCCCCGATCGCGCCGGCAACGGCGGAGGCCATGTCGGACCGCGTCGAGGTGATCACGCGGGCCGTGAAGGTGGAGGCGTTGAGGCCGTGCTCCGCGCCGACGATGAAGTAGGCGTCGAGGGCGCGCGCGGTCGCCTTGTCGGGCCGCTGGCCGGTCAGCTGGTAGAGGAAGCCCGAGACGAGGTCCAGCTTGGGGTCGGGATCGATCGGCTCGAGGTCCTCGCGGAGCCGAACAAAGGCGGCCAGCGCGGACGGCGAAAACTCGGTGAGGGCGCGTGCCTGGACCTCCGTCGGGGGCCAGTCGAGGACCTGCGTCGCGCCCCAGACGGAGACAGCCGTGCGCAGGGCGTCCATCGGCTTCGTCGTCCGCGGCAGGGCCCGCAGGGCCGCCATGACGGCTGAGGGGACGCGGCCCGCCGTCAGGCGTGCCTTCGGATCCCAGTTGCCGGTCCAGAGCAGGTTCGCGATGGCGGCATAGGTCCCCTGGGCGACCAGGTCGCCGATCCGGTACCCGCGATACATGAGGCGCCCGTTGGCGCCGTCCACGAGCCCCAGCTCGGTCTCCGCCGCGATGACGCCCTCAAGGCCGGGCGAATAGGGCCGCCCATCCACGGTGTGCGCGGCCCGTGGCTGGGCAGGTTCGACGGAGGGGATCGCCGGGACGGCGGGGAGGGAAGGCGCGGCGGGCTTGTCGGTCATCGTGAGCGGTCCTCGGAGGCTGAGGTGCGGGCCTGGTGAGGGACGGTGCGAAGAACTGCAATCCTACCCCGCGACGCGGCCGTCGGATCGATCTCAGCGGCCCGATCGGCGCGGCGGCGGGGCGGTGGCGCGGGGGCGGGCGACCCGCCGCGCCTCCGAGATATCGGACCACGCGCCGTAGACGATGTAGCCGACGCCGGCAACGACCATCACGAACAGGAAGATCCCCGTCGCGCTGGGTGTCGTCCCCGCGCGCAGCGAATCCAACATCAGCGTGATCCCGCGCGCCGAGCTGAACACGAGCGCGCCCGCCACGATGGTCGCGAACAGCGATGGCGACCGCTGGCGCACCGACGGCTGTGGCGCGGTCCGCCTGCCGAACCACCCGAGCAGGATGAAGAGTCCTCCGAGGATGGCCGGGATGATCGCCGTGCTGGTCGTCGTCGCGCCGGTGGCCGCCGCGAGGCCGCTCACCGCGATGATCGCGGCGCCAAAGCCCATCGTGACCCGAGAGAACACACGCGCCTCGCCCTGCCTGACCGGGATGCCGGTCGCGCCGCATCCCAGCCGGGACGCGATCCGAGAAAGGATCATAGCGGCGACCCCTCAGGCGCGGGGCAGGCCCCCGGCCGCCGCCTCGTCCAGGAACCAGGTGGCGCCGGCTCGCCGCGCCCGCTGGGCCGGCAGGCGGCGCTCGTCGCGGGGACCGGCGAGGACGGCCGCCAGGATGGCCGCCTTGCCGGCGCCGAACGCCATCGGGAGGAGCGCCGGGGTCGCATCGAGCGCGCCCGGCGTGAGCGAGACCCGCGGGACATGGGGCTCGACGTGGGCGGGCGCCGGGACCGGGACCACCCAGCCGGGCGCATCGAACGCGGCGCTTCCCGGGAAGACGGACAGGAGGTGGCCGTCGGGCCCGATCCCCACGATGATCGCGTCGAAGACCGGCCGCCCGGAGGAATCGGCCGGGAGCGCAACCCGGAGCGCGGCCTCGTAGGCTGCGGCAGCCTCGGCGGGGCCCCCGCCCGCGGCGAGGGTCGCGTCCACGGGGACGGGGTGGAGGTTTCCGGGCGGCAACGGCGCAGGCGCCAGGCCCGCCGCTTCGTCGCCGGCCAGCAGGATCATGTCCACGGCGTCGAGATTGGATGCCCGGTCGTCGCGGGGCACGAACCGATCGTCCCCGAACCACACGTGGAGGCGATCCCACGGGATCCGGTCGCGAAGCGGCCGCGCGAGGAGCGCCCGGTAGAGCTCCGGGCAGGTGGAGCCGCCGGTCGTCGCGATGTCCGCCCGGCCTCGCCGGGCGACTGCGCCGGCGATCGCGGCCGCAAGGCGTCCGGCCGCCAGCGCCGCCGCCGCTGCCGGCGTCGCAGCCACCAGGATCTTCGGCTCTCCCGGGCTTGCCGAAAGGTCGGGGCCCGGATGCTGGCCGGGGCGGGGCGTCACGACCGGCCCGTGGCGCCCGCTGCGCCCGTGACGGCCGGCACCACCTGGGCGTCGGTTGCGCCCGCGTCGCCGGCGAGGGCCGCCGCCATGCCGACGGCTCCCGTCGCGACGAGGTCCCGGCCGCCCGCCTCGATCGCCTCGGCGAGCAGATCGACATCCGTCCGCCGCGGTGCCATGAACGTGCGCTCGAGCGCCTCGACGCCGTCTTCCCAGACGCGGACGTGGACGCTTTCTGCTTCCGCGGTCACCTCGGCGCGCAGCTCCATCCCGCGTCGCTCCGCGAGGATCTCCACCCGCAACGTCGTCCCGGCCGGCATGCCGGAGATCACCGGGCGGATCACGACCTCCACCTCGGTGCCGCGCTCCCACGCCACGAGCGCCCGCATGCCACGGCCGGGTTCCGGCCCCGCGGACGGCGCCTGCCGCCGGGCCGGTCCGGGCCGGCCGGTCCGCTCGAGCGGCCGGACGACGCGCAGGCCAAGCCTCGAGGCGAGCCAGGCAACGTGGTAGATCGGCTTGACGATGTTCGTGCGCGCCTCGGCGTCCGGCCCGCCGTGGGTTCCGTAGGTCACCGCGACGCGGCGCATCGAACGGAGGTAGGGCAGGAACTCGGGCCGGTCGAAGACGGAGGCGACGGCCTCGCGCCAGCGCGCCTGGCGCATCAGCGCGAAATCGGAGATCGCGAGCGATCCCGCGCCGAGCGCGGCGAGGGCCCGCAGGCGGTCCAGGCCATCACCCGCCCAGCTGGAGCCGTCCACCACCAGTCGGTCCGCCATCCCGATGAGGTCCCGGGCGAGCGGCGTGCCGAACGGCGGCTCGCCGGGCCACCAGAGCGTGACTGGGAGGTCGTGGACCAGCAGCGGTGCCACGATTGCCCCGAGGTGTCGCCCCGTCGAGCCGCCGGCCGTGGCGTTGATCTGCTCGGCACAGGTCTCGGGCGCGTCGGCGCGCGGGACCATGCAATAGACCCTGACCTGGGCGCGCAGCCAGCCCGGACCGTCCGGGTCGGTGGGGACGAGGATGAGCGTCCGCGAGGGATGGCGGCCGGTGAGCATGGAGATCGTCGCGGCAGCTCGCTGGCCCAGCTCCGGGCTCCGCGCGACGACCACGAGGTTGAGCACGCTGGTTCGCGCGGCGATGGTCCGCGCCGCCGGGTCGCCCACGGCCGCACGCGCCTGGGGGAGCGCCCAGATGCGGGCCAGCTCGCGCTCGATCCCGGGGATCGTCGTGGCCTGGCTGGACCAGCGCAGGGTGGGCGCTCCCGGTGCGACCGGGATTCCGAATGGCGTGATCGCCTCGCCGGGCTGCCCGCCCGCCGGCCCGCTCAGATCCGCCGCCACCGTCGCCCGTCCTGCTCGAGCAGCGCATCGGAAGCGGCCGGGCCCCAGCTGCCCGCCGGGTAGTTCGGGAACTCCGGCGCCGGGGCGTCCGTCCACGCGTCGATGATCGGATTGACGATCGCCCACGCCTTCTCCACCTCGTCTGCCCGGGTGAAGAGCGATGGGTCGCCGAGCAGTGCGTCGAGGATGAGCGTTTCGTAGGCGTCCGGGCTGTCCACGCTGAATGCCGAGCCGTACGTGAAGTCCATGTTCACGGCCCGGACGTCCACGCCGAGTCCGGGCACCTTGGCCGCGAAGCGGAGCAGGATCCCCTCGTCGGGCTGGATTCGCAGGGCCAGCAGGTTCGCCTCGGGATCGGTGCTCGACTCCTTGAACAGGGCGTGGGGCACCTGCTTGAACTGGATCGCGATCTCCGTTGCGCGCTTGGGCAGGCGCTTGCCGGCCCGCAGGTAGAACGGCACGCCCGCCCAGCGCCAGTCGTCGACGAAGAGGCGGGCCGCAACGTACGTCTCGGTCTCCGATTCGGGGTCGACCTCCGGCTCGCTCCGGTACCCGCCCGCCTGCTCGGCGGTGACCCAGCCGGGGCCGTACTGGCCTCGCACGACGTTCGCCGCGACCAGGTCGGGGCTCATCGGCTCGATCGCGCGGAGCACCTTGACCTTCTCGTCGCGCAGCGCCTCGGCATCGAAGGTCGCGGGCGGCTCCATCGCGACCAGCGAGAGCAGCTGCATCAGGTGGTTCTGGAGGAAGTCGCGTGAGGCGCCCGCCTCCTCGTAGAACGAGCCCCGCTTCTCGACCCCGATCGATTCGGCCACCGTGATCTGGACGTGGTCCACGTAGCGGCGGTGCCAGATGGGCTCGAAGATCCCGTTCCCGAAGCGGAAGACCAGGATGTTGCGGACCGTCTCCTTGCCCAGGTAGTGGTCGATCCGGTAGACCTGCGACTCGCGGAAGACCTTGCCGACCTCCCGGTTGAGCCGGATCGCCGAGTTGAGGTCGCGCCCGAACGGCTTCTCGATGACGATGCGCCGCCAGCCCCCGCCGTGCTGTTCGTGGTCGAGCCCGACGCGGCCGACCTGGGCGATGATCTCCGCGAAGGCGGACGGCTGGGTGGCCAGGTAGTAGAGCCGGTTCCCGGCGGTTCCGCGCTCCCGGTCCAGGTCGTCCAGGCGGGCGGCCAGCTGCTCGTACAGGCCCGGCTCGTTGAAGCTGCCGCGCTGGTAGCTGATCCGCCCCGCGAACTCCTCCCACACCGCCGTCTCGATGGGCAGCACGCGACTGAAGAGGTCGAGCGAGGTCCGGAGCTCGGCACGGAAGGCTTCGTCCGTGTACGGCCGCCGCCCGATCCCCACGATCGCGAACTCGTGCGGGAGCAGGTTGGTCCGCCAGAGCTGGAAGAGCGCCGGAACCACCTTCCGGTGGGCGAGATCGCCGGTGGCGCCGAACAGGACGAAGGTGGCCGGATCCGGGACGCGTTCCAGTCGCAGGCCTTCGCGGAGCGGGTTGTCCAGCTGCTTGCCGGTCGCGCGACGCTTCCCCAGCCGCGCCAGCCGGAGCTCTCGCGCGGTCTGCGGACTGTCATCGGCTGCCCGGCCGGGGCGTGCGGGCGCCCTGGCGGTCCCGGCGGCGTCGGAGGAGCCGCCTGCCGGGGTGGCTTCGGGGCCGGCCGGGGAGGTCGGCGCGTCGTCCGTCATGCCGCGTTCCTACTCCGCCTTGACGGCGTGGCCGCCGAACTCGTTGCGGAGGGCGGCCAGCATCTTCGCGCCGTAGCTGTCGTCCTGACGCGACCGGAAACGGGCCTGGAGGCTGAGCGTGATGACCGGCGCGGGGACATCGCGGTCCATCGCCTCCTGGACGGTCCAGCGACCCTCGCCGGAGTCGGCGACCCAGCCCTTGACGCCGGCGAACTCCTGATCCTTCCCGAGGGCGTCGACGAGGAGCTCCAGGAGCCACGACCGGACCACCGATCCGTAGCGCCAGATCCCTGCGATCTGCGCCAGGTCCAGCCCGTAGTCGCTGGCGTGCAGGATCTCGAAGCCTTCCGCGTACGCCTGCATGAGGCCGTACTCGATGCCGTTGTGGACCATCTTCACGTAGTGCCCGGCGCCCGGTCCACCCACGTGGGCGTAGCCGTCGGCCGGTGCCAGGGTGTGGAAGACCGGCTCCAGGGGCTCGACTGCGTCGCGGTCGCCGCCGACCATCAGGCAGTAGCCGTTCTGGAGGCCCCAGATGCCGCCGGACGTGCCCGCGTCGACGTACTTCAGGCCCTTCTCGCCCACCTTCGCGTGGCGTCGGACGTCGTCGTGGAAGTTGGTGTTCCCGCCGTCGATGATCGTGTCGCCGGCCTGGAGGAGCCCCATCAGCTCATCGATCATCGCCTCGGTGGCGTCGCCGGCGGGGACCATGACCCAGACTGCGCGCGGTGCCGGCAGTCCGGCGACCAGCTCGGCGATGCTGAAGGCGCCTTCGACGCCCTCGGTCATGATCTCGCGGGTCTTCTCCGGGGTCCGGTTGAACGCGACGACCTCGTGACCGTCGCGGACCAGCCTCCGAACCATGTTCGCGCCCATCCGGCCGAGGCCGATGAAGCCGATGCGCATTGGGGTCCTCCTCGTGTGGCCCGTTCGAATTGAAAGTGCGTGACGACTGACGGTTGCGGCGCGCTTACGCGAGTGCCTCGCGGAGCGTGCGCTCGAGGGAAGCGAGGCCGGCGTCGACGTCCGCGCCCAGGTGGACCCTGAGCACCGGCAAATCGTGCGCCTCCAGCGCCTCGAAATCGCCGAGGGCCTGCGCGTCCACGAGCTGGCCGAAGCTGAACGGGCGACCCGGGATCTCGACGTCGGACGGGTGGTCGGCGGTGAGCTGGAGGAACCAGCCGATCGGCGCCCCGCCCTTGTGGAGCTGGCCCGTGGAGTGGAGGAACCGCGGCCCGAAGCCGCTGGTCGTTGCCCGGCCGGTCGCGTCCCGGAGCAGCCCGCGCAGGCGGTCAAGCGCATCCGCCCGCGCGGGGCTCGGGGCCACGAACGCCTGGAGCGCCAGGTAGGCATTCGGGCGCGCCCGGGCCAGGTGGCGCCGCAGCTCGCCCGCCGGCGTGCCATCCCCCGCGCTCAGGCGGAGGTTCGCGTCGCCGATGAGGATGAGGCCGTCACCCTGGGCCACGATCGCCGGGGCCGGGAAGGCGCCGGTCCGCTCGAGCTTCGCGAGCACGTGTTTCGTGTTCTCCTTCGACTCGGTGACGTTGGGCTCGTCGAACGGGTTGATCTCCAGCACGACGCCGGCGATGGCGGTCGCGACCTCCCAGCGGATGAACTCGCCGGCCAGGTCGATGGGGTCCGCGAGGCGGATGCGCAGGACGGGGTGGCCGGCCGCCGCGAGGGCGTCGAGCAGGTCGTCGGCCGGGGTGCCGTCGGGCGTCGGGGCCGGAGGCGTCGCTCCCTCCAGTGCCAGCCGGACAAAGACCCGGTCCGGTCCGTACGCGGCCGCGTTTCCCAGCGGCTCGCCGGCGATCGGCACGATCCCGACGCCGAGCTTGCCGGTGCTCTCGGCGATGAGCTGTTCCAGCCAGGCACCGAAGCGGGCCACGGCAGGGTCGGCCACGAGCGTCATCTTGTCGCGACCGGCGCGGGCGAGGACGCCAAGCGTGACGCCGAGCGCCGCGCCGGGGTTCGCGGCGGTCTCCGTCGCGTGGGTGCGGGCGAGCATCGCGAGCGCCGAGGCGAGGAATGCGTCGAGGTCGATGCCGAGCAGCGAGGCAGGCACCAGCCCGACGTACGTGAGGGCGGAGTACCGCCCACCCACGTCCTCCGGGTTCAGGAACACCTCGCGGAGGCCGTCATGGTGGGGGATCGCCTCCAGGCTTCGACCAGGGTCGGTGACGGCGACCATCAGGTCGGCGGGGGACTCGCGGCGCTCGCCGGCGGCGCGCAGCGCGGCGTGGATCCGGGCCCAGGCATCCGCCTGGAAGGCCAGGCTCTCCGTGGTCGTGCCGGACTTCGTGGCCACGATCACCAGCGTCGCGAGCGGGTCCAGGCCGTCCCAGGCCGCCTGGACAGCCGCGGGATCGGTGGAGTCAAGGACCCGGACGACAAGCCAGTCGGCGATGTCGCGGAAGGCGTCGGCGAGCACGTCCGGGGCCAGGCTGCTGCCGCCCATCCCGGCCACGAGGGCGGCCTTGAAGCCCGCCGCGCGGATGCCCTCCCCGAATGCCTCCAGGGCCGGGACCTGCGCCCCGAAGTCGCGCGGGGCGTCGAGCCAGCCGAGGCGGTTCGCGATCCTGGCCTGGACCACCGGGTCCGCCGACCAGAGGGTGCCGTCGCGGTCGTGCAGGCGCTCGACCCAGCGCTCATCGTCGGAGCGACGGAGTCCGGCCTCGACCGCCCGGGCGAGCGCGGGGTCACCGATCCGCGCGTCGAGCGCGTCCGGGGTGAACGTGGGGAGCGTGTCTGCCATCGGCTGCCTCCTGATCGGTGCAGTGTAGCGGTGGCGCTCTCGACGGCGATCAGCCCGCGCCCCGCTATCGGTGGACGGCCCGCGCCCCGCTATCGCTCCTCCGTCTCGATCGCGAGCACCTTCGCGACTCGCCGCGCGTGGCGCTCCGCGCCGGAGAACGACGCCGCGAGGAACGCGCGGGCGCACTCGACGGCAGGCTCCACGCCGATGACCCGGCCGCCGAGGCACAGCACGTTGAGGTCGTCGTGCTCGACGCCCTGGTGCGCCGAATACGTGTCGTGGGCGATTGCCGCGCGGATACCCCGGACCTTGTTCGCGGCAATCGACGCGCCGATCCCCGAGCCGCAGACCAGGATGCCGCGGTCGGCCTCCCCGTCGCGAATCGCGTGGGCGAGCCGCCGAGTGAAGTCCGGGTAGTCGTCCGTCGGGTCGCCGTCACCGCCGAGGTTGATCAACTCGTGCCCGGTGTCGGCCAGCCGGCGCAGGAGCTCGTCGCGGAGCTCGACGCCCCCGTGGTCCGCCGCGAACGCGACCCGCATCAGGCGCGCGCTCCCGGGTGCGGCGAGGGGACAAGCGTGGGGATGCGACCGCGCAGCCCCTCTCGAACCACGCCTCGGCCGACCTCGGCGACCCGCTCGACCGTGAAGCCGAACTGCTCGAGGATGGTGGCGGCGGGCGCCGACGCCCCAAAGTGGTCGAGCGCGACGATCGCGCCTTCATCGCCGGTCCAGCGCTCCCAGCCGAGCGAGACCCCGATCTCCACGCTGACGCGCTTCCGGACCGTTGCCGGCAGGACCGTCTCGCGGTAGGCGGGATCCTGGGCCTCGAACGCCTCCCAGCACGGCAGCGAGACGACGCGCGTCGCGATGCCGTCCGCCTCGAGCGCCTCTGCGGCACCCATGACGAGCTGAAGCTCGGAGCCGGTCGCGATGAGGACCAGGGCCGGCGTCCCGCCCGCGACCTCGGAGGACGCGGCGCGCAGGACGTAGCCGCCACGCCGGACCCCGTCGCGGGCCAGCGCAGCCGTGGCCGCGAACGTCGGCAGCTTCTGCCGGGTGAGGGCAAGAGCGGTCGGGCCGTCTGTGCGCTCGACGGCCAGCGCCCACGCGGCCGCGGCCTCGTTCGCGTCGCCCGGCCGAACGACCCACAGGTTGGGGATCGCCCGCAGGGCCGCGTAATGCTCCACGGGCTGGTGCGTCGGGCCGTCCTCGCCCAGGCCCACCGAGTCGTGGGTCCACGCGTAGACGACGTGCAGCCCGGCCAGCGCCGCGATGCGCACCGACCCGCGCATGTAGTCGCTGAAGGTGAGGAACGTGGCCGCGTACGGCAGCAAGCCGCCGTGGTAGGCGATCCCGTTGGCGATCCCGCCCATCCCGTGCTCGCGAACGCCGAAGCGGAGATTCCGGCCGGCCTCCTCCGCGGAGAAGTCGGCCGCGCCCTTGACGTCGGTCAGGTTGGACTCGGAGAGGTCCGCGGAGCCGCCGAAAAGCTCCGGGAGGCCGGCCGCCAGGGCCTGGATCGCGGCCTGGCTCGCCTGGCGGGTCGCGAAGTCCTCGCCCACCGCAAACGCCGGCAGCTTTGCGTCCCAGCCTTCGGGCAGCTCCCCCGCGAGCCGTCTGCGCAGCTCAGCGGCCTGGACCGGGAAGGCCACGGCGTAGCGCCGGACACGGTCCTCCCAGTCGTTGACCAGGTGCTCGCCGTACGGGATCGCCCGGCTGAACAGGCCCTCGACGTCATCCGGCACGTAGAAGGTTCGGTCGGGGTTCCAGCCGTACGCCTCTTTTGTGAGCCGGACCTCGTCGGGGCCGAGGGGCGCGCCGTGGGCCTTCTGGGTGTCCTGCTTGTGCGGCGACCCGAACCCGATGTGGGTCCGGACGGCAATGATCGACGGGCGGCCGTCGGCCCGCGCGGCGCGAATGGCCCCGTCGATCGCCGCGAGCTCGTTGCCGTCCTCCACCTGCTGGGTGTGCCACCTGTACGCATCGAACCGCTCGAGGACGTCCTCGGAGAAGGCCATCGAGGTGGGTCCGTCCAACTGGATGTGGTTGTCGTCGTAGAGGAGGACCAGCTTGCCGAGCCGCAGGTGGCCGGCCAGCGAGGCCGCCTCCGACGCGATCCCCTCCTGGAGGTCGCCGTCGGAGCAGATGGCGTAGGTCCAGTGATCGACCATGAGATGGCCGGGGCGGTTGAACTCCGCGGCGAGGCGTCGCTCCGCGATGGCCATCCCGACGGCATTCGCGACGCCCTGGCCAAGGGGGCCGGTGGTGGCCTCCACGCCCGCGGTCATGCCGTACTCCGGGTGGCCCGGCGTCCGCGAGCCCCACTGGCGGAAGTGCCGGAGGTCGTCGAGCGTGACGTCGTAGCCGGTGAGATGGAGGAGCGCGTAGAGGAGCATGGAGGCATGCCCGGCGGACAGCACGAAGCGGTCGCGATTGGGCCAGTCGGGGTGCGTCGGCGCATGACGAAGGAAGCGCGTCCAGAGCGCGTAAGCCATCGGGGCCATCCCCATCGGGGCGCCCGGATGGCCGGAGTTCGCCTGCTGGACGCCGTCGATGGCGAGCGTCCGGATGGTGTCGACCGCGAGCCGGTCAAGCTGTTCGGAGTTGAGGGTCATGCGGGCGTGCTCCTGGGCGGAGAGGCGGGGCGCGGGATGGATGACCCAATTGTAGGCGCGGTCCCGGTATCGCCCGCGGCGTATCCTCGGAACGGATGCCACCTCCGCCTCGAACCCGCGGCCACTCGCGGGCGATCCTCCTGGGCGACCTTGCGCTCGACGTGGTGCTGACGCCGGCCCGGCCCCTCGAGCTCGGCACGGACGTCCCGGGTGTCGTCCGGCTTCACCAGGGCGGGTCCGCCGCAAACGCGGCGCGGTGGCTGGCCCGCATGGGCGTGCGGACGACGCTCATCTGCGCGGTTGGACGGGACGCTCCGGGCCGGGCGCTGGTTGCCGCGCTGCGCAGGGACGGGGTGGATGTGCGGGCGGCGCGTCCGGCGCGTGCCCGCACCGCGCGGATCGGGATGCTCGTGGACCTGGCCGGCGAGCGAAGCTTCGTGGCGGACCGCGGCGCGGCGGACCTCCTGGCGCCGGACCACCTGCGGCCTGCCTGGTTCCGGGGCGCCGGTGTCCTGCACCTGCCGGCGTATTCGCTCCTCGGCGGCTCGCTGGGCGACGCCGCCTCGCGGGCCGTGACGCTGGCCCGTGACACGGGGGCGCTCGTGACGGTCGACCTCGCATCGGCGGCCCCGCTTCTCGCCCGCGGCCGTGAGACCGCGCAGCGCCTTGTCGCGGTCGTTGCCCCGGACATCCTCTTCGCGAACACAGCGGAGGCGGCTGCCTTCCTGGGCGCCGGCGACCTGGAGCCGTTGCTCCGGTTCGCGCCCATCGCCATCGTCAAGCGCGGGGCGTCCGGCGCCACGCTCCTTGCCCGGCGGTCGGGCGCTCCCCCCTTCCGCCTGGACATCGCCACGCGGCCGCTCGCCGCGGCGGACACCACCGGCGCCGGCGACGCGTTCGATGCCGGGTTCCTGGCCGCCTGGCTGGCCGCCGGCCGGGACAGCACGCCCGCTGTCCTGCGACGGGGCGTGGTCGCCGGCAACCGGGTCGCGGCCCGCCAGATCGCCGCCCCGCGGCCCGAGCTCGATCTCGGGTAGGCGCCCCATGACCGCCGTCAAACCGGGCGCGCGAGTGGACCGTTCGACCGTCAACGAGGCCCGCCGGCGCGAGCTGGAATCGGCGCTCCGGCTCACGATCCGGGGTGAGGTCAGGTTCGACAGCGGCAGCCGCGCCGTCTACGCGACCGACTCATCGAACTACCGGCAGGTGCCCCTCGGGGTCGTCTTCCCGCTGGATCACGACGACGTCGTCGCAACGCTGCGTGCCTGCGCCGAGTTCGACGCAGCGGTCCTCGCCCGGGGTGCGGGGACGAGCCTGGCAGGCCAGGCCTGCAACGTCGCGGTCGTGCTGGACACCAGCCGGCACATGACGACGATCCTCGAGATCGACCCGCTGGCGCGTACCGCCCGGGTTCAGCCGGGCGTGGTGCTCGACGACCTGCGACATGCCGCGGAGCAGCACGGGCTGACGTTCGGGCCCGACCCGGCCACGCACGCCTGGTGCACGCTCGGGGGGATGATCGGCAACAACGCGTGTGGCAGCCACGCGCTGTTTGCCGGCATGACCGTCGACAACGTCGAGCGGCTGACGGTCGTCGAGTACGGCGGCGCCACGTTCGAGGTCGGTGCCTGCGACGACGCTGCGTACGCCGCTGCCGTGGCCGGTGGGGGCCGCCCCGCGGAGGTGCTCACGGGCCTTCGCGACATCGGGCGTCGGCATGCCGACCTGGTGCGGGCACGGTTCCCGGATATCCCGAGGCGGGTCAGTGGCTACAACCTGGATCAGCTCCTGCCCGAGCACGGGTTCCACGTTGCCCGCGCCCTGGTCGGCACGGAGTCCACCTGTGTCGTTGTCACCGAAGCGGTGCTGCGCCTGAGCGTGAGCCCCAGGCATCGCCGACTCGTTGTCCTGGGCTACCCGGACGTCTTCGCCGCCGCGGACGCGGTCCCGTCGCTGCTGCGCCACCCGCTGCTCGCACTCGAGGGCTTCGACGGGACCCTCGTCGACCAGATGCGCGCGCGACCGCTCAACGTCGAGCACCTGGAGCTGCTGCCGACAGGCCGCGGCTGGCTGCTGGCCGAGCTTGGTGCCGATCAGCCGGACGCGGCCGACGCCTTGGCGGATGCCTTCATCGCCGACCTGCCGGCCGAAGTGACGTGGTGCCGCTATGACGACGCCGAGCGGCAGGCCCGCGTCTGGCTCGTCCGGGAGTCCGGTCTGGGGGCCACCGCGATCAGGCCCGACGGCGTCCACAACCACGAAGGCTGGGAGGATGCGGCGGTCGCGCCGGAGAAGCTCGGGACCTACCTGCGGGCAATCACGGAGCTGTGGGCGGAGTTCGGCTACTCGGGCGCCTGGTACGGCCACTTCGGCCAGGGCTGCGTCCACACCCGGAACAACTTCGATCTCCAAACTCCCGGGGGACTTGTCGCCTACCGCCGCTTCGTCGAGCGGGCCGCGGACCTCGTCGTGTCGCTGGGGGGTTCCCTGTCCGGGGAGCACGGCGACGGCCAGTCGCGCGGCGAGCTGCTCGTGCGGATGTACGGACCCGAGCTGGTGGACGCCTTCCGGCAGTTCAAGGCGGTGTTCGATCCGCGCGGACGAATGAATCCGGGCAAGCTCATCGACGCCTTCCCGTTGGACACGAACCTGCGCTACGGCCCCGACTACCGAACGGGACGGCTCGGCCGGTCGCAGCTCGTGTTCGGCGGGGACGGGCGGTCGCTCCAGAAAGCGGCCGAGCGATGCGTGGGGATCGGCCGCTGTCGGCGCGACGACGCCGGCACGATGTGCCCGTCGTACCGGGCGACCCGCGATGAGCGCCACTCGACCCGCGGCCGGGCCAGGCTGCTGGTCGAGCTGTCCCAGGGTGAAACGACCCGGGCGACCTGGCACAACGAGGACGTTCTCGAGGCGCTTGATCTCTGTCTCTCGTGCAAGGGCTGCGTGGTGGATTGCCCGACGGGCGTGGACGTCGCGTCGTACAAGGCGGAGTACCTGTCCCACCACTACGCGCGCCGCATTCGCCCGCGCGCGATGTACCTGCTTGCTCTCCTGCCCTGGATTGTGCGGGCGGCCGCGCGCGCCCCGTGGCTGCCGAACGCTGTTCTCGGCGCGCCCGGTCTCGGGTGGGCCGTGCGCCGACTGGCGGGGATCACGACGGCACGGCCTGCTCCGCGCTTCGCGCGCCGCCCGTTCCGCCGCGGCGGAATCGCCGCCGCTCGTCGAGACGACCTGGCGGCGACGGTCGTGGTCTGGCCGGACACGTTTACGGACGCGTTCCGCCCGGGTGCGGCCGACGACCTGGTGGCCGTTCTCGAGGCCACCGGCGAGCGAGTCGCCGTGCCCGCCGCGTGGGCCTGTTGCGGCCGCCCGCTCTACGACGCGGGCATGCTCGGACTCGCCCGCCGCACCCTCACCAACCTCCTTGACGTCCTCGAACCCTGGACCTCGCGCGGGATCCCGGTCGTGGTCCTCGAGCCAAGCTGCCTCGCCGCCTTCCGCGGCGAGCTGCCGGCGCTGCTGGCGGACGATCCGCGCGCGGCGGTGCTCGCCTCACTGGCACGGAGTGCCGCGGAGCACCTGCTCGCCTCGCCGGGCCTCGACGTCATCCTCCGCGACCCGCGGCGCGCCGGGAGGGCCGATGACCAGCCGGCGCGAGCGGTCATCCATCCCCACTGCCACAGCCGAGCCAGCGGAGCAGCACGGGCCGATCGCGACCTTCTCGAGCGCCTGGGCTTGGCCGTGGACGTGCTCGACGCGGGTTGCTGCGGCCTTGCCGGCTCGTTCGGCTATCGCTCCGAGCACGAACCGCTGTCCCGGCAGATCGGCGAGGAACAGTGGCTGCCCAGGGTGCGGAGCGCCCTCGGGGAAGGCCGGCGGGCGAGCCCCGGATCGGGCGACGTGCCCGCCCTGCTCGTGGATGGCCTCAGCTGCACGATGCAGCTCGACCAGCTGGCGGACCTTCGATCGACGACCCTGATCTCCGTCGTTCGACAGGCGCTCCGCTGCTGACGCCGCGATCGTGCGTCGAGCGTGCGAGTGGCGTCCTGGACCCGCCGGGAGCCGCACGTGCCGCGCTGCGACCTGCGGCCGGCGCGCTGCGACCTACCCCTTCAGGAACCGGTCGAACCAGGCGAGCACGCGCTCGTTCCGGTCGATGCGGCGGTCGATCCGGCCGGTGATCGCGAAGGTGTGCCAGCTCTCCGGGTAGAGCACGTACTCCACCTCGCGGCCGAGGTGGCGCAGCGCCACGAAGAGCTGCTCGTTGTCCGCCGCGGGGCAGCGCAGGTCCGCCTCGCCCTGGAGCATGAGGAGCGGGGTTCGGATCCGGGTCACGTTGCGGAGCGGCGACTGGCGCCAGAGCTTCGCGACCCCATCCTCGCTCAGCGGGTCCCCGAGGAGCGCCATCCGGTCGTATTCGGGACCGGAGTCGGAGTTCGCCCACTCGTTCAGCTGGTTCGTGACGCCGTTCTCGCTGACCGCCGCGCGGAAGCGACCCGGCGCGGCGCCCACCAGCCAGTTGACCAGGAAGCCGCCGTACGAGGGCCCCAGGATGCCAAGACGTCCCGGATCGGCGAGGCCCAACCCGACCACGTGGTCGACCGCGGCGAGGATATCGGCGGCATCGACGCCGCCCCAGTCCCCGAGCTGGGGCCGAATCCAGGCTCGCCCATAGCCCGCCGATCCGCGGATGTTCGGGAGGATCACGCGGTAGCCGTGCGCGGCGAGGAGCACGTTCTCGGTCGACGGCGCGGGCGACCACCCGCCAAGCGGGCCCCCGTGAATGTTCACGACTGTCGGCAGCACGGCGTCCCCGGCGCCGGCCGGTGAGACGATCCACGTCTCGATCGGGCCGCCCTCGCCGGGTACGAAGACGCGCCGCATCTCCGGCCACGGCAGTCCGCGGCGCCAGGCACCGCCCAGGGTGGTCCGCGCCAGGAGGGCGGCGCGCGGGCCATCGCCCTGGAGCGCGAGCAGCTCCATCGGTCGATCGTCGACGGCCGCGACGATCGAGATCACGCCGCCCGCGACGCCGAGTGTCCACGCCGCGACGTCGCCGTCAACAAGGCGCGCCGGGGCCCCGGCCGGCCGCCCGGTTGACGGGTCCACGGGGAAGCGCCACGGGCGCACGCGCCCGGACTCGGTCACGAGCGCAACGAGCGATGCCGGACCATCCCAGCACGGCCCCGGCCGCGCGGACGCCATCCAGCCGTTGAGGTCCGTGTCGTTCCAGGCGCCGACCGGCCGGTCCAGGTCCGGCGCCAAAGCGACCGCCCGTGGCGGCGCATCGGGGCCACCGTCGACCCCTGGCGGCGCTTCGGAGCCGGGGTCGGCGCTGTCGCGGCAGATGCCATCGCCCGCGCCAGTGCCCGCGCCCGCGCCGCTTCCCGCGCCAGCGCGGCGCGCCACGGGCGCGACGAAGAGCCCCGGCTGCTCATCGTCGAGCGGGTCTGCGACGTCGACACCGATGCAGGCCAGCCACCGCCCGTCGGGCGAGAAAGACGGCGACCCGGCGTAGCCGGCCAGGCGGATTGCCTCCCGCGGCTCGCCGCCGGCAGCCGGGACGACCCAGATCGAGGGCAGCGGCCGGATGTCGGCGTCGTGTCGCGGGTCGGCGGCGTAGGCGATCGAGCGGCCGTCCGGCGCCCACGCGATTCCCTTGACGTCGGCCTCTCCGTGGGTCAGCTGCCGGGATCGCGTGCCTGCGCGTGCTGCGACGACCCAGACCTGGTCCCAGCGGTCGCGGTGCCCGACACCGTCCCAGCGCCAGTCCGTGCGAGTGATCCGGCGGGCCGTCACGACCCGACCCTTCGTCTCGGGTCCGATGATGAAGCGAGCCGCTGGCCCGGCGGCCACGAACGCGAGCCGGGACCCATCCGGCGACCAGGCGAGCTCCGCGACGCCGTGCTCCGGCACCCACAGGACCCATGCCTCGCGGCCGTCGAGCGCACCGACCATGACAGCCGTCGATCGGTCGGGCTCGTCCGGGAACGAGCGGAGGAACGCGAGCCGCCGGCCGTCGGGGCTGACGCGGGGCAACGTGTCGCGGACGGCGCCTGCCGTCAAGGGGACCGTCGCCCTGGACGATCCGAAATGGACCAGGTGAAGCTGCGACCGGTACGTCTCGGCGCGCACGAAGCGCCGGACGACGACGGCACCATCGCCGCCAGGCAGCGGGTCGTGCTCCTCGAGCACGACCTGGCGGCGCAGGAGCCGGGCGGGGGAGATCGAGGCGCGCTGACCTTCGGGCATGGGGTGCAGCGTACGCTCCCGCGGGCTTGCCGCGACGGCCGTCGACGCTGGAGAAGCGGGCGCGGATTCCAGGCGGGAAGCGGCGGGCGTTTGACGAGCGACGGTACCCTCTGGTGATGCACCAACCGGATGTCGGCGGTCTCCGCGATCGACTCGTGGTTGCCCCGGAGGTCGCGGACGCGCTCCGGGCCGGCCGCCCGGTCGTGGCCCTCGAATCCACGCTCATCAGCCACGGCCTCCCGTTCCCGCGGAACCTGGAGGTGGCAGGCGCCGCCGAGGCGGCCGTCCGGGAGTCCGGCGCCGTGCCGGCCACCGTCGCGATCCGGGATGGTCGCCTCCTCATCGGGCTGAACGCGGCGACGCTCGTGGACCTGGCCACGGCCACCGACGTCCGGAAGGTGGCGCGGCCGACGCTGGCCGGGGCGCTTGCCGCGCGCGTGCTCGGTGCGACCACCGTCTCGGCGACCATGCTTGCCTGCGCCGCAGCCGGCATCCGCGTCTTCGCGACCGGCGGGATCGGCGGCGTCCACCCGGGGGCGTTTGAAACGGTCATCGGGCCGGATGGGACGCGGCGTCCGCCAAGCCTTGACGTGTCGGTCGACCTCGAAGAGCTTGCCCGGACGCCGATCGTCGTCGTCTGCGCCGGCCCGAAGGCGATCCTCGACGTGGCGGGCACGCTCGAAGTGCTCGAGTCGCGTGGCGTGCCGGTGGTCGCCGTGGGGACGGACGAGCTGCCGGGCTTCTTCTCGCGCGCGTCGGGGATCCCGTCACCCCAGCACGTCCCGGATGTTGCCGCGGCGGCCGACCTCGTCCGGACCCACCTGGCGCTTGGGCTTGGCTCGGGCGTGCTGATCTGCGTGCCGGTCCCCGGGGCCGACGAGCTGCCCCGCGCCGAGGCGGTGGCGGCGATCGCCCGCGCGACGGCGGACGCAGAGGTTGCCGGAATCCACGGCCCGTCCCTCACGCCATGGGTCCTGCAGCGGGTCGCGGAGTTGACGGACGGCCGCTCCATTCGCGCCAACACGGCGCTCATCATCAACGATGCGAGAGTCGCCGGCCTGCTTGCCGCCCTGGTCTGACTCGCGCCACCACGAGGTCCGACTCCAGCCCACTCGAGAGGTCTTGGCACGTGCCTTGAGGCGGCCGCTCCTCGCTGCGAGCCGGCCGCTCTCGCTGCGAGCATGGCCGCCTTGCTCGCGACCACCGGGGTGCGTACACTCGCCGGGTGGGCGGTCTTCCGCGCCGTCGTAGTGCTGCGCGCGGAGCGCGGCTTCATGGGCCAGAGGACCGGCGGCTGTTCGGCTACGGCGATATCGGGGCCAGGGCGATGAGGAGGCACGATGCGGATCTACGAG
>Ga0209048_10002048_pt1 | contig 20214 bp, 14 predicted proteins | sample FrelakmetCRP12CR_FD_187146 | JGI IMG/M metagenome (GOLD analysis project Ga0209048, IMG submission 187146) | Freshwater lake sediment microbial communities from the University of Notre Dame, USA, for methane emissions studies - CRP12 CR (SPAdes)... | ecosystem: Environmental > Aquatic >... | reverse complement strand
GGAGCTGCTGCGCGAATTGCTGAATCGACTGGAGGATTCTCTTCAAGAGATCGCCCCTCGCTGCAGAACCGTTTCGAGCGCCGTCAGTTCGCTGGCCGATGTTATTGAATGAGCGGCGACAGAGCCGCGGATCGCGGCTTCTCGATGCCTGCGGTCAACATGGTTGAATTGCCGATCGACGACTCGTGGCTGCGCGATTCGGGACCGACCCATGTCCTCGATGCAGCGGCGCGCAATAGAAACGGGGGTCCGTCTCCCTCGATGGCTCACATGGTTCGGGCAATTGCCGGTCTCGGCAGCTTAATTGCAGTTTTTGCCCCGTGAGTGCGCGTGCTAGGCTATTGGCATGGATATCCTCGAGGTGCGAAAGGAATTGATGCAGAAGAATTGCTGTGGTGGCTCGGCGGCGGCATTGATGGCTTTGCTGGCACTCGGAAGCGTGCAGCAGGCGCAGGCCGTTCAATACGTCATTCCAAGCGCCGGCGATGCCGTGGTCGGTGCGGATCAGGGGGTGGAAACCGTCTATGAAGACACGCTCTACGACCTCGCGCGCACCTATGGTCTCGGCTCCGAGGAACTGATTCGGGTGAATGCCGACTTAGATCCATGGCTGCCCGGCGCCGGTAAAAAGGTCATCGTTCCAGGCCGTCATATCCTGCCGCCCGGACCGCGTGAGGGCATCGTCGTCAACCTGCCCGAACACCGGCTTTATTACTATCCGAAGCCCAAGCACGACGGTCCCCGCCTGGTCATCACCTACCCGGTGAGCATCGGCAAGATGGATTGGCGCACGCCGCTCGGCCTCACCCACGTGATGGCGAAGCAGAAGGATCCGACCTGGTATCCGCCGGCATCGGTGCGTCAGGAGCACCTCAAGGACGGTGATCCGCTGCCTTCAAGCGTGCCGCCGGGCCCCCAGAATCCGCTCGGAGCCTATGCGCTGCGCCTGGCGGCGGGAAAGGGAACCTATCTGATTCACGGCACGAATAACCCGATTGCGGTCGGCCTTGCGGTGACGCACGGCTGCATCCGCATGTATCCGGAAGACGTGGCCGCGCTGTTCCCGTTGATTCCCGTCGGAACCCCTGTGCGCCTGGTCAATGAACCGGTGAAGGTGGCTTGGATCGACGGCGAGCTGCTGCTCGAAGCGCATCCCCCGGTTGATGCTCAGGGACAAAGTGTAGAGCCGAATCTCGAGCAGTTCTCCGAAATGCTGCAGCTCGCGGTGGGCGACAGCACGCTCGCGATTCATTGGGACTATGCGCGCGAAGTCCTGCAGAAGGCCGATGGCGTCATCGCCACGGTCGGCCTCGAAACGGACATGACGGCCGTTCTCGGGCCGCGGCAAGGGATTGCCGATATCGCCAAATGATCCTGCCCGTTGGCGGGAGTTTCGAGTGTTACCTGTGCACTCGGAATCATGTGTAACCCATGTGCCCGGAACAGACCCTTGTTGCTCGTGATCGCAACCGTGAAATCATGTTGTTAATCGATGCAACGGACGGTCGAGAGTCCGCGATCTGGGGCCAAGGACAAAAGTATTTTGCATGCGCTGGTCGGCCAAGATACGGGTGGCAATGCGATGGCAGATAGCTCCGGGCAAAGATCCCGACATCCGGGCGCCGCGCTCTTTGTGCTCGTGTACCTCGTGGCTGCGGCGGCGGCGCAGGCACAGGACATCGAGCCCCGCAAGTGGTCGAACGCGCCGGTTGGCGTCAATTTCCTGATCTTAGGTTACGGCTACACGCAGGGTGGAATATCGTTCGACCCATCGCTGCCGATCAACAATCCTCATCTCGAGACGAATTCCGGCGGGCTCGGTTTCGCTCGATCACTCGATCTGTGGGGCTATTCAGGAAAGTTCGACGCCTCCGTGCCGTACACCTGGTTGTCCGGCTCTGCGGACTTCCTGGGACGGCCGGTGCAACGCACCGTCAACGGATTCGGCGATCCGGAGTTCCAGTTGTCCGTCAATCTGTACGGTGCCCCTGCAATGAGGATGAAGGATTTCGCCTCTTACAAGCAGGACTGGATCGTCGGCGTAGCGCTCAAGGTGTCGGCGCCGTCCGGGCAATACGATGACACGCGCCTCGTGAACATCGCGACGCATCGCTGGTTCTTCAAGCCGAGCTTCGGTGTTTCAAAAGCCATCGGCCGCTGGACACTGGAGTCGACAGCGGCGGCCACGTACTACACGGACAACACGGATTTTTACGGCCACACAACGCGATCGCAGGCCCCGTTGTATTCGCTTCAAGGGCACGTTATCCGCAGTTTTCGCCACGGGATTTGGGCCTCCGTGGACGCCACGTATTTCGAGGGCGGCAGAACGACGATCAATGGAACGGAGAACACCGATCTACAGCAGAACTGGCGCGTCGGCGCGACGCTTGCGCTGCCGATCAACGCACGCAATTCGCTCAAGCTCTATGCCAGCGACGGAGTCTCGGCCCGCACAGGCAATAGCTACAAGCTGTACGGCATCGCGTGGCAGTATCGTTGGGGCGGGGGGATCTAGTCGAGGCCCCAATCAAGGCGCCCGCGGGCAAGGAAGGCATGTGGATCAAGACCATCCCCGGCAAAGGGCGGTTCAGCGGCTTGCGCATCTAAGGCTGAAGCCCCGCAAGCGGCGGCCTTTGATGGCACGTGGAAGCTCGGCAACATTGAGATCGTGAAGAGAACGCGGATATCTTTCTGCAGTGGCTAGACCCGGAGTCCGTCAGGGCCCCGACGGCGGTCCCCAACTCGCGAAATCGGGAAATCCTGAAATCACGAAATCAGGTGGGATCCGATCAAACGAAATCCTGCACCTCACCGTGGCAACCTCGGCGCCGGGTCAAGACGCGCAAAAAAAACGCCCGCATCGCGGGCGTGTGAAAACCGCAGCGGTCGCAAATCGACGCGCGCTGCGTTGGGATTGAGCCTCGATCAGTTGTCCGACAGCACCTTGAAGGCGAAAGGACTGCCACCGGCGCACGGGCCAGAGGACGTATTGAGGCAGCCAATGGCTGCGATTGTCACGATTTCGCCAGCTTTCAGCGTCAGCGTCGCGCCGGCGGCCGTCGGCAACACGGGCGAAGTCATGCCGGTTGGAACGACCGCGAGCGTGTAGGTGCCGGGTGCGACCTGCAAATCCTTGGGGGTCGCGTTCGGATACGCGAGATTTTTGACCAGCGTCGCGGCGATGGCGCCGCCGTTGCCCAGAGCGACGACATCCACCGCCGGTGCATCCGGCGACAAATGAATCACACGCACCTTGGCCATGTCGGCCACCGGCACACGATCGTCCATGAAGGCTGCGAGGTGCAGCCCCTGCACACCGGAACCGCCGAGCAGACCGATCGCGAAGACGCTAGTACTCGTGTCTACGGCCAGAGCTGCCTTACTCAGCGTCAGCACAGGCATCGCGGGATTCGACGCCAGTGCAACCGACGCGTCATAGGTGCCGGCCGGTACCAGCGAGTACCCGGAGGCTGCCGGAAACGAGACGTTTGAGAGCGACAGGACGCTCGTGCTAGTGCCTGATACGTTCAGTGACACATCCACCGCAGGCACATTGGGCGACAAATGCCCGACTCGGATCGCCGTGCGACTGTCACTGATGACCGCTGCGGAACTTCCGGTCGGAGCGACCAACAGGCCAATCGGCGACAGGCCCGAAGCGGGGATCGCCGTGACTAACAAATCTGCATTTGCCGGCAGGGACACGGAACCGGAATCGAAGACGATCGCCTTGGACTGATCTCCGGAAACCGTCGCCCGTATCTCGTAATTGCCGCCGGCTACTTCTAGCGCCTTTGTACCCGAAGCCGGTGCAATCGCCGCGTAGACAAGACCAGCGATGGTTGGCGCTGCAGGAAGAGCGGCACCGGGTGCGGTGACGTAGATGTCCACGGTGGGCACGCCAGGCGCACCATGGACGACGCGAACCTTCACGTTACCCGCAGCCGGCGCGTTACCCGGGTCGTCGACCAGCAGCGCCTGGAGTTGCTGGCCCGCCGGTGCCGACGCCGACGCCAAGCCGACCGCGATCGCGGAGTACTCTTGGTTCGCAACTAGCGCGATCGAGGCATTGATCACGCTGTTCGAGGTGCCGGTCGGATCGACATTCAGAGTCGTCGTGCCGGCCGGAATGGTCAGGAAGTCTGAAGCGGTCTTGTAGGGAACGTTGGTCAGTACCTTAATGCCGTTCACAAGCACGTCTACGTTCGGCGCATCCGAAGAGGCGTGGATCACACGCAACTGTGTAGTCGGTGTAGGCGGTGTAGGCGTCGTGCTGTTGGAGTCATTACAGCCGGCCACGACCAAGCCGAGCGCAGCGATGGCCAGTGTGAGCGGCCACCGCGAGGTCAAATGTTGTTTATGCACGTCGAAGTCCTCCATCGAGTAATTGATTGAACCGCAAACGCTGGCCGACCAGGCGATCGACTACAAACGGCCTATGCAGAACCGCCCGTAGCCTAAAGTGCCGGCGTCGGTCGCCCTTAGCGCCCGAGCTACCCCTTGCATCAGCTTAGGTTGTTGCGGGGGTCAGCCTTGTATTTTTTGAATTGTATGAAATACAATGTTCTTGTCAATCAAAATATCGTGAGATGAATCTCAGGTTGATCTTCAGTAAAATATGCAACCACTATTTTTATCTTGGAGAAACGCATGACACTGTCGGACACGCTTGCTACGGGCCTGGCCCAATACGAAATCGGCCCAAAGATCCGCGCGCTGCGTGTGAAGAAAGGGCTCGCGCAGACGCAGCTTGCCGAGCACACCGGCCTCTCTCCGGCCCTCCTGTCAAAAATTGAGCGCGGGCAGCTCTTTCCGACTTTACCGACGCTCCTACGGATCGCTATGGTGTTTGGCGTCGGGCTTGATGCTTTCTTCAGCGATAGCGACGAGACGCGATCGCTGGTGGTCACGCGCAGCAAGGATCGCGTGCGGCTTCCGAATATGCCGGGCGCGGCTACGCCGGCCTACTTCTTCGAAAGCCTCGATTTCCCTGCGACTGATCGGAAGATGGACGCGTACTACGCGGAATTCCCCTCATCCTCAGCACCTTGCGAGCCACACGAGCACAAAGGCACGGAGCTGATCTACGTCATTGCCGGAGAACTGTTGGTCAGATTCGATCGCTGCGACACGATTATTGCGAAAGGGGACGCGATGCACTTCGATTCGACCGCACCGCATAGTTATCACGGCCGCGAACCAAACGGCGCTTCTGCGATCGTCGTCGCCTTGCCCGTCGGACAATAGAATGCTGAATTCGATTGCGCAACAGCCACGGTGGGCCGCGGATCGAGCAGGCCAAGCGGATGCGGGAGCGGCGAGTCGGAGAATGCGCGGCTGAAGAATGATTAGCCGCTGTTCGCAGAGGGCCGTTTCGGGCAAACCGGGACATCGCTGCAATCGGCTTGAGGCTTGGCCTACCGACGGATCGACGGCAACGTCTACCGAGACTCTACCTGCGGCTTTGGTCCAGGGTAGTCCGGCGCGAAACAGGCAAACACCTGACGCGGATACCGTGCAGGGAATGTATCGAATCATCGGTCTCGACGTTTCGGTCAACCTGGGCGCTGCACCCACGGTGAAAGCGGAAATGAAATGTCCAAACAGTCTCGTGATTTTTCGATAGAGTTTCGGCGTGCTGCTGCGGCAAGAGTAACGAAAAATGACAGCGGAAGAGTCGGCTACAGAATTGCGAGTAGACGCAATCGGTCCGACTGTCGTCCCGCTACTTGCCCTTGCTATCTTTATCAACTACGTCGATCGCGGAAATTTGGCGACGGCTGCACCGCTAATAAAAGATCAACTGCATCTTTCCAGCACGCAGATTGGCCTTCTGGTGTCCGCGTTCTTCTGGAGCTATGTCCCCGCACAGATTCTGGCCGGCTGGCTGGCGGAGCGCATCAATCCCTATCGAACCCTTGCGATTGGGTTGGCACTGTGGTCGATCGCCACGGCCGCATTTGGTCTGATCAGGGGGTTCTATGCCCTGATGGCGCTGCGGATTTTGTTGGGTCTTGGGGAAAGTGCCGCTTACCCCTGCATCTCCAAACTACTCGCGCACCACCTGGCGTTGAACAAACTGGGGATTGCCAACGGATTGATCATGGTGGGGCAGGGTATCGGCCCCGCGTTTGGAACGTTTGTTGGCGGTCTGTTGATTGCCCAATTTGGCTGGCGCAGCGTCTTTATCCTCTTCGGTCTCGTCTCGCTGCTGTGGCTCCTGCCATGGCTGACGTCGACGCGTCATGCTTCCGCGTACGCTGACCAGCACTCGGGAGCCCGAGGGCCGTCCTTCGCTGCGATTGCGCAACGTCGTGAGATTTGGGGTGCAAGTCTGGGTCAATTCTGTCAATCGTACGCATTCTATTTCGTCATCTCATGGTTGCCGCTGTACCTTGTGAAGTCGCGCGGTCTTTCGGTAGAGAGGATGGCCGAACTCGGCGGCCTCATCTATCTCGTCTACGCCGCGAGTTCGTATTCGGTTGGCCGGCTGTCTGATCTGTGGATTCGCGCGGGCGCCAGCATTAATCGCGTACGAAAAACAGTTGTGATTTCGGGTCACGTGATAGTTGCCGCCAGTCTCGTTGCCGCGGCGGTGGGCGACCTTCGGGTATCGGTCATCAGCCTGTTTTGTGCAGGCTTTTCGTTCGGACTGTCTACGCCAAGCCTGTTCGCAATCGGTCAAACGCTCGCCGGACCGCGGGCGGCGGGTAGGTGGGTGGGGATCCAAAATTGCGTGGGAAATTGCGCCGGGATCATCGCGCCAATCATTACCGGACTCATCGTTGATGTGACGGGGCAGTACTACTGGGCTTTCATCATCTCGGCGGCGATGGCGGCAATCGGAATAGTCGGGTGGGGTCTGATGATTCGAAGGATCGAGCCGCTCCGCTGGGCAGCAGTGGGCGCGACCGGCGAGGCTTTGGCTCAGAATGCAACATGATTCAGTATTGCGCACCAAGGCGTTTGTGACGTGTCGCAAGCGACGCATTTGCCGCTTCGCTCGTTATGCGGCTCACTGATCATCGAGACGTTTCGGCGCTCGGGCGCCAAGACCGATATGGAACTTGTGTTATTCCGCGGGTTGCAGGAAACAGGGTTCACCACCACCCGAGATGAGGCTGGAGGCGCCCATTGGAAACGATCCGAAGACGCGACGGCGGAATTGCGACTTGGGAAGTCTCTGAGGAGTTTGTCGCCTATGACTGATAATTACATGCTGGGTCATTCCCTCGCCGAATCCCGGCGCCTCGTCCTGCAGGCCGAGCTACTCGAGCCGATTACGCGCCGATTCTTGGCTGCAGCTGGGATCCAGCCGGGCATGCGTGTGCTCGACGTCGGTACCGGCATGGGTGATGTCGCGTTTCTCGTGGCCGACATGGTCGGAGCGGAAGGTGAAGTCATCGGCGCGGACACGTCGGCCGAGGCAATTGCCGCTGCTGCCGCCAGAGGGGAGAGTCTGTCACGCAGTAACGTCCGATTTGTGACCGGCGACCCTGCAACGCTCTCGCTCGAGCCCCCGTTTGACGCGGTCGTTGGCCGATACGTCCTGCTGTTCCAGAAGGAACCGGTGGCGATGCTGCGCGCGCTGAATGCGAAACTGCGTCAGGGCGGGTTGATCGCGTTTCACGAGCTCGACTGGCAGAGCGTCTATTCGGCCCCGCCAGCCCCGACGTTCGATCGATGTTGTCGGTGGGCGATCGAGGCGCTGCGCCTTGGCGGTGCCGATCCCTTTGTGGGATCCAAGCTATATCCCGCGTTCGTGCGGGCTGGCTTTTCACCGCCCGCGCTGCGTATCGAATCGATCGCTGGCGGCGCCAGCGATCCGACAGGTGCGGTGAGGAAGCTCTTCGCCACGATCTTACCCGAAGCTTTCGTCCACACACTCGAGCGTTGTGGGGTAGCGAAAGCAGCAGACATCGGTGCCGATTCGTTGCCGGACCGCCTCTATGCAGAGGTCGCAGGCCTCGGTGGAATCGTCGTAGGAAAGGCGGAGGTCGGGATCTGGGCGCGCCGCGCCTAGCATGCGGAGCTAGGATCTGGCCGCGTAGTCGCTTTGATCTCGAGTGCCGTGCCGCAGCGCCAGCGTTACGCCTGCAGCGGCAAGAGAAGCTAAGCCAAGTAGCCAAAGACCGGTCGAGTATCCGCCGCTCCGGCCCTTGAGCCATCCGACCAGAGAGGGACCGAGAAACCCCGATAAGTTAACGATGGTCGCTATCATTGCGATGCCGCCGGCTGCGGCTCGGCCCGACAAAAACGTTGTGGGCATCGACCAGAATGGGCCGTATGCGGCCCCCATTCCGATGGGCACCAGTGCAAGCGCTACGATCGCAACGGCTGACACACCGAAGGAAGCAGCAGCCGTGAAGCCGCACGCCATTGCGAACAGGGGGATTGCGACGTGAAGCTTTCGTTCGCCGGACCGGTCCGAGTGGGCGCTGTTCAGCAGCATCACTACGATAACGACGGCACTGATTGCGCCAGAAATTACACCGACCATCAAGTTGCTCGCGCCAACGAATGACTTGATGATCTGCGGGGACCAGATCGAGTAGGCGTAGAAGCCTAGGTTGGCAAGGAAAAATATCGACCCAAGATGCCACACTGTCAGATCTTTCAGAGCGGCGATGGGCTGGATGTTGTGTGCGGCGGCGATGGCGCGCTGTTCCTCGGTGAGCCGGCTGGCGAGCGCCGATCGCTCTGACGGCGTGAGCCATCTGGCATCCTGTGGGCCATTGGTCAGATAGGCTAATACCGAAAAGCCGAGCGCGATCGATGGAAGCCCTTCAAGCAGGAATAGCCACTGCCACCCGCTGAGACCGCAGGCACCATCTAGTCCGAGCAGCGCCCCCGAAAATGGCCCCCCGAGTAGGCCGGCTACCGGAATTGCGAGCATGAAGGCTGCGATCGCGCGGGCGCGATCGGCGCTAGGGAACCAGAGGCTCAGATAGTAGATCACTCCGGGGAAAAATCCTGCCTCGGCAACGCCGAGTAGGAAGCGAAGCACATAAAATGAAAAGGGCGTCCTGACAAAGGCCATTGCAGCGGCGACCAAGCCCCAGCTGATCATGATGCGGGCGATCCAAAGCCGCGCGCCGATGCGATGCAAGAGAAAGTTGCTTGGAACTTCGAACAGGCAGTAGCCTAGAAAGAAGATTCCTGAACCGAATCCGAAAGCCTCAGCACTGAACTTCAGTTCTGAATTCATCTGCAGCGCGGCAAATCCAACATTCACCCGATCTAGCCAGGCTACAATGTAGAGGACGAAGAGAAACGGAATTAGGCGCCAAGTGGTCTTGCGGAGCGCTGAATGAACCAGCACCGAATTGGCGTTCATGTCGATTGTTCCAGTCGGTTCACGGTTGCGTTCCTCCAAATCTCGTCGCTGGAGCGGGGGCCCAGCGTCGTGGCGGTTCCTCATGCGAGTAGGGATTGGTCCAGCAACCCAAATATGAATCACGATCTCGTTCCGGTCTACCGGTGGATCGACGGCAACGTCGACTGAAAGTCTACCGGCAGCATGACCACCACAAGATAACCTCGTCTATTCCGTGCTGAAAACGCTTCAGCGCCGATTATCGCCGGCAGTACCTCGCGAAGAATCCGAACGGCTACTGCGGGATCGGGGGATGCGGAGCTCCTTTCAAACTCGCGGAATTACAGGTGGGTGAGATGGCGTAACTACGGCGTTCGCTTCACCTTACGGCTTCACGGTCTCCGACTCGACCATCAAATCCAGCACATAGACGGTCGAGGAAGCCCCGGCGGGACCCGCGGCGCGATTGAAGCGTTTGACCCGCAGCACGTTGCGCTCGCCTTCCTTGTGAGTGTAGCCCTCGATATTTTCGTAGAGAAGCCGCCACTCTCCAGGTGTTCCGACGACCAGGCCATGCTCGTCATAGTACCGCTCGCGGTACTGAAGACACCGGGTGTTTGGCGGCGGCGGATTCTGGCAGGCAACCGAGTGGGCGGAGATTTCGAGAAAGACGGTAGTGCTTGCTCCGTAAAGCGATTCCGGCGTAGCCTGCCCGATGAAATTCAGCGTCACATTCCCAGGTGATACCAGCCGCAGCCGCGGGGACGGGCGACCCGTCATCTCGACTTGCAGCGGTTTGACCAGCATGGTGGACAGGGCGGTATCAGCCTGCATCAACGCAGGATCACAGGCCATCATCGTGGACGCGTTTGCATTCACCGTCAGCTGGTTTGCGCCGGCGATCTGGTAGGCCCCGACGAGCCGGTTGCAAGGCGCCTGGATGCTCACCCGCGAGCCAGCGAAGCTGAGCACGACGGGATGGTCTTTCCCGGGAGGGAGGCCGGCGATGCGCTGATTGTTGGCATCGGTTGCCAATACAAGCGTCCAGCGATAGCGCTCGAGCTGTTGCGCCAACCCATCGCTCTCGGGCGCCGGAGCGACAAGGGTCAGCACCAGGTTTGCCGCGGGCGAATGAGAAGTGCCGCCACTATCTCGAAGCAGAGTCAGCCGGCCTTCGCCCACGGAATACTGCAACCCGTCACCGTATTCGTCGAGCGTAATAGCGTTTCCGCTGGGCTGCCAAGTGAAGACCCCACTCACAGACTTTGCCGCATTCTGTGGTCCCTGGATCTGGGTAACAAGCTGGTAGGAACCGTCGCGCTGGAGTGTCAGCCTTGTTCTGACACCGGGACAGTCCGCACACGGCAAAACTCCTTCATACACCCCCGCCCAGTCGAGCGAATTCTGACTGGTGTGTAAATCCGCAGGCTTGGTTGTGATCGGCCCCGACGGCAAGGCGGCGTCTTTCTGCTGTGCAAAAGCGGATAGGCCTATGACCAAAACAAACGGTACGAGTGCGGCTTTGATAAACCCCCCGGAATAAATAGAACCTGTGGAAACATCCCACGCCGCCGATCCAATCTTCCCGGCCCTATACTGACCGATTACTGCCTGGAACGGTAGCGACAGAGGAATTTCCTTACCACGATGGCGGTCTTCGGGGGTCGCAATTGACGCGGGTGAACTCGCGTCGTCACGCAGCGTAGACCCCGAGCCAATTGCGGACGAGCAGTGGACCAAATTTCGCAGCGAGAACTCAAGGCACTGGCACTGTGGCATCTGGCACAGGAGGAAATTTACGCCAATACAAGCGAGATCGTGCACGCAGTATCGCGCGCGGAGGACGCGTCAAAAGGGATCGAACTTCCGGAACTCGGGATGCTCCGAGATCGCGTTAGGAAGATGGCTTAGAAGGCAGCATCACGCGCGTGGCTCCCGCATTAGCTGACTCACACAAATAGCAGCCATAGATTTTTCTTGGGGAAATATTTGCGGCAGAACTGGTGCCTGCACCGGACCCCAGGGGCCTTGTCCAGCTAGGGAGGGGTGGCTGACTCCCTAGGCGCGCCGCGCGAAGGTTAGCAATTATCGGCTCGTTATCGCGGGCAATATCGAGGTAATTCGGCCAGGTCGTTTGGGTATCCGACCATCACCTCGGCAGGGAAGCGCATCAGTGTATATATCAGTTTTGCCGGATGATATCGAGCAACCGCGGGGGTTATGGCCCCTTATTTGTGGCTCCCCGGGAGAGATTCGAACTCCCGACCAACGGATTAACAGTCCGTCGCTCTACCACTGAGCTACCGGGGAATGCGGAGAGGCGCGGATTGTCGGGAAGCCGAGCCTTTAAGTCAAGAAATCGCCGACAGGAATGCGCGGTACGAATGACATTATACGTGACCGGCCACGGCATGTGGCACGTAGGGCGCCTCCAGTTGCGCCATCTCGGTGCCGGTCAGTCTGAGCTCGAGCGCGGCCATTGCATCGTCGAGATGCTGCGCTTTGGTGGCGCCGACGATGGGTGCGGTCACGACCGCTTTATGCAGCAACCAGGCGAGAGCGATCTGGGCCCTGGGTACGCCGCGAGCATCGGCAACTGCCGCGACTTGTTCGATGACCTTGCGATCCGATCGCTCGGTGTCGGCGAATAGGCTGTTGCCATACGAGTCGGTGCGGGCTCGCGGCGTGTCGGTGCTCCAGTCGCGGGTCAGCCGCCCGCGGGCGAGGGGGCTCCACGGCAGCACCGCAATCCCCGCATCGGCGCACAGCGGCAGCATTTCCCGCTCCTCTTCGCGATACAGCAGGTTGTAGAAGTTCTGCATGCTATGGAAGGGTGTCAGGCTCCGCTGGCGCGCCAGGGAGAGGGTCTTGCTGAATTGCCAGGCATGCATTGACGAGGCGCCGAGGTAGCGCGCCTTGCCGGCCTTGACCACGTCGTGCAGGGCTTCAAGCGTCTCCTCGATCGGCGTGGCGGGGTCCCAGCGATGAATCTGATACAGATCCACGTAGTCGGTGTCGAGGCGGCGCAGGCTTGCCTCGATTGCCGTGAAAATCGCCTTGCGCGAGAGACCGCCGCCATTCGGGCCGGCGCTCATCGGGAAGAAGACCTTGGTGGCGATGACCACCTCGTCCCTGCGCGTGAAGTCCTTCAATGCCTGGCCGAGGATTTCCTCCGAGGTTCCATCGGAATACGCATTGGCGGTGTCAAAAAAATTGATGCCCAGATCGACGGCCTTTCGGATCAGCGGACGGCTTTGGCTTTCGGGCAAAGTCCACGGGTGATCGCCGCGCTCGGGAACGCCAAAGCTCATGCACCCCAGACAAAGCGGGGAGACTTTAAGTCCTGTGTTTCCTAAGTTTTTGTATTTCAAATCAATATCTTATAAAACATATTTAAACTATATTCCGTGAGCATTCGGCGACCAATCGGCGCACACGCGGGACACCCGAGGCACTGACTGGCGCCATGCGCCTCGCCAAAGATCAGGCGCGCTTCGCCATCGCGGTGCCGACCGCGCGCTCGATTCGCCGCAATGCGTCCTGCAAGGTTTCCATGCTGCATGCGAACGAAATCCGCATGTGTCCCGGCGCCCCGAATCCCGATCCGGGCACCACGGCGACGCCGGCTTCCACCAGCAAGTATTCGGCGAACTCGTTGTCATCCCGGTGGCCGAGGGCGCGCATCGCGCCCTGAATGTCGGCGAACGCATAGAAGGTTCCCGCGCCGGAGCGGCAGGAGATCCCGGGTATGGCGTTCAAGCCCGCGACCACGAAATCATGGCGCTCTTTGAACGCCTTGTTCATCTCGGCCACACAAGCTTGGCTGCTGTTCAAGGCGACCGTCGCCGCGCGCTGCGAAATGCTCGATGCGTTCGAGGTGGACTGGCCCTGGATGGTGCTCATCGCATTCACGATTTCCTTCGCACCGCCGCAATAGCCGATGCGCCAGCCGGTCATTGCGTAGGCCTTGGAAACGCCGTTGATGGTGACCGTACGGGAGTAGAGCTGCGGGTTGGCCTGCGCGAAGCTCAAGTAGGGTTCCGATCCCCAGTAAATGTGCTCATACATTTCATCGGCGGCGATCACCACGTTCGGATGCCGCTCGAGGACCGCGCCGAGAGCCTTCAGTTCCGAGCCGCTATAGGCGGCGCCGGTGGGATTACTCGGACTGTTGAGAAAGAACAGTTTGGTTCGGGACGTGATGGCGGCGGCCAATTGCGCCGGCGTGATCTTGTAACCCTGCTCGGCGCCCCCATGGACGACCACTGGGTTGCCGTCGGCCAACAGCACCATGTCGGGATAGGAAACCCAATACGGCGCCGGAATCACGCATTCATCGCCCGGATCCAGGAGCGCAGCGCACAAGTTGTAGCAGGTTTGCTTGGCGCCGGAGGAGACCAGGATCTGGCTGCGATCGTAGGCGAGTCCATTTTCGCGCTTGAACTTGGCAATGATGGCGTCCTTCAGTTCCGCGGTGCCATCGACCGCGGTGTAGCGAGTCAGGCCGGTGCGGATCGCTGCGACTCCCGCATCTGCGATATGTACGGGTGTATCGAAATCCGGTTCGCCGGCGCCCAGGCCGATGATGTCCTTGCCTTCGGCTTTGAGTTTGGCGGCGCGGGCGGTCACCGCGAGAGTGGGCGAGGGCTTAACCTTCTGAACGCGCTTGGAAAGTGACACGAACAAGGGAGTGTTTCCTATGCAATTGAGGGCGGCCGAGTGTACGAAAATCGGCGCGCCGGCGCCACATCCCGGGGCGGGTGCCCCCTCACCGGCAACGTGCGAGAATAAAGCCATGTCTTTTGAGCTGCATTCCGAATACCTTCCAGCCGGGGATCAGCCTCAAGCCATTGAAAAATTGGTCGAAGGGCTCACCAGCGGGCTCGCCCACCAGACCCTGCTGGGCGTTACCGGATCCGGCAAGACCTTCACGATTGCCAACGTGATCCAGCAGCTGCAGCGTCCGACGCTCGTGCTCGCTCACAACAAGACGCTCGCCGCGCAGTTGTACGGCGAGTTCAAGTCATTTTTTCCCAAGAATGCGGTCGAGTACTTCGTGTCGTACTACGACTACTACCAGCCCGAGGCCTACGTGCCGGCCTCCGACACTTTCATCGAGAAGGACGCCTCGATCAACGAGCACATCGAGCAGATGCGCTTGTCGGCGACCAAGGCGCTGCTCGAGCGGCCCGACGCCATCATCGTGGCGACGGTGTCGGCGATTTACGGCCTAGGGGATCCGCAGGCTTACCTCAGCATGGTTCTGCACATGTCGCGCGGCGACACCCTCGAGCAACGCAAGCTCCTGCGGCGTCTGGCCGACATGCAGTACACGCGCAACGAGATCGACCTTCAGCAGGGCACGTACCGGGTTCGCGGCGACGTCATCGATATTTTTCCCGCCGAGTCGGAGCGCGAGGCGGTGCGGGTCGAATTGTTCGACGAGAAGATCGAGGCGCTGAGCTTTTTCGATCCGCTTACCGGCGAGGTGCTGCGCCGGGTGCCGCGCCTCACGGTGTACCCATCGACTCATTACGTGACGCCGAAGGAGCGGGTGCGCGAGGCGGTCGAGGAAATACGCGGCGAATTGCGCATGCGGCTTAGGGAATTGAACGAGGCGAGCAAGCTCGTCGAGGCGCAGCGCCTGCAGCAGCGCACCCTGTTCGATCTCGAAATGATGAGCGAAGTGGGTTATTGCGCGGGAATCGAAAATTACTCGCGCTATCTGTCGGGCCGCGAGCCGGGCGAACCTCCGCCGTGTTTGTTCGATTACCTGCCGAAGGACGCGCTGCTCGTGATCGACGAGAGCCACCAGACGGTGCCGCAGCTCGGCGCGATGTACAAGGGCGATCGATCGCGCAAGGAGACCCTGGTCGAGTACGGATTTCGCCTGCCCTCGGCGCTCGACAACCGGCCCTTGCGCTACGAGGAGTTCGAGCGCCTGGCGCCGCAGACCATCTATGTATCGGCGACTCCGGGGCCTCATGAAAGACGGGTTTCCGGCCAGATCGTCGAGCAGGTGGTTCGCCCGACGGGCCTGATCGACCCGGTGGTCGAGGTGCGGCCGGTTCGTGCCCAGGTCGACGATCTGCTGTCGGAGATCCGGCTGCGCTCCCAGGCGGGAGAGCGCGTGCTGGTCACCACGCTCACCAAGCGCATGGCGGAGGACCTGACCGAGTATCTCGACGAACACGGCGTGAAGGTTCGCTATCTGCATTCGGACATCGAGACCGTAGAGCGCTCGGAAATCGTCCGCGATCTGCGCCTGGGCAAATTCGACGTGCTTGTCGGCATCAATTTGCTGCGCGAGGGGCTCGACTTGCCGGAAGTCTCCCTGGTCGCCATTCTCGATGCCGACAAGGAGGGGTTCCTGCGCTCGGAGGGCTCGTTGATTCAGACCATCGGCCGCGCGGCGCGCAATGTGCGCGGAAAGGCGATTCTGTACGCGGACCGGCGGACCGGATCGATCGAGCGGGCAATCGCGGAGACCGACCGGCGCCGCAACAAGCAGATCGAATTCAATGCGCTGCATGGGATCACGCCGCGCACCATCGTCAAGGCGGTGAGCGACGTGATGGAGGGTGCGCGCGCCGTGCACGGCGCCGAAGTGCGCGAGGCGGACGCGGATTATTCTTCGCTGCCGCCGGAGCAGGCGCTCAAGCGCATCAAGAAGCTAGAAGCCGAGATGATGAAGCTTGCGCGAAATCTTGAATTCGAGCAGGCTGCGCGTCTGCGCGACGAGATTCAGAGGTTGCGCCACTCGGCATTCGGCGTGCCGACGACGCTCGCCGGTTAGCCAAGGAGGGCCCATGGCGGTAGACAACAGTCACCCCGAGGAAAAGGATATCGATCGGACCGACAAGCTGCCGATCCTCGAGGGTGAGATCGCCGATCCGGACGTTGAGGACGATGCGGTGCCGCTCGAGCAGGCGGCGCTGCCTGCGGATTCGACCGCGACGGCGAAGCGGACGGGGCCCGCGAATTTCGCGCGCCCGATTCGGGTCGATCTGCCTTTGCTCGCCGAAAGCGTGCGTTCGATCGAAGAACGCATTGCGCGGCAGAGTTCCGAGCATGAAGAGCTCAGCCGACTGTACGAAAGGGCGCGCAACGCGGAGAGCGCGGCCGTCGCTCGCGCCAATGCCCTCTCCGAGGAGCTTGCGGCGACGCGCTCGGCACTCGCGGCGGAGCAACATCGATTTCAGGAAGCGGATCGAGCGCTGGCCGAGAAAAACGCCATCGCGGAAAACGCGCGCAAACGCGCCGACGAGTTGATGCGCGATTGGGAACGCTATAAAAGCGAGATGCGGGCGATGCGAGAGTCGCTCGCGGCACGCGAGGCCACGATCGTTCAGGTGCTGCATTCGCTTGGCGAGCGCGACGCACAGCTGAGCGCGCTGCAGCGCGAGCACGCCAAGGTGGTTCCGGATCTCGAGGCGCACTTGCAGGCCAGTGCGCAGCTGGAAGCGCAGATGCAGGAGCTGCGCAGCGGCGCCGAGGCGAGCGCGCTCGAGCTTGAGGAGGCGCGCCGGTCCTTGAGTGCGCGCGCAGAACAGATCAAGCGGGGCGAGCACGAGCTGCAGGTGACGCGCCAGGAACTGAGCACGGTGTCGAGGCAGGCGGGCTCGTATCTGGAAGTTCTGCGCACCCGCGAATGGCGCCGCGGTTTCGATCAGAATCGGTTCCTCGAGTGGGATGCGAAAATGACTGCGGCGCGCGCGGGACATGGGGTGCTGCTGGGGGAGCGCGATCGGCTCAAGCAGACGGCCGCCGCTCTGAGCGGCAAGCTCATCGAGCAGGAATACGAAATCGGGAAACTGCGCGCCGCGTCAGCGGCGGATGCGGAAGCGCTCGCCAGGAGCGTGCAGGAGCGCAAGGAGAGCGAACACGCCCGCGGGGAGATGGCGGCACGCAACGACGCGCTCGAGGCCGAGTGCCGGCGCTTGGGCGGCGAGATCGAGGCGCGCGAAGGGGCGCTTGCGCAGGCGCGCACGCTCGGCGCCCAAGAGGTGCAACAGCTCGCCGAGCTGAAAACGGAAGCCGAAACGCACGAGCAGGAACTAGTGGTGCTGATGGCGCATTTGAACGAGGCGCGCCGGCCGGTCCAGCCGATCCTTGATGACCTCAAGCGCGCGAACGAGGATTTGGCGCTCAAGAACTCGAGCGTCGAGCAGCTCAGCGAGGAAAATCGCGGCCTGCGCGCGACGCTCGAGCGAACCCGCGGCGCTCTGGAGGAGCGCGAATTCTTGATTCGACGCCTGGAGCGCAGCGAGAGCAACAGTGCCAACGCGCTCGGGCGCATTCAGACCAGTATTGAGAGACTGGGCTCCACGCCGGCTCCGAGCGCGGCTCCGTCGTTAAGCACGGATTGGCTGGCCCAATTGGTCAGGATCGACGCCGGGCACGAGACCACCCACCCCGTGGGGCGCCGGACCCGCATCGGACGCGCCCCGGACTGCGAATTGCACATCGATTCCCAGTCGGTGAGCCGGCATCACGCCTTGCTGGTCAAGGGCCCGCGCGACCTCATCATCGAGGACTTGAACAGCACCAACGGGGTCATCGTGAATGGCCGCCAGGTGTCCCGGCTGTTTCTGAGAGACGGCGATATGGTGACGATCGGGGATATTCAATTCCGGTGTGTGCTCGATCCCGCCAAGCCTGCGCCCGAGGCTCCGCCCGGGCCGCCCGCCGCCGGCCCGCGGTCGGCGTAGCCGCGGATGAATTTGGGGAAATTCCACGCCTTGCTCTTTATCGGCGCCGCCGAATCCGGTATCTTTCGCGCCTTTCGAGCGCGCTTAGCTCAGCGGTAGAGCATCACCTTGACATGGTGGGGGTCAGTGGTTCGATCCCACTAGCGCGCACCAAGCTCGAAGGGCGCAGGCCTTAAGGCGGCCGGCGTTTGCTAAAATGAACCTATGCCCGTAATTACACTTCCCGACGGCAGCCAAAGGCGCTTCGATCACCCCATCAGCGTGGCGGAGGTCGCGGCGGGCATTGGTCCGGGACTTGCCAAAGCGGCATTGGCCGGCAAGGTCGACGGCGTTCTGGTGGATACCTCGACGCTGATCGAGCGCGACGCCGCGCTCAGTATTGTCACCGATCGGGATCCGGAGGGCCTCGAAATCATTCGCCATTCGACGGCGCACCTTCTGGCCAACGCGGTCCAGGAGTTGTATCCCGAGGCGCAAGTCACCATCGGTCCGGTAATCGAGGACGGCTTTTATTACGATTTCGCTTATAAGAGGCCGTTTTCGACCGAGGATCTGGCCGCCATCGAAAAGCGCATGGCCGACATCGCGGCCAAGGATCTCAAGGTGCATCGCCGGGTTTTGCCGCGCGATGCCGCGGTCGAGCATTTCAAGAAGCTCGGCGAGCACTACAAGGCTGAAATCATCGCGGCCATCCCCTCGAACGAGCCCATCAGCCTATACGGTCAGGGGGCTTGGGAGGATCTGTGCCGCGGGCCGCACGTGCCGAGCACGGGCAAGCTGAAGGCCTTCAAACTCATGAAGGTGGCGGGGGCCTATTGGCGCGGCGATTCGCGCAACGAGATGCTGCAGCGAATTTACGGCACCGCCTGGTCCAATGAGAAGCAGCTCAAGGAGTACTTGACGCGCCTGGAGGAGGCGGAGAAGCGCGATCACCGCCGCATCGGCAAGGAATTGAATCTGTTCCATCTGCAGGATGAGGCGCCCGGCGCGGTGTTCTGGCACCCCAAGGGTTGGGCGTTGTTTCAGCAGCTGATCGCCTACATGCGCGAGCGCCAGACCGCTGCCGGATATCTGGAAGTCAACACGCCGGAGATCATGGACCGGGAACTGTGGGTGCAGTCCGGGCACATCGCTAATTTTGGCGACAACATGTTCATGACCAAAACGCCGGATGAGCGCATGTTCGCGATCAAGCCGATGAACTGTCCCGGGCACATCCAGGTGTTCAAGCAGGGATTGCGCAGCTATCGCGAACTGCCGCTGCGCATTGCCGAATTCGGCAAAGTGCACCGCTATGAGCCCTCCGGGGCCCTGCACGGGCTGATGCGGGTGCGCGCCTTTACCCAGGACGATGCCCACATATTTTGTACCACCGAACAAATCACCGAAGAATCGGTGCGGGTGACCCAGCTGATTCTGAGCATTTATCGCGATTTCGGCTTCGAGGACGTGCGCATCAAATTCTCGGACCGGCCGGCCAAACGGGTGGGTTCGGATGAAATCTGGGATATTTACGAAGGTGCGCTGAAGCAGGCCGCCGCCGCCGCCGGCATCGAAACGACGCTCAACCCGGGCGAGGGCGCATTTTACGGGCCGAAGCTCGAGTTCGTGTTGAGGGATGCGATCGGGCGCGAGTGGCAATGCGGCACCCTGCAGGTGGACCCGAACCTGCCTTCCCGGCTCGGGGCGAGCTACATCGGCGAGGACAGTCAGCGTCATACCCCGGTGATGCTGCACCGGGCCATGTTCGGGTCGTTGGAGCGATTTATAGGCATTTTGATCGAGCACCACGCCGGAAAACTGCCCACCTGGCTGTCGCCGGTCCAAGCCGTAATCATGGGAATTACCAACGCGCAGGACAAATATTGCGAAGAAGTTGCGGAAAACCTGAAAAATCAGGGGCTTCGCGTAGAAACGGACTTGAGGTATGAGAAGCTAGGCTTTAAAATCCGCGAGCACACACTAAAGCGTGTCCCTTACCTCTTGGTCGCCGGCGACCGGGAAGTGGAGGGGCATACCCTGGCCGTACGCACGCGCGGTGGCAAAGACTTAGGCAGTTTGGGGCTTAGCGAGCTCAGCGCCTTTCTTTGCGACGAAGTCGCGAGCCGCGGCCGTCTTGTTTTGGAGGATCGCGTATCGCAACGTCGAAGCGCGTAAGGCGCAATGAGGAGATCTCCGCACCAT
>Ga0209048_10002047_pt1 | contig 20219 bp, 18 predicted proteins | sample FrelakmetCRP12CR_FD_187146 | JGI IMG/M metagenome (GOLD analysis project Ga0209048, IMG submission 187146) | Freshwater lake sediment microbial communities from the University of Notre Dame, USA, for methane emissions studies - CRP12 CR (SPAdes)... | ecosystem: Environmental > Aquatic >... | reverse complement strand
GCGCCTCTTCGGCCGGTCCCCGGCCGCGGCCGCATTCAGCCTGCGGCAGGCGAGGACGACGGCCACCGGGGTCGTCATCGCGACCTACGCCCGGGCCGGTGCGGTCGCGACGGGGTCGTTCGCGCTGCCGGAGTGAGTGGCGCCCGCGCACGGCGAGCGGCCTCGGTGTACACCAAGGGGGGATTCCTGCACGTCACGGCGGTCCGCGCGGGGGGCTTTGTGGGCAGCCGGTCCCGGGCTGCAGGCAATACTACTGGTGCGCCTCGCCTCGGCCGGGCTACCCTTCAACGAGTCATCGGTGCAACCCACGGCAGGCGACACATGGACAAGAAGCGCATCCTGATCATCGACGGGCACCCCGATCCGAAGGGGTCGCACTTCGTGCACGAATTGGCCGAGTTTTACCGCGAGGGCGCGAAGGAGGGCGGCCACAGCGTACGCGTGCTGAAGGTAGGGGAGCTGCGTTTCCCGCTGCTCAAGAACAGCAAGGCCTACGTCTCGGGCAAGCTGCCCGCCTCGATTGCGGCCGCGCAGAAGTCCATCCACTGGGCGGAGCACGTGGTCGTGTTCTATCCGCTGTGGCTCGGCACGCTGCCGGCCAAGCTCAAGGGCTTCCTCGAGCAGGTGCTCAGGCCGGGATTCGCGTTCGCCGAGCGACGCGCCGGGCAGCACCCGAAGCGCCTGTTGGAGGGCCGCTCGGCCCGCATCGTCGTGACCCGCGGCATGCCCGGGCTCTTCGACGAGGTCGACCGCAGCCCGCACAGCATTCGCAACGTCGCCGGCGACGTGCTCAACCTCTGTGGCGTGCGCCCGGTGCGGATCATGGTCTTCGAGGGCATCGAGACCATGACCGAAGTCGCGCGTGACAAGGCGCACTACGACATGCGGAGTCTCGGCGCGAACGGGAAATGACGCGCGAGCCGGACAGAGTGGCCGCCGGAGGCGGGGCGCCGCGTGAGCGTGCACCCGTATCGCCCCGCGTACCTCGCCCGGAGCTGCTGCCGTGCTCAACATCGTCGCCATCCTGCTTGTACTGACGGCGGCCTTCGCCTACGTCAACCTGCGCTACCTGAAATGGCCCATGACGATCGGGGTCATGGCGATCGCGCTCGCCGTCTCGCTCGCGATCGTCGGCATCGATTGGCTCGGCCTCGGCGCGCTCCGCGCGCAGGAGCGCACGCTGCTCACCTCGATCGACTTCCCGCAGGTGCTGATGCAGGGCATGCTGTCGTTCCTGCTGTTCGCCGGCGCGCTGCACGTGGACCTCAACCAGCTGCGCCGGGTCGCTTGGCCGGTGGGCACGCTCGCCATCGTTGGCACCGCGCTCTCGACGCTCATCATCGGTCTTGGCAGCTGGTACCTGCTCGGGCAGCTAGGCATCGCGGTCCCGCGGGCGTACTGCCTGCTCTTCGGCGCGCTCATTTCGCCGACCGACCCGATCGCGGTCCTCGAAGTGCTCAAGTCGGCGCGCGTCCCCGCGAAACTCGAGGCGACCATCGCCGGTGAGTCGCTGCTCAACGACGGCGTCGGGGTCGTGCTGTTCACGCTGCTGCTCGAGATGCTGCACACGGGAGTGGCCCCGACACCCACGGCGGGGCTCGTGCTCTTCGCCCGCGAGGCGCTCGGCGGTGCGGCCCTCGGCATCGGCGTTGGGTATTTCGTCTACCGCGTGCTGCGCAGCATCGACGATCCGCAGGTGGAGGTGCTGATCACGCTCGCCACCGTGGTCGGGGCCTACGCGCTCGCCTACGCGCTGCACGTCTCGGGGCCCCTCGCCATGGTCGCGATCGGGTTGCTGATCGGCAACGAAGGCCGCGCCTTCGGGATGTCGGCGCCGACGCGCGAGCGCCTCGACATCTTCTGGGGCGTGCTCGACGAGGTCTTGAACGGCGTACTGTTCGTGCTGATCGGCCTCGAGTTCGCCGTGATCGCATTTCCGCGGGATGCGTTCCTCGCCGCGGTGCTGATAATCGTGCTGTGCCTCACGGTGCGCTACCTGCTGGTGGGCCTGCCGGTCCTGGTCGGGCGGCGCTGGCTCGAGCTGCCGCGGGGTGCGGGCCTGCTGCTGACCTGGAGCGGGGTGCGCGGCGGCATCTCGGTGGCGCTCGCCCTGTCGCTGCCGCCTGGCGCGGAGCGCGAAGTCATCCTGATGCTCACCTACTCGGTGGTGGTGTTCTCGATCCTGGTGCAGGGACTCACGGTTGGGCGCGTCACGCGGGCGCTCGGCCTGAGTGCGGACGGGCCGGACGCCGGCGGCCACAGGCGGGCGGCCACTGAGCCGCCGGGCAGGCCATGAGCGGCGTGCAGCAGCAGCTGCGGACCGCGACCCAGACCGGGCGGGTGCTGCTGCGCATCGGCTGGGCGCTGGTGGTGCTACTCCTGCTGGTGCTGCTCGGCACGCTCGGGTTCCTGTATTTCGGCCCCGAGGGCACCCAGGCCTTCGACGCGTTCTACATGACCGCGATCACGATCACGACCGTCGGCTATGCCGAGGTCGTCGACCTGAGCCAGAGCCACGCCGGGCGGGTGTTCGCTGCCTTCATCGGCTTCGCCGGCTTCGGCACGGTCACCTTTATCTTCTCGAGCCTCACGGTCTTCTTCCTCGAGACCGACCTCAACGATGCGCTGCGGAGACGCCGTATGGAAAGAACCATCAGCAAGCTGCGCGACCACTTCGTCGTCTGCGGCATCGGCCGCGTTGGCCGCAACGTCGCCACCGAGCTCATGGCCTCGGGGTATCCGTTCGTTACGATTGAGACCAACCGGGAGGAGATCGAGCACTTCCTCGACCGCCACCCGGGGCTCCTGTACCTCGAGGGCGATGCCTCGGACGACGACCAGCTCATCGCCGCGGACATCGGTGACGCCCGCGGCGTGTTCGCGCTCACGGGGGACGACAGCCGCAACCTTATGATCTGCCTTACGGCGCGGCAGCTGAACCCGAAGGTGCGCATCGTCGCCCGCTGTCACGAGGTGAGGAACACCGAGAAGATGCGCAAGGCGGGCGCGGACGTCGTGGTGTCGCCCGACTTCACCGGTGGGATGCGCATGGCCGCCTCGATGATAAGGCCGCAGGTCGTGTCGTTCCTCGACGAGATGCTGCGCTCGGAACTCAACACCCGCGTCGACGAGGTCGTCGTGCCGCAGGAGTTCACACCGCGCCCGCTCGCGAGCCTCGGCCGGCGCAGCGCCCAGTATGTGCTGCTCGGCGTGCGCGCGGGTCCACGCATGCACTTCAACCCGCCCGACGAGTTCCTGATCGAGCCCGGCCAGACGCTCATCCTGATGGGCAACGCGGCCGGACGGAAAGAACTCGAGGCGGCGCTGCGCGCGGGCGCGTGATGGACACCGGCGGCGACGACGTGGCAACGAACGGGCGGAGAGCAGGAACATGAGGCGGCCGCAGGTCCTGCCGTACGCCGGTGTGGCGCTCCTCGCGCTCCTTGCCGGGTGCGCCGGCACGCCCAGCTCGCCGGCGCCCGTGGAGTACGCGGTGGCGGCGCGCTGGGTGCTCGGCGGCAGCGGTGGCTGGGATGCCCTCACGGTCGACTCGCCTCGTCACCGCCTGTTCCTCACGCGCGGGACGCGCATCGAGGTGGTCGACACCGAGTCCGGCCGGCTCGTGGGCACGATCCCGGGCACGAACAGCGTGCACGAGGTCGCGCTTGCGCCCGAGCTCGGGCGCGGCTATGCGAGCGCCGGTCGCAGCAGTTCGATCACCGAGTTCGACTACGACAGCCTCGCGGTGCGGCGCGAGGTGGCCGTGCCCGGCGTGAACCCCGACTCGATCCTGTACGAGTCCCGCACCCGGCGCCTCTTCGTGTTCAACGGCGGCAGCGACAACGTGGTCGTGTTCGACGCGGTCTCGCTCGCGCCGCTCGCCACGGTCGCGCTGCCCGGCAAGCCCGAGTTCGCTGTGCACGACGGCCACGGCCGCGTGTTCGTCAACATCGAGAGCGAGACGGGCCAAATCGTCGCTATGGACGCCGGGACGCTCGCTGTGACCGCGATCTGGACGCTGCCCGGCTGTGCGAGCCCGACCGGACTCGCGCTGGACCGCGGGCGACACCGTCTGTTCTCGGCGTGCGGCAACCGGACCCTGGCCGTAACGGATGCCAGGACGGGCCGCCAGCTCGCCCGTGTGCCGATCGGCGAGCACCCGGACGGCGCCGCTTACGATGCGGTACGCCGGCGCGTGTTCAGCTCGAACGGCGAGGGGACGCTATCGATCGTGCAGCAGCTGTCCGCCGACCGCTACGCGCCCGCGGCGACGCTGACCACCCAGCGCGGTGCACGCACGATGGCGCTCGATGGGCAGAGCGGGCGGGTGTACCTGGTGACGGCGGAGCTGGCGCCGCCGCCCGCACCCACGCCGGAGGAGCCGCGGCCGCGCCCCGTGCCCGTGCCCGGCACGTTCGTGGTGCTCGTGGCCGCACCGTTGCGCTGAGGGTCAGCAGACGGCGCGCGCCGGACGGCGGGCCGCGACGGCCGAGGCCGCCGCCACGGATCCGATGCCGACAACCCGCGCCATTGTCCGACCGAGGTGAGCGCGCGAGTCGTGCCGACCTCCACCGCCGGGGCAGGTGGTCGGACGGACTCAGATCCCGAGAATCAGGAAGTCGAGTGCAACGATGATCGCCTGCCGGTCTGCCGATGCATCCGCAACGACGGCTCCCAACTCGCGCACCGTAACCCCTGCGAGTTGCGGAGTCGTCATGAGGTAGTCCTTGCCGTCGACCCGGATGACCGGGGTCAGCGTCTGCATCGAGCGCGCCCGTGCCGCGCCGGCCGGTGCGAGCGGGACGACGACCCGGGTCGCAAGCGGGTCCAGCAGATTGGACTGGACGTCCAGCAGGAACGGGAACCGCGCACGCGTCGCCGCATTCTTGTTTCTGTATATGGCGAATTGCGGCATCAGAAGCCGCGCACCGTGTCGCCGAAGGTCCCATGCTCCTCGACGTCGCGGTTGTAGGCATCGATGCTGTCGCCATTCCTGGCAAGCCACTCGTCGCTTCGCCGTCGTCTCAGTTCGGCTTCCACCGCGGACTCGAGCGTCGCGGACAGATTGATGCCGTGACCGCGGGCCGCCTCCAGAAGGTCGGCTGCGATCGACACGTTCACGGCCTTCTTCGTGCGTTGCGGCGCTGCCATGGCTCGGCTCCAGGCGAATGCGCATAGCATATGCGCATTTTAAATGCGTGCCAACGACCTTGAGCACATCGACGCGCGTCACCCCCTGGGCTGCCGCGGCGGGTGGTGGAACCGGCGTAAGCCGACTCGGGCATCGCCGGTGTCGGCAGCGCCGGCTTGATCAGGAAAACGGTGGCGAGTGGTCTCGCAGCCGAGCAGGGTGGGCGTCAGGCAAACTCCGCTCTGGAGCCATGCCCCCGGTAAGAAAGGCCGGGCCGCACGATCGGCCAATTTGACGGACTGCGAACCGATGCACCGATTCAAGAGCTGGCAACTGTTCGCGACCTGCGTGCTCGTCTGGGGCACGACCTGGTACGCGATCACGTTCCAGGTGGGTCGCGTCACGCCCGAGGTCGGCGTGACGCTGCGTTTCGCGCTGGCCGGCGCCGTGGTCCTGGCCCTGTGCGTACTGCGCAACGAGAGGCTGCGCTTTACGCTGGCCGATCACCTGCTCCTCGCCCTGCAGGGCGGCTTCATGTACGGCGTCTCGTACATCTGCGTCTATCACGCCGAGAAGCACCTGGTGTCGGGGCTGGTGGCGGTGGGGTATTCGGCTTCGCCGCTGGTCACCGGGCTCGGCGCTCGCGCGCTGTTTGGCTTGCGCGTCTCGGGGCGCTTCGTCGCGGGCGGCGTGCTCGGGCTCGTCGGGGTGGCGTTGCTGTTCTGGCCCGAGTTCGGCAAGGCGGCGGGCAGCAGTCACGACGCCCTGCTCGGTGCGCTGTTCACGGTTGGCGCGGTGCTGCTCTCGGCGGTCGGCAGCCTCACGGCGAGCCGCAACCGCGCGCACGGCCTGCCGTTCTGGCCGGCGCTTGGTTTCGGCATGCTCTATGGAGCGGGCGTGTGCGCACTCATGGCACTGTGGCAGGGCGAGAGTTTCGCGCTGCCGGCCGATGTTTCGTGGTGGCTGTCGCTGCTCTACCTAGCGCTCGCCGGATCGGTGTTGACGTTCGCCTGCTTCCTGACACTCCAGGAGCGCATCGGGCCGGGGCGCACCGGCGCGGTGGGTGCCATGACTCCGCTCCTCGCGCTGCTGGTGTCGATTGTCTTCGAGGGCTTTCATCCGGACGCACTGACCTTCGCCGGCGCGGCCCTCGCGGTCGCCGGCAACGTCCTTATGCTGCGGCGAGCCTGACGCTTCATCGCGCTGACCGGGCTGCCGCCCGGCGAGTCCCACGGGCCCGCTAGATCTCGGAGGTCTGCTCGCGGACCAGAATCTCCCCGCAGTCGCCGCCTCGAGCCGGGGCCCGCGTCCTGGCGAGCAGCATGCCGGCCACCATGGAGATGACGAAGACGATGGCGGGAACGGTTGCGCCGGCGAGCAGGATCAGGCCCGGGCCGGGGCAGATCCCGCTCAGGCCCCAGCCGACGCCGAAGATCGCGGCGCCCGTAAGCAGCGCCGCATCGACGCTGCTGGAGGCGGGCAGTTCGACGGCCCGGCCACCGAGGGCGCCCGCGCGCCTGCGCACAAGATAGTAGGCCGGTGCTGCGACCAGCACGGCGCCGCCCATCGTGAGTGCGAGCGCGGGATTCCAGTTGCCGGCCACGTCCAGGAACGCGAGCACTGTCGCCGGATTCGTCATCCCGGAGAGCAGCAGCCCGGAGCCGAACAGCACGCCGGCGAGAAGTGCGGTGAAGAACCTGCTCATGGCAGCACGTGGCGAACGATGAAGACGGTGAGCATCGCCGCGGCCATGAAGGCGAGCGTCGCGGCCAGCGAACGGGTGGAGCCATTCGCGAGGCCGCAGACCCCGTGTCCGCTCGTGCACCCGGAGCCGGCCTGGGTGCCGAACCCGACGAGCAGGCCCGAGAGCGCGAGCCACGGCGATCCGCCGGCAAACGACGTGGGGCCGAGTCCCACGACGACCGCTGGCAACAGCAGTCCGAGCAGGAAGGCGAGGCGCCATGCGGCCGGACCGAGTTGCCCGCTCACCGCGTTGGCCGTGATGCCGCTGATGCCCGCCACCCGCCCGTTGAACAACAGGAGGGTCGCAGCGCCGGCGCCGATGAGCAGGCCGCCCATGAGCGAGTGCAGGAGAGCGGAGGGTGATGCGGTCATGGATGGGTCAGTGGGTCAGAACCGGTGGGCGAAGGCGATGCCGAAGGCATCCTGGTACATCGTGAGGTTCACCTCGCCGCCGCCGAATGACGGCGGAATCGAGCCGGAGCCGTTCACGGTCTCCTTGAAGGCGTGCACGTAGCTGAGGCTCACTTCATTCCCCTCGCCGACCTTGTATGTGGCGCCGAGCGTCAGGTGCGTCTGCACGACGCCCGGGGCGATCGTGTTGAAGAACGTCTGCGACGCGGGGATGGGCTGGTCGGCGTGGCTCACGCCACCGTGCAGGGTCCACTCGTCGTTGAGCCGGTAGCGCGCTCCGAGCCTGAAGACATTGACGTCCTTCCAGCCGAAGCCGGGCCCGTTATTGGCCCCGAGCGGAACGCCGGCATACAGGCTGTTGATGGGATTGCCCACCGAGGGGACCCCCGAGTAGAGGATCTTCTGCCAGTCGAGGGCGATCGTCAGTGCGTCCAAGGGATGCACGGCGATGCCGAGGCCGTAGTTCTCCGGGACGTCGAACACGCCCTGGTCGGCGAACAGCCCCGCGTACTTGTCGAACTTGCCCATCCAGGTCTTCGACTGCCAGGTCGCGCCCGCGGTCACGTAGGGTCCGAACTGCCCGATCCAGCCGAGGCGGAAGCCCCAGCCCGTGGCATCGTCGTAGCCCTGGTTGGAGACGTGCGCGGGATCTTCGGAGAACCCGCTGAAGATTTCGATGCCCTGGATCTTCAAGCGCTGGTAGGCCAAGTTCACGGCGAGCCCGAGGGACTGCGTGTCCGTCACCTTGACGGCGATGGCGGGCGAGAGGAATGCCTGCGAGAAGTCGACGCCGGCCCGGCCCTGGGCGCCGAAGCGGCCGAAGGGGTTCGTGCCGTAGTCCGTGTTCATGCCGCCGTTGCCGAACAAGGCGACGCCGAGGACCAACCGGTCGTTGAGGTGCCGGCTGTACCCGGCCTCGGGAACGAAGAACGTGCTCCTGTCGCTGCCCTTGTAGGTCGTCGCCACGCCGCCCTGATCGAAGGTCGCCTCGCGCCGCGGCGCGAAGATATCGAGCCCGAGTTCGAAGCCGTCGGCGACGTCGGTGAGGCCGGCCGGGTTGGTGGCGATGGTGAGGGAGTCCTGCGGCGAGGCGATGCCGGTGCCGGCCTCCGCCTTCGACTTGATGCCATAGCCATTCGAAAAGTAACCGTTGGTCGCCTGCGCGCCGAACGCCGCGAAGAGCAGGACTGCGCCCGCCGAAAATCTGAACACGTTCTCGAACTCCTTGGTCTGTCGGCCCGCCTGCGCGCGGGCCGTCAGTGTGTGCTGGCCCACGTCGTCTTCGCAGATGGCCAGAGTGAATCGTCGACACCAAGGCTAGAGGGGTAGGAGCGGGGCGTCGAATAGCCATTGCCACTGAGGAACGAAGTTCTGGTTATGTCACCGCTTTGCTACCGCCGCACGGCCGCAAGGAACTCGGCTCAGTTCGGGCGAGGAGGGACGCACGCGCGGTCGCGACTTCGTGAGGGCACGACCGAACACGATGCGCGCATGATTCGACAGAGCGGCACGGAGACGCGCCCGCGATCCGAGAGATCGCGATTCTCGGCGAGCGCGATGTGCGGGTGGGACCTTTCCCTACCAGGGCGCGGGTTCCTTGGCGGCCGCGGCCAGTCCCTTCTCCGCGAGCCAGGCCGGCCTGAACAGTCGTGACGTGTACTTGTGTCCCGAGTCGCAGAGCACGGTGACGATGGTGTGTCCCGGGCCGAGCTGGCGTGCGATCTGCACCGCGCCGGCCACGTTCACGCCGCTCGCGCCACCGAGGTACAGCCCGTCCTCGAGCAGCAGGCGATAGATCGCGGACACCGTCGTCACGTCCGTGACGTGCACTGCATCGTCGATTGGTGAGCCGGCCAGGTTGGCGGTCACCCGCCCGATGCCGATGCCCTCGGTGATCGAGCCGGGGCCTTCGGCCTTGAGCGTGCCGCTTTTGACCCAGTGATACAGCGCGCTGCCCTGCGGGTCGGCGAGCACCGTCCGGATCTGCGACCGCTTGTTCTTCAGGAAGCGCGATACGCCGCCCAGCGTTCCGCCGGTGCCGGTAGCCGCGATGAACGCGTCCAGCCGCTCACCCAAGTCGTGCCAGATCTCGGCACCCGTGGTCGCGTAGTGGCCGTCGCGGTTCGCGGTGTTGTCGAACTGGTTCGCCCAGATGGCCCCCGGCAGCTCCTCAGCCAGGCGCCCGGCGACCCGCTGGTAGTGGTTGGGGTTGGCGTAGGGCACCGCCGCCACCTTGCGCACCTCGACGCCCAGCGCCTCGAGCGTGTCGTACTTCTCCTGCGACTGGTTGTCTGGGATGACGATGATCGCCCGGTAGCCCCGGGCGTGGCACAGCTGCGCAAGGGAGATGCCGGTGTTACCGGCCGTCCCTTCGACCACCGTGCCGCCCGGCTTCAGCCGGCCACTGCGCTCGGCGTCGTCGAGGATGGCCCGCGCGGCCCGGTCTTTGACCGAGCCGCCCGGGTTCATGAACTCGGCCTTGCCGAGGATCTCGCACCCGGTGGCTGCGGACGGCCCCGCCAGGCGGATGAGGGGCGTGTGGCCGATGGCTGCCGAAACTCCGCTGAAGACACTCATCTCTGGCCTCCCGATGCCGTCCCGGGACTGTAGCGGCCGAGCCCGGCGTTGCTCATGCAATTCGGCAATGTGCTAGAAACCAATCGCCGGCGTGCGGATTCACCTGGCACGATCGGCGGTGGCCACAATCTTCTCGGCGGTCGCGATGTTGCTGCGCAGCCTGGCCGTGTCGCCCACGTAGCCCGCAAGGGCCTCGAGCGCTCGCGCTCTGACTGCGTCGGCGGTGATGAGCCCGCGCGCGGCGAGCGCGGCGATGTCGTCGCGATCGTGTGTCGAGAAGCGTCCAAGCTTGCTCACGGCAAGGTCAACTGCGGTCAGGATGCGTACGTCGAGGACGCCCGGATCGATGCCTTCGAGTGTCAGCGGCAACGAGTCCGCATGCGCGTCCTCGTGCATAAGGCCGAGCGTGTCATTGTACTGCCGGTCGAAGTAGAGCAGTCGGGCGGCACCGTCCTCGTCCCGGTAGGCCACCTCCAGTCCCTCTGGCAGCGCGATGCGTCTCGAGAAGACGGCATCCACGTCGACCGAGACGCGAGATCCCGTGTGGAAGTGCAGGGCGGCGCCACCGGCGACATACATGCGGACCGGCAGCGCCCGTCTCGGCACATCGCCAAGCGATGCCGCGATCCGTGCCGCGAGTTCGCGGAATGCCGCGACGTACTCGCGGCGCGTAAAGGGCTCAGGCCGCATGACGGCGCTGTGCAAGGACAATGGGCAGGAAGCGCGACGGAGGCAGCGGGGTGTCCGAGAGCCATCGCGCTAAGACGCGGGGCTCCGCGGCGCCGGGATGGAGAGCCTCGGCCAGCGCGAGGTACTTTGGCCTCGGGAACCCTGGAGCGCTCGCGAGCACTACCGCGAGGCCGGCGAGGAAGAACGGTGGACCCAACCCGCGCCAATCCTCGGGACGTGCCGACCCTGTCGCCACGAGATCGAGCAGCCGGGATTCGAGTGCGCGATCGACCATCGCCGGCCACAGTCCATCGCTGCTGGAAGCCGCCCTCTGTTCAACGACCACCAACGTGGCCCCAACGGGTCGAGCGAGCGCCTCGAGGGTGGCGAGATCGCAGGTCGAACGCGAGCGCAGCCGACAAAGCGTCTCCTTCGGCACGCCCGCACGACGCGCCCACTCGGCGTCGCGCCAGCCCCTGCGGCGGGCAGCCGCGCTGAGCCTGCGCAGGAGATCGGGGAGCCGGGTGTTCGATGCTGGCATCTTGTCAAAGAATGGCAATCGTTGACGTTAAAGTCAACAACTGGGGATGCCCCGGAGAGTGCCGACAGCGGCTCACATGGACGCTGGCCGGGGCGTCAGTTCCGAGGGTGCGGAGCCGCCGAGGTCCATCCGTGCGGGGTGCGTGTCGGCACGGGCGGGCGCACCTGCAGCTGCCCGACTTCGCCGCACGCCGAACAGCGCACCGTGAACGGCAGCTTGAGTGAGCCTCGGCCCTGGCGCACCAGCCGGAGGAGGTCGAGTACGCACCAGCGATCGCAGTGCCGGCAGTACGCATGCAGCTCGTGGTCGTGCGCGAGGAGGCCGGCGAGGGTGCTGAGGTCAATCACCCCGCCACCGTGCACCCGGCAAAGGCTCAGGCGGTGAGCCCGGGCTGCAGTAGCACGGCTTGGAAGCACCTCGCCTGCGGCCAGTTCATACTGCCCCGACCCGCGCCATTGATTACCATGAGAGATCGAGCCGGGAGCCCGCACCCAGGGGTGCTCAAGCGCCCGCTGCGGGGCCCGCCATCTGCCAAAGGAGAAGCTCCATGACACGCAAAGCATGGTCCATGGTTGCCGTTGCGGCCCTCGCCGCACTTGCCGTCGCCGGCCTCGCCGGGGCGGCGAGCAAGTCGCCTCCCGAGAACTGGGACGGGCTCACCGAGGTCAAGTCGAAGAACCTGGACCTCGCCTACGTGATGCCGGGCGCGGACTTCCGCCCGTACACCAAGGTGCTGCTGGACCCGACCCTGGTCGCCTTCCGCAAGGACTGGATGCGGAACATGAACGACAGCCGCGACCTGTCGCGCCGGATCTCCGACGAGGACGCGGCGAAGATCATGGAGGCCGCGCAGAAGGGCTTTGAGGACATCTTCGAGAAGGAATTCCAGAAGGCGGGCTATGAAGTGGTCAAGGCACCGGGCTCGGATGTGCTGCGTGTGTCGACCGCGGTGGCCAACCTCTACATCAACGCGCCGGACGTCATGGCGCCGGGCCGCTCGCGCAGCTACACGGCGAACGCGGGTGAGGCGACCCTCATCGTCGAGGTCCGCGATTCGCCGACCAACGCGCTCTTGGGCCGCGTGATCGACCAACGCGAGACGCGCAGCATGGTCGGCCAGGCCTCGAGGGTCACGAACACGGCCGACTTCAAGGCGCTGTTCCAGCAGTGGGCAGGCATCTGCACGAAGGGGCTCAACAGCCTGAAGGCGGTCTCGCCGGTGCCGGCCGACCTCAAGCCGAAGCAGAAACTGCAGTAACGGACGGCCGGCCGGGGGAGGTGCCGCACCACATCCGGCTGCGGCGCCGCGGTCATTGACGGGGGAATACATGCACGGCAACGGCGTGGGCTTCGACTACGACTGGCTCGTCGTGGGCTCCGGGTTCGGCGGCAGCGTCTCGGCGCTGCGGCTCGCGGAGAAGGGCTACAAGGTCGGCGTGCTGGAGGCGGGCCGCCGTTACCGCGACCAGGACTTCGCGAAGACCACTTGGGACCTGGGGCGTTTCCTGTGGGCGCCGGCGCTCGGCCTGCGGGGGATCCTCAGGCTCACGCCGTTCAAGGACGTGTTCATCGCGAGCGGCGCGGGCGTGGGCGGCGGCAGCATCGTCTACGCGAATACGCTCTACCGCGCCGCACCGGAGTTCTTCACTAACCCGCAGTGGGCGGGGATGAACGACTGGGCGGGGGCGCTCGCCCCACACTACGACACCGCCGAGCGCATGCTCGGCGTGCAGACGGTGCCGCGCGAGAGCGACGGCCAGAAGGTGCTGCGCGAGGTGGGCGAGCACTTCGGCGTGGCGGACACCTTCCGCCGCACGCCGGTGGGAGTGTTCTTCGGCAAGTCCGGTACCACGGTGCCGGACCCGTACTTCGGCGGCGAGGGCCCCGAGCGCACCGGCTGCACCTACTGCGGCGCCTGCATGGTGGGCTGCCGGGAGGGCGCGAAGAACACGCTCGTCAAGAACTACCTCTGGTTCGCCGAGAAGCGCGGGGTGGAGATTCTGCCGGACCGCCAGGTCCTGGAGATCCGCCCGATCGGCGCGCAGGACGGCAGCGAGGGCTACGTGGTCACGACGCAGCGCCCGGGCGCGTGGCTGCGCAAGGAGCGCCGCACCTTCACCGCCCGCGGCATGGTGGTCTCCGCGGGCGCGCTCGGCACGAACCAGCTGCTCGCCCGCTGCAAGCTCACCGGCGCGCTGCCGCACATCAGCGACCGGCTCGGGCAGCTCGTGCGCACCAACAGCGAGTCGATCCTCGCGATCACGCTGCCCGAGGGGACGGCGCGGCCGTGGAACGACGTCGCCATCAGCGCGAGCATTTACCCGAAGCACGACACCCACATCGAGTTCGTGACCTACGGGCGCCACGGCGACTTCATGTCGCTGCTCTACACGCTGCTCACCGGGGACGGCGGCCGGGTCACGCGCCCGCTGCGCTGGGTCGGGCAGGTGCTGCGCCACCCGCTAACGTTCCTGAAATCGCTCTGGCCCGTCGGCTGGTCGCGCCGCTCGATGCTGTTCCTCGTCATGCAGAGCCTCGACAACGCGATCGCATTCCGGGCGAAGCGCGGGCTCTTCGGCGGCGTGTCGCTCTCGACTGAGCAGGATCCCGAGAAGCCCAACCCGACCTTCATCGAGGTGGGCAACCAGGCGGCCGCGTGGCTCGCCGAGCGCACGGGCGGCTACGCCCAGAGCGTGCTGCTCGAGGCCTGGGCCAACATCCCGACGACGGCCCACATCCTGGGCGGAGCGGTGATCGGTCGCGACGCGGGCAGCGGCGTGGTCGACGCGCAGAGCCGGCTATTCGGCTACCGCAACTTCCTCGTCTGCGACGGGTCGACTGTCCCCGCCAACCCCGGCGTCAACCCCTCGCTCACCATCACCGCCCTGACCGAGTACGCCATGAGCCAGTTGCCCGCGCGCAGCGCGGCCTGGGCTGAACCCAAGAGGAGCCTGCTATGACCACGCGCCAGCTGCTCGCCGCCCTGTGCATCGTCGCCTTCGGGACCGCCACCGGGCTCGCCGCGCACGCGGCCGACCCCGCGTTAACGCCGGCGCCAGCGTCCGCCGCCGCGCCCGCACATTTCCACCCGAAGGGCCAGCCGCCGTCGCGCTTCACCATCGAGCAGCAGCAGGCGCTTCGTAAGTCGCTACCGTTCGAGGACCGCAGGGATTACGAGGAGTCGCGCCGCGGCTTCGTCGCCGCACCCCCCTATCGCCAGATCAAGGGCGAGACGGGCAATGTGGTCTGGAACATGGCGCAGTACGATTTCCTGCTCGCCGCCACGGACTTCGACAGCATCCACCCCTCGCTGCAGCGGCAGGCCGTCCTCAACATGGCCTACGGGCTCTACGAGGTGGTGCCGGCGCACATCTGGCAGGTGCGCGGGTTCGACCTGTCGAACATCAGCTTCATCAAGGGCAAGACCGGCTGGATCGTCTTCGACCCGCTGGTCTCGAAGGAGACGGCGGCGGCGGCCCTGGCCTTCGCCAACGAGAAGCTCGGCGCCCGCCCCGTGATCGCGGTCGTCTACTCGCACTCCCACGTCGATCACTTCGGCGGCGTGCGCGGCGTGGTGAACGAGGACGACGTCAAGCGCGGCAAGGTGCAGATCATCGCGCCCGAGGGGTTCATGGAGGCGGCGATCGCCGAGAACGTCTACGCCGGCAACGCCATGGTGCGCCGGGCATTCTACCAGTACGGGCTGCTGCTGCCGCGCAGTCCCTACGGCCACGTCGATCAGGCGATCGGCAAGACGACCTCCACCGGCACCTCGGGCCTCATCGCACCGACCCGCACCATCAAGGGCGCCACCGAGGCGCTGACGGTCGACGGCGTGCGCATGGTGTTCCAGAACACGCCCGGCACCGAGGCCCCGGCCGAGATGAACACCTGGTTCCCGCAGTGGAAGGCGTTCTGGGCGGCGGAGAACATCACCTCGACCATCCACAACATCTACACGCTGCGCGGCGCCCTGGTGCGCGACCCGCTCATCTGGTCAAAGCACATCAACGAGGCGCTCTACCTGTTCGGCCAGCAGGCCGAGGTGATGTTCTCGGCGCACACCTGGCCGCGCTGGGGCAACGCGCGCATCCAGGAGGTGATGCGCGTGCAGCGCGACGTCTACGCCAACCTCAACAACGACGTGCTGCACGCTGCCAACCAGGGCGTCACGATCAACGAGATCCACAACGTCTACCGCCTGCCCGCGAGCCTGCAGAAGCAGTGGGCGGCGCACAGCTACCACGGCTCCGAGGAGCACAACAGCCGCGCCGTCATCAACCGCTTCCTCGGCTACTGGGACGGCAACCCGGCGACCCTCGTGCCGCTGTCGCCGAAGGACTCCGCGCCGCTGTACGTTGAGATGATGGGCGGGGCAGAGAAGATCCTGGCGAAGGGCCGGGAGCTCTACGCCTCGGGCCAGTACCTGCTCGCCACCGAGATCCTGAACAAACTGGTCTATGCCGAGCCCGGCAACCAGGCGGCGAAGGACCTGCTCGCCGACTGCTTCGAGCAACTCGGCTACCAGAAGGAGAGCTCGAGCCTGCGGAACTCCTTCCTCGCCGCCGCGCTCGAGCTGCGCTCCGGGATCCCGGCCGGCATCGTGCCCCGCACCGCCGGGCCCGACACGGTGCGGGCCATGTCGACCGACCTGTGGCTCGACTACCTCGGCATCCTCCTCGACAGCCGCAAGGCGGAGGGCCTGCATTTCGTGATCAACCTCGTCACCCCGGACAACGGCGAGAAGTACGTGCTGGAGATGAGCAACTCGACGCTCACCAACATCCGCGGCTTCCAGTCGCCGCAGGCCGACCTGACCATCACCATCAACCGCACGGACCTCGAGCCCGTGATGATGCGCAAGGCCACCTTCACCTCGCAGGCGGCCGCGGGCGCGGCCCGGCTCGACGGCAACGCCGGGGTCCTGCAGCAGCTCATGGGGTGCCTGGTCGATTTCGACCCGGCCTTCGAGATCATGCCCGGCACCAAGCGGACGCCGCCGCCGCCCGCCGCGGCCAATCCTTGATGCACCCGGAGCCCCGCCGATGAGCGCAAGCACGGCCGCCGTCACCATCGATCGCATGCACGCGACCCTCGCCGCCCAGCGCGCGGCGTTCGCGAAGCTCCCCCGCTCGACGGCCGCGCAGCGCCAGGCGAGGCTCCGTGCGCTCAAGACCGCCCTAAGGAAGCACCAGGACGCCATCGTTGCCGCGGTCGATGCGGACTTCGGCGGGCGCGCCGCCACCGAGACGCGCCTCATCGAGGTGCTGGGTCCGATCCTCGAGGCGAACCATGCGCTCAAGCACCTGCGCCGCTGGATGCGGCCGCGGCGGCGGCGCACGGAGCTGCTGTTCGCAACCAACCGCGCCTGGGTCGAGTACCAGCCGAAGGGCGTGGTCGGCATCATCGTGCCGTGGAACTTCCCCGTGTACCTCGCGCTCGGGCCACTGGTCGCCGCGCTCGCCGCCGGCAACCGCGCGATGATCAAGATGTCGGAGCTTGCGCCGCGCACGACCGAGGTGGTGGCGCGCATGCTGGGGGAGGTGTTCGGCGAGGAGGAGGTCGCGGTGTTCGGCGGGGACCTCGAAGAGGCGCAGGCGTTCGGGCGCCTGCCGTTCGATCACATGGTGTTCACTGGCTCGCCCGCGGTCGGCCGCCACGTGATGCGGGCGGCGGCGGAGAACCTCGTGCCCGTGACGCTCGAGCTCGGCGGCAAGTCCCCGGCGATCATCGCCCGCGGTGCGAAGCTCGCGGATGCGGCGAAGCGCATTGCGCACGGCAAGGCGTTCAGCGGCGGGCAGGTCTGCGTCTCACCCGACTACGCGCTCGTGCCGCGGGAGTCGGTGGAGGAGTTCACTTCGGCGGTGGTCGCGGCCTACCGGCGCATGTATCCGCAGGTGCAGGGTAACCCCGACCAGACGGGCATCGTCTCCGACCGCCACGCCGAGCGGATCCGCGCTCTGATCGCCGATGCGGTCAACAAAGGCGCGCGAGTGGTGCCCGCCGGCGACACGGGCCCGGGGCGGCGCCTGCCGCTCGCGGTCATCACTGATGTCAATGACGAGATGGCGGTGGCGCGCGAGGAGATCTTCGGGCCCGTGCTGCCGGTGATCCCGTACGATACGGTGCAGGACGCGCTCGACTACGTGCAATCGCGGCCGCGACCGCTGGCGCTATACGCGTTCGGGTTCGCGGGCGGGGAGCTGCGCGGTCTCATCGAGACGACGCACGCCGGCGGCATGTCGATCAACGACTGGGGCTGGCACCCGTTCCAGCACGACCTGCCGTTCGGTGGGATCGGCAACTCGGGGATGGGCAGCTACCACGGCGAGGAGGGGTTCCGCGAGCTCTCCCACGCCAAGGGCATCTTCAAGCGCCACCGGTTCTTCCCGATCGGTCTCTTCTATCCGCCTTACGGCAACTTCGTGCAGCGCCTGGCGCTCAAGTTTTACCTCGGCAATCCGCCTGGCGGCGGGGCCTGAAACGCCGCTCCCCGGGGCCGGTCTCACTCGATAGGCCCAGCGGGCACGGGGAGCTATAGGTCGGCCACGTGGTCGCGCCGCACCGAGGCATCGCGCGCTCCCGCGGCACGAGCCAGCCTCGGTGCTCCGTCGCATCGTGGCTTGTACACGGCTCCTTGCCTCAAGTGCTGATTACGAAAGTCGCCGCTGGCGCTACCGTGGACCGAGGTCGAACGGGAACGACCAAATGAGAAGAGCCAGACAAACGGCCGCTGCAGTAATTAGTTTTTCGCCCGGCACCGAGCTGGGCGACTACCGAGCTGTCGCGATCGTCATGCCGAAGGACGGCTGCGAGGCGGCGCAGGCCCTTCACGGTAAGCGGTTCCTGCTCTCCGAGGCGCCGACACTGCCGCTCGCGGACTGCGCGCGGCCATGGCGGTGCCGCTGCCGTTTCGAGCAGCACGCGGATCGGCGCCAAGCGACATCAAGCCGCCGGACCGACCGGTTTGGGGGTGCGGGTTGGCACGGGCGAGACGACGGCGGGCTAGGGCGCCGCCTGGATGACTGGCGTCCCGCCCGTTGAACCCGCGACACGCGCACCGCTGCGACGCCGCTCAAGGGCGATAATTCAGATGAATATTGTGTCGTAACAAGCTGATCGGTAACACTTCTTTACGCCTGTCATGGACCCAGCCGGGCAGGGCCGACGGGACGCGCCAGTCCTTGAGTCTTGGCGCCATCGCGTCCGTTTCCCTGTGGTGCGTCAGCCGATGTGGCACCGGTCGTGCGTGAGGAATGGCCGGCGAGCCGGGGGCAGGCGCGTGCCCGCTCGCTCGGTGAGGCAGTTGCGCGTCGACTTCGTTGTGAGGGTGAGTTGTGGACGGTCCGGGGCGTGGCCGCTACGCCGTGCATTGCAGGAATGAGGGGAGCATTACAGGAATGCGGGGGAAGGTTGACGTAGCGGCCACGCGGGACCCTTTTCGGGGACTGATGTTGGTCAGGTCATCTGCGCGGCTTTGCACTGCGCACCGCAGGGTTCGGGGAGGCGAGGCTGCAGAGGACCATGGCGTCAGCTTCCGCGCCTCCCGTTAAGCCCGCGTTTCAAACCGGGTCGCGGGCATTTCATCTGAAAGCCCGCGACCCCATGGACCGCGGCTTGGCGGGACCGGCGTCGGAGCCACCCCAGGGTGGCGGTGGGCGCACAGTGGTCCGTTGAGTTTTCGCGTAGCGGCCACTACCGTGAACGGCCCCGTTGCGCGATGAGGCCCGAAACCAAGGTCAACCATGCAGACGCCGCCTGATGTTTCGGTCACTCCCCGGGACATCCATTTCCGCACCGAGTCGGCCCACGGGACCGCCTGGCTGGGCGGCGATCCCATCGCGACCGCGGTGTTCAACGCCCTGTCGCTGACCTTCCCCGACGGCGAGCGCCTATTCATGGATTCGGTCCGGGCGTTTCGCGGCCAGCTGCAGGGCAAGCTGGCGGCAGACGCGCGCGCCTTCATCGCCCAGGAGGCCATCCACTCGCGCGAGCACACCGCGTTCAACGCAGGGCTCGACCGCACGCACTACCCGGTCGACTGGATCGAGGCCTCGGTACGTCGACGCATCGCATTCCTGCGCAAGCTCGGCCCGATGCGGATGCTCGGCGTGACCATCGCGCTCGAGCACTTCACGGCCATGCTCGCCGACATGTTCGATGCCGATCCGCAACTCTGGGCCGGCACCCCGGCGGAGATCCTGCGGCTGTGGCGGTGGCACGCGATGGAGGAGACCGAGCACAAGGCGGTCGCCTTCGACGTCTTCCAGGAGGCCACGCGGAACTGGTCGGCCGCCCGGCGCTATTTCTTCCGCGTGCACGTCATGGCCCTCGTCAGTCTGCATTTCACGCGCGACGTCATTTGGTTCGCTGCGGCGTTGCTCGAGGCCGAAGGCACCGGCCGTTGGCGGGCGCGGTGGCAAGTAACGTGGTTCCTGTTCGGCACGCCGGGCCTCTTCCGCAAGGTCGGGCCCCGCTATCGCGACTGGTATCGCCCGGGATTCCACCCGTGGAACCACGACAACCGCCAGAGGCTGGAGACCTGGCGTAAGCAGTTCACCTGACAGGGCTCGCCGGCGCCTCGACAGATCCGCACGAGGCCCGCCGGCCGTAGCGGTACACGAACTGCCGCGGCGAACCCCAGTCCGTCCTGTGGTTTTCGACGCGGCTGTCGGTCGAGGGGTCCGAAGGCCGCGAATCGGCGTTTCGGCCCGGCTGAAGACACGACTCCCGACCAGTAGCGAGTGCTCTCGGGTTCGATGGTTGGCGGAGAGGGATCGATAAGGCTCCCGTGGCGCATGCCACAGACAGCTTGCCGCTTGGGCCCCGCGCCGCTGCTGCAGCGCAGCGGACGCCGGCGGGCCTCACGGATGACAAACCCTTCCCGTTCGCGCAAAGATTCTGACTTGCACGGAGCCGACGGGGGTCATCCGAGCCGCCGGCGAAGGGGACAGACGCATGAACGGGACTCAACGCGGTTCGTCTTTGACACGCCCGGCGCCGGTGGCGGACGGGGACTCAACCGCTCCAACCACGGGCCTGCCCGGCACCTCGCTGGCCGGCCGCCTGGTGAGTCTCGTGCTGCACCGGCTCGGCGACCCGCGCATCGAGTTCGTGCTGTGGAACGGCGAGCGGGTGCGGACCGCG
>Ga0209048_10002046_pt1 | contig 20221 bp, 22 predicted proteins | sample FrelakmetCRP12CR_FD_187146 | JGI IMG/M metagenome (GOLD analysis project Ga0209048, IMG submission 187146) | Freshwater lake sediment microbial communities from the University of Notre Dame, USA, for methane emissions studies - CRP12 CR (SPAdes)... | ecosystem: Environmental > Aquatic >... | reverse complement strand
GGGTGCGCCGTCGGCGGTTCGGTCGTCGACGAGCGGGCCGTCGCCGGCCAGATCGTCGGGATGGTCGTCGGCGGCAGGGGCGGCGGGTTTAGCGGCGGGGGCGGCGGGTTCGGAGGCGGCGGCGCCTCGGGTAGCTGGTGATGCAGCTCGCGCGCTTGATCAAACATGTGGCGGCGACCCATTGGCGCACCCGGATGTTATTCCCGGCACGCACGCTCGATGCCATCGAGCAAGCGATCGGACGCGTCGAGGGGGCGCATACGGGCGAGCTTCGCTTCGTGATCGAAACCGCGCTGACGCCCTGGCACGTGTTGTGCGGGGTTACGCCGCGCGTCCGCGCGCTCGAGGCTTTCGCTCACTTGAAGGTGTGGGACACCGAACTCAACAACGGTGTGCTCATCTATGTACAGCTCGCGGATCGCAGCGTGGAAATCGTCGCGGATCGGGGCTTTGCGGGGCGGGTCGGTCAGAGCGAATGGGATGGGGTATGCCGGATGATGGAACAGCATTTCCGTGCCGGACGATTCGAGGCCGGGTCGGTCGCGGGGGTCGATGCCATAGGCGCGCTGCTTGCACGGCACTTTCCGGCGGCGGGCGCGGGGGCGCAGGTTTCGCATAACCAATTGCCTGATCGGCCGACTTTGCTGTAGATAGATCAAATGACTGTGAATTCTCCCGCTCCTACGCCCATGCGACTGATCTTGGCCCTCACCCTCGGCGTGTTTGCCGCCGGCTGCTCGCTGTTTCGACCCGAGCCCAAGCCGCCGCCGCCCGTGGTAAAAGTTGAGGCGCCGCCCAAACCCGAACTGCCGAAGCCGATTGCTACCCACCGGTTCGAACTCGACGCCGACAGCGGCGATGTCGTGGGGTACGTGCAAAAGACCGTCGTCGGCAAGGAGGACACGCTGCCGGACATCGCGCGCCGCTTCGATGTGGGATACGAGGAAATTCTGCTGGCGAATCCCGGCGTGGATCCCTGGCTGCCGGGGGTCGGGCGCGAGGTCGTGATACCGACGCAATTCGTGCTTCCGGCGGCGCCGCACCAAGGCGTCGTGATCAATGTGGCCGCCATGCGCATTTATTACTACGCGCCGCACAAGAAAGGCGAGCCGCAAACCGTCTATACGCATCCGATCGGCATCGGCAGGGTCGGCTGGAAGACTCCCGAAGGCACGACCAAGATCGTCGGACGCGAGAAGGACCCGGTGTGGGTGGTGCCGAAATCGGTGCGCGAAGAGCACGCGGCGGACGGCGACATGCTTCCCGGCAAGGTACCGGCGGGACCGGACAATCCGTTGGGTCAATATGAGTTTCGGCTCGGCTGGCCGAGCTATTTGATTCACGGCACCAACAAACCCTACGGGGTGGGGATGCGCTCGAGCCACGGCTGCATACGCCTGTATCCGGAAGACATCGCGGTATTCTTCGATTTGATCCCGATCGGCACCAAGGTGACCGTCGTCAATCAGCCGTACCTGTTCGGTTGGCGCGACGGCACGTTGTATTTGCAACCCTATGCGGTGATGGAAGACGATGCGCGCGATTGGGACAAAAACCGCAAGCGCTTGCTCGCGAACCTCTTGGCTCCCAAACGGAGACAGCAGATCGAAGGCCACGAAAGCGATATCGACTGGCAGCGGGTCGGGGATCTCGCGCACTCGCCGCGCGCCATACCCGTGCCGGTCACCGGCAGCCATGACGGGCTCGATGCGGTGCTGGCGCAATCCGTGCTGGTGCAAAACACGGTGCCGGAGGGGTCCAATTGGGACGGCCAGACGGGCTTGCTGGTGGACGAAAAGACCTTCAATGAAATGCTCGGCAGCCGGGCCAGCCCTGCGGCGGCGTCGCAGACGCAATCCGTCTCGCAATAGCGTGAGCCGCATTCTGCGCTTGGTTGTGTCCGGCCTGATGCTGGCCTGCTCGGTTCGGGCCCCGGTTGCTTGGGCGGTGAACGCCGATGAACGCCTGGCGCCGATTCAGTCGGGCCTCGACTATCACTCTTTCGCCAACGTCGAGCAGTTTCGCGTCACGCATGTGGATTTGAACTTAAGGGTCGATTTCCCGCACACCGTGCTGTTCGGAGCCGTTGGCCTCGAAATCAAGAGGCTCGACCCGCGCGCCACCGAGCTGGTTCTGGACACGCGCGATCTCGACATCAGGGACGTGAGCGAAAGGGCGACCGATGTGCTCGGCGCGACCTCGAAGAGCGAAACGACTTGGGTCAGCCGGCCGTTCCATTTCGAAAAGGCGGATCCGATATTGGGTAGTCCGCTGGTCATCGAATTGCCGCCGTCGAAAAAGACGACGCAATTGATAAAAATCGAATACATGACTTCGCCGACGGCATCGGCGCTGCAATGGCTGACCGAAAAGCAAGACCCCCACAGGAACCATCCGCTCATGTATACGCTGTCCGAGCCCATCGGAACCCGCAGCTGGATTCCGCTGCAGGACACCCCTGGGGCACGGGTTACCTATAGCGCCCATATCCATACCTCGGACGATGTGCTCGCCGTCATGAGCGCCAAAAACGACCCGAAGGTGAAGCGCAACGGCAATTATTCGTTCGACATGCCGGACGCGATCCCGCCCTATCTGATCGCCCTGGCGGCCGGAGATCTGCGCTTCAAGGAAACCGGTCCGCGAACCGGCGTGTATGCGGAATATTCCTTGATATCGGCGGCGGCCAAGGAATTCGTCGATGCGGAAAGCATGATCAAGGCGGCCGAAAACATCGTCGGACCCTATCCCTGGGGTCGGTATGACATCTTGGTGCTGCCGCCCAGCTTTCCCCTCGGCGGCATGGAGAATCCGCGGCTATCGTTCGTCTCGCCGACGATAATCGCGGGGGATAAAACCCTGCTCGCAGTCATCGCGCACGTAGTGGCGCATTCCTGGCCGGGAAATCTGGTGACCAGCGCGGCCTGGCGCGACGTATGGCTCAGCGAGGGACTCGCCGGGTACCTGCAGAGCCGCATCATGGATCAAGTATACGGCGATCGGCTCGAGGCCATGGACCGCGTGCTCGACCTGCAATCTTTGCGCGATGATCTCGCCTTACGCAAACCGGAAGATCAGGTGCTGGCGATCGACCTGCGCGACCGCGATCCGAGCGGCGCATTCAACGAGGTGGTCTTTGAGAAGGGGCGGCTTTTTTTCCTGTTCCTCGATGCGAAATTCGGCCGCGAACGCTTCGACGGCTTCATACGCGAATATTTCGATCACTTTGCCTCCAAGAGCATCAGTACCGAGCAGTTTCTCGCGTATTTGAAGACCAATCTGCTCGATCGCTATCCCAACATCGTCACCGCCGATGAGGTCATGCGGTGGGTGCAGGCGCCCGGCATCCCGGCCGATGCGGTGCTGCCGGCGACCAATGCGTTTGACGCGGTGGACGAGGCGCGCGGCCGCTGGCTCGACGGCAAGCTGCCCGCCAAGAAGCTCGACACCCGCGATTGGCTGACCCCGCAGTGGCGGGTTTTCCTCGACCATATGCCGGCAACGCTGCGCAAGGAGCAGCTCGCCGAGCTCGATCAGGCCTTTGCCCTGACCCACAACAGCAACCCCGTGATAACCCACAGTTGGCTCATGCTGGTGATCCGCAACGGATACAGCCCAGCGATTCCGCGACTCGAGGAATACCTGAAGGCTATCGGTCGCCGCAAACTCATCGTGCCGCTGTACGAGGAATTGATGAAAACGCCGGCCGGCGCGACGCTGGCGAAACGGGTGTTCGCGCTGGCGCGACCCGGCTACCATCCGCAAACCGTCGCGGCCCTCGATCCGATCGTCAATCCCGCGCACGAGGGACAAGATGACGAGTGAGTGGATGAAGGTGATGCTCGATGAGATCGAGCGCAAAAAAGCCGATGCCGAGCAGGCGCAAATGGAGTTGAAGCGCCGCCGCGAAGAGCAGGCCGCGACGAGCACCACGAAGCCGATCGGCGCTCCGCTCGACGGCCCGCTCGGCGGATGATCCCGCTCATGGATGACACGCCATCCAGCGGAAGGCGGTATCCGGCGCCGGCGCGAGCGTCGCATTCGGCGCGCACATCGGCGGGTTCTTGACCGGATTGTTGCTCGCGCCGCTGCTCAAGCGACGCGGCGTAAAGTTGTTTGCCTCTTAAGACGCAGGCGCTATGGCGGGCCGAATGTGCTAAAGTCGGCTCGAGGGGCGCTCCTCGAGGGAAGCATGTGGTGACGCCGAGCAGCTTAGGGCTCAAAGTACAAGAAGAATTACGCCCTGATCATTCAATTGCGCGCTTGGGTACGGCGCGCACCGCGTTTGTCGGGCGCACGCTGCGCGGCCCGGTGAATAAGCCCGTCCTCCTTAAGAACTTTGCGGAATTCCAGCACACGTTCGGCGGCCTGTGGCAGCCGAGCACACTCGGCTATGCGGTGGAGCAATTCTTCGACAACGGCGGGCGCGAAGCGCTGGTGGTGCGCGTGGTCAACGGAGCGCGCCCCTCGACCCTCACCTTGAGGGCCGGCAGCGCCAAAATCACGCTGCGGGCCGTGAGCCCGGGAACGCGGGAATTCTTGCGCGCCAGCATCGATTACGACGGCATCCCGGCCGACGATGCGCTGCGCTTCAATCTCACCGTGCAGCGCGTGCGCATCCAAGGCGGAAGCCATGTGGAGGATCAGGAAATATTCCCGCAGCTGTCGATCGAACCGACCTCGGAGCGGTATATGGGGACGGTTCTTGCGCGTTCGGAGCTGATTCGATTCGTCGGTGAGCCGCCGACGGAGCGGCCGGAGCGCACTCTGGATGCGGCGGGCGGACCCTCGGTCGCCTACGTGAACTCCAATACGGACGGTGACGACGGGGCGCCGCTCAGCGACTACGATTTGATCGGCTCCGAGATCGAGCAGACCGGCTTGTTTGCGCTACGGGGCGCGGACTATTTCAATTTCCTGTGCATCCCGCCGCTTTCTCGCGAAGAGGACGTGGGGCCGAGTGCATTGCTGGTGGCGGCGCGATATTGCAAGGAGAGCCGTGCGCTGTTGATCGTCGATCCGCCCTTGGCGTGGCATACCGCGGATGATGCGCTGCGCGCGATGCGTGATTGGGAATTTTCGACTGAAGATGCGCTGATGTACTTCCCGCGGATCTTGGCGCACGACAAATTGCGCGGTCATTTCGAGTCGTTTGCGCCCTGCGGGGCCGTCGCCGGCATGCTGGCGCGTGTCGACGAGTCGTCCCCCGTGTGGGGGCCGGCGAAACTCGAGGATGCGGTGCTGAGGCCGGGATTCCGGCCGACTTGCTTGGTTGCCGAGGACCGCCGCACGCGGCTCGCGATGCGCGGCGTGAACACGCTCCAAGTGGGCCGATCGGTCGGGCGCATCGGCGCCAAACCGCGCACCTTGGCGCGGGGTGCCGCGGGTGCGGCGGATTGGCAAAACCTTTCGGCGCGGCGCTTGGCGCTGTTCATCGTCAACAGTATTGAGCGCGGCACCCGCTGGGTGCGCAACGCCGAATCCCAGCCGGATGTTGCCGAAGCGGTTTCGACTCAAACGCGGATTTTCTTCGAGCAGCTCTACGAAGCGGGAGCGTTTCCCGGGCGGCGCATCGCGGAAGCATTTTTCGTGATATGCGATCGGCGGTGCAACTCGCCGGGCGCCGCTCGCACCAACGAGTTTCGATTCTTGATCGGTTTCGCCGCTACGCGGGCCGCGGAATTTCACACCTTTCGCATTTCTCACTCGGCATCGGGCAGTAACGTGCAGTCGGTGAGCCTCAATCGCGGAAATTTGGCCGAATTCAGCCCCGAGGAGCTCAAGTGGGTGGAGAATCTGGCCAGCCAGCTCGATTAGCCGCGATCGCATGAATTCCGAGCCTGTCTCGTTGACGGTGGTCTTTTCTCACGGCAAGGAAAGCGGCCCATGGGGCAGCAAGATCACCGCCATGGCGGCCGTGGTGCGCGACTTGGGTCACGCCGTGGAATCGGTGGATTATCGCGGCGTGGATGATCCCCGTGCGCGAGTCGAGATGCTCGTCGCAGCCGCCTCCCGAGTGCCCAAGCCGATCGTGCTGGTGGGATCCAGCATGGGCGGCCACGTGTCGGCGGCTGCGGTATCGCTGGTGCGGCCGCGCGGTTTGTTTCTGCTTGCGCCCGCCTTCTATATGCCGGGACTAGAGGCCTATACGCCGCAAGATGTCGCCTGCCCGACCGCCATCGTGCATGGCTGGCGCGATTCCGTAGTGCCGGTTGAAAACAGCATACGCTGGGCGCGCGAACATAGGGCGGCGCTGCACGTGTTTGATTCGGACCACCGCCTGGAAGATCGGATCGCGGCGATATGCGCGCTGCTGCGGACTTTTCTGGCCGAACTTCGGGCAGACTCTTAGGGGCTTTGCGGCGCGGCGGGCCGCTCCGCAGGCGCCGCGATGTCCGGCGGCGGCGGATTTGAGGCCGGCGCTTCAAGCTGCGCCTGCGCCAATTCGCGCAAGGCTTCGCCGAGTTGCTCGCCGGTGCGTTTTCCCATGGCGCTGAAACCCGCCTCCATCGATGCGTTGTATGCGGTGACAAAGCGCTTTCCGGCGGGGGAGTCCAGAAATGCCAACATGCGCTTAAGATCCGAGTCGCTCAAGTTCCGGTACCCATAGGTCAGAATTTTGCGCATTGGCGCCCGCATATCCTCCTCCAGTCCCGCGCGGCTCGCTTTACCGGTCTTTCGCGCCCGCTCGGCGACGCCCGCCGGGTCCTGGCCGGTGCCGATGGCCGTGCCGATGGCCACGGCCTCACCCATGGCAAGATAAATCTGCACCTGCGATTCGGTGGAGCGCGTGGCACGTTCCAATTTCCCGATGATGAGGTCGCGCTTCGGCGTCGACGGCACCGCGAGTTCCCCGCTCATGACCTTGTCGCTGATTTCTTCGCCGACCGCCGCCTCGGCGACGTCGGCGGCCACCATGCGCTTTCCCAAATCGCTCGCCAGGAAAGCCTGCACCTTGACCACCGTGGCCGGATCCAGATTGTCCGCCAGGGCCCGCAGCGCAGGCGCCTCGAAAACGTCGATGCGAAAGCCGCGCTTGGCGGCCGTCGTGACCGCCGCGAGCTGCTGCTCGGAAAGTTGCGCGGCCACATCTCGGGCGAATAGCTGGCGCAGATGCTCCGGCATCACGCCCAAGGAGGCGCGTACCTGTTCGCGTACTTCGGCGGCTTGGTAGATCTTCGCTGCGGTGTCGATATCGACGGTTGACTCCGCGGCGTAAATGCAACTCGCCAACAACAACAACACCGCAAAACGACCCATGCACAAACTCCAAGTGACCGCCAGTCCGCGACAATTGTACACTTAACGCTTCCGCAGGCAGACTGCCACGAGGTTTCAAATGGGCGTGCTCAAGTTTTCGGCTCTGTCGCTGGCGGCATCACTGCTTCAAGGATGTTCTTCCGGGCAGCCGCCCGCGGCGCCGCCGGCCGCGCCGCCGGAAAAAACGGTATTCGATCCCCTGACTCAACAGCTCGACCGTGCCCGCGACGTGCAAAAGACCATCGATCAAAGCGCGGACAAAACGCGCACGGCGGTAGACTCTCAAGAACGCGCCGACAGTTCGCCATAGGCTCCTAGAGCGCGCGCGGCCATGAGCCCCTTTGACGGCTTGACCCGAGCCTGGCGTTGGAGCGTTCGCAAGATACTGGGCTCGTGGGTCAAGTGCACCATCAAGCCGGAGTCGGCCGCGGCGGCCATTGCGGCGTGCTCGCGACCCGTGTGCTACGTGCTCGAGCGTGAGAGCCATACCGATCTCGCGGTGCTCGACAATGCCTGCGTTCAATTGAACCTGCCGCGCCCCGAACGGCGTTTGGCCGCAGGCGATCGGGGGGCGCAGACCGCGTATTTCGAGTTCCTGCGCCGCACTTCGCGCTTTGGCGCGCGCCGCCACTCGAGAGACTCCCGCCATCTGGTGGATCTCGTCGAAGCGGCGGCCGCAAACCCGCGGTTCGACATCGACCTCGTCCCGGTCTCGATCTTCTGGGGCCGCGCTCCGCTCAAGGAGGTCAGCCTGTGGCGGTTGCTGTTCACCGAAGATTGGGTCTTGGCGGGGCGCTTCCGCAAGCTGCTCAACGTGATATTCAACGGGCGCAATACCGTCGTGCAGTTTGGCGAGCCGATCCGGTTGCGCGAGGCGCTGGACGGGGCGCCCCCGCAGCGCGGCGCGCGGCGCCTGCTGCGTTCGCTGCACGCGGAGCTGCGCGCACAGCGCGCCTCGACCATCGGACCCGATCTGTCGCACCGCCGGACCATGGTCGTCCACGTCTTGAAGACCCAGGCCGTGCGCCATGCGGTGCGGCGCGAAATGCAGAGTCGTGCGCAGCAGGGTCGCGCAGCATCGACATCGCCTCAGCGGCGGCGCGCCGCGCTCCGGGTGGCGCGCAGGTATGCGCTGGAAATCGCCGCGAATTATTCGCAGCCCTTCGTCACCTTCATGGCATTGGTGTTGGGCCGATTGTGGAATCGCCTGTACGACGGCGTCGAGTTCGAGCACGTCGAAAAATTACAAGAGATCGGCGACGGCGCCGAAATCATCTATGTGCCCTGCCACCGCAGCCATATGGATTACCTGCTGCTGTCCTACGTGATTTACCGCAAGGGCTTCGCGGTTCCGCACATCGCCGCCGGCGTGAACCTCGACTTGCCCGTGATTGGGCGGTTTTTGCGCAAGGGCGGGGCGTTCTTCTTGCGGCGCAGCTTCAAGGGCGATCCGCTCTATGCCGCCGTGTTCGCCCAATATCTCGGCTTCATGATGGCGCGCGGCCATCCCCTCGAATACTTCATCGAAGGCGGCCGCAGCCGCACCGGTCGATTGCTGCCGCCGCGCACCGGCATGTTGTCGATGACCGTGCGCTGCTATCTGCGCGACCCCAAACGCCGTGTGATGTTCGTGCCGGTGTACTTCGGCTACGAACGCATCGTCGAGGGCAGGACCTACATCGGTGAACTGTCGGGTCGCGCGAAGCAAAAGGAAAGCATATCCGGTCTGATCAGGTCTTTGTCCGTCTTGCGCAGAAAGTTCGGCAAAGTTCATGTCAATTTGGGGCAGCCCATCGCTCTCGACGAGCTGTTGCAAAGACACAATCCGCATTGGCGCAGCGCGAGGGGCGCGCCTTGTGAACAGGAGCAGTCACCGCCGGGCTGGATCGGCGAGGCGATCGCCGATCTTGCCGCGCGCATCGCCGCCGAGATCAACGCTGCGGCGGCCGTGACTCCCGTCAATTTGGTCGCCATGGCGATGCTCGCGACGCCGCGCCAAGCAATGTTGGAAGCGGACCTCACGCGCCAGCTCAATCTGTACCATCGCCTGCTGCACGACGCTCCGTACGCACCGCTGGTCACCGTGACCGCGCAGAGCGGCGCGGAAATGATCCGATACGCCGAATCGATGGGCATGATCGAGAGGCAGCCGCACCCCCTCGGGGATATCATCCGCATGAGTTCCGAGAGCGCCGTGCTCGCGACGTACTATCGAAACAACATCCTGCATTTGTTCGCCATGCCGTCGCTGCTGGCGTGCTGTTTCATCGGCAATGCGCGCATGCGGTCGGTGGATATTCAACGACTCGTGTGGCGGGTCTATCCGTTTATCCGAGCAGAGTTGGCTCTGCGTTGGCCGGAAGAGGACATCGGTGCCGAGACCGACTCGCTTCTGGACGCATTCGTCCGTTCGAAGCTGCTTCAGGTCAATGAGGATCGCAGCGAGTGGGAGCGCCCGGCGCCCACCTCGCTCGAGGCCATCCAGCTGTCGTTGCTTGCCCAGGCGACGATTCAGACGGTCGAGCGCTATTACCTGGTCATCGCGCTTTTGCTGCAGGCGGGTTCGGGTAACATCGGTCAAGAGGCGCTCGAGCAGCGCTGCCATCTGATGGCGCAGCGCATGTCCTTGCTCTATGGCTTGAACTCGCCGGAGTTCTTCGACCGCAGCTTGTTCCGCAATTTCATCGAGCTGCTGTGCGGCCGCGAGGTAATTACGGCGGCCGAGGACGGCACGCTCAGCTTCGGGGAGCCGCTTTTGGGCGTCGCCGCCGACGCCCAACTGGTCCTCTCGGAGCAGATCAGGCACGACATCTTGCAGGTGACGCTGGGGCAGTGAGGGCGCAATCCGGCCGTGGGCCGGATCAGTCCCAGGCGCGTCCGCCTCGCTGAAGCTTGGTGCTGGAACGGCGCTTCTTCGATTCGATGCGCCGTTCCTGGGATGCGCGCGTCGGCCGGGTTTTTTTGCGCACCTTGGGCTCGATCATCGCGGCCCGGATCAATTCCGCGAGCCGCTCGAGGGCGGCGCGGCGATTCTGATCCTGGCTGCGCGCGCTTCGGGCGCTGATGAGGATGGTGCCGTCATCGTTCAGTTTCTGTCCGGCCAGGCGCCGCAAACGATTTCTGACCGGTACCGGCAAGCCGGTGTTGTGGGGCAGCAAGAATCGCAGCTGCACGGCGCTCGCCACCTTGTTGACGTTCTGGCCCCCGGGCCCCGAGGAGCGGATGAATTTCCATTCGAATTCCTCGTCCGGTATCGCGATTTGCGGTGAAATGACCAACGGCATGAAGAGTCGTCAGTCGCGCTCCGGGCGGGCGCCGAGCATGCGAATTTCGCGCTGCGCCACCGGTATCGTGATCTTGTGCTCTTGGAACAGCGCCCAGATGGTCCGATTGACGTCGGAGCGCACGTTGTTCACGCCCTCCTGCGGATCGGCAATCCAAAAACGCAGCTCCAACTCGATGCCGTGATCGCCGAACTGCATCAATCGGGACACCGGCGGCGGGTCTTTGAGCACGCGCCGCTGGCGCTCGCACGCGTGTATCAGGATCTCCAACGCGAATTCCGGATCGTCGCTATAGCTGATGGTGACCGGCAATTTGAGGCGAATCCGCGGATCCGTGTAGCTCCAATTGATCACCGCGTTGGAGATGAGCTGTTGATTCGGCACCAGCATTTCGATGCCGTCGCGGTCGCGAACCACCACGTAACGGCCTCGCAATTCCTGCACCCACCCGAAATTCTCGGTGCTGGTGCCGCTTTGTCCGGACAAACTGATCACATCTCCGGGTTTGATGGAGCGATCCATCAGGAGCACGAAGCCGCTGACGAAATTGGCGGCGATCGACTGCAAGCCAAAGCCCAACCCTAAGCCTATGGCGCCCGTCAGCACCGTCAAGGCCGTAAGATCGACGCCGGCCGCATTCAGGCCCATGAGAATGCTGAGGCCGATCAAGAATGCGTTGGCGAACTTGGCGAGACCGATGCGTGTCGAGGGTTCGAGATTGCTGAGCCTTTTCAATCGACGATCGATCCAGCGGCTGATCCACGCCGCCGCCAGCACGAAAAGCGTCAGGGTGAACAGCAGTTTCAATACCGACCACACCGTGACGCGGCTCTTGCCGGCCGCGATGCCGATGCTGTCCAGGCCGGCGATGATCGGATTGAGCCAGCCGAGATATTCGGCGGCTATCATCAGCCAGATGACCAGCGCGAGGCGATTTTCAAGATGCTGCATCCACGACTGATTGCCGAGACTGGCCGCGAACAGCAGCACGCCGACGCGCACAACGATGTACGCGCCGATCAAGCGCATGGCGGAGTCCAACACCGCGACATCGTAGTGCGCCGCATTTAGCGCTCCGCGAGCCAGGATCACCAACGCCAAGGTCACGGCCACGGGGGCGATCACGATCAGGCCGTGCGAGGCAAAGTAGCGGCGCGTGAGCGCGGTCGGGGGCGTGACGCCGAGGCGACGCTGGCGACTGCGCAGTGCACCGCCGACGACCACGCCAATCCCTATGCAAACGACAACGGCGAGGGCCTGCATAAGCACGTTGCGCGTGAACAAAATGTCGAAGAATCGGTCCACGTGCAGCCAAAATTCCGTCATGCGTTAAGATCCGGGATCAGCTGACTTTCGAGTCTTGCGATTTGGTCCTTGAGCAGCAATTTGCGCTTCTTGAGTCGCTTCATCTGCAGTTCATCGACCTTGAAATCCATGGATAGCCGGGAAATCACGTCGTCGAGGTCCCGGTGCTCGATGCGCATCTGGCGCAACCGCTCGATGTTTCTGAACAAATCCCTGTTGACGTTGCTTTCTTCGTCGGTCACTTTGGCGGCTACTCGTACATTTATGCGTGGCTGCGCCACACCGGGACGACGCAATCCGGTAGCTTAGCCAACCGGCCCAGTGGATTCCAAGTGAATTGCGGATCGTGGAAATCCGAGCCGACGGATCCTAGAAGTCCGAACTTCATTGCGAGCATTGCGCAGGCATCGACGTGTTGGGCGCCGTTGCCGCCCGTCACCACTTCGAGCGCGCCGCCGCCCGCCGCGACAAAGTCGGCCAGAAGCTTGCGGCGGCCGCCCGCGGACAAGGCGTAGCGTGCCGGGTGCGCCAAGGATGCGATGCCGCCGGCATCGCGAATCCACGCGACGACCTCCGCCAATGCAGGCCATTGGGTGGCGATGTGCGCTGCAGCGCCTGCGCCCAGGTATTTGCGGAACGCGTGGTCGGTGCGCCCGACGTGGCCGCCCGCAACCAGCGCGGCCGCGAGGTGCGAGCGAGTCGGTAATCCGGGTTTGGCCTCGACCGCCGCGAGCAGCTCGGCGCCGGGCAGTCCCAGATCGCTCAGCGCGGCGCAGATCTTGCGCATTCGAACCCGCCGCCGCTCGGCTTGCGCACAAAGCGCGCTTTGCAGCCGTGCCGATGCGGGATCTATCCAAAGCCCCAGGACATGGATGGCCTGGGAGCGCCACGAGGCCGAGATTTCGACACCCGGAACGATCCGTACGCCAACGCGTCCGCCGGCGGATTGCGCCTCGTCGAGTCCCGCAACCGTATCGTGATCGGTGAGCGCCAACATATCGACGCCGGCCGCGGCTGCGCGCTGCACCAACTCGGCGGGAGTCAGCGAGCCATCGGAGCAATTCGAATGCGCATGCAGGTCGACCGTGGCGTTATGAGTCACGACGGGCTCCCCGCGAGCCCGATCGCTTGCACGCGGCGGCCCGCCAGAACGATGAACCCCTGGGCTCTTTCGAAGCCGTCATTCGTGTAGTCGAAGGTGTAGGTGCGCAGCAGTTGTCGTTTGCCGTGCGAGTCGCGAGCGAGCCGAAATCCGGCAAACGCCACGGTTCCGTCCAGGAACTGCACCACCGCCCGCGAGCAGGCGTCCTTGGCGATGCGGTTCGCGGTCTGGCGCGCATCCAATGAATTTTCCCATGCTTTGTAGGCTACGCCCAAAATGCCGGCCCCGAAAACCAGGAACAGAAGATCGCCGCTCATGCGCCAGAGCCTACCCTGGAATTCCGTCGAATATGCCCCATACCGGTAGCATAGCAATCTAACGTTCGAGGGCCCTATGGCAAATGACCTACAATCGTTCCTGACCGTGCGCGTCGATCCGGCCGACATGGTGCAGTACGTGCACAATTTAATGATGATCCCGAGCGGCGCAGCATCGGAAGCCTCGGTTGCGCTCGCCCAGCGGCAATGGGGCGGCGACACCCCGCTGGCGCGTGCCGCGCACATGCGCTGGAGCGCGCTCAACCGCGCGTTTGGCGATGCGCGGGTCGGTAGCTGGACCCAGCCGCGGAAAGCCGACCAAATTCACGTGCCGGCAGCGCTCATCGCGGCAGCCGGCGTGGCGCGGCTCACGGTGGCCGAGGATCAAGTGGTGTTCGACATACCGACGTTGCTGGATACGACCTTGCAATTGGCCCAACCGGCGGGGCACGCGTAGGCCGGCCGCGCCCCCCGGCGCTCATGCCGGGCGCGGCAGCACGCTTTCGTGGCTGAAGGCGACGAAATCGCCGTTGAGCAGGCTTTCCCGGCAGTTGTAGCGCAGCGGATGACCGTCGATGAGCATGACGTGACCGCCGGCGGCCTCGAGTACCGCCTGACCCGCCGCGGTATCCCATTCCGAAGTGGGCCCAAAGCGCGGGTATAGCTCGGCATTGCCTTCCGCAAGCAGGCAGAATTTGAGCGAGCTGCCGACTGCGGTCATCTCATGAGGCCCCAGCGTCGACAAATAGGTGGCGGTTTGCGCGCTCATATGCGAGCGGCTGCCGACCACGCGGATCGGCGAGGCGGGCGGCGCCACGTGAATTTGCGTGCGCTCGGAACCCCGGTGCCGAAATGCGCCGACGCGTGTCGCACCCCAGTACAGAAGCCCTTGGGCCGGCGCCGCCACCAGCCCCAGCGATGGCTCATGCTCGACCACCAGAGCGATATTGATGGTGAATTCGCCATTGCGCTTGACGAATTCGCGGGTCCCATCGAGGGGATCGACCACCCAGAGTTCCCGCCATTTCCGCCGTTCGCTCCATTGGGCTTGCGTCGCCTCTTCGGACAGGATGGGTATGTCCGGCCACAGCCGCCTCAATCCGTCGTTGATGACCCGTTGCGACTCCAAATCCGCCAGAGTCAAGGGCGAGTCGTCGAGCTTGTGCTGCACCGCGAATCGGCCCTCGTAAACCGCCATGATCGCGGCACCGGCGTCCGCAACGATGGGCAGCAGGGCTTGGGCCATATCGGGAAGATTTCGCATCCGTTGATATGATACGCAGATGTTTGAAGCTACGGCACTCGATTGGTCGCGCATCGACACCGTCATGCTGGACATGGACGGCACGTTGCTCGATCAGCGTTTCGACAATTGGTTCTGGCGGGAATTGATTCCCGATCGGTATGCGCAGGCCCGCGGCATCACTCAGCCGGAAGCGGCGGCGCTGCTGGCGCCAAAATTTCGGGCCGTCATGGGCACGATGCGATGGTATTGCATCGAATATTGGAGCGAAGAGCTGGGGTTGGATATCGCCGGCATCAAGCGCGCCGCGCTGGACCAGGTGGGCTTCCTGCCGGGAGCGCAAGAATTCCTGTCGAAGCTCGAGCTGCTGGGCAAGCGCCGGGTGCTCCTCACCAACGCGCATCCGGTCACTTTGGCGATCAAGAACGAACAGGTTCGGCTGAGCGACTATTTCGACGCATGCTATTCGACTCACTCGTTTCACGCACCGAAGGAAGACGCCGCATTTTGGCCGCGATTCAACGCCCTGGAGCCATTCGTACCGCAACGCACCCTATTCGTGGATGACAGCGTACCGGTTCTCGATGCCGCGCATGGCTTCGGCATCGCCTGGCTGCGCGCCGTGCGTCTGCCGGACTCGGGAGCCCCGGTCCAAGACACGGGCCGCTACGCGGCAGTCGACGGAGTGGCCGACCTCATGTGACCGCGGGTGCCCCGCCGGCGGGTCCGCTGCCGCCGCTGCGGTTGCGCCTGCGGCGGCCCCTGCTCGGGCCTCCCGATGCGGGGGCATCGCCACCCTCGGCAGCTCCCCGCGGCGGCTGGGAGCCTCCGGTGTGCGGAGCTGAACCGGCGTGCGGCGCCCTGGTGCCGGCCGGCGGGCGTCGCGGTCCGCCTCCTTGGCGGCCGCCCGGCCGATGCGGCCCGCCGGACCTGGCGCCCGGCCCGCCGCGTCCGCCGCCGCCGCGCGACTGGCCTTGGCGCGGCGCGCGTTCGCGCCACTGCGCGGGAGGCGGCGCGGTTACCGCCGCCAAATCCGCAGGGTCGATCGCGGCGCGCGGAATTTGGTGACCGATATAGCGCTCGATGTCGGGCAGCGCGATCGCGTACTCCTCGCAGCCGAAGCTGATGGCGTCGCCCTCGGCGCCGGCGCGCGCCGTGCGTCCGATGCGATGCACGTAGTCCTCGGCATCGTTCGGCAGATCGAAATTGAACACATGACTCACGTCCGGAATATGCAGTCCGCGCGATGCCACGTCGGTTGCAATCAATACGGCGACATCGCCATTGTGAAAGTCGCGCATCATCTTCAGGCGCTTGGTCTGCGGCACGTCGCCGGAAATCGCTTGCGCCACGAACCCATTCGCGGTCAAGGTGCGCTCCAGTACCTCGGCAACTCGCCGAGTATTCACGAACACCATGGTTCGGCGCGCATCGATACGCCGCAAAAGACCCATCAGCAAGGGAATTTTTTCTTCCGTGGAGGGGAAGTAAAGCACCTGGCGGACGCGATCGACGGTCATTTTGTCCGGTTCGATGCGAATCAATTCCGGATTGTTCATGTGCTCGTAGGCGAGTTCGAGCACGCGGTGGGATAAGGTGGCCGAAAACATCATGTTGAGGCGATGGGTGGGATGCGGTAGACGGCGCAGGATGAAGCGAATGTCCTTGATGAATCCCAGATCGAACATGCGATCCGCTTCATCCATGACCGCCACTTGAATATGCTTGAGGTCGAACACATGTTGCTTGAAATAGTCGATGACGCGCCCCGGTGTTCCGATGAGCACGTCGACGCCTTGTTCCAGGATGCGCCGCTGCTTGTCGTAATCCACTCCGCCGAATACGATGGCGAGCTTGAGGCCGGTATATTTACCGAGGCCTTCGGCATCCGAGTGAATCTGAACGGCGAGCTCGCGCGTCGGCGCGATGACGATCGCTCGCGGCGCGTTGAGCGGTCGATTGGCGGAACCAGGGTCGGTCAGCAGGCGGTTAAAGAGGGCGATGAGGAACGCCGCCGTCTTGCCCGTGCCGGTTTGCGCCTGACCCGCGACATCGCGGCCGGCGAGCGCCAAGGGCAAGGTCTGTGCCTGAATCGGCGTGCATCGGGAATAACCGAGTTCGGCGATGCCTCGCTTCACGGGCTCGGGAATGTTTAGGGAATCGAACGTGAGCTGACTGAGATGGGCGTCTGACATTTTCGCTTTGTGAACTGCAGAGACTTGCAAAATGATGGGGACCGGTTAACAATACGGCATATCCGGAGCTGGTCTATCCGCTCCCATCAACCGTATCATCGGTACCCTTGTAAGGTAATCAAGACCGCTAAAGTCGCTGTATTGTGCCCGAACGGCCGCGCATCGTCACTTCGCGCAGGTTTTGGGCCCTGCTCTTCCACAAATAACCCCGCTCTAACATCAATTCAAATCTCCAAAAGGAGGTATATCCGCAGTGAGTAACCCAAGTATCGTTCACACCAGCGACGCCACGTTCGATAAGGACGTGCTGAAGTCCGAGAAGCCCGTACTGCTCGATTTTTGGGCGGAATGGTGCGGACCTTGCAAAATGATCGCCCCCATCCTCGATGAAATTGCCGACCAATATAAAGACAAGATCAGGATCGCCAAACTCAACATCGACGATAATCCGGCGACGCCGCCAAAGTTCAATATTCGGGGCATTCCGACGCTGATCCTGTTCAAGAACGGCACCGTGGAGGCCCAGAAGGTGGGAGCGGTAACCAAGTCGCAGCTCGCGGCGTTTCTGGACAGCAACCTGTGAGAGGCTACTTAGGCAATCAGTCCCGCGGCGGACAAGGCGGGCAGCAAGGCGGCGGCGGCCAGGGCGGCGGACGCTCGAATCGATCCAATCGCCAGCGCAACGACAACCGCAACGGCAATACCAACGTCGGCCGGCCCTCGCACGAGGATTACGGCGATCTGCCCGAGGGCGGCGATGACCTAGAGATCATCGCACCGACGGACCTGGCGCGCAGCCGCAGCTCGATGAACCTGACGGAACTCAAAAAGCGTCCGATCAGCGATCTCGTCAAGCTGGCGGAGACCATGGGCCTCGAGAACATGGGCCGCTCCCGCAAGCAGGACATCATATTCGGCGTTCTCAAGGCGCACGCCCGCAAGGGTGAGGATATCTACGGCGACGGCGTGTTGGAGATCCTGCAGGACGGGTTCGGCTTCTTGCGCTCGTCCGACTCGAGCTACCTCGCGGGGCCGGACGACATCTACGTGTCTCCGAGCCAAATTCGCCGCTTCAATCTGCGCACCGGGGATTCGATTTCCGGCTTGATCCGTCCGCCGAAGGACGGCGAGCGCTATTTCGCATTGCTCAAGGTGGGGGAGATCAATTTCGATTCCCCGGAGAGTTCGCGCGGCAAGGTGCTGTTCGAGAATCTCACTCCGCTGCACCCCACCGAGCGATTGAAGCTCGAGCGCGGCAACGGTTCGACCGAAGATCTGACTGCGCGAGCCATCGACTTGGTCGCGCCGATCGGCAAGGGTCAACGCGGCCTCATCGTCTCGCCGCCGAAGGCGGGCAAGACGATGTTGTTGCAAAACATCGCAACGGCCATTACCGCCAATCATCCGGAAGTGTATCTAATCGTGCTGTTGATCGACGAACGGCCGGAAGAAGTGACTGAAATGGCGCGCACTGTGAAGGGCGAAGTGGTGTCGTCCACGTTCGATGAGCCCGCCAGCCGCCACGTTCAGGTGGCCGAAATGGTCATCGAAAAAGCCAAGCGCCTGGTCGAGCACAAGAAGGACGTGGTCATATTGCTCGACTCGATCACCCGCCTCGCGCGCGCCTACAACACCGTGGTACCGAGCTCGGGTAAGGTGCTGACGGGCGGCGTGGATGCGAATGCGCTGCAGCGGCCGAAGCGATTTTTCGGGGCGGCGCGCAATATCGAAGAGGGCGGCAGCTTGACCATTCTAGCCACCGCACTGGTCGATACCGGTTCGAAGATGGATGACGTCATTTTCGAGGAATTCAAAGGCACCGGCAACTCGGAAATCCATTTGGATCGCCGCATTGCCGAAAAGCGAACATTCCCGTCCATCAACATCAACCGCTCGGGCACGCGCAAGGAAGAGCTGATCACGGATCCAGCGGAGCTTTCCAAGATGTGGATTTTACGCAAGCTCCTGCATCCCATGGATGAACTGGCCGCGATCGAGTTCTTGCTCGACAAGATGAAAGATACGAAGACGAATGCGGATTTCTTCGACGCGATGAAACGCTAGAGGGACGGAGCTAGATCATGCAATGGTGGGCGTGGATCGCGGTCGGCGCCGTACTATTGGGCTCGGAGTTGACGTTCGTCAACGCGCAATTTTATCTGGTGTTCATCGGGGCGGCCGCTCTAGTCGTCGGGTTCTTGGACCTTGCGACGGGGGGATCCGCCGCTTGGCTGCAGTGGACGATATTCGCCGTCCTCGCCACGGGGTCGATGATCGGCTTTCGGCGGCGGATCTACGAGCGCATGCGCGGTCATTTGCCCGGCCTGAACGCCGGTCCGAAGGGTGAAACGGTGATCCTGCCCGCGGCGCTGGCGCCCGGCGAATCCTGCCGGCTCGAGTACCGCGGCAGCTCGTGGAGCGCGGTCAACGCCGGGCATTCCGCCATCGCGGCCGGGGCGCGTGCTCGCATCGAACGCATCGACGGCCTCACTCTCGTCATTCATGACGACGGTTAGGCCTGGAATAGGACTCGAGTTTCACTAGGAGAGAACCCTTGGAGATTCCCTTGAGCTATGGAGCCATAGCGATCGCGGTGATCGTCGTCATCGTGGTGGCAAAGACCGCGACGGTGGTGCCGCAGCAAAGCGCCTTCGTGGTCGAGTATCTGGGCAAGTACAGCCGGACCTTGTATGCGGGGTTTCATATTCTGATGCCCTTCATGGAGAAAGTGGCCTATCGCCACAACCTCAAGGAAATCGCGATCGATATCGCCGAACAAATCTGCATCACGCGGGACAACGTTCAAGTGGGGGTAGACGCCGTGCTGTACATGCAGGTCCTCGATCCCCACCTCGCCTCCTACGGCATCACCAATTACGGCTTTGCGATCTCGCAGCTCGCGCAAACGACGCTGCGCAGCGAGATCGGTAAAATCGAACTCGACCGCACGTTCGAAGCGCGCGGCGTCATCAATGCCAATGTGGTCGGCGAATTGGACAAGGCATCGGCACCCTGGGGCGTCAAAGTGCTGCGCTACGAAATCAAGAACATCACTCCGCCGAAGGATGTCCTGTCCGCCATGGAGAAGCAGATGCGCGCGGAGCGCGAGAAGCGCGCCGTGGTGCTCACCTCCGAGGGCGAACGCGACGCGAAGGTCAATGCGGCGGAAGGCGACAAGCAGCGGGTGATCAAGCAATCCGAGGCCAACAAGCAGCAGCAAATCAACGAAGCCGAGGGCCAGGCGCAGGCGATTCTCGCGGTGGCAAGCGCGACCGCCGAAGGTCTGCGGCAGGTCGGCATCGCGTTGTCCGATCGCGGCGGAATCGAGGCCATGCAGCTGCGCATCGGCGAAGAATACGTGAAGCAATTTGGTAAATTGGCGCAGTCGGGAACCACCTTGGTGGTGCCGGCGAATCTCACGGATCTCGCTTCCATCGTCACCATGGCGACCAGTATCGCCAGGAAAGCACCCGCTAATCCGCCGGCGTGAGACTTGCGTCAGCCGCCGCCGAACA
>Ga0209048_10002045_pt1 | contig 20240 bp, 28 predicted proteins | sample FrelakmetCRP12CR_FD_187146 | JGI IMG/M metagenome (GOLD analysis project Ga0209048, IMG submission 187146) | Freshwater lake sediment microbial communities from the University of Notre Dame, USA, for methane emissions studies - CRP12 CR (SPAdes)... | ecosystem: Environmental > Aquatic >... | reverse complement strand
CGAATATATGGGTGGTGTTCCGGGGAGCAAAATCGTACAGTTTGAGATGGGAAACCTCTCTCAGGAATTCCCGACAGAAGTAGACCTGGTTGTTGAAGAAGCATGCCAGATCCGGCACAGCGCACTTGAGGCTGCCCGTATTTCGGTCAACCGCAGGCTGATGAAAAATGTCGGCAGGTCAAATTTCCATTTCAAGGTCCGTATCTTCCCGCACCATGTCCTGCGCGAGAACAAGCAGGCAACCGGCGCTGGCGCCGACCGTGTCTCGGAAGGCATGCGTCTGGCATTCGGAAAAGCTGTCGGTACCGCAGCACGTGTGGATGCTAACCAGAAGATCATGACGGTCTACTCCACCCCGCAATACCTGGAAAAGATTAAGGACGCTCTTAACCACGGCGGGCACAAGCTCCCGACACCTTCGCACCTCAAGGTAAGCGAGATTAAGGTCAGTGGAAGGATAGTTTTAGCACCGAAGCTTGTTGGTGAGAGAGTTGTTGAAGTTCCCAAAGTTGAAGAAGAGGTTGCAGAAGCTGAACCGGCAAAGGGAGCTGCAAAGGGAGGCAAGGGAGCAGGCAAGGGTCCGGCAGTTGCACCGGCCAAGGGTGCAGCAGCACCGGCAAAAGGTGCAGAACCAGCGAAGGCCGAAGAGAAGAAGGGCCCGGCTCATGGACCGTCTCACGGTAAGGGCGGCAAGGATAAGAAGTAATTTTTTTCCGGTTATCTTTTTTATCCAAATACAATTTTTCCCGTTCTGCACCAGCTTCCGTTTGCCCACGAGCCTGTGCTCAGGGAAGATACCGGCACGGTAAAAAAGATAGGTATTCCGGTAAATCAGGTTTTTTTTAGGGAATTTCTTTGAGTGTCTTGGCGACTGCTGACTGGAGATCCCGTGGCAGGGACATACACCCGAGGATGCCGGGCAGAACCTGTTTCATTGCCTCTCTGCCTTTTGGGGTGGTAACAAACTCACAGATCGCCTTCTGGCCCTCAGGTGATGAGAGATAATCCCGGATCATTTCCTGTCCCTGCGGTGATGCAAGATATGAGGTGATTATTCCTTTCATGGGATCGATGGTTACCACGTTTTTGGCTCCTTAATTGCTTATGGGAGTTGACCGGGATGATGGATAAAGGGGATGGGATAGGGGGGTGTTACCTTTAGGGTTAGGTTGCCGGGTTGTGGGGTACTGAGGGAGGGGGTAGGCGGGGTGGTTGGAAAAAATGGAGATTCGAAACCATACCCCCGCATTTATTAGGGGGGTTATAGTTATCTGCCAAAATGCAACCCATCACTTCTGATATCACTATTCTGGAAAAGAAATACAAAATTATCTAATTTTATATAGAACTAAAGGGAAAAAAAGACTTTTTGTTAAAGGTGTCGCATCGTTATATTTTCTTTTTCCTTACAATAAGGCCAATACTCTACATCAAGGTGCTTTTTGGATTGTATCCATGTGATTGCGCATGCATTACAGGAGATTATAGAGCCCATGTCTGGAATACCTATAAACCCTTTTTGTTTAATGATACGAAAATATTCTATCAGATTGTCTTTAACGATAAATATAAATATCTAGGAAAGATATTGCTTTCGTACATTAACCTATTGTCAATAAGGCTTTAGGCAAGGGGAAAGGAGGTGAAAAAAATGGCGAAAGCAAAACAGACCTGTGGTGTGGGAACAGTGCCGCGATATATAATGACGGATCATTCCATGCCAAACTATGAACTCATTCTCGAGGAGCTTCATAATCAGGGGAAATCGCAGGTCGGGTCATCATATTTTTATATATTAAAAAGCGATGAGTGGTGTTCCCTGTGCAGAATTTTGTATGGCGGCGGTACAATATTCTTTCATGAAGTGTTAGATCATGATAAGCATGGGATATCTGATGATGATATTGATCAGGCAGTAATGCACGGTACCGCTCTGGTTGCATTACCTGACCATTACTTCATCTCCCCGCATATTGAGATGAAACTTCATACAATGATCTATCATAAATAAAATTTTTTGGAGGGTCGTAAATCAGCGATAATTGATTAAAAAATTACCCCAAAAATAAAATAATCTCTCCATGGTAGTGTAGAGATGGAAGAAAAAGAACAAACTGCTATATTCAAATTACCTGAAAATTGGATTGATTTTATTCGTGATTATGAAAATTTTTCTACATCAAATGTATTCGTTTCTGATGTATTAAACAAACATGGAAAATTAGCATTTAAATTTTATATCCAACAAATTTTAACAACATTAAAACAAAAAGCCGAAACAAAACAATTGCTTGATGATTTGGTAAAAAATACAAGTTGGAGGAGTTTTCCCAATGAATGGGAATACATTTTACAGATGTAAATAAAAAAAATAGTTTTTAGTGCATAACCGAAGATATAATTTTGAGAGACCGTGTCAATGCTCCTATGTAATAGTGATGAGATCTCCTAAGGCCAGATTTTTTCCCGTTGATCCAACCACTCCCTAACGTGTTTATTCAAAGTAAATGGTCTATCCCTCTCGACATTCTTTTTCATGTAATGCAATGTTCCTTTCAAAAATCTGCGCTTTCCCCCCCTCTCGGCCATACGCGGCAGCCAATTGCCCGCCCCAGAGCAGCCGGATTTCATAAAAAACCCCCAAAATACCCATAGCGACCAAGAACTATTTCTCCTCATTTCTCTTTCAATGGATAATCATAATGCCCTACGAATTCTGCCCCCGACTCACGGCGAAGATAAGGCGGCTGGGATACCCCCGCAGGCACGCGGAGCGGCTCGCCCGGTTCCTTGTCCTCCAGATGATGCTGGTTGGTGCAGTCCTTTGTGTACTTGTTGTATCTGTCTGGACATTGTGGGAGCGGATAACCGGATTAGAGAACCCTGCAGCGGAACCTTTTGATGTACTGACACTTCCCGCTGCCTACGGTATACATCGGTAGAAACCGGGCCTGATTGATGAGTTTGTGGTTGATTGTTCGGAGAGGGGACCTGCCGTCCGCAGGCAAAACCTGGTATAATTCCGGCTCACCCGGGCCCCGGTCAGGCACCGGTAAGGGATAGTGGTTGAGGAGCGGGGGCTCTTATTTGTGGTGATTGCTGAGGAATAAAAATGGAAATGATCGGGAATGACTGACTATGATTGACAACACAGAGGAAACATCAGGGAAATCCCTAGGGATTTCAGAACCGGGAACCGAAGGCGTGGCCGGACCTTCCCGGGAGGTATCGCAACGCGACCAGATAGTTTCCGGTACGGAATGTGCCGGACAGGATAAGAACAGCGAACTGGGGTGGGCAAAACGGCATGTGAAAGAGGTAGACGAAGAGAAAGCGGAAAAGGAAAAGGAAGGGAAGGAGAATGAGAAGGAGGAGCCTGCTCCCCGACTCGTGGAGCGGAAGACGGAACTCCATTGTGCAGATCCTGTCCCGGCTCGTAAACGGAAGAGTACAGTCGGGGTCGGGGCAGAACAGCGCACGAAGACACCAGATCCCGAAGTATTGTACAGGAATCTGGAATCGGCAGTCCGCGAACTGTCGAGCTCCCTGCTGGAATGGCAGGAGTGGATGGGCGGGCGGATCTTTACCCGGCTGAACGAGCTTGAACACCGGGTTGATGATATCGAATATGAGCGGGAACACCAGTCACCATCCGGGAAGACTCTGCAACAAGGGGAGGTCGCAAAGTGACCACATCAGCGCAGCGCCCTGACAGGTACGGGACCTTTACCTCATCGATGGGGCCGCCCATTGCGGGAATTGGCGGGAAGTGGGCATGACCCGGGGACGCAAGCCTATCAAAGCACTCACCGAAGCAGAGCAGATTGCACGCAAACGCGGGGCAGTACAGGTGATACCGTGCGCAAGGACAAACCCATTTGATCTCATCATCTTCGAGCCGCACCGGAACGTGTTTGTGAAAGTGAAACGTTCGCAGACATCATTTGTGTATGCGCTGGAGATCCTGCACCACTACCAGCGCGATATCGCGAGCCTTCACCGCGTGGCCTTGACAAGCGTAACCGCCCGGGAATTCTGGGTCCGGTCTCCTAACGGGACATGGCAGTTCTTCCTGATCCGCCACGATTCCGTCCTGGAGATCCGGGCCGATGGCTTGTATGTTCCCTGTGAATCCCTTCCCATGAGGACGGTGGATCTGTCCAGTACCCCTGCTGACGGAACAGATGACCCCGTATCTCCTTCGGAGGATAGGGAGTAAACCCCTTTTTTGGCACCCCCCGGGAGGAGTATCCCTGCGGGATCAATCAGGGCCCTTTGCGGGTTCCGTTTGCCCCCGTCGGGGATGTTTTCTGGCTCATGCATGCAAAAAACCGTACACTTTTACACACTTTTTTCAAATACGGCATTTATGAGAGATTCAAGCAAAACGGGGCATTTTGCGTGGCGCTGTAAAACGCTATTGTACGCTATTGGGAGGCAATACTCAGGGTGCCTGGGGGGGTAGCACGGTCAAAGGGAAAAAAAGGGCTGTTTTAGAGGAGAAGGGTATGTCTGTCAGGAGATACCCCTAACGCCTGCTCCACACCACAATTCCCCCTATCAGGACGATCGCTCCCAGTGGGGCATACAGGGGGGGGCTGCCTGGGTTTGATGTTGGACCGGGGTAGTTGTGGCTGTTTGTCCCTGGGGTGTTGAGATGCCCGTATCATCAACAATGAGAGGGATCCCGGTATAGGTGTCATCAACAACGGGGTCATTGAGAGCAGCAATAATCGCCTGTGCCGCGTCGTTCCCCTGCAGGCTTCCTGCACCATTGAACCTGAAGAGATTCGTACCATGGTTAAGTTGCAGGTTGCGGACCCAGTCTCCGCTGACAACAATATCAAGCTGGTTGTTCTGCATCTGGTGCTGTACTATGAGATAACACGGTATTTTGGGAATTTTTTCTGAGATTTTCGTATCCCATTATTGCCATATCTAAGGCAAACCGACGACAATTCCTGGATGAAAATGCACGCTAATGGACACGTTTGGAAGGCAAAAGTCGGGGTTCCCTGGGATCTGGCAGATGGGCCAGGGGAACAGAACCGACCACGATTATTCCGGGTTTCTTGTAACCTACCTCACTGTTACTTCCACTCCCACCATTTGTCATGGACTGTACCATCTGGCGTAATCTCCAGCTCGAAGACGAGGGCAACATTGTTGAGCCTGCTGAGGGATGGAGATGCTGTCTGGGCATAGCGTATTCCTCGTATAGTCATACCCGTACCCTTTCCTGCGACGCTGATACCGGATCCATGTAACATTACCTTCTCCCCTTTCATAGTCATCAAGACCCCATTACCCGCAGAATACATTCCACCCTGGGGTCGTTCCCATGTTTTGGTTGTGGCAATAAAGGTTACCTCAATGCCGAGGATCTTTCCTTTCGATTCTATGGTCCTCTCAAGCTTCAGCTCGCCCGTGTGGTGGCGGCGTATGATACGCTGCCCGACAACTTTTCCGGTTAATTCACCGATCATATCACCGATCATGTTGATCACAGGTTTTTTCTGAAGATATCATACTAGAAATATCTTTTCCTGAATATCAAAAATTGAGGTATACATTGAGACACTCGTTGCCTTTATCCTTATCAGGAAGGTTAACCGTGAGTTCTTTTTAAAAAACGGGTATTAACGGAATAGTGGGTGAAGAAAGGATGCTCGCCCGGGAACTGGAAGGCTACCGGGAACACCTGCAGGATGTCCGTTCCGGCTTTTTCCTTTTCTCTGCAGGAGCAGTCTCTTTAAAAAAAATCCATCGGTCGCCTGGCTTCGAGGTTACCCTGCAGGAAAGGAGACGGGCTTCCCTGCCTGCGGGGTTCTTTCCCAATCTCTATATTACCCCCCGCTCCTCAGTATACATGAATGCAGAAACCGGATAACGATCCCGTCTGGTCAACCCTCGCTGATGCCACGTTCCGGGCGTACCGCGAGGCCGTCATCCGCCTCCCGCCGGATGTACTGCGGGTGATCCGGAAGGCAGCTGCTGCCGAGACAAACCCCGTAGCACGCGGCGAGTTTGCCAATATCCTGAAAAATATACAAGAGGCAGAGCGGCTCGGTGTTCCGCTGTGCCAGGACACCGGTGTCCCGGTCGTGTACCTGACTATTCCTCCTGATGTTCCGCTGACCTCAGGCCTGTATGAAGGAGTTGCTGAGGGTGTCCGCCGTGCAACCCGGGAGATACCGTTGCGTCCCAATGTAGTGGATCCGCTCTCCCGGCACAACACCGGGGACAATACCGGTCAGGGAATGCCGGCGATCCATGTACAACCCGGGGATACGTTTACCGTTACTGTCCTCCCCAAGGGTGCGGGTGCCGAGAATGTATCAGCGATTACCATGTTGTTGCCATCCCACCAGTATGGGATTGAAGGATTCATCATCGAGACTATACTGAAGGCTGAAGGAAGGCCCTGCCCGCCGGTAGTGCTCGGTGTCGGGATCGGCAGTACCTTTGATGGTGCTGCAGCGTTGGCAAAAGAAGCTCTCCTGCTGCCAGTTGACGAAATGACATCATTCGAGCAGGAAATCTGCACTTCAGTGAACCGCCTTGGGATCGGCCCGATGGGACTGGGGGGAGACACGACTGCCCTAGCAGTAAAGGTGAAGACTGCCAGCTGCCATACGGCATCCCTGCCGGTTGCAGTCAACATCCAGTGCTGGGCTCACCGTCATGCAACAATGGAGGTGAAGCGATGAACACCCCGCCCGTTCAGCTGCATACTCCTTTGGGTAAAGAAGTTCTCGAACTTCAAGCCGGTGACCATGTCGAGCTCTCCGGGATCGTCTATACTGCCCGGGACGAAGCGCATATCCGGATGCAGGCTGAAGGCATCCCGTTCGATCCTGTTGGGGCGGTTATCTACCACTGCGGACCGGTCATAAAGGACAATAAGGTCATTGCTGCAGGTCCCACAACCTCTGCCCGGATGAACGAGCTTTCCGGTTTCCTCATTGAAAAAGGAGTGCGGGCACTCATTGGCAAAGGAGGGATGGGTGCCCGTGTGCGTGAACAGTTGAAAAACCGGGGTGTCTACCTGGCATTTACCGGCGGCTGTGCTGCACTTGCATCCACGCATATGACCGTAAAAGGGGTATTTTTTGAGGATCTTGGCATGGCAGAAGCGATCTGGGTGATCGAACTTGACCACCTCCCGCTGGTGGTCGGTATCGATGCACAGGGCAATGATCTTTTTTACAGGGTGATGCAGCATGCGAAACAGGAATATAACCAGATCAAAAAAAGGTGAAGCCCGGTAGGACAAAGGTATAAAGAATAGGTTTTTTTCAACCGGGCTGCTATAGTATACGATAGGACACTTCTCATGAAACTCGCCATTGACGAGACCCGGTGCAAGGGTTGTAATCTCTGTACAAAGGTTTGCCCGTATAAGATTTTCAAGGAAGGCAAAAAGCTCAACCGTAAGGGAATAGCCATACCGGAACTTGACCGTCCCGAGCGCTGCGCCAACTGCCGGCTCCAGTACCTCTACGGGCGGCAGATCTGCGGTGTCTGCCAGCTTACCTGCCCGGACCAGGCCATTCACTGGATTGAAGAAGAGCCGTACGAACCTCACAAGGTGGCGATTGAATATTGACGCCGAGACTTGAGTTCTGGCAGGGAAATACGGCCTGTGCGGAAGGGGCACTTGCAGCAGGCTGCAATTTCTTCGGGGGATACCCGATCACCCCCTCGACCGAGGTCGCCGAGCATATGGCGGCAAAGCTCCCGAAAAAAGGCGGGGTGTTCATCCAGATGGAAGACGAGATCGCCTCTATGGCCTCCATCATTGGTGCAGCGTGGACCGGTGCCCGGTCAATGACGGCAACGAGCGGCCCCGGGTTCTCCCTGATGATGGAGAATATCGGGTTTGCCGCGATGACCGAGACTCCCTGCGTGATTGTCAATGTCCAGCGGGGCGGCCCCTCGACCGGCCAGCCGACGATGTCGGCACAGGGAGACATGATGCAGGCCCGGTTCGGCTCGCACGGCGATTACGCGATCATTGCATTGTGCCCGGCCACCGTCCAGGAAATGTATGAGCTGACGGTGAAGGCCTTCAACCTCGCGGACAAGTACCGTGTCCCGGTCTTTTTAATGGCCGATGAGACCATCGGACACATGCGGGAGAAAATTCTCATCCCCGACAAGGTTGAGCGGGTCGGGCGAAAACCCCTCCTGCCCGGGACATTACCCTTCAAAGCGGACGCTGACCTTATTCCGGGGTTCGGGCAGTTCGGCACGGGCCACCATATCCATGTCACCGGTCTCACCCACGATGAGCGGGGTTACCCGTGTGCAACCAACCCGAAACTGCACGCTGCCCTCGTGCAGCGGCTGGTGGACAAGATCGAGAACGCACGGGACGAGATGGCGGACTACGATATCATCAACCCTGACGCTTCAAAGGTCTTCATCGCGTACGGGGCCCCGGTCCGGACGGTCCAGCAGGTGATGCATGATAAAAAAGACAAGGACATCGGTTTCCTCCGGATCCGTACGGTCTGGCCCTTCCCCGAAAAGGTGCTTGCCGCGTTCAAAAATGCCAGGGCTTTCTTTATTCCGGAGATGAATCTCGGGCAGATTGCCCGTGAGATCGAGCGGCACGTGAAGGTACCGGTCATCAGCATCCCCAAGCTGGGCGGCGAACTCCACACTCCTGCGGATCTTGTCGCAGCGCTGGAGGCCCACCCATGAGCTTTGAGGACTGGTACCGGCAGGACCGGCTCCCCCATATCTACTGTGCCGGCTGCGGGAACGGGACGATCATCAACTGCACCCTTGCTGCCATCGATCAGATGGGCTGGAAAAAGGAAGAGACGGTCTTTGTCTCCGGTATCGGCTGTTCATCGCGAGCCCCCGGCTATATCCTCACCGACTCGCTCCATACCACCCACGGCCGGGCCATCGCATTCGCTACCGGTGTCAAGATGGCAAACCCCAACCTCAATGTCGTGGTTTTTACCGGTGATGGAGACCTTGCGGCCATTGGCGGCAACCACTTCATCCACGCCTGCCGGCGCAATATCGACATCACCGTGGTCTGCATGAATAACCAGATATACGGGATGACCGGCGGGCAGGGAAGCCCCACTACGCCCATGGGATGCCTCTCGTCCACAACACCTTTCGGGTGTGCAGAGATGCCCTTTGACCTCTGCGAGCTTGCAACGGCAGCGGGTGCCAACTATGTCTCCCGCTGGACTTCCTACCATGTCAAGGAACTGGAAAAGGCAGTGAAAGTCGGCCTTGAGACGCCAGGCTTTTCGTTTATTGAAGCCCTTGTCCAGTGCCCGACTGCATTCGGGCGGCGCAACAAATTCCGGCAGGTCGCAGACCACATCGAGTACCTGAAGTCGCATTCGCTCCTGAAAGCAAAACGCGACCGGATGCTCGAGAACCGGGAGAAGATCCCCGGGGATATGTTTGTTGTTGGCGAACTCACCCGGAGAAACCGCCCTGCCATGGGGGTAAAACCATGAGGAACGAGGTCAGGTTTTCGGGATTCGGCGGGCAGGGGATTATCCTGTCGGCTGTCATCATTGGGCGGGCAGCCGTGATGTATGACAACAAGTACGCTGTTCAGACGCAGGTCTACGGGCCCGAAGCCCGGGGCGGAGCATCCATGAGTGCAGTCATCATCGACAACGACCCGATCCTGTACCCCAAGGTTTCAGTCCCCGATATCTATGTGATCATGTCACAGGAGGGTTTCGAAAAGTACGGGGTGGATGCAAAAGAGGATGCCATCATGCTCATTGACTCCACACTCGTCCATTCCCGCCCGAAGTGCCGCTGTATCGAGATCCCGGCGACCCGGCAGGCAAAAGAGGTGCTCAAGAAAGATATCGTGGCAAACATCGTCATGCTCGGGGCACTCGTTGCCGCAACGCACGTGGTATCAGAGACGTCATTGGAAAAAGCAATCCTTGACTCCGTACCCAAGGGCACCGAGGCACTGAACCAGAAGGCAATGAAGATGGGGTTTGAGCTTGCAGGAGCGCTACCCGGAGGGCAGAAGGCATGAAGTTACGCGAATACGAAGCAAAGAACGTGTTAAAAGACGCCGGGATCCCCGTCCCGGCAGGATTTTTGATCAGATCGGCTGACGAACTCGCCCCTTATCTCGGTGCGCTCGGCGATGCCTTTGTGCTCAAGGCACAGGTGGATGTCGGTGGCAGGGGAAAGGCCGGGGGCATCCTTATGGCCGGCAAGGCAGATGGCATAAATCTGGCAAAGGATCTCTTCGGTCGGGAGATCAAGGGCCTGCCCGTGAAAGAAATCCTCGCGGAAAAGCGGCTTGATATACAGCATGAGTATTATCTTTCCATCACGGTTGACCGCTCGAGCAAGCAGCCCCTCATCCTATTTACCGAATCCGGGGGAGTGGATATTGAGATCACCGCAAAGGAGCATCCCAAAGCGATCCGAAAGGTGATCGCAAATCCGCTCATGAGGGAAATCCCCCCCTTCATGATACGGGAACTGGTGGGAACCGCGCCAAAGGAGATTGGGCAGATCATCAGCAAACTCTACCGCGTGTTTCTTGAAAAGGATGTACTGCTTGCCGAGATCAACCCGCTTGTCACCACTCCCGAAGGCTTGTATGCAGCCGATGCAAAACTCATCGTTGATGACAATGCACTGGGGCGGCAGGGATTTACGATCAACCGCGACCTCACCGAGCGTGAACGCGAGGCGGAGAAGTATGGTTTCTCGTATGTCGAGATGAATGGGACTATTGGGGTGATCGGCAATGGGGCAGGGCTCACGATGTCCACGCTCGATCTCATTGAGTTTTATGGTGGCAAAGCAGCAAATTTCCTCGATGTTGGCGGCGGTGCTGAAAGTGAACGGGTGATGCACGCGGTCCGGCTGGTCTGCAGTGTGCCATCGGTAAAAGTGATTGTGGTGAACCTTTTGGGCGGTATCACAAAATGCGATGAAGTGGCAAAGGGAATCATCGCAGCAGCCATCCCCCAGAAAGTGATCGTCCGGCTTGCCGGCACCAATGAGGCGGAAGGCAGGGTTATGCTCGCGGAAAAAGGCTACGAGATGCTGGATACGATGGACCTTGTGGTCAAGAAGGCCGTGGAGGTGGCGGCATGATCTACGGGGATAAGAAGACGGGAGTACTTGTACAGGGAGCCACGGGAAAACAGGGCGAGTTCCATATCGGGCTGATGAATGCCTACGCAAAACAGGTTGGTGGCAGGGGTGTTGTGGCAGGGGTGACGCCCGGAAAAGGGGGCAAGGAAGTCCACGGTGTCCCGGTCTACAACACTGTCAGGGAAGCCATGCTGGAACACGATATTTCAGCAAGCGTCATTTTTGTACCCGCCGCTGCTGCAGCCGACTCGATCATGGAGGAGGCAAATGCCGGTATTCAGACAATCGTGGCGATCACCGAGCACATTCCCGTGCATGACTCGATGAAGGCGATCGCCTATGCAAAAATGGAGGGCTGCTGCGTGATCGGTCCCAACTGCCCCGGGCTCCTCTCACCAGGTGAAGTAAAGATGGGGATCATGCCCTCCGGGCTCTTCTCCCGCGGGAATGTGGGGGTAATTTCCCGGAGCGGTACACTCACCTATGAAGTTGTGGATGAGCTCACCCGTGCAGGTATCGGGCAGAGTACGGTAGTCGGAATCGGGGGCGACCCGGTGATCGGCCAGACATTTGTTGATGTGCTTGAGCGGTTCGGGACCGACCCGCAGACAAAAGCTGTTGTGTTGATTGGTGAAGTGGGCGGCAACCTTGAAGAGGAAGGAGCGAAGTCCACCGATCTTCCCCTCGTTTCCTACATCGCCGGTATCACTGCACCTCCGGATAAACGCATGGGCCATGCCGGTGCAATCGTCGAAGGTGGCGAAGGCGATGCGCGTTCGAAGATCGCCCGACTTAAAAACATGGGTGTACCAGTTGCATCCCGGCCTTCGGAGATTCCGCAGATGGTGCGGGATCTGTTCAAGGATCACTGCTGATTAAAAATTCCCTTTTTTTATGCGAGACCTGTAATTACCTCGTTATCTCTACCCCTACTTCATTTCGCCGCAGGAATCCGGGTGTCCAGGGTGCATTATACCGCATCAGCATAGGTTTACCCAGTGTTGAGATTCCGGATTTTTTCAGACCATCGAGCAATCGTGACTTTACCTCATTAACGTCTTCACGTCCGGCATAACCCTTGAACCGTATAACAGCGATCTCCCGAGGAGGCAGTGAGGTGATCTTCACCCTTTGATCCAGTGGATCCGGTATCTCCTCTTTTTCTTTTCCCCTTGGCATCACAAATGACATTGACTGCTCATCGGAAACAACCGGGGAAGTCATGGGGATCTGCGCTGAAGTTATTACCGGAGCAGTCATCGGAATTTGTCCCTTTGCACGATTGTTGCCGGTGATATAGGAAAAGAGCAGATTAAATCCGCTGTCATTTCCCGGACTCTTAACGGTAGCAAGTACAATACGAGGGTATTTCCGGAACTCGATCTCTCCGATCTGTCCGGTAATTTCGTAGGTAACAGTTTCGGTCATATACCTATATCATCTACAGCTGGTTGTATATCCCTGCTGAACCTGGTGGATTTTTCGGTTGCGGGAATACTGTGTGTGAACACTACGGAACCTCAATATACCCGATACTATTCTACCTTACTTGAATGGAAATCCACGCACTGATCCTTCAGAGCGATTCTTTATCCTTCATGCGTGATAACCGATAGGAACAGCACACACAATGTCAGCACCACAGTATTTCCCCCTGTCCCCCGAAATGTTCGCACTTGCCTGCGAAACGGTCAGCCGGCGGGTTTCGCAACTCCCCTTCTTAAGAAGCGGAGTAATGGTCACGGGTGAATTACTTGGCGTTGCCATGGAATGCCTCAATGCCGAATTTAATAAAACTCTCGCACTCCATACACCGCAAAACGCAGCTGAAAAGCTGCAGGAAGGACTTGACCGGTGTATTGAAGAGCGCCTGAAGATCCCGGGAAAAACGGCGGTTCCGGTAATTGTTGATGTGTTGTGCAGTGCAGGTATCGCAGAAACAACTGAAATCACGGACAGGCTTTCACACAGGATTCGGAAAGGAATCCGGCTCTTTCCCCCGTGGACCTGGCATGCAGCTTCAGCAATGACACCGGGAGTCAGGTTTCAGGGATCAGGAAATGACGATGCGTCCTCTCCGTTATCCTGGATGAGCATGTGCCCTATATGCCGTACCGGGATTTTAAACAGGATTGTCGGAAAACAGCTGTTCGGCATTCCCCACACGGATTTCTATATCGAGTGCACGCACTGCGGTGCAAAATTTATTCCGGTGGGCACACAGTTCCGGCTGGTATCTATTGCTATCGTCCGTGACCCGCTCTGGCGAAAACACCTGGACCAGACGTTCCCTGCCGAGACATGGGCAGCTCTTGCGCGGGGTAACAGCCCGGATGGAGAAGCTCTCTTGTACCCAACGGAAAAAACAACGGGAAAAAAAACCGCCAACCCTTCTCAAAAATTACCCATGGGAGGGCTCACGCAGATGAAGGATGGATCGCTGGTTGTGCCTTTTAAAGAAAAGACCCTCTATTTCAAACCAATAAAACTAAATTTTTCCGGGGGGATTAAGGAGAATCTCTTCGCCCGTGTACAAACACCTCTCCAGGAGATTTTACAAAAACCTGCATTCAGTCATCTGCTCCCCCAGGTAAATGCGAAATACTCCCGCCATCTTCCTATGAAATCAGGGCTCTTTTTTGGCCAGCTCAAAGAACGGCATGATCCCTTCTACCGTGAATTCCTCAATTCCTATGGTGATGAAAAGTACGGCACCTTCCGGATAGAGGAATCAAATGATGGGAGCAAAAAAGGGGTACTGATCGTCGTTGTCAAAAGGGAAATGTACCACGCGGCCAACTGCCCGGATACTTTTCGGGTTATGATCAACGATATATTTGGCAGAATTTTTTCCGATGACTGTCTCCTTAACGGGAACAGTACACGCTGCCGGATTAATGCACTTCTCTGCACCAACCGGAACGATGCGGGAATCTATATTCACCCGAGTGAAAATGAAGATGAGCGGACACATATCACTGAACTATTGAAAGGGTTCATTTCCGTCTGATGCTATAAAAAAGGCTCATATACTCATAAGGATCTGATCGATACCGACCAGAGAATTTTTCATATCAGATGAGAACATTATAGTTATCTACTCTGGATATCGGAAAAGGGAGCTCACCGATGAAATGCCCTCATTGCGGAATGAATATACGGGATAATATTGTTATTTGCGGCTATTGTGGCGGAAAAATTGCAAAAGAACCAGAGAAATCTCCTTCTGGCGCGGGCAGACCGGATATCTCAACTGGCAGTACAGGGCAAAAGGGGACAGGAGCGAAAATCACAACGCCACTACAGGAAGAGCCTGAAACGGATGAAGAAGAAGGGGGGATTTCTGTGTACCTGCAACCGGATGAACAGGTACTCATCGGCTCCCTGAATATCGCGGTCAAAAAATTTTTTTTCCATGCATATCTCACCAACCACCGTATCTTTTTAATCGATACCCAGGAAAAAAAGGTCAAGGTTACCGCAAAAGATATTCCGCGTGATACGATTGCCGGAAGCATCATTGAGTATTCGGAAAGTTCAGATCCTGTTCTTGTTCTCTCCCTTAAATCTGCAGATGATGAAATCAAGACAATGAAACTCATTTTCATCCAGAATGGTATGGACCGGTCTGATGAGATCGATGAATGGATTTCTCTTCTCCAGGAACAGGAACAGAAAAAAACTCCTGCACAAACCATTGAAGAACTCCCGGAACACCGGGAGGAACCTGCACCCGTTCAACCGGAAAAACCCCTGCAAAAACAGGAACTGCAACCGAAAAGAAAACCGGGCAAAGATCATGAAAAGCAACAGCCGGTCAAGCGGCATATCTCGTTCCATAAAATGCAGGAGCAGGAACCTGAAGTTGAGGAACTCCCCCGCTCTCCACGGCGTGCACAAGTCAGAGAGGTTCCGGAACAGCTGAAAAAACCGGTTACGAAACAGGAATCTGATTCCGAGTTTTCCCCGGTAAGAAAAGCAGATACCCCCCCGGTGCGCAAATATGAAGTTCAATCGGCGATGAAATCTGCAATGAAGAGTGCAATGCAGCCGCTCAAATCACCGTCCCCTCAAACTGCAAAACGTCCGGTAATGGAACCAGTGTCGCCCCCCTTTAAGGAATTCGAGCCGGAAGAAACGGAAGGTTCCTCCAGGCGTCCCCCAATCCAGGAAAAAGCACAGGAAACGCCAGCACAGGATGATGGTGCTGAAATTCCCCCGTTCTGCCAAAACTGCGGGAAAAAAATCCCTCCAGCAGCCAACTTCTGTCCGGGGTGCGGAACAAAACTGGGTACGCACAGGGCTGTTTCCCCTGACTCCGCTCACGAAAAGAAAGCGATTCATCATGAGGCGCCTGTCCGCGAGAAGAAAAGATCTCTCAGCGAAGAGGACATCGGTGAGGATGAAAGGGATGATGAGACCCCGATCCCTACAAAACCTCCGGTAAAAAAGGCACCAAAAGGCAGCGAGATGACGATTCTCCACAAATTCCTGAGACGATAACCCTCTCGTTTTTTCCAACTTTGATCATTAGTACAAACAGCCCGTAGGCAGTGCCAATAATTTTTTGACGGCATTTGAGTGTTGATGATTTAAAAAACTGTACCCGTCCTTCCGCATCGAAGAGGTGGAAAAGCAGGGAGTAATGGTCTAAATTACTCCGAGTCATAAAAAAACAAAAACTATGGTGTATGAGAAATCGTTATATGAATTCCAGTCCCTTTTATTAGTACGCATTGTTACGAGGAAATCAATGAAAAGAAACATCCAGATTGAAGCATTAGCCCAGATTCCTCTGGAAAAACAGCGGATCGAGGTTGTCGAGCGCAAGTGCATCGGGCACCCTGATAGTATCGCCGATGGAGTTGCCGAAGCTATAAGCAGGGCACTCTGTAAGGAATATCTTGAAGAGTTCGGTGCTGTCCTGCACCATAATACCGATCAGGGAGAGATCGTAGCCGGCGAATCAAACCCGAAGTTTGGGGGTGGAAAGGTCATACGCCCCATTTTTATCCTGATTGATGGTCGTGCAACAAAACGGTTTAATAACGTATCTATCCCTACTGATGCGATTGCCGTTGAAGCGACACGGAATTATCTTCGGTCCCATTTCAAGACCCTGAACATGGAACGCGATGTGATTATGGACTGCCGTCTGGGAACAGGTTCGACTGATCTCCGCGATGTGTTCAAGCCCCATAACGGGAGAGTCCCGAGAGCAAATGACACTTCATTTGGTGTGGGGCATGCCCCGTTTTCTGAAGTTGAAAATATTGTTAAGAGTGTCAGTGATTTTATTGATGAGAAACTGCGGCCGAAGTATCCTGCGATCGGGCAGGATATCAAAATCATGGGACTGCGTGACGGGAACACCATAACCCTGACCGTTGCCTGTGCGATAGTTGATAAATACTGCGCGGATATCCGGCAATACACTGAATACATGGAGATCCTCAAAGAACAGATCGGCAAAGTGGCAAAGAAGAGCACCAAACGCAAGGTAGTGGTTCACCTCAATACCGGTGACGATATCAGGAATGAGAGTATCTACCTGACCGTTACCGGCACCTCAGCTGAGATGGGCGATGACGGGTCAGTCGGACGTGGCAACCGCTGCAACGGGCTCATCACTCCTAACCGCCCGATGAGTATGGAAGCGACGAGCGGGAAGAACCCGATTAACCACATCGGTAAGATCTATAATCTGCTTTCGACCCAGATTGCCACCGATTGTGTGGCACAGGTTGAGGGGATTGAAGAGATGTATATTCGTCTCCTCTCCCAGATCGGACAGCCTATTGATCGCCCGCTTGTGGCGAGTGTGCAGGTGCTTCCCATGTCTGGTGTTAAGATGCAGAAGATCCAGGGAGAAATAGAAGGGATTGTCGATCACTGGCTCGAGAACGTCACCGATATTACCGAACGGGTAATCCGCGGCGAACTCAAGACATTCTGAACACCCATGGCAAAACAGGCAAAAACCGGCCGGAAAAAAGGTAACCCCTCTTCTTTTTCAGCTGTTGTCCGGCTCGCGATCCCCAACAAAGGCAGGATCGCAGCACCGATTATGGATCTTGTAGAGAAGAGCGGTCTCCACCTCCCTGAAATTGGGGAGCGACGGCTGATAACAAAGACACTCGACCCGCACGTGGAGATCCTGTTTGCCCGCCCGGTTGATATCCCTGAATATGTGGCAACCGGTGCAGCTGATATCGGGATCACTGGTCAGGATATGGTGGTCGAGCGGGAGTCTGATGTAGAAGATCTCCTGGATCTCCAGTCAGGGAAGGCAAAACTCGTGCTTGCCGTGCACGAAGATTCACCGGTTACTTCGGTACAACAGCTTGCAGGAATGAAAGTTGCTACCGAATTTCCAGTGATTACTAAAGAGTACTTCGCGAAAAATAACGTAAGCATCAATGTTGTGCTTGTCGGTGGAGCCTGTGAAGCGACACCGCAACTGGGGATTGCCGATGCAATCGTTGACCTTTCGAGTTCGGGAACAACCTTAAAGACAAACCGTCTCCGGGTTATCGATGAGGTGATGGAGACCTCCACACACCTGATCGCAAACAAGGAATCGCTTCGGACAAAGAAAGGGAAGATCGATGAGATCCACCTTGCCCTGGAGAGCGTCATCCGGGCACGCGGGCAGTGCTACCTGATGATGAACGTAAAGCGGTCTTCTCTTGATGCAGTAAAACGTGTACTCCCCGGGCTCTCCGGACCCACGGTAATGGATGTTGCATCAAGCGAAAATCTCGTCGCGGTGCACGCGGTCGTGAACGAGGAACGGGTCTATTCCCTGATCAACTCCCTGAAGCGTGCGGGTGCAAAGGATATTCTCGTGATGGCGATCCAACGGATGATCCGCTGAGTCTTATGCGCATTTTTCCTGCTGTTGATATCCTCGGAGGGCGGTGCGTTCAGCTGGTACAGGGAAAACGTGAGAGTGCGAGTGAGTTTGGGGACCCGCTTGCCTGTGCAACCCGCTGGCTCGCCCAGGGGGCAGATGCCCTTCATGTAGTGAACCTTGACGGGGCATTTGGGAGTTCGGCAAAAAATGCTGAGCTCATCACGGACCTGATCAAAAAAATCGGTGTAGAGATTGAGCTTGGCGGGGGTATCCGTTCCACAGAAGATGCTGCCCGCTGGCTGAATACCGGTGTTGCCCGGATTATCATTTCAACGCTTGCCACCCAGAAGCCGGAGAGTATACGGATCCTTGTGGATGAGTATGGGAGCGAACGGGTGATGGCAGGAGTTGATGCAAAAGGCAGGCAGATTGCAGTCCATGGCTGGCAGGAAACGGCAGGCAACTATCTTGAATGGGCACGACGCTTCGAGGAACTGGGTGCTGGCTTCCTTCTCTACACCAACGTGGATGTGGAAGGACTGCAGCAGGGAGTGCGGTTCGAGCCGGTAAAGGACCTTATCAACCATGTCCATATTCCGGTAGTTGTTGCCGGCGGTGTGTCAGCACGACTGGATATAGCTGGTTTGCGGGATGCCGGGGCGTTCGGAGCGGTGCTCGGTTCTGCCCTTTATAGCGGGAAGATCACCCTTAAAGAGGCACTGGAGGAATGTCAATGAGGAATGTTACGGTAAAGCGGGAGACAAAAGAAACGAATATCACAATCAAACTGAACCCTGACGGCAGCGGGAAGGTATCGGTTGACAGCGGTGTGCCGTTCTTTGACCACATGCTCACGGCGATGACAAAGCACGGGGGTTTCGATTTCACCTGTACCGCCAAAGGTGATCTCGGCGTCGACTGCCATCATACTGTCGAAGATATCGGGATTGTGCTCGGGGATGCTATAAAGCAGACAATTGGTGACGGGCTGGGTATGCAGCGTTTTGCTCACGCCATCATCCCGATGGATGAGTCCCTGGCGACCGTGGCGCTTGACTGCGGGGGCAGGGGATACCTTGTTTTTACCGGTGGATTTGGGAACAGAACTATCGGGACGATTCCGGTTGATATCTTCGAGCATTTCTTTTACAGCCTGTGCACCCGGGCCGGTATCACGGCACATATCGCGTTTTCCGGGAAGAACGATCACCACCAGTGCGAAGCAGTATTCAAAGCGTTCGGGATTGCACTTGGGCAGGCGCTTTCGATAAGCGGGGATACAAAAATGATCCGGAGTACAAAGGGAAGATTCTGATTTTTTTGCGTTTTTCTGCACTTTAAAAACAGACCTGAATTGATTCGGTTCACACCCGAACCATGAATATTGTCCTTGATACGAAGGATCCCCGCATCAGGGCCTCTCCGAGGCACGGCGGACAGAGAGTTATTTTTAATCATCTATCCGCCGCGGGGGTGCCCCATCGGGGGCGGCAGCACTCATCGTACCTGGATAAAGCGGGAACAATCCCCGCATCATAGCTGAATACTAGGATTTTCCTCTCTGGAGAATTCCTTTTATCAGGGTATGAAATAAAAAGCACCAGTAAGGCAAAATAGGGGGCAGTGCCTATTCCCTCTTGCCACCCATGCACTCAAGAATCGATGATGATGTATTACATTTTCAGGAGTTATCGCATTTGGGGGGACTCGAAGCGGTAGGGGTGAAACCCTTGTTGAGTGTTCAAGTATTTTCAAACATTTCTACAGAGTCCAACTTTCATAGGAAAACCTCATTTCATTTGTTTAAGTTTCCAGACTTGTTTCACAGATATCGCTTCGTGGAGGATGCGACAGCCGGCTGGGGCGTAGGCAAATGCAAATGCTCCCAAGAACATTACGAAAACTTGTCTTTACCCCATTCCAAGTTTTCAATTTTTTTAAGACCTGCCAGTAAAAAAAATATTTTTTTCAAAAATAATTTCAAAAAGGCAAACAAACAAAAATATTTTCAAATACGCGAGAAAAAAAGAGTTGATTTCAGGACTTAGAAGCCAGGTCAACATCTTCTTTCTTGATCGTCTTTCTTCCAGCGTGCTCAGCAAGCTTGTTTGCTTCCTTGGTGAGCTGGGCGATGTACTTCTCTGCCTTGACAACCAGGGCTTCGGCTGCATCGCTGCCGACTCTTTCGGCTCCGTTCTTCTTTGCAATCCTTACAACTGCGGCGATTGGTAAATCTGCCATTTTTCTTACCTCAAAAAGAAAG
>Ga0209048_10002044_pt1 | contig 20255 bp, 16 predicted proteins | sample FrelakmetCRP12CR_FD_187146 | JGI IMG/M metagenome (GOLD analysis project Ga0209048, IMG submission 187146) | Freshwater lake sediment microbial communities from the University of Notre Dame, USA, for methane emissions studies - CRP12 CR (SPAdes)... | ecosystem: Environmental > Aquatic >... | reverse complement strand
GACCAGAGAAAGGAGGTGGTCCAAACGTTGAGTGACAGTTCTTGCGGGACCCTGGAGGTGACCGGCCGCTAGGTCGGACAGGCTGGACCGCTTGGCGGAATCCAACCCGGGACACCCCGAGAAGACTGCCGGTACTGGTCCCTCCGGCCTAGCATCTTCGTCCTCTCGGTCTTTCCAGTCAGAGCAGCAACGCGAGGGGCGCCGCGGTCGAGGCGCCCCTCGCGCGTTCTCCCCGGGCCTCTTGGGTGCTCCCGACCCTCCGGCCTGGCCGCACCGACCTCTCGCCCCGACGGGTCCACCTCGCCCGCAACCCGATCAGGCTGCCTGCGGAAGGTACTGCAGCCAGGCGCTGGGGATGGTCGGGCTGGCGACATGAATGAAGATCTCCGCCCGCGGCGTGCGGGGGGCGCGTCGCGGGTGCATTCCCGCCTGCCGGGGCAGCCGATCGCCCTTGCGGCGATTGCAAGGGGCGCACGAGGCGACGATGTTGTCCCAGCTTGAAGGCCCGCCCTTCGAGCGGGGAATCACGTGATCGACGGTCAGGTTCGAGCGCGACCCGCAGTACTGGCAGGTCCAGCTGTCGCGCGCGAACACCGCCCTACGGGTGATCTTGCGCCGGTGAGCGTCGCGGGGTACGTTTACGTAGCTCATCAGCCGGATCACGACCGGTCGCGCGAGTGTCGAGTTCTCCGAGTGGAGCTCCCACCGGCTCCGCTCCAGCAACTCGGCCTTCTCCTTGAGCAGCAGGACCACGGCGCGCCGGACCGTGCACACGTTGATCGGCTCGTACGTCGCGTTCAGAACGAGCACCCGTCCGCCCATCGCCGCCGTGGGCGATGTGCTAGGCCCGTGCCGCTGGTGCTCGGAAGGCGGCGCGGACCCCACCGGCTCTGGTGGGACTGTGCTCTCCATCTTCGCGCCGCAGTGTAGCGGGGCCGCGGGCATCCCGGGGAGGTCGCGCTGCGGGCGTTCTCACCCGGCAACGGGCCGGGGCTCGATCGCGGCCCGGTATGACCCGAGCACGCGCGCCTGCTCGCACAGCGTGCGGAGGCCCGCGATCGCGTCTGCGACCGACGCCTCTCCCTCCGCACCGGACAGGTCGGCGAAGAACATGTAGCTGCCGAGGCGCTCTCGCCGCGGGCGCGACTCGATCTTCGTCAGGTTGATGTTCCGGCGCGCGAACTCGTCCAGGCAGCGGACCAACCAGCCCGGGCTATCCGCTCCCGGGCCCCAGAAGACGAGCGACGTCTTCCAGGGCGCGGCCGTCGCGGCCCGGAGCGGTGGGGGGCCGATGCCCGATCGGCCGCCGGCGCTCTGCGCTCGCGCCAGCCACACGAAGCGCGTTTCGTTGTCGTCGCGGTCCTGGACGCCCTCGCGCAGGACCTTGCCCCCGTAGATCTTGGCCGCCAGCGGGGTTCCGAGCGCCGCCTGCCCGCGCCGCCCCCCGCTCGCGACCGTCCGGACCGCCTCGGCGGTCGACGCGGCCGGCAGGATCCGAGCGTGGGGCAGCTCTCGGCGCAGGAACAGCGCACACTGCCCCGGAACCTGGGGATGGGAGATCACCTCGTCGATCTCCGCCAGCGGCAGCACCTCGACCGCTATCAGCGAATGCCTCACGCGCAACAGAGCCTCCCCGACGATCTCCACGTCGCTGCTCTCGTCGGCGAGCAGGTCGAGCGTGACGCTGACCGATCCGTCGAGCGAGTTCTCGATCGGCACGAGCGCCCAGTCGACCTCCCCGTCGCGCAGCGCCGTGACCGTGTCGTAGATCGTCGCGAGCGGAACCGGCTCCACCGAGCCGGGCACGACGCTGCTGAGCAGCGCCTCCTCGCTGAACGTTCCCTCCGGCCCGAGATAGCCGACGCGCCGAGGCGCCTGCGCGTGCGGAGAGCCTGCGGCGGCGGCGTCCTGCCCGGCCTGCTGCCGGTTCCCCCCCCGCGGCTCCTCGGAGGGCATCTCAGGCAGAGCGCCCGGGGACTTCCCCGTCTGCGCCGGGCGAGGCGAGGGCGAGGCGCACGGCCTCGGCCTCCTCGGGGGAGAGCTCCAGTTCGCCGTGGCCGTGGTGCACCTGCTTGGCGTACACGCGAGCCTGGTCGCGGTGGTGGATGCACGAGAGTACGACCCCCGAGTGCTCGTCGTCGAGCAACGCTAGCGACAGCGACTGGTGGCCGGAGAGCTCGTTGTATGCGTCGTAGCGCACGAGCGCCCGATGCGCGATGGTCTCCCGCAGGGCCCTCTCGGCATCCGCGAGCCGTACGTCCAGGCGCGTGGCCGTGTCGTCGACGTGCACGCGCAGCGCATCGAACGCGTCCTGCAGGGCGGCCGCGTGGGCCACCAGGTCCCGCTCACCCTGCTCGCCGAGGACGAGCGCCTGCGCGCGGCGCATGCGCCGCACCCTCAGCGCCAGCACCGCGCACCCGAGCAGCGCCAGCAGCGCCAGCCCTGCTGCGACGATCGCGATGATGCCCTGGGTGTCGGTGATCGAGGCGGAGATCGGCACAAGTTAGCCGCTCGCGCAGCTGATGCGCGCGGCAGGGCCTACTGGCCGAAGATCGCCAGGAAGGTGCCCTTGTTGTTTTCCAGGTCGTTCTCGCCCGGTACCCCTTCGATGTTCGCCTGGATCTTCGAGGCCACGCCGAGCGGGATCCCGGTGACGGGAATGCTCACGCTGACGGTCTTGCCGGGTTCGGTCTTTTCGACTACGTGAGACGCCTTGAATTGTTTTCCCCCGGCCGTGACGGTGACTTCCGCCTTGACGTTGGTCTCGGGAGATTCACCGGAGTTTTCGACCGACAGCACGAAGGTGGGGCTGCCCCCTCCGCTGACGTGGTTCAGCGTCGGTTCCGGTTCCAGGGCGCTCGTCCCCACGCTCACCCCCTTCAGCGCGCTGCCGTGATTGCCCGTGACCTGCCCGCTTTGGGTGCTCGCGGGCTGCCCGGAGATGCGCGCGAGCACCGTCGCGGGTTCGAGCCAGCCGAGGTTGGGAAGGAAGCGCGACGGCGCCGTGCTCGCGCCGTGGATCCCGTCGGAGGCGAGCGTCTGCTGGATCAGCGGGACGACTCGCTGGGAGTGGATCACATCAGAGGCCAGGAAGTTCTCCATGTCCCCGGCGATCAGCGTGCTGGCCTGCTTGCCCTGTCCCCCCAGCGCCGTGGGCAGGAGCGCCGCCACCTTGGTCACCCCTTCGGCGCGCAGGTTGTAGGTCAAGGTCAGGTTGCTCTGTGCGCCCCCCATGCCGCCCGGCACGCTCAGGCCCTTCGCCTTGTTCGCCAGGTTCTGGGCCAGAACGCGCAGCTGGTCGACCTGCACCTCGACGTCCAACGCCGACTTGCCGCCGGCGCCCGTGAGCGCGGCGAAGAACGGTTTGGAGACCTGTTCATCGGATTCCCGCGCGAGCCGGCTCACGTTGCGGTTGTAGTCCTTCAGGGCCTGCTGTTTCTGACTTTTCAGGCAACCGTTGACGAGCAGGACGATCACGATCAGCAGCACCACCCCAACCCCCGCGGCCACGCGGCGGCGCACCATCAAGGTGTGCTGGTCGGCCGAAGACGAGCCCGCTGCCCGCTGCGGGCGCCGCGGTTGCTGGCGCCGAGGCTCGCCGGGTGCTCGGGTTGACGGTCGAGGTGCTGTCTCCTCGCCATCGTCGAAGAACGACAAAAGCTGGCTCCTTGCAGGGATCCTTGTAGCGCGTCAGTATGACTATCCGCCAGGATGCGTGCCCGCCGGGATGACCGCCGGCGGCGTTGCAGGCCGGAGTGCAACTTCTCGGTCAGCGCGTCTCTTCGGGGGCCCGGGAGGAAGGGAGCGGGGCCGCCGACGGCGAACGCAGGATCCGGTGGAGTCGCCGCGTACCCTCGTCCACGCCCCACGGGCACCAAGCGCGGACGCCCCGGCCGGGCTGAGCGCCGGCAGGGCCGGGTCCGAGCACACCCCCTTCTTTGCGGGGCCGTCCTCGGGGGAGGGCTCGCGAACGGGGGTCGCGCGCCACGGTGTACGCTCGGCCCGATGTGGCCCCCCGGGGGCGGGCAGCCTGGTGCTCGGCCGCTACCGCCTGCTCGAGTGTCTCGGGACGGGCGGCTTTGGGGTGGTCTGGCGGGCTCGCGATGAGCTGCTGCACCGCGAGGTTGCGGTCAAGCGGGTCGCGCTCGGGCCGGACGGAACCACCGAGCGGGCGAGCCGCGAGGCCCTCGCCAGCGCGCGCCTCTCCCACCCGGCGATCGTGGCGCTCTACGAGGCGTGCGCCGAGCAGGACGCGTTCTACATGATCTCCGAGCTGGTCGACGGCGAGACGCTCGCACAGCTGATCGCCGCGCGCGCGCTCAGCGACCAGGAGGTGCTCGAGATCGGCATCGCGCTCGCGAACGCGCTCTCCCATGCGCACTCCCGTGGCGTGATCCATCGTGACGTCAAGCCGCAGAACGTGCTGGTTCCCCATGTGGTCGACGACCCCGGCGGAGCGGCCAAGCTGACAGACTTCGGCGGGGCGTGCCTGGCCGGCGAGGACGTGCTGACGCGCACCGGCGACGTGCTCGGCACGCTCGCCTACATGGCGCCCGAGCAGAGCGAGGGGCGCGAGGCGGCCGAGCCGGCCGACCTGTATGCCCTGGCGCTCGTCCTGTACGAGGCGCTGTGCGGCGTGAACCCCGTCCGGGGAGCCTCGCCGGCTGACACGGCGCGGCGTATCGGGCGCCCGCTCGCGCCGCTTCAGAGCGCCCGCGGGGATCTGCCGCGCGCGCTCACCCGCACACTCGACACGGCCCTGGCCCCCTCGCCGGCGGACCGGGGAACGCTCGACGGGCTCCGCCTCACGCTGGAAGAGACGCTCGGGCGGGGCCTCGGGCGCCCTCGGCGGGGCCGCCGACAGCGCCGGGCGGGGCGCGAGCTTGCTCTTGAGGATCGGGATCGCGCGCCCGCGGGGCTGGCCGACCCGGCGCCGGCGCCTGCGGCGCCGGGCACCCGGCGCGCGCCGCAGGGGCCACCCGCACGGCCGGCCGGCGGCCCGCCCGAGTCCGCGCCCGCGCCGGAGGCGGTGGCCCGGCCGGACGCACCCGGGATCGCCTCGCTCGAACCGGGCTCGGCAGGCGCGGGGAGCACGGCCAAGCGGGGCTTGGCGCTGCCGCGCGCGGCCTGGCTCGGATGCGCGCTTGCGGCCATCGTCTGGCAGGCCTGGGTCGGACATCCGGGCGCCGCGCTGCTGCTGCTGGCCGCGGCCCTTCCGCTTGCCGCGCTGCCGCGCCGGGTGGGCGCGGGGTGGCTGCTCAGCGCGCTCGCTCCCATCCTCGGCCTCGCCGGCCTCGCCAACGCCTTCCCGGCGATCGCCGGTCAGTTCCCGACCTGGCGCGCGCGCGCCGCGATCGGCGCGCTCGGCTACTGGTGGCTGAGCCTCGCCGAGCCGCTGTTCGCCCGCGATCTGTGGCTGGGCGGGCCGCCGGGGGTCCCGGTGCGCGCCACCTGGGAGGGTTCGCTCAGCTCCTGCGCGGTGCACGTCCTCGGGCCGATGGTGAGCCTCGACGTGCTGCTCGGGGCCGCGGCCTGGGCCGGTGCGGCGATGCTCCTGCCCCTGATCGTGCGGGGACGCAGCGCGATGCTGGACGTGTTCGCCGCCCTGGCCTGGTCGGTTGCCCTGCTCGCCGCAGAGGCGGTGCTGCTGAGCGGCCCGTCGGTCCACGCCGCCCACCTCAGCCCCCGCGGAGCGGTCCTCGGAGCCGCCCTGGGCGCCACGGTCGCGGTTGCCGCCCGGGCTCTGCGCGGCCCCGTCTGACGTAGCATGGCCGAAGGTCCGTCGGCTGATATCCGGTCGGCCCTGGAGGCCGTCCGCCAATGAACCTGCTGAAGAGGGTCGAGACCACGATTGCCAACCTCATCGAGGGCACCTTCGGGCGCATGTTCCGCACCGAGGTGCGCCCCATCGAGCTGGCGCGCAAGCTCGCCCGCGAGATGGACGAGCACCGCACGACGTCGGTGTCGCGGGTGTACGCCCCCAACGAGTATGCGGTGTGGCTCTCCCCGGAGGACCGCGCCCGCTACGAGGGCGTCGAGCACGAGGTGATCGACGAGCTGTGCGCCTACCTGCTGGAGCACGCTCGCCGCGAGGATCTGATCCTGGCGTCCCACCCGCTGATCGTCTTTCACACCGACGAGCGTCTGGCCTTGGGGGAATTCGGCATCCAGGCGCGGTTGGTCCGGGCCGCGGGTCACAGTGGGGAGCTCCATCGACCCGAGCAACTCGACGAGCACGGCCAGACGATGATCTACAGCACCTCGGCCCGCGTGCGCGGTCCGGTCGACGAGGCGCAGTCCCGTCGCATGCCACCGCGGGCGCTGCTCGCCGTCGACGGCCGGCGCCTGCTGTTGCCGCCCGGCGGGGGCACGATCGGTCGCAGCCGTGACTGCGACATCGTCCTGGACGACGTGGGGATCTCGCGCCGGCATGCCGAGATCCGTCCCCGCCCCGACGGCTGGACGGTCGAGGACCTGGGCTCCACCAACGGCGTGCTCGTCAACGGCCGAAGCGTTCGCGGCCCGCACCCGCTTCAGCCTGGAGACCGCGTCGAGCTCGGCTCCACAGAGATCGTCTTCGAAGTTGGATGACCACGCTCGCGCCCGTATCGGTCGCGCTGAAGTTCGGCTTCGTGGCCGTGCTGTACCTGTTCGTGCTGTGGGTAGTGCGCAGCTCACGCAGGGACCTGCGCGCAGGTGGTGCGTCGTCAACCCCGGATCGGCGCACCGAGGGCGAGGCCATCCTGCCCGACGCGACGGGCATGTACTCGGCGTCCGCGCTGGGCAGCGCCGACATCGCCAACCGCGCTCCGCGGCTGGTGGTCGAGCGAGCTCCGGGCCACGAACCCGGGGTGATCTACGATCTCGAAGGGGACATCGTGCTCGGCCGGGGCGAGCGGGCGGAGATCCGGCTGGAGGACCCGTTCGCCTCCTCCAGGCATGCCCGGATCTACGCGCAAGGCAACATAGTGGTCATCGAGGACCTCGGCTCCACCAACGGCACCTACCTCAACGAGGAGCTGCTCGAATCGCCCCGGCCGCTGCATCCAGGGGATCGAGTGCGCATCGGCGACAGCGAATTTGCGTTTGAGGTGGACTGAGATGCTGCGTGTGGCCGAACAGTACGCGGGAACCGACACCGGGCGCCAGCGGCGCGCGAACGAGGACTCCCTGCTCGCCCGCTCCCCGCTGTTCGTGGTCGCCGACGGCATGGGCGGGGCGCAGGCGGGGGAGGTTGCCTCGCGGATCGCTGTGGAAGCGTTTCAGCCGGGCCTTGCAGACACGACGCAGCCCGAGGCCGCCCTGGCCGCGCTCGCGCAGGCGGCGAACGCCCACATCCACGAGCTCTCCGGCAGCAACGCCGAGCACGCCGGCATGGGCACGACGCTCACGGCTGTGCATGTGGGCGCCGAGGACGTGACGATCGCCCACGTGGGCGACAGTCGCGCCTACTGCCTGCGCGACGGGGAGCTGCTGCGCCTGACCGACGACCATTCGCTCGTCGACGAGCTCATCCGCCAGGGCCGGCTCACACCCAAGGAGGCCGTCGAGCACCCCCAGCGCTCGGTCATCACACGGGCGCTCGGGCCGGAGGGAACGGTGGAGGTTGATACGCGCACCTTCCACGCCCGCGCCGGTGACGTCTACCTGCTGTGCAGCGACGGCCTCACGACCATGGTGTCCGAGGCCCAGCTGGCCGCGGTGCTGCTCGGCCATCCGCGGCTGCGCGACGCCGGCGAGGCGCTGATCGCCGCCGCCAACGAGGCCGGAGGGCGGGACAACATCACGGTCGTGCTCCTGCGCCTCGAGCAGGTGCGCCCGGCCGGCTCCCCCCCCGCGGAGCGATCGGAGAGCGGGCAGGCCACCGCTGTGACCGAGCCCGCGACGCCCGGTCCGCCTGCGACGAGTGCCACGCTGACCGCTGTCAGGACCACCAGCGCCACGCGGGTGCCCGTCCCCGCACCCACGCGGCGTCCGCGCCTACCCTCCGCGCAGGCGCGGGCCTCGTCGAAGTCTCGCCGGGGCATGCGCCTGCGGCGAGCGGGCGTGTTGGCGATCACGCTCGCGGTACTGGGCCTGCTCGGATGCGCCGCCTACCTGGCGTCGCAGTCGGTCTACTTCATCGGGACCAACAGCCGTGGGCTGGTCACGCTGTATCGCGGCGTTCCCTACCAGTTGCCCGGCGGCGTGCCGCTGTACAGCAGCGGGTTCGTCTCCGGCGTGAGCGCCTCGACGCTGACCCCCCAGCGCCGGCGGACGCTGCTCGACCACTCGCTGCGCTCGGAAGGCAACGCCACCGCGTTGATGCGCAGCCTCGAACTCGGACAGCTCGAATGAGGCACCCGCGGTGAACCGTCCCATCGTCCGGCTCTATGGACTCGTGGTCCTGCTGTTCGCGCTGCTGCTCGCCTTCACCTCGCGCTGGACGATCTTCGAAGCCTCCTCGTTGCGCGGCAACCCGCTCAACGCGCGTGCGCTCCTGGAGCAGCAGCGGATCGAACGCGGCAGGATCCTCGCCGCGGACGGAGCGGTGCTCGCGCGCAGCGTGCGCAGTCCGGAAGGCACCTACACGCGGGTCTACCCGAAGGGCGAAGAGTTCGCGAATGCGCTCGGCTACTCCTACATAGACCTGGGCCAGACGGGCCTCGAGCAGTACCGCAACTCGGCTCTGACCGGCCAGAAGGGCACGAACCTGCAGTCGATCCTGGACCAGCTCCAGGGCAAGAAGCCCCGGGGCGAGGAGGTCGTCACCACGCTGGACCCGGCCGCTCAGCAGGTCGCGAACGCGGCGCTCGCCGGGCACGAGGGGGCGGTGGTGGCGCTCGATCCCCGCACCGGGGCCGTGACCGTCATGGCCTCGGCGCCGAGCTTCGACCCGAACGCCCTGCGCTCGCCGCGAGCCTACGAACGGGTCGCCGTCCACGCGCAGGGCAGGCCGCTGGTCAACCGCGCCACCCAGTTCGGGTACGCCCCGGGCTCGACCTTCAAGGTCGTCACGGCCACCGCGGCCATCGACACGGGCGCCTTCGCTCCGGAATCGACCGTGAGCGGGCGTGACGGCGTGCCCATCTCCGGCGTCCCGCTGCTGAACGACAACCACGAGAGCTTCGGGCAGTTGACCCTCACCGAAGCGCTCGCGAAATCGGTCAACACCGTCTGGGCGCAGGTGGCCGAGACGCTGGGCAAGCAGACGATGGCGCGCTACATGAACCGCTTCGGCTTCAACCGCAAGCCGCAGCTCGACTACCCGGCCGACGAGATGTCCACCAGCGGCTCCTATCTCGGCGCCCGCCTGCTGTCCCCGACCAGCCCCTTGATCGACGTCGGGCGCATGGGGATCGGACAGGACCGGCTCGAGGTGGTCCCGTTGCAGATGGCGGAGGTCGCCGCCGCGGTGGCGAACCGCGGCAGGCTGATGGTCCCCCACCTGACCGATCGGATCGTTGACCCCGACGGCCGCACGATCCAGCGAATCGCCCCCAGCGTGCAGGCAAGGGTGATGAAGGCCTCGACGGCGGCGGCGGTGACCACGATGATGGAGGCCGTCGTGAACGAAGGGACGGGTACCCAGGCGCAGATCCCCGGCGTCCAGGTGGCTGGGAAGACGGGCACCGCCGAGACGCAGATAGGCGCCGCCATCAACAACGTATGGTTCATAGCGTTCGCGCCGGCCGCGAACCCGACGGTGGCGATCGCGGTGACCCTCCGGGCCGTTCCCGGTTTTGGTGGCGCGTTCGCGGCGCCGATCGCCAGGCAGGTCATGGAAGCGCTGCTGCATGCTTGAGCCGGAGACGATCATCGACGGCCGCTACCGGGTGATCTCGCGGCTCGGCTCGGGAGGCATGGCCGACGTGTACCTCGCGGAGGACCAGCTGCTGGGCAGGCAGGTGGCGGTGAAGGTGCTGCACCACCACTTCGCCGAGGACCAGGAGTTCGTAGAGCGCTTCCGCCGCGAGGCGTCCAGCGCCGCCGGGCTCTCGCATCCGAACATCGTGGGGATCTTCGACCGCGGGGAGTGGAACGGCACCTACTACATCGCGATGGAGTACGTGGCGGGCCGCTCGCTGAAGACGATCGTGCGCGAGCAGGGTGCGCTCGATCCGGGCATGGCTATCGACATCGTTGTGCAGATCCTGCGCGCAGCGTGGTTCGCGCACAAACGCGGGGTCATCCACCGGGATCTGAAGCCCCACAACGTGATCCTCGACGAAGAGGGCCGCGCAAGGGTCACCGACTTCGGGATCGCGCGCGCGGGCGCGTCGGACATGACGCTGACGGGCTCGATCATGGGCACCGCCCAGTACCTGTCACCCGAGCAGGCACAGGGGCAGCCGGTGAGCGTCGCCTCGGACCTGTATGCGGTCGGGGTCATCCTCTACGAGCTGCTGACGGGCGTCGTGCCGTTCGACGGCGAGACGGCGGTGGCCATCGCCTTCAAGCAGGTCTCGGCCGAGCCGCGGCCGCCGAGCGAGCTGAACCCGGCCCTGCCCGTCGCTCTGGACGCGGTCGTGCTGCGAGCTCTCGCGAAGGATCCGGCCTGGCGCTACGCGGACGCCGAGGAGTTCATCGCGGTGCTCCAGCAGCAGCGCGCCGCTCTGCCGGTCGCCTCCGCAGCGGTCGTAGGTGCGGGCGTGCCCGCGGCCGCGGCTACGACGGGGGGCGGGGCCCTGTTGGTGCCTCCGGCCGGCCCGTTCGAGGAGGAGCAGGCGCCCTCGCCGGCCAACGGCCGCCGTCGGCGGCGGGCCCTGCTGTGGACGCTTGCGGCGGCGCTCGTGGCCGCCGTGGTGGCGCTGGCGCTGCTGGTCGGGACCCCCGCGGGTCGCGTGACCGTGCCGGATGTCACCGGCCAGGCCGAACAGCAGGCGCTGCTGCGTTTGCGGCGCGCCGGCCTGAACCCTCTCGTGCTGCGCACGCAGAGCGCGACGGTCCCGAGTGGTCTGGTGCTCAGCCAGACGCCTCAGCGCGGCAGCGTGGTGGTGAAGGGGACGCGGGTGAGCATGGTGGTCTCGAGTGGGCCCGGCAGTGCGGCACTGGGGAACTTCGAAGGGCTGAGCGCGGCGCAGGCCGCGGCCATGCTGCGCGCGGCCGGCTTCAAACCCACGACCCAGGCCCAGCCGAGCGCCACGGTCCCCCAGGGCCACGTGATCTCCACCGATCCCCCGCCGGGCACCGAGCTGCAGGTTGGCAGCCGCGTCACCCTGCACGTATCGAGCGGCCCGGCCCAGGTACGCGTACCGGCGTTGACGGGCCAGTCCCAGACCGTCGCCGAAGCGGCGCTAACGGCGGCGGGCCTGACGGCCGGAACGATCACCCAGCAGGTCTCCTCCGGACAGACGCCCGGCACCGTTCTGTCGCAGTCCCCGGCCGCCGGGGAATCGCTGCCCGCCGGAGGGAAGGTGAACCTGGTCGTGGCGCAGGCGTCGAGCGAAGTCGCCGTCCCTGGGGTGGTCGGGCAGAACCAGACGCAGGCAGCGGCCGCCCTGGGCCGCGCCGGTTTCTCCCCGAAGACGGTGTTCGCCACGACCACCGACGCGACGCAGGTCGGTCTGGTCCTGAAACAGAGCCCATCCGCCGGGCGGCAGGCCCGCCGGGGCGCGACCGTGACGATCACGGTCGGCAAGCTGGGCCCTTCGACCACCCCCACGACGCCGACCACCCCCACGACGCCGACCACCCCCACGACGCCGACGGCCACGACCCCCACCCCGCCGGCCGCCGGCTGACCTGGATGGCGAGCGTCCACCCTGCTGCTGCTCGCGCGGTCCGGCCCCCGGTCGCACATGCGCGCGCACGGGCGAGAACGCGGGCCGGGCGGTGAGCGCCCTGGGAGAGGCAGGCGCCGAGGCGCTCACCGTGGCGGTGCTCGCCGGAGGGCGCTCCTCCGAGCGTGAGATATCGCTGTCCTCCGCGGCCGCCGTGCGCGAGGGGCTGGCAGCGGCCGGACACGAGGTAGTGTGGGTGGAGGTCGGCGAGGACGGCGCCTGGCGTCGCGACGGCGAGCGGCTGAGCGTCACGCCCGGGCAGGGCCTGCTCGCGGTGGACGTCGTCTTTCCGGTGCTCCACGGCCCGTTCGGCGAGGACGGAACCGTGCAGGGGCTGTTGGAGACGCTTGACGTGGCCTACGTCGGCGCCGGGGTGGCGGCGTCCGCCGTGTGCATGGACAAGGTGCTGTTCAAGGATCTGATGTCTGTGAAGGGCCTGCCCCAGGTCGCGTATCTCGGCGTGCAGGAGGATCGCTGGAGGCGCTCCGGCGCGGAGGTCCTCGCCGAGATCGCCGGCCTGGGGCTGCCGGTGTTCGTCAAGCCCGCGCACCTGGGCTCCTCGGTGGGCATCGTCAAGGTCACCGCCGCCGACCGCATGGGAGAGGCGCTGGAGTTGGCCTTCGCCCACGACGGCCTGGCGATCGTCGAGGCGATGGGGCACGGCGTCGAGGTCGAGTGCGCCGTGCTCGGCTGCTCACGTGCCTCGCTCGCGGCCGGCGGTGCGCGCGCGCTGGCTTCCGAGCCCGGAGAGATCGGCTTCGCGGGCGAGTGGTATGACCGGCAGGCGAAGTACGCGCCGGGGGGAATGGAGCTGAGCGTGCCCGCGCGGATCTCCTCGGAGGCACGCGAGCGCGTGAAGGCGCTGGCGCTCCAGACATTCGTCGGTGCCGGCTGCGACGGCCTGGCGCGGGTGGACTTCTTCGTCGAGGACGAGCGGGTTCTGGTGAACGAGCTGAACACGATGCCCGGCTTCACCCCGACGAGCGTCTACGCCAAGCTGATGGCGGCCTCGGGCGTCCCCTACCCGGAGCTGGTCGACCGTCTCTGCCGCCTGGCCCTGGAGCGCCTCCAGGAGCGGCAGGCCTACCGCTATTGACCCGTTGCCGGGCCGCGGCGCAGGCGCCGCCTGCGCGGCGGCTCTGCCGAGGCACACCCGGCCGCACCGCCCAGCGCACGGCCAAGTGGCTTGGCCCCGTCGGCGTCGATGCGACGGCGAGCCTGCCCCCCGCCGACCCCTGCGCCGCCTACGTCCCTTCCCTGCCCGGCTACCTGAACAGCGTCACTCCGGCGATCGAGGCCGACTGCAGGTGGGGTGGGAGGGTCGTGAGCCAGATCAGGTAGTAGCGGAAGGCCTGGCCGGTCGAGCGGAGCGGGATGCGTTCGTGGTCGTGCACGTAGCCGCTGGCGCCGACCGGACCCTGCCAGCCTCGCGCGGTGAGGGGCGTCGGGTCGCCGTAGGGCTGCGACAGCGCGAGGTGTTCGGCAACGTAGATCTGCACCCCGAATCCGGGCGTGGGCGTCTGGACCTCGATCGCCCTTCCGGCCACCCCTGGGGCGGCGTCGAGATACAGGCCCGCGCCGATGCCACCCGCCTTCGCGAGGGTGCCGTTGTAGTACTGCTCGGTGCTCCACGTCGTGTTCGGGTCGCTGTCCACGACGTTCTGGACCTGGTCACGGTTTTCCGGTCCCGTTCCGAAGGGGTTGTAGCCGTGGGCGGCGGTCTGGCTGAGGGGCACCGGTTCAAGGCCCGCGTGCGGGGTGACGTCCGGCGCCACTCCGGTGCCCCGATGGGTGCGTCCGACGGCGGCCACGATGGCGATCGCGGCCACCGCGCCGATCAGGGCGAGCGATATGGCCCAGCGCGCGGGGTTGCGCATGCGCCAGGGCAGGCGCCGGCGCGCAGTGCCGGGCAGGGTGCGCAGCACGGTGGTCACCTCCCCGGTGGCCTGGCCGGAGCGGGACGCCTCGATCGCCAGCACGTCCTCGAGGTCGGCGACCATGCTCGCCGCGTCGGCGTAGCGGAGGTCGAGGTCCTTGGCCAGTGCTCGATCGAGAACCGCGGCGGTGGCCGCCGAGAGGTCGGGCCGCAGCAACTGCACGTCGGGCACCGCCTCGCGCACGTGGCGCATCGCGACGGCCACGGGTGACTCCCCGGTGAAGGGCACCGAGCCGGTCAGCATCTCGTAGAGGACGACGCCCAGCGAGTAGAGGTCCGACTGCCCCGTGACCGGGTACCCAAGGGCCTGCTCGGGTGAGACGTAGTCGGTGGTGCCCAGCACGCGGCCGGCCATCGTCAGGCCTTCCTCTGTGAGCGTGCGGGCGATACCGAAGTCGGTGATCTTGGCGCTGCCTTCGGCGCTGATCAGAATGTTCTGGGGCTTGACGTCCCGGTGGACGATCAGGCGCTCGTGCGCTGCGCCCAGCGCGCGCGCGATCTCGATCGCGTAGGCGATGGCCTGGGGGATGTCGAGCGGCCCGCTGCGGCGAATGAGGTCCTTGAGCGTCTCGCCGTCGACGTACTCGAGCACGATGTACGGGGCGCCGACGCCGGGGAGCTGACCGTCCGGCGAGGGCTCCTCGCCCGCGTCGATCACCGTGACGATGTGAGGGTGGTTGAGCTGCGCGACCGAGCGCGCCTCGCGGCGGAAGCGCTCGAGCTGGTCGCTGTCCGAGGCGATCTCACGGTGCATGAGCTTGATCGCGACCGGGCGCTCGAGCACGGTGTCGAAGGCCCGGTAAACGCTGGACATGCCCCCGCGTCCGATCTGGGCGTCGAGGCGGTAGCGCCCTCCGAGCAGGGTCCCGATGACAACCATCGGCCCTATTGTGCGGGCAACGCAGGCGGCGTCATGCCGCCTGCGCGGGTGCCCCCCTGGGGATCGGCCATCCTGCCCAACCGCGACCCGGCGGCGTTCGCGGTCGAGCGATCTCGCAGGCGCAGGGCCACCAGTGCCGCCAGCAGGCAGCGGTAGAGCGAGTAGGGCAGCAGCGACCGGCCCTCGCGCCGGGGACGGCGTAGCCGTCGGGCGCTCGCGAGGGTCGACAGGAAGGCCGCCGTGCCGCCCGCCGCGAGCGCCGGCCCCGGACCGCGCGATGCCCGGCGGCCAGCCAGCCGGAGCCCCTCCAGCGCGCTCGCGGCCAGGATGACCGGCAGCGCGGCGTGCCAGGAGAGGACTTGGGCGTCCGCGCGGGTGAACCCGCGCGTCCGCGCGGCGGTGAGCGCGGCACCGTTGCGTGACACGCCGGGAATCAGCGCCAAGGCCTGCGCGATCCCGAGCGCCAAGCCGTCCTGCGGCGTTGCGTCCTCGCGTCGGCGGGTGCCCGGCCCGTGCCGGGTGTCGGCCAGCCCCATCGCCAGCGCTCCCCCGGCCAGCCCGGCGGCGATCGCCCGCGGCCCGCCGAGCCGTTGCTCGATGAAGCGCCTGAGCGCGAGCCCAGCGACGGCAGGCGGGGCCAGCGACAGCACGATGACCGCGACCTGCCGCCTGTCCAGGCGCCGTGCGGCCGTGATCAGCTCGGGCCGCATGTCGATCGCGAGCGCGAGGCCGGCCCCGGCGTGGAGTGCCACCTCGAAGGCCTTCCGCAGCTCGGGGTCGAGCTCGGCATAGGGCCAGCCCGCGAGCAGCGGGATCAGGGTCGTGTGGGCCGAGGAGGAGACGGGCAGGAGCTCGGTCGGCCCCTGCACCAGCCCGAGCGCGACGGCGTGGCGGAGTGGGAGGGGGAAGCTATCGCGCCGCATCTGCGGCGGCGTCACCGGTGTCGCCTCGTCCCCGTCTCCAGCGGACGAGCGCGTACACGACGGCGATCACCACCATCACGATCACGACGTAGTCGACGTAGTCGAAGTACTTGCGCACGTTCGTCCATTCCGAGCCGACCGCCTGTCCTGCGAGCGCCAGCCCGAGCACCCACGGCAGGCATCCCGCGACCGTGAACAGGGTGAAGCGGCCGAACGGCATCTTCGCGACGCCGGCCGGCAGAGAGATGAACGTACGGATGATCGGCAGCATGCGACTGAAGAAGACCGCTGGCGCGCCATATCGCTCGAACCAACGGTCCGCCCAGGCAAGGTGGCTCGGCTTCAGGTGCAGCCACTGACCGTGGCGTTCGACGAGCTCGAGGCGCCCGGCGCGTCCTACGCCGTAGGCGATCCACGAGCCCACCAGGTTGCCGAGCACCCCCGCGGTGACGATCCCCGCGATCGTCAGGTGGTGATGAGCGGCGCTCCCCCCGGGGTCCGCCACGGCGAACCCGGCGAACATCATCGTCGCCTCGGAGGGGATCGGGATGCACGCGCTCTCGGCGAGCATCAGCAGGAACACCGCCGGCAGCCCCGCGTCGCGGACGAAGTGCGATGCCACGTTCACCAGCGACTCCGAGATCGACGCGAGGACGAGCATTGGCAGGTGAACGATACCGTGCCCCTTTGCATGCGCGTCTGGATCGATCTGACGAACAGCCCGCACGTGCTGGTCATGCGCCCGGTGATCGAGTGCCTGCGTGCAGACGGCCACGAGGTGCGTGTGACCGCACGGGACTACGCGCAGACGCTGGCGCTGCTCGAGCGCCTGCGGATACCGCACACGGCCATCGGGCGCCATCGTGGAGAGCGTCTCCTGGCGAAGGCGTCCGGCCTGGCGGTGCGCTCCGCGGCGCTCGTGCGCTGGGCGCGGGCCGACGCCCGCACGCGCGGGCGGGGACGTTTCGACATCGCCCTCGGTCACGGCTCCAACGACGTGACCGTCGCGGCGTCGATGCTGCGGATGCCGAGCTCCACGATGTTCGACTACGAGTGGGCCACGGTGCAGCACAACGTCAACTGCCGCCTGGCCCGCGCGGTGGTCGTGCCCGACGCGATCCCTCCGGAGCGCCTGGACCGATACGGCGCGCGGGGCAAGGTACGCGCGTATCCCGGGCTGAAGGAGGAGTATTACCTGGCCGACTTCGACCCCGACCCCGCTGTGCTCGACGAGTTGGCCCTGGATCGCGCCCGACCCGTCGTCGTGGTGCGCACGCCTCCGGAGGTCTCGCTCTACCACCGCTTCGAGAACAGCCTGTTCGGCCAGCTGCTCGACCGCCTGCGCCGGGCCGCGGCCGAGGAAGGGGTGCAGCCGGTGCTGCTGCCGCGCCTCGAGGCCCAGCGCGAGGCGCTCGGGCGAGTGCCGGGCTTCGTGGTGCCGGGCCATGCGATCGACGCGCAGTCGTTGATCGCCCACGCCGATCTGGTGATCTCCGCGGGCGGCACGATGAACCGTGAGGCCGCGGCCCTCGGGATACCCGTCTACACGACCTTCGCGGGACGTATGGGCGCCGTGGACGAGCGCCTGATCGGCGAAGGGCGCTTGCACAGGCTCCTGAGCCCCGAGGAACTCGATCTGGGCAAGCGCAACCTCGCGGCCGCAGGGCCCCGCGTTCGCCGTGATCCCCGCGTGCTGGTCGATCTGCTCCTCTCGCCCCTGGCCCCCAGAGCTCTCGGTACCGTCTGAGCGGGGCTCGCGGTGCGGCACCGCGGTTGCATGGCACCGTCCCCCGGCCGCACTCGCCCGGCCACCCGCACGCCCGCGCCCATGTGCGGCGGTCGGCGCTCGCGGCCAGGGGGCCCAGGCCCGCCGGCTACACGTGCACGAACCCTTACAATCCAGACAATGCGCCGACGGATCCGCTCCGCGGCCCTTCCCTTCCACCGGCACACCCTGCTCCAGCTAGCGGTGGACGGGGCACTGGTCGCGCTCGCGTACTACCTCGCCTTCCAGCTGCGCTTCGACAGAGGCCCGACCGGCTACTACGCGCATCTGCGCGAACGCACGATCTGGTGGGTCCTGTTCGGGTGCCTGCCGGTCCTCATCGTGGCGCGCGTCTATCAACGCCGGTGGCGCTACTCGGGCCAGCGCGACTACGAGGCGGTCGCGCGCGGAGTCCTGGCGATCGTGCTGCTGAGCGTGGTCGCCGTCGCGGTGGTGCGTCCCGTCGAGCGCACCACCCGCCACGGCACCTCGGCGATCGGCCTGCCCAACGGCGTGATCGTGCTGTTCGCCCTGCTCTCGCTCGTGTTTCTGGTGGGCGTCCGAGCGCTCGCCCGCAGCGTCTACGAGCGCCGTCTCCTGGCGGCCTTCCGCGGCGGGCGCAAGGGCGAGCGCACGGTCCTGATCGCCGGTGCGGGGGACGGCGGGCGGCTCGTGTTGCGCGAGATCGTGCGCAACCGTGAGCTCGGGCTCGCCCCGGTTGGCTTCCTCGACGATGATCCGCGCAAGCGACGGCTGCGCATCGACGGGGTGCGCGTGCGTGGCGACACCAAGGCCGACCTTCCCCGCATCCTGGACGAGGCCGAGCCCGATGAACTGATCATCGCGATCCCCTCCGCCCCGGGGTCCACCCGCGCGCGCATCGTGCGCGAGTGCCGCGCCCGCGGAATACCCGTACGCACGTTGCCCACGGTGTTCGAGCTGCTCCAGACCCGCGGCGGGCTGGCCCGGCAGATGCGCGAGGTGCGCGTCGAGGACGTGCTCGGACGCGAGCCGGTGCACATCGAGCTCGAGGGTGCGGGCGGATACCTCGCGGGGGAGATCGTCCTCGTGACCGGCGCCGGCGGCTCGATCGGCTCGGAGCTGTGCCGCCAGATCGCACGCGTGGAGCCGCACAGGATCGTTCTGCTCGACCACGCCGAGGACAACCTCTTCTCGATCCAGCGCGAGCTGGAGGACGAGCGTCACGTGCCCCCCTCGATGCTCGCCGCCGTGCTGGCCGACTGCAAGGAGGAGGAGCGGATGCGCGAGATCTTCGCCGAGCACCGGCCGACCGTCGTCTTCCACGCCGCCGCCTACAAGCACGTGGGGCTGATGGAGGCCAACCCGGTCGAGGCGGTGCGCAACAACGCGATCGCGACGAGGGTCGTCGCGCACGTCGCAGGCGAAAGGGGGGTCACGCGGTTCGTGCTGGTGTCCACGGACAAGGCCGTCGCTCCGGCGACCGTGATGGGGGCATCCAAGGCACTCGCGGAGTTCGCCCTGGAGGCGGCCACGGCGCGTTTTCCCGGCACCCGGTACGCAGCCGTGCGCTTCGGCAACGTGCTCGGCTCGTCGGGCAGCGTCGTCCCCATCTTCCGTCGCCAGATCGAGCGCGGCGGACCGGTGACCGTGACCGACGAGCGCATGGCCCGCTACTTCATGACGATCCCCGAGGCGGTGCAACTGATCATCCGCTCCGGGTCGCTCGTGTGTGAGGAGTCCCCCGCCGGCTCCTCGGCGACCGCCGCGCGCCCCGACGGCGAGGGCGAAGCCGCGCCCGCGTACCGCCGCCCGGGCGCCGAGGTGTTCGTGCTCGACATGGGGGAGCAGGTTCGCATCGTCGACCTGGCCCGCGCGATGATCGAGCTGTCGGGTCTCGACCCCGACCGTGACATCGACATCGAGATCGTCGGGCGCCGTCCAGGCGAGAAGCTCCACGAGGAGCTGTTCAACGGCTACGAGCGCCCGCGGCCCACGCTGGCAGAGAAGATCCTCTTGGCCGAACGCGAGCCCCTGGCGGTGGCGACCGTCGAGTCGATGTTCGCCGAGATCGGCCTGCTCGTGCTCGAGGGCGACGCGGCCGGGCTGGCAGCGAAGGTTTCCGAGCTGTCCGCCGCCCGCCCCTCGCCCAGCGGCCCCCCTTCACCGGACGCTACCGCCCTGCCCGACCGTCTCGCCCCGGCCGCGACGGCAACCGCGCCCGCCGACCCGCCCGCGCCCGCCGATCCCAACGCACCGGAGGTGCCGCCCCGCTCCGAGCTCGCGGCAGCCGCGCTCGCGCCGGCACCACGTCAGCGGCTCGTAGACCGCGATGCGGACGAGCAGCAAGGGCAGGCATCGAACGGCGTCCATCTGCGCGAGGGCGAGCACGCGGCGCCTGCGCCCCTCATACACTCCCGAGATTCATGACGCCTTCGCTACTCGCGCTGTCGCTTACGAACTCGTTCACCCAGATCGGTGCGATCGCCGCGTTCGCCGCATTGGTCGGGGTCGCGGCCCTGTCCCTGCTCTCCTTCTCCCAGGCCCGCGAGCTGAAGCGCCTGCGCGAGTGGGCGGGCCGCGCCCCCGAGCGTGCAGCCGATCTCGAGCAACGGGTGAGCGCCGAGGCTGCCGTGCGCAACCAACCAACCGGGATGGCCGTGCCCTCGGTACGCCCGGTTGCGCGGACCCCCCCGGTAGCCGCGGGCGCCGCCGGTCCCGCGACGCGCGTGGCCGGCGGCGCTCCCGGGCTCGTGCCTGCGGCGGTGGCGGGCCAGGCGGCTGCCGCGCCGTGGGCCCCCGCCGGCTCCGCCCCGATCCGACCCCCCGCCCAGCCCACGGCCCCGGGACAGGCCGGCACCCCATTGGCTCCCGGGCAGACCGGCCCGACCCCGTCTCCCGGACAGACCGGCGCACCTTCCGCTCCCGCCCAGCCCACGGCCCCTGGACAGGCCGGCACCCCATTGGCTCCCGGGCAGACCGGCCCGACCCCGTCTCCCGGCCAGACCGG
>Ga0209048_10002043_pt1 | contig 20266 bp, 18 predicted proteins | sample FrelakmetCRP12CR_FD_187146 | JGI IMG/M metagenome (GOLD analysis project Ga0209048, IMG submission 187146) | Freshwater lake sediment microbial communities from the University of Notre Dame, USA, for methane emissions studies - CRP12 CR (SPAdes)... | ecosystem: Environmental > Aquatic >... | reverse complement strand
GCCTCCTCCAGGCAGTTGCCCGCGGCCGGGCCGTTATATTCCTCGATGAGGTAGAACCAGTGGATGGGCAGATAGACCGCCTCTCCCCGGGTCAGATTGGTGGCGGGCACGAAATACAGCGGCCAGTCCTCATAGAGCCGGGCCGCACCTGTGGCCTCAGGCGAGGTGTCGAACAGGGAGCGGCAGAGAAAAGAGAAGGGCAGGGCCTGGCCTGCCAGATTCCGGGGGTAGCCGTAGTCCAGGGGGCCGTCGTTCAGATACGTAAAGAAGCTGAAGCGCTCCACCAGCTCCATGAGGGCGGAGGCCTCGGCCTGGACCGGGGTGGCTCCTTTGCCCATCTGCTTGTGGGTGGGCACCACCCGGCGGGCGTCCACCCCCAGGATGCTGAGATAGACGGGGATATCCAAACGGCCCGAGTCGATGCGCTTGGTGTCCTGAAGGAGCTTGAGGTCCAGCCTCCCCAGGTGGTCTCGCACCCGGCGGATGGTCTCCTCCGGGGTCAGGAGTTTGTCCTGGTCGTAGGTGTAGCCCTTCAGGGCGTCGGTGAGGTTAAGGGGCGCCAGCATGAGTCGTATCTCCTAACGGAATTATGACCTTATCGCCGGATTTATGCAATGCGGGGGGGGTAGGATAAGGGGGGGGAGGTGCAAGGGTTAAGACTCGATCGGACCACTTCCCATCAAGGGGTAATATCATCTGACCGGCGATGAGATTCCTTGCCTTGATAAATTTTGTCGTGAGTCGGCTGACAAAAAGAAGTTTTAACGATAAGTTCTCTTCCGGCTGTCCTGCTTTCTTCCACCCTTTGATCCCGGCTACGCTCTGCTCCGCCAGGATATCAGGCTTGACTTGACCCCCACTCTAACTTAAAAATTGGTACAACCGCTGGGGGCAGGTCAAGGTCGCCACAGGAGATTTTGATAGATCATCTCCCCTTATGGAGCTCACTCAGGGCTCTCCTTTTGGCCAATATAAGTATGCAATGACGCTCTTAATTCTTCGCTGCTATATCCTTTGGCAATTAATTCTGCCACAACGTTGGCTTGAAGTATATCTTCCGGATGTAAGTCTAAGTCGTTTTGAACCACTTTCATATTGGGAAGGTTGGAACACACTTCCACATAATATTTGGCAGGTATTTGGTTCATAAAGAGAGGATTTAACATGTAATCAACTACAGCTTCGATCGGTTGGTTATTATACTGTTCTATTCCTTTTGTGTGGCAATGTTCTAAGATCTCTTCTCGACTCTTACTTAAGTGTATCCAGGGTTCACCAAATAAGTCACCCATGTGATGGCCATTTGGAGAATTCCACAGCGGTGCCGCAACGCAATAAATAAAACCGCCATATTTGGTAACTCTTGCCATTTCATGGAAAGCCAGATCAATCCGAGGAATATGTTCAATGGTAGCGCAACAGTAAACTAAATCAAAGACATTATCAGGGAAAGACATCTTTTCGGCTGATTCGATGTGATAAAAAACCCCCGGTGCTTGATATTCTGTGCCGGTATCCTCAACAACGTCTAAACCGTGTACTTCTCTAGCGCCCCAATCCTTAAAATATTCACAGTCTTTTCCTGTATTTGCTCCTACAACCAACACTATGGAACCACGAATATTGACTAACTTTGCAGCTATCTTGGCATGATAGAGATTATAATTTGGTAATTCGCCATTTGGCAATGCGCCATTTGGCAATTTGCTATATTTAAATAAATTATAAATACGTTTTAAAAAAGCCTTAATATTTTTATTCATTTAATTACTATCCGCGGCAATCAGGGTATTAAGGTATAATTCCACAATTTTCATGAATATCAATTTATGCCGTTGCCTTAACGACGTATATTTTGAAGCATTTATTTGGAATGAGATTATGCGGCCGCCTTAAGAAAAACTTGTGTCCAAAAAACCGGGTGCGGTACACACAGCGAAGGCTATCATTGTGCCGGGAACGGGTCAAGGGGAAAGGAATTTTAAGGCAGACACGCCAGGATAGGTGCTGCACTACTCACCATTTTATGCTCGTGCCATCTGAAAAAAATACCGGAAATTATCCGCATCCCCAAGCGAAAAGCAATCTTATTGTTGACGTTCCCCCCCTTGCTTTCACCCCATCTCTGATGGAACGTGATGGGGCATTCTACCAGGTTCAGGTCCATGCCCAGGGCCTTGTCGATGAAATAGGGGTTAAATTCCAGATTGACGTAGGGGCTCAGATAGGGAAGCAGCCGTTCGAGGACATCGTTGCGGCAAAGCTTATAGGTGGTCCCCACATCGGAGAGGGTACATTTGCCAATATGTTTAAGTTCCAGGAGTTTGGCGACAAAAAAGTTCCCGTAATGAATGAACGTGGTAACTTGGGTCTTGGACTGTTGAAGCTTGTCGCAGATGCGCGTCCCGCACCCAATGTCCGCATGGGGAATATAGCTGAGAAATTTGTCGATGTCGTAGGCGCGAAAGGTCATGTCCCCCTCGCAGAGCAGGGTGAGGCTTGTATCCTGGTGATTGAGACTTTCTTTCAGGGCCCGGACGACGCAGGCGCCGTATCCCTGCATATCTTCGTTGTAGGCGAGCGCCCCCGCCTCGATGGCTTTTTCCATGGTTTTATCCTGGCTGTTGTTGCTGATAACAATCACTCGCCGGACCCGGGGATGGGAAAGGAAATCTTTCACCGAGGGACCAATGCTGATTTCGTCATTGTAGGCGGTCAGGACAACGGTAAGTGCGGGATTCTCCGGCGGGTCATAGCGAAAAGTTTTTCTTTTCCGCACGTCGGGGACCACAAAAAGGAAATCCCACGCAAAAAGCACCAAGCCGATCATCAGTGGCATACCGCTATACCATACCAATTGGATATTGAGATGGCGCAGGAATTCACTATGAGGAGCAAACAATCGCAGCGGCGAGGCGATAAGAACGCCGATAATGTACATGACGATGGCAAAGGTTATAAAAATGAGACCGTAAAGTGCAAAAGACTTATGCTTTTTCATTTTCCGGTTATCCCCAATAGGGCGTCAACCTGCTGATTTCAGAGACCGGGCGCGGATGTACATCTGCTTTGCCAGGGGTTTTGCATGGCAGCGCCAAGTACAGGCGGATCAGGAACGGCAGGACGGGAAAGCGGGATTTCAAGGTCAGGGGAAGAAACCGCGCCCGGCAATCCACCACCTGGAATCCATTCACCCTGAGCAAATCGCAGAGGCTGATGTCGGTAAAAATAGAGCGGTGGGTAAAGTCGTCGAAGTATTCCCGGAAAGCGTATTTGTAATTCGGCTGGATGAGAATCAATTCACCCCCCTCTTTCAGTTTGGCACGGATTTGGGTCAGGAGTTTGCCCACGTCTTCGTGTTCCAAATGTTCAAGCAGGTTGCTGGCGAAAAACAAATCCACCGATTTGGCAGGGAGAAAGTCCAGGTTCAGCACATCTCCCACCACAAACTCCACGCCGGCCGCGGCATAATCCGGCATTTCCTCCCAAAGGTCTATCGCAGTCCGCCTCCGGCAATGAACCGCATTAATGAAATCGCAATAACCCGCGCCCAATTCCACGACGTGGAAATCCGGCTTGATAATCCGGCTGAAATGCGCCGACCACAGCGTTTCCCAAAGACGCCGGCGTTTCTCGAGGTAAGGAATCCGGGTTTGATGATAATCGGGTTGGTTCATAAGGCTCCACCGTTTTGAACGCCGATTGTCTGCCAATCGGATTGTAGCAAAATGTCTCTCAGCAAGAAAAGCACACAACCGAATTGGATGACAAGAAGGAAAGAAATTGAAATCCATTCATGGGCCAAATCCAAATTTTCCAGGATTTTTTTGACACCTGATTGCAGGTCCAGGAGGAAGATATAAGGATGGGTGGAAAAACTGTTTTGTATTTCAGTTATGAACGCCTGCGCCGCGGGATTGTCCAGGTCACGCATTGGCATAACCACGGGCTGGCCGAGACCATACCGGATGAAAAGGCCGTAAAAATGGACGGCGATCATCCCGATCCAGGGCCAGAAGCCGGCACGGCTGGCAAGCAGGAAGGGAATAATCAGCACCAGCCCTCCATAACTATGATTGACATGCCCCCGGGTGTTGATTTGAGAAATCACCAGGGCGGTGAAGGCAAGAAGCAACAGGGTGGTCTGATAGATACCTTGGGCGGCATCCGGCGGGAAAAAGCGGCCGCCCGCAGGTATCCGCATCTTGAAAAGGTTCTCAATCGCGTCACAAGCTTTAAAGAGCAGACGGGCGGAAAAAGCTGCAAAAATAAGCAAGAAAACGCCCCCGCTGGCCAATCCGGCAAAAACCAGGAACCGTTTTATCGAATTAAGCCCCAGGATGGAACGCACCACGGCTGGACCGCTGGGGTGGAAGGCTTGAAAAATCACCCAGCATAATAACCCGGCGCCGACGACCCGTATCAGGCGAGTCAGAATGGCCGTCATCGGCTCCTGGTTTGCATCCTGTGGATTCTCGATGGCAACAGGATAAAAACGCAGACAGGCCAGAAAAATCAAGAATAACGTGATCAATGAAGCAAAAATGTGCAGGGAATTTAGAAGAAGCGGCGGGAGAACCAGGTCGTTGACCTCCCCCGACTGCCCGTAATAGATTTGCAAGGCATGTGAAATCGGCGTCCAAATATTTAACGCATTATTGGAAAGATTCGGCATAATATGAAGAGTGTCTAAATATTTTTCTAAGATTCCGGTAACTTGCCCGCCCAACAGCAAAAGCAGGCAGGAAAGAAGAAGAAAAGTGCCGAATAATCCTGTCAAGTAGCACCCAAAGTTGCGTCGGCTCGAAGCCGAGCGCCAGGCGGCAAACAGGAGAAAAATCGTCACGGGCAGGGCGAAATAGAAACCGCCCTGCGGTTTGAAATTGGCGCTGATCATCAGGAAAACCCCGACCAGGAGCCAACGGATCTCCATGCGGACTTTGAGCAGCAGCATGCGGGCCGCCAGGAGACCGAAAAACACGTAAGGGCCTTCCCAAAAACCTTGCCAGGCGCCTGCAATGATAAAAAGCGGATTGAGCCAATAAAGCCAATAGACCTTGCGTTTATCCCCAGGCGAAAGATCCCGGGTCAGAAGGAAGAGGATGCCGATTTCACAGGCGATATTCGTGATCTTATAAGGCGCCCACCAGAACCGGGGGATTTGTTCAGCCACCCAAACACACCCTCCCGCCAAAAGGTAGGAAAGGACGCCATAAATCCCATAAAATGCCTTGCCCAAACCGGCATGGAGCGTGGTGCTGCCCCAATCGATCAAAATCTGATCGATATCGTGGATGCCCTGAAAAGCCAATCCCATCACCCGGGCAATCAAGCCGGTGAGGAAGAGAGCAATATTGACACGGTCATTTTGTTTCATGGAAAAGGCAAAATCTTCTCGTGATTCAATGGCACATCTCCAACATAATCGAAAAAATTATAAATGACATGTTGAATTCAAGCAATATTAAATAACGGAAGCATGCACTTAACTAACCTATATACTATATTCCAGAATTGTGGGGTACATTATGATGGCAATACGTTCAACTTGCCGATATGATAAGAAATAATAGTAAATCGGGGGCCTCAAAGATGCTCACCAGGGGTGAAAGCCGGCAAGAGGTGATCCGCCCGGATTTGATCCGGGCCATCCGGATCGATTTATGGGGGGGTAAATGACCACCGCCAAATGACCCGGGTAGAAAAGGCCTTTGGTTTGCAGTGGTCCGTCAGATGATTAAGCTTCTGCCACCGGCGATCAGGCAAGCTGGAGCAACCGGAAGCCGCTCATGAGGCGGCGGCATACTGGTTGATACTATCCACCATAGCTTGGATCTCATCTTCCCGCAACTGAGGGAAGATAGGCAAGGAAACGATCTCATGGGCGGCCCTTTCAGCCACCGGGAAGTCACCGGTGGAGTACCCCAGGTCCTGGTAAGCCTCTTGCAGATGGATGGGAACCGGGTAGTGGATAACCGTTTGCACCCCCTTGGCTTCGAGATAGGCCTTGAAGCCGTCCCGTTGCCGGGTTCTGACGACATAAAGATGATAGACATGCCGTCCCCACGGCGCCTCAACCGGCTTGACCACGGCGAGGTTACTAATCTTTCGATCATAAGCCGAGGCGATACGCCTCCTTAAGTTATTCCAGCGGTCGAGGTATTTGAGCTTGGTCAACAGCAGAGCGGCCTGGATCTCATCGAGTCTGCTGTTAAATCCCTTTATCTTATGATAGTAACGTTTTTCTTGGCCGTAGTTCCTGAGCATCTTTATTTTGGCGGCCTCTTCCCGGTCGCCGGTAACTACCATCCCGCCGTCACCGTATGCACCCAGGTTTTTACTCGGATAGAAGCTGAACGCGGCATAATCGCCTAATGAACCGGCCTTCCTGCCCTTGTAGGAAGCGCCGTGGGCCTGACAGGCATCCTCTATGACCTTGATGCCGAATTCCCTCGCCGTCTCCATTACGGGGTCCATGTCGGCGCACTGGCCGTAAAGGTGCACGGGTATCACGGCCTTGAGCTTTTCGCCCAGGCGTTTTTTCTCCCTGACGATAACCTCCCTGAGAGCCGCTGGGTCGATGGTAAAGGTCTTGGCGTCGATGTCGGCCAGAAGCGGAGTTGCTCCGGCAAAACTAACGGCCGATACCGTCGCCACTGCCGTGTTGGGCGCCGTGATGACATAATCGCCGTGACTTACGCCGGCGGCTACCAGGGCGAGGTGCAACGCCTCTGTTCCTGAGCCCACGCCCGCCGCGTATAAGCCGGGGCCCAGGTATGCTGCGAAGGCCTGCTCGAATTCCTGGACCTTGTCGCCGAGGACGAACCAACCCCTTTCGCAGACGGCGCGCAGCGTTGCGTCAATCTCATCCCGCAGCTCGCGGTACTCCCGGCTGAGATCTCCGAAGGGAATCATGTTCCCCCGCCTGCCAAAAGCCGGGGATCGGCTCGATTGGCTGAAACGATAGGGTCGCGGTGGCCCGACTGGTCCATATCCCTACCGATGTCTTCGGTCACGAAGAGTCTTGTATGCGGCTTGCTGCCACGACCTGCATCAAGAGTCCTGCCGTACACGTGACCTGCCCGGGCCGCGATAGCGTCGAAAAGTCCAAGCCGTGCGAAATAAAATGAATTCGTCATTAGGCCGCTAAGACCTGGATTATATTCATTCTTTCCGCAGAGATCCCTTATTGCCTGCATAGACTGGCTACCAGTACATCTCTTTGTGCTTCTTATAATAAGCGGTAGTCTTGATCAGTCCTTCCTTAAGGCCGGTTCTCGGCCTCCAGCCGGTGACCTTTGCTATCCGGCTTATATCAGGATAGAAGTCGCCGGGCTCCTGGGCGGCCCGCTCTTTGGAGAACGGAGCATCTTCTTTGGTTCCGTGCTTAACGACCTCAAGGATTGTCTCTACCAACTCCAGGATAGTTGCGTGGGTGCTGTTCCCCACGTTAAATGTGCCGCCGTGGGCTTCTTCGGTAAACCCGGCCAGAATGATGGCCTCGACACAGTCATCGATATACAGAAAGTCTCTCTTGATATTGCCGCCGCCAAAGACTTTTATGATTTCACCATCCAACGCCTGCCTGATAAACCAGTTGACCACGCCGAATTTGGCGTGTTGCATCTGCGAACGTTCCCCGTAAATGTTTGAAAGCCTCAGGTTAACGATTTTCAGGCCGTGGATGTCGCCATAAAATTTGACAATCTTTTCCGCGGTGAGGTTAGACAGCTCGTAAAGGCCTCTGGGATTCGTCGGGGCGTCTTCGCTTACCGGCAGGGTGGTGGCAGAACCGTAAACGCCGCGGGTGCTCGTATACACGGTTATGGCGTCCGGGGCGTGTTTTTTTACCGCCTCCATGACAATCGCGGTGCCGTGGATGTTGATATCTATGTCCGGGTAGGGGTCTTCCTGACCAAGCACGTGGCTGCACTGGCCGGCAAGGTGAAATACGCAGTCCATACCCTTCACCAGCGTTTTCATGGCGTACTCGTCACGGATGTCGCAAATATTTATCTGGATGTCCTTTTTTACCGGCTCCACGTTAAAGCGATTGCCGCCGTGCTCCGGCCACAGGACATCAACTACCGTGACCTCTGCTCCTAAACGTGCCAGCCGGATGGCGAGGTTGCTTCCTATGAAGCCGAGCCCCCCGGTAATAAGGAATTTTTTACTGGAATACGTATGCTCCAACACTTTATCTCCAATTAAGAACAATATTCTTTATTTTACCGAGGGTGCTTTTAATTTTTCTGAGGATCGAAAGAATGTTACTTATGAAACGGAAAAAGAAATAGTATTCTGAGTACCCGAAGTTATCTTGATCGGCGAGAGGTTTTTCGTCTTCGAACTTTTTATAACCGTGGTCGTATTTGGGAAATACCTTTCTGACCATCTTTACGGAAGCCTCGGTCGCCGCGACATAAGGCGTATAGAGTAGTTCCTTATCCGCAGTCCTTAGGGATCCGTAACCCATGTCATGGTCTCCGTAATAATATCTTCTGTTTTTAAAAAGGGCGAACCGATAAAGACGATAGAAAATTAGCGACACATCATCAACAAAGATCCAATCATATTTCCTGTTCCTCAGAAGATGAAACCAATGAAAATGATAGAAAATTAGCGGGACACCATCAACCAGGGTTTTCAAACCTTTTGATTTTATATCATATTTACCGACATTCCATAACGCCAAACCTGCCCCCGCATACTTCAGTACATGTACCCCTTCAAAACGCGTCGTCCAGTCATCCAGGTACTTCTGATCTGCGAACTTCCCGTCCTCAATCCTGTAAAAACACCACTCGATGCAGCGGTCCCGCCACCATTTAAGGCACTCAAGCCCCCTGGGATCATTGCGGAACGTCAGGATGGAGACATTGTAGATGCCATACGTTACGAGGTGTTGGAGATGGTCCGAAAACCGGTGTTCGATTATCATGATGGAATTATCCCCCATTTCCTCGATCAGGGGGTCGGGATTGTCGTAGAAGAAGAGGTCTGCATCCAGATAAGTTACCATCTCCAGGGAAGGGTTATTCCTTAGGACATACAGCGGCAGCGACGGGGTGCAGGTCCAACAGTATTCAACCAGGCTGCGCGTTGGTTTAATCCTCTTCAGCTCCCCGTCCTCAAAGTCCTGCATCTTTATGAGACTGGCTTTCTTAAGAGGTAATTGGCCCAGCACCTCATAGGTAAGATCGTCCATGCACAGTATCCATAAGTGGAAATCATGGCAATGGGCCAGCAGGGAGTTATACAGGGTCAGCCCCTTGAACAGGTAATTTTTATCAAAGAGGGTGCAGAAATTATGCCTCATTCAGCTTGCTCCGGCCCAAAAGCGTTTTGAGCTTGAACCTGATTATCGAAACTTTATGGCGAAAACTGCGGGAAAGCTTCTCCAATGCTAATAGGCTCAGCTTTTCCTGATTTGAAAAATTTATTGAGTGTGCTCCGGCTGTTGGACGGACCGGACGGAAAAGATAAAGGTTTTTACCCCTAAATTCAACCTCAATTATCAGGTTGGCATCCAGAAGGTCTTGCAGCCCCAGTCCCTGTCTCTCTATATCAGAGGCGCAGATAGGAGAGCTCATGAAGAGAAATCTAAAAATGAACCATAGCGGCCTTATTAATAAGTTTCGGCAAATGCACTCCACGTTTCGGTATATGCACTCCACGTTCCGGTATATGCATCTCACCGGGGCGAGGGGTGCCGTCTTGAGAAGGACGTCCTTTATGAGGTATCTCCCCATAAATACCGTGTTTCTCAGTCTGAAACCTTTCTCTGAGCATAACCAGCAGTAATTCATGTAGTAGCGTATGTTAGACTTCGATTTTTTGGAAAAAAGCAGCGTGAAGCTGTCTTTGAAAGTGGGTATCGTGCCGTTTTCAGGCACTTCAAGTCCGGTGATGTCAAGCTTGGCATAGACTATTGCCTTATGGGAGACAAGCAATTTATAACCTGCTCTCCTGGCTCTTCTGCTGAATTCCCAATCAGAGTTATAATGAGGGAGTTTTTTTCTGTTGAAGTTGCCTATCTTCCTGAATACCTCTACAGGTATTAATGTGCCGCGTCCCGGCAGCACGTCAACTTCCAGATCAAAATCCGTGCTGTTGATCTTTTCTCGGTCTCGGTTAACTGTGAGATTCAGGTGTTTGTCGACCCTTACACCGCTTTCGATAAAGGCATGGTTATAGTAGTCAACCAAGGTAGAGCCTACCAGGGCTCGGTTAAACTTGGTGCTGGCCTCAACCAGCCAGCCCAGGTAGTCGCTCTCCACCACCAGGTCGTTGTTGAGAAGGAGGATGAAGTCATTATCTCCCGCCTCCTTAAGGATATAATCGACTCCAAGGCAATTGGCCCCAGTCCACCAAAGGTTCCCATCACCTAATAAAATTACGGTGTGTGGAAAAAGCCCCGATACTTCTTCTTTGGTGCCGTCCGTCGAGCCATCGTCAACGAGTATTATCCTGAAGGCCCGGTATTCCTGGTGGCTCAAACAGTTTAATAGCGTAACGACTTCTTTTTTATTGTTATATGCCGGTATCAGTATATGGATCATAAAATCGACGCAGCTTTAATCTCTTACGGCTTTGCAATTTTACTTTATAATATTCTGAACTACTTTTCTTAGAACCGGCTTTTCCCCGTTAGCAAGTTCGATCAGATACATCCTCTGCCGGCCGAAAAAGTATCTGCTGAAAATCTTTTGGATCAGGGGACGTCGGCGGTTAAATGACGGAGTGACGATGCCGCACTGCATGTGCCTGGTTTATGCCATCGGCAAGTTTGTCCTAACTTTTCTTTTTTTCCAGGAAAACCAGACAGCTTTCACCACCGCCGGCCAGATCGACGGCCCTGAGGAAGAATAAGTGTGACCAGTAAATACCCCTGTCATAGTAATGGATCGTTTTCCCTTTAATCCATGTGACATAGTAATGAGTCGCCCTGGCCTTAAGCCGTGCGACCAGGCGCCTTCTCTTCCCCGGCCTTGCCGGCGGTAGGGGTAGGGGGGTAGGTTCCTGATATTCCGGCTCCACGTCAAAAAATGGCACCCTGACCCCTTCGCCCACCGGGAATTTGAGCATCTTATGCTGCAGTATCACCCAAAGGTTAGGGGTTATGGTCAGCGTCTTGCTGACGCGGTAGCCGCTTTTTTCCGCCAGTGTATGGAGACTCCGGCGGGAAAAGTAGTTAATATGGTACGGGACATGCCAGTTAAGCCACCTGGCGCCGTACTTTTTCCTTAAACGCGACTCAACGTTCGGCACGCCGATAATCACCTGCCCGCCGTCTTTCAGGATGCGCCGGAGGGATTTAAGCAGTTCGATGGGATCAGGGATATGCTCCAGTACCTGGCTCATGGTAATGTAATCGAAGAAATTGTCCTGGTAAGGGATTTCAAAGAAAAGCCCTAGGTGCACGTTCAAGCCCAGGGCGTCGACGATAGGTTTTATGTTGCGGTCAGGCTCGACCCCGTAGCCCTCAGCGCCCATGGCATTGATTTCCCGTATTGAGGTGCAATCCCCGCAGCCAATATCCAGGACTCGCGTACCGCTTTTAATATGGTAATGCGCCGTATTGTCAACGCCTTCAAGCCACATCGCCTTTTTGGACGGCAGCTGGACCGACTGTTTTTTCAGGCTTTCAACATCAATGATGGACTTGCGAGGGTAGTACTGCGTGTAGATATCGCCTATCCTGTCCTCAGGTATTTCGGGGTTGGTCTGGCAAAAACCACAGGCGCTGCATCGGTAAATATCAAACTTTCCCGGGTATCCATGCCGGTCGTCAAAAAGATTTTTCAGCAGCAGGTTCACAGTCTGGCCGCAGATCTTGCAATTGAATGAATACATTTAACCCTTGGAACAAAGGTAGGTTTTCTGAGCGCAAAAATCACCGCTGTCTTCAAAAGACATGGAGAAGGTTATAATATCTTCGACCTTCAGACCGCTTTTCCTCATCAACCTGAGAAGTTCCCTCTCATTAAAGTGGATTTCGAACATCCTGACGCCGTAAGCCGTTTTTAGATAATAGGACGTCGCTTTACGGTGCAGGACCGGGGTCCGGTGGAATACCACGTATTGCCTCGAGGTCCTGGCCGCCTCGGCGACCGCCTCGGCGTAATTCATGATATGAAGCAGGCAGCAGCCGGAGATCACGATGTCGAAGCTGCCGTCAGGATAGGTAAGCCCGCACGCGTCCTGTACCTGGAAATCAAGACCGGGGTAAAGCTCCTGCGCAAATTCAATAAAGGCGGGGGAGTAATCACAGCCATGGTATTCGGCCTTTATGCCTTTTATCCTCAAGACTTCGTTGTAGTAGCCTGAGGCGCAGCCGATCTCAAGTATTGTCCTATCATCAAGACGCAGCACGTTTTCCTTCAGGACATCAATCAAAACATCAAAAGGCAACACCGGCAGGTGATTTTTATAATGATTCATTTCATTCCTGGTGTAAGTCTCGTACTGCTGCTGAGGCACGCCAATTTCCTTCCATGAGTCGGAAAGCTCGTCGGCTACCTCCTCCTTCTTGATCTCCACGAAATTACTCAGGGGAGGGACGGCGGGCTCCCCTGGTCTCACCGGTTCCGGCTCCCGGCCTCTCAGGAATTTCCTGATGATATTTCTCATCGCCATTTCCAGCCTCAGGTAAGGTGCCTGTCGATGATCTGCACCAGTTCAGCCATCCTCTGATAATAAGTATGTTCCGACCGCGTCCTCTGCTGGCCAGCCTCGGCAATGGCCAGGCGCTCGTCCTCGTGGGCCAGGTAGTATCTGATCTTCTCGACAGCCTCTTCAACTGTGCTGTAGGTTACCACTTCCTTATCTAAAATAAACAATTCATGCAAATTGTCCTTGTAATCCGTTATAAGCATTGCACCGCACCCGGTCGCCTCATAGAGCCTCATGTTATTGGCATAATTCTCAGCAACATCGATATGGCGGTTTATGGTGATTTGGCTCGCGCTGAGGGCCTGATACATATCAAGCCCCCATACCTCGCCATGATGTTTCGGAATAATAGGCGAATCATCGTCTAAAGTCTCTGCCCCGTAGCCGAAAAAATCCATTTCTACCTTTCGGGCGAGCTCTTCCAAAAGAACCGTCCCTTGTTTATGCGCCGGGCCTATGCCCCCTACAAAAGTGCAAGGGAATTTCTTCTCTTGTTCCCCTATTTTTTCCAGCATGGCGGGTTCAAACGCAATTTTGAAATACTCGGATTTAATCCCCATCTTCCTGAAGTTTGCTACATAATGCGGGAAAGAGGTGAGTATCAGATCAAAGTTCTGAAGATAGCCTGGCGGGGGAAGCGGGCAGGCTATTTGCCCGGCGACCAATCGGGCGTATCTTTTCATCCGTTTGAGAAAATCAGGCGGACAGTATGACAGATTTTGCACATAGAGCACATCCGGTCTTGCCTTTTTTATCTGGGCCTCCAGGATAGTTAACAGCACATCCTGCTCTGGAAACAGCTTTATTGAGAAAGGCAGCTTCGTTAAAACCCTGGCCAGCAGAGATTTATCGAGCCTTACCCCGTTCTCCAAGGCCCATCGCCTTTGGAGAATTTCATTATTCGGGATAATTTCTTCCGCCTCACAGCCGAGAGCTTTTAAATTCCTGGAATAGAAATCGGCCGTACCGAAGCCCTGGCCCAAGATAAAATCCTTCTGTTCTGTATAGTTTGTCTCCCCCAGCTTTGGAAATTTACTATAAAGAGAAGATAAAAATCTTAAATAGTAAGTATCAACAATAAAAAATTTATAAGTATTAGACATATGATAAAGGTTTATTAGTAGTCATTAGGTTGCCATCTTTATCAAAAGTATAATAGAAAAAATTATTATCCCAGATTAACATGTTCACAAATAAATCCCTGTTATCCCGTATCAAAGTCTGAAATGGATTTTTATATTTTGAGTGGAACATTTTAAAAAAATCGCTGCACCCGGAATCCCGGTGCTCTTTATCGGTCCATTCACAAAAAATCAAAGTATTTTTGACCAGGATTATATGCCATCTGTGGTGGTCCTTCAGCCCGGTAAAATTAAACATGATATCAGAGGTGCGGGTGGGGGTTTCGATATAGCCCCTTTTGCCGACCCTCATGATCTCTTCACAGGCCTTAGCTGGGTCAGCAACATGCTCCAGGACATGGGAACAGTAGACAAACTCAAATTCCTTATCCCCGTACGGCAGTTCCTCTAGGTTGCAGACTCTAAATTCCCGGTGGTCCCTCACCAGCGGTTCAACCCGGTGGGTAGTCTCCCCTTCGTATAAATCTGCCAGGTGAGTGGCAAGGGGGAAAGGATAAGCCCCGGAGCCGATATCGAGTACTTTCCCCCCCTCTTTGACAAGGAAATCAACATACTTTTCCTGATAGGAGAACCTTTCCTTCTCCGGACCAAAACCGTTTTCGAATGAAGGAATAAGAAATCTTTCTTCGGGTTCAATAAGTCCAGATGCGAGGCGCAGGTAAATATCCAACTCCTCTTTGGGAGGATTGACGGCCTTTATTTTCTCAGTTGAGATATTCGTTATCCAATCTTTCTCTGAGCCCGGTAACAGAGAGAAAAGTTCTTTTATAAGATTTCTAGTAACTTCATTACTAGGCTTTAAAAGGCGAATGAGTTTTAGTAAAAGTTTATTTTTTATTCTATCTTTAAATTGCATTACAAATCCATTTTTAAATAAATTAGAATCTGATCACAAACAACATTGACCAGCCGTCTTCAAGGTATTGGAAATCCTCCAGCCCTGAGGGGCCTAAAAATTCTCTAAATGAGTCTCTGTTCCAGAAGTTAAGGTGGCCGACGTAGCTGTCACGATCGCTATTGGGTACGGTGATGATGATAATTCCACTTTTTTCCGGTTGGTTATTCAATTATTAAGTGCTGGTTACATGATAATCAAATTCTGTCACAGTCATATTGCCATATTCTAAATACATACTGTTTTTAATTGGATGTAAAATATTGAATACCAGCGCGTTGGCAACCCCTCCTAAATGTACATCCATATCGAGTGGTGTGATAGCTACATCTAACATAAAAGATTGTGGAAATAATTTCTGGTTGATAATTAATATTTGTATTGTACCTTCTTGCTTAATTTGAATAATCTTTTCATTTGGATAGATAACACCATCAATGAACTGAGACTCTTGGATTAATAGTTTCTGCACATCACGTCCTTCAAAAGTTCTAATCGTTACTCTGATTTGATTATTATTGCTCTGTTTTCTCAAAAATTTATAATTAAATTCAACTATGATATTCTTGCCAAACTCAATATTGGGGTTATTTCTATCTCCATCTTCTTGATAAACGTAGATATCGGAAAATACTACATCTCCTACCCCGACGGTTTCGGGTTGAGAAGGTTTGAGCAAATTGTCCATACTGATTTCACGAAAATACCGCTGGACCGCTTCTCTGGAATTGCCATGAAAGAGCACGCGCCCATGCTTCATGAAAATGCACTCGGTACACAAACGTTCAATGGCTGAAACGGAATGGGAGACAAAAATGATGGACGTCCCGTCCCTGACCATATCCAGGAGCTTATCGAAGCATTTTTTCTGAAAGTTCGCATCCCCTACGGAGAGCACCTCGTCGATGAGGAGGATATTGGGCTCTGCATGAATGGCAATCGCAAAACCCAGCCTCACATTCATCCCCGATGAATAGGTCTTGATAGGGGCGTCCAAGGCTTCATCGATCTCGGCAAATTCCACTATTTGGTTGAATTTCCTGTCGATCTCCTTTTTCCCCATACCCAGGATCGCGCCGTTGAGATAAATATTTTCCCTGCCGCTCATCAACGGATGAAAACCGGCTCCCAAGGAAATGAGCGCGCCGATTCGCCCCTGTATTTCCACCCGCCCCTTATCCGGTTGATAGATCCCGTTGAGAAGTCGCAGGAGTGTAGATTTGCCGGAGCCATTTACCCCGATAATCCCCAAAGATGATCCTTCCTGGAGTTCGAAAGAAACATCGTCCACCGCCCAAAACTCACCAGGCCGCAGAGAATCGGTGTCGACCACAACCCCAAACAAGGTTTTCACAATATCGATCGACCCATAATACATGCTGCGGCGCAGATTGCGGCAGAATTTTTTCGAAAGACCTTCTACCCTTATAATAACGTCGTTGCTCATTACAGTTTTTCAGCTATTTTGTGTTCCGACAGAAAGAAAAACCGCCAGGACAATAAGAAGATAACCAGGGCTAAAATGGAGGAAATCGCGTAGCCGACTGGACTATCGATCCGTCCGTAAAGTATTATGTCTCGGGGCCCCCCTATAAGGTAAGCTAAGGGGTTCCATTTGGAGATAAACTGAATGGTTGGATTCTGAATCCCGGGTGCATAGATAATGGGAGTGAGGAACATCAGGAAGCCCAGGGCGGAAGTCACCATCTTATTAATGTCGTGAACCACCACGGATATTACTGAAACCACCATCCCGATACCTGAGCCGATAAAAAATATCGGCACCAAGGTCAGGGGCAAAAACACGGTTTGCCAGCATGGCAAAAACCCGTAAATTAAGAGGACCAGGGAAACCATCACCAGATTTATGGAAAAATTAGCTATGGCCTGCGCTATCTGTTGGGCCACCAGAGCCTCATGCGCGAAGTTTACCTGGAGAATGAGGCTACCGCTGCCTGAAAGGCTGTTAGCGGTGAACAGATAAAAACCGATGAAAAGTCCCCAGAAAGTAGTGCCCAGGAGGAGGTAGACCGGATACGGGACCCCCACCTCACCCGGATGCAAGATGCCGGTGCTGTTCATGAAAACCCAGGAAACGATGCCCACAATCGGCGCAATGAATATCCAGAACACCCCGAACAACGACTGCTTGTAGCCTGATAAGAAATCCCTCTTAAATAGTTGCCAAATGAGTTCCCTGGATCCAATAATATTCAGGAGCATGAACGCCCAGCTTCTGAAAAAGCCCATTTTGACTCGCTGGCTGGGCTCATAAACTAATAAATGGCCACTTCCCTTCGGTCCCATGTGAGTTTTTCCAAGCCACTTCTACCGTTACCTGAACAGCTAAAAGCGGCAAAATAAAGAAAAATTTTGCGCTTCACCAACCGGTCTTAAATATAATTGAATTTCACCGCATTTTGGCGACTCAATTTCCGCATCAAGCTATGATGAAAGACTATGCATCAAGATTTAGATAGCCATCAATAAAGTGGGACCGGCCTCAAATCCATAACAAGATAATTGTGCGGAATAAATATCAAAACCACAATAAAAAATACCCTGCTTTTGTATAACAGCAAGCTCGCTCTCTTTCAAGGGCATGTCAAACGCACTGAAAAAGATCGGCGCTTATCTTATAAATTTTAGCCCAAAAAATCTGGCAAGTCAAACGGAGATCTCATCCGAAAAAGGCGCTGGGAGCGGTAAATGTCCACGCCTGAAAAACCTGTTTCCTGATATTCATACCCGGAAAAGGCGGCTGAAGGTTTCGCCGCTTAACCCGGTTCAGCACCGGCAGGCGGTGCGGCGCTCAGCCATGACGAGAGCCGGCCGCGTCCGGATCTTGGACTGGGATGGAACAAGGCCCAGCGCCCGAAGAGCCTGGAACCGACTGGGCCGGCCACATCGGCCCCACCGCGCCAAGTTCATCTCCCAAGAGGTTGACCTGGGGGCTTGCCTCCATGGTGTGGCCCTGGATTTTTCTCGGCCAGGAAAGACTACGGATAATGCCTTTATCGTATCTTATTTCAGCGGTTTTCGGCAGGAATACTTGAAAGAGAAATGGTTCTTGAGCCTAAAGGAGGCTAAAGAAAACATCTAAGACTGCGCTCCGACTACAATGCGCCGCGACCGGCGGTTTTATAACCATTCACGGGGCTGGCCATCAAATGTTCTTCAGAGAAATTGCTTACTGACTACTTTGGGCTGCACGATGTAATGATAGTTACTGAGGATGGTTGTTATGCATAACCACATGCTACGGAGGCGTAAATTTAATGCATCCGGCTAAAGCGCACCTGGTTTCATGAAGAGGGAATTATCACCCCACCCCTCCCCCCTCAAGGGGGAGGGAATAAGAGGTTTCCTCTATGGGAAGCTATGTGTGGTGCAAACCACGAGCCTATCGCGATGATCTCGGATGCCTTCAGGCCATCCCTATGACACCATCTCCTTAAATCGCTGACTGCGAATTTTCTCGCCTTGGGAGGGCGGGCATTGACCCACCGCGGCCCTGACCTTGGCCAGGCGCTCGCTGGTGGGCGGATGGGTCTTGAAGATGCCGCCGGAGGCCCCTTTGCCCTTGGCCTCCATCTTGGTGAGCAGCACCACCAGGGCGTTAGGGTCATACCCCGCCCGGGACAGGGTCGTCAGGGCGGCGGTGTCTGCGGCCTCTTCCGCCTGGCGGCTGTAGCCGTTGACCACGATGGTCTTGAAGACATCGTCGATGGAGCCTTCGAACAGGCTCACCAGGTTTCCGGCCACCCCCCCATACTGCTTCGCGGCTTCCGTGCCCATGGCGGTGAAGACCTGGGTCCAGCGGGCCTGGCTGATGGAGTTGATGCCGTCCTTGTCGGCCACGTGGCCCACTTCATGGGCCAGCACTGCGGCAAGCTGGTCTTCGTTCCCGCAGATCTTGATCAGACCCCGGGTAACCAAGATAATCCCTCCGGGACAGGCAAAGGCGTTGATTTCGTCGGTGTCCAGGACCGCGAAGTGATAACCCCGGTAGGGGTTGGGGCGGGAGGATTTTCGGGCCACGGTCTGCCCTATTTCATTGACGTATTCGTTAAGCTTGGCGTTCTGGTCAAGCTTGTAGTTGCCCAGAACCCGGGCGGCCACGGCCCGGCCTATGTAGTATTCTTCGGAATCAGTGATGGGTCGGGAGGCATCCTGCGCTTTGGATGAGCCCTTGTAGGCGATGGCCGCCACCGGCGACACGGAAATCCCGGCGCAACCCCCCACCAGGAAGGGCGCCGCGGCCAACAAAACCAACCAGATCAAGCGGTTCATGGCTTCAGCTCTCCTTCCTTGATAAAGGCCTGCAGGGTGGCCGGGTCCACCTTAAAACTTTCGATCCGGTCCACCTGGGCGAAATTCATCTCCGGGTGCTTGGCGCGGTAGGAAGACTCCACCTCGGGAGTGAAACCCTTACCGGCCAAGGCCACTTCATCGCTGCTGGTCTCCTTCACCGGGGTGCCGGTTAACAGCCCGGGCAGATTCGGGAACTGCCCCCAGGCGGCGATCGGCGCCAAAAGCGCCAACCCCAACCCCAGGGCCAGGAGATACCGGACACCTTTCTTGATCTGCGCTGCTCTGCTCACCTCAACCTCCTCGATTTTTCTAATTTTTATACTACCATATTAATCGGCACAAGCTGAATTCTTGATGAAAGTCCGGGGCGCAGGCCAAGGGGGATCATGTCCGCCCTGGCTCCATCGTCCTGGTGGCGATAAGCAGAGCCAAGCTGCCTCCTGCCCTGTCAAGGGGCGCCATGTCTGGCTTGACCACCGGGATGCTTCAATTCCATGGACCCGAAGCATCAAAAAAAGACAGGAAGGCTCAGGGTTTTTAACCCAGGCCTTCCTGCCGCCGATGAGGTGAAGGGGCCGAAAAGTTGACCCTATTCCCCTCAGCCATTGCTGCGGGCTATTTCTTTTTCTTTTCTTCCTTGGCCTCCACCTTAGTGGCGGTCATACGGTACTCAATGGTCACCTTGGCGCCGACTTTTAAATCACCCGTTACCTTGGTTTCTTTATCCCGGACGATCTCCCAGCGATCCTGGCCTTTCTGCACGGCAATCAGGTTATCGGTGACCTCCAGTACCGGCCCGGTCACCTGATAAGTCTTGACTGAGCCCGCAAAGACCAAGACTGGCATGAACAATATAACTACCAAAAGAGCCAAAACACGTTTCATTGAGGCCTCCTTCCCCGGGCTGGGGTGAAAGATTTCAATCCCGCCGAGAGACTGATGATACCATTACTTTACGGTAATCAGCTCCTTGATCTTGCCGAACTCTCCTTTTTTGATTCCTTTGACCTTCATGATGTCATCGATTTTATCGAAAGGACGGCCTTCAATGATGGCCTGGGCCTTCACCGGCCCGATTCCCGGAAGCTTGTCCAGATCTTCCTTGGGGGCGGTATTGATATTCACCTTCTCACCCGGAGCCAGTTTGGTGGCCGCAGGAGCCTGCTTGCTCGGCGTCACCTCTTTCTCAACCGCAGGCGTCGCCTGGGGCTTGGCGGCCACTCAGGCCTCGGGACTTCGC
>Ga0209048_10002042_pt1 | contig 20272 bp, 24 predicted proteins | sample FrelakmetCRP12CR_FD_187146 | JGI IMG/M metagenome (GOLD analysis project Ga0209048, IMG submission 187146) | Freshwater lake sediment microbial communities from the University of Notre Dame, USA, for methane emissions studies - CRP12 CR (SPAdes)... | ecosystem: Environmental > Aquatic >... | reverse complement strand
CGACGAGATGACGTACTACCCGCGCTCGGGCAAGGTGCGCTTTCGCGGTCTTGGCGTCACCGGGCGCCTCCAGATGTGCAGCTATTGGGATGGAGAGCCACCGGAGGTGTGACGGGCGCGCCTCGTCAGTGCAGGCGTTGGCGCAGCACCTGCCAGGCCGCGGGGTCTTCCAGGCCCATGATCCAGCAGTACACGCCGCGGATGTCGGGATGCTTCGCGAGCATCATCTGCAGCTTGGCGTCGAGCGCCTTGGCGTCGGGGAAGTAGGCTGTGTGCCGGGCGCCGTCCCGCCTGTACGAGAGCCTGAGCTCGGCCGAGGGGCCGCGCGCAGCGCGCGGCTTGTCGGCCGCGCGGATCCGCCCGACGTCCACCCACACCAGGTCGGTCGTCTGGGCGCCGCGCCAGTCGCGGCCGTAGAAGCCGACGCCCATCACGATCTTGTGCGGCGCGACCTGCGTCTCGGCGAAATCGAGCACATTGTCCATCCACTCGGGCGGCGAGAGCGGGCCGGGCCCGGACCAGGACCCCGAGTAGTTGTAGGTCATCACGCGGAACTGGTCGACGGCCCGGCCCAGGCGCCGCCAGTCTTGCGCGCGCGGCCCGTCCCACCCGCCCGGCTCGCTGGTCTTGGGGTACACGTCGATGGCGATGAGGCGGCCGTCCTTGTGGAGCCGGCGGGCGAGCTCATCGACAAAGGTCGCATAGCCGCTGCGCTGCTCGGCCGTGAGCGCCTCCCAGTCGACGTCCACGCCGGCCACGCCGTTCGCGCGGCACCAGTCGGCGACGGCCGCGACGTGGCGGCGGCGGGTCTCCGCGGTCGCCAGGACGGCGGCCGCGATCGCCGGTTCGAACTGGTGGGTCGCCTCGTCGTAGTCGGTGAGGGTGACGATCACGCGACAGTCCTTCTCGCGCGCCTCGGCGATGAAGCCGGCATCGGCTTTGGGCGCCGCGACGCTGCCGTCGGCGCAGGACTGCAGCCAGTCGACGCTGACCTCGTCGACGGCGCCGGCGTCCACGGCCCGCTCCAGAGAGCCGCGGTCGCCGAAGGTCCAGGCGCCGATGAGATAGGGCCCGTGCGGGCGCTCGTGCTCGAGAGCGCGGGCAAGCACGAAGGCAGCGGCCACCGCGGCGAGGCCGACTACGAGGATGACGACGAGGGGCGGTGGCCGCCGGCGCGGGCGCCGGCGCCTCGCCCGGCGAGCCTCGCCGCCGCGCCCGTCTCCTTCTGATCCGCGAGTCGCCACGCCCTCATCATGATGCCTGACGGGCCGCCTGTGAAACCGGCCCCGCGCGTCGCGCCGGCGGGCGCGGGTTGCCCACTTGGCCGGCGTGGGTATGCACCGTGCACGGATCACTCCACTCCGACCAGCGAGGTTTCCCGTGAAGGAGAAGCTCGGCGCCACCAACGCTCTGTACCCCCTCGTCACCGCCCTCGTCGGCGCCACCGTCGACGGCAAGCCCGATTTCGCCACCATCGCTCACGTGGGCATCGCCCATCTCAAGGGCATCACGCTGGGCATGGGCAAGATCCATCTGACCAACGACGGCATCAAGGCCAATCGCACGTTCAGTGTGAACCTGCCCTCCGAGGACATGGTCGTGGTCACCGATCACGTGGGCATGGTCAGCGGCCGCAAGGAGGACAAGAGCGGCATCTTCGACGTCTTCTACGGGGAGCTCGATACGGCGCCGATGATCGAGCAGTGCAAGGTCACCATGGAGCTCAAGCTCATCGAGCACATCGAGCTGCCGACCCACGACCTCTTCGTCGGGGAGGTCGTCGGCACCTACGCCGACGTGGAGGTGCTCACCAACGGCATCATCGATATCGCCAAGCTCAAGCCGCTGCTCTTCGACATGTCGAGCAAGAAGTACTGGTCGCTGGGCGCGCCGCTGGCCAAGTGCTGGAGCGTGGGGAAGGAGTACGTCGCGAAGGGCTGAGCCGGTCCTGAAGCAACGCGGCTATGGTTCACATCGGGACGTAGGTGCAGGTAGCGGACTTCTTGCCGTTCTTGTCGACGAAGAAGATCTCTACGTTACTCGTCGCGGTGTTCCAACAGGCGACGACGCAACCTGCCAAGCCCGCCTTCGTCGTGCTGTTGGTCGGGAAGCTGACGTAGCGGTAGGTGGTGCTGCTCGGCTGCGTGATCCACAGCGCGGGCTGTACGTTTCCGCCTGAGGGTATGGCCGCCTGGTTGAGGATCAGCGTCTTGCTGGAATAGGGATTGCGGTAGCCCTCGGCGTTCGTGCCGGCGGCGCCACCCCGCTTGATGTTCTCCTCGAGGGCGCAGCTGACGTACGTGGCCGCCCAGGGAGAGGAGAGCGTGCCGTTGGTCAGCGCGTGCGTTGCCTGCCAGGAAGTGGTGAGGCCGTCGGTGACGTGGCTGTGGGCCGCGATGGTGATGTGGTGGGCGGTCAGCTTGAGTGCGGCCTCCTTGGCCTTGTCGCGCTGACCGATGTACATGGGGATGGCGATGGCCGCCAGGATGCCGACGACGATGATCACGATGAGCAGCTCGATGAGCGTGAAGCCGTGCTCCCGTGCCGGTCTCCTGCGCATCTGGTCCTCTCTCGTGAGCGGGTGACGACCACCGGCCGTCACACTCACTCTGCCCGCGTCGCGCGCTCCGCGCCTGGGTCATTCGTCCACAGCGGCGGCCTCTATCCACTGTCGGCAACACAGGTGAGGGGCTTGAGCGGAGGAGCCGAGGCTCAGCAGCCGGGGCCCGGCTGCGGGCGGGCGCGTCGCTCGGCGACGAAGTCGCGGAACGCGCCCAGGGCCGCGTCGAAGCGCTCCCAGTCGATCGAGTAGTACGTGCGCGTACCCTCGCTGCGGGTGCGCACGAACCCCGTGTCCCGCAGCACGGCGAGGTGGTGCGAGACGAGTGGCTGGCTGGCGTCCCCGTCGGCGGTGAGCTCGCAGACGCAGCGTTCGCCGCTGAGGAGCTGCTCGACGAGGGCGGCTCGGGTACCGTTGCAGAACGCCTTGAAGAATGGGACGAATTCGTCGCTGGCGGTCGGCGGCTGCGGGTCGGACCCCTCGTCCACGGCGCCTCCTCGGGAGTGATGCAGATCGTGCCGCAGGTCGATGCTACATGCACCTTCCTTTATGGTCAATCCATGCTTATATAAACACAGACCGATGAAGACTCTCAAACTGGACACCCCGTTCGCCGTGTTCTCGGACGTGCACGGTAACCTGCCGGCGCTCGAGGCCGTCCTTGCGGACGTCGAGCGCCGCGACGTGCCGGCGACGCTCTGCCTCGGCGACCTCGTCGGCTACGGGCCCTTCCCGAACGCGGTCGCCCGCCTGGTGCGCGACCGCGGCATCCCCTGCCTGATGGGCAACTACGACCAGGGGATCGGGTTCTCCACCGGGGACTGCGGCTGCGTGTACAAGACCGACGAGCAGCGCGTCGAGGGCGCGGCGTCGCTTGCCTGGACGGACGCCGTGGCGGCCGACGACGTGCGCGCCTACCTGCGCACCCTCGAGGACCGCTTCGTGCTGGAGACGCCGGCCGGCGCGCTGCTCGCCGTGCACGGCAGCCCAAGGCGCATCAACGAGTACCTCTTCGAGGACCGCCCGGAGGCGGCGATGGGGCGGATGGCGGCGCAGAACCCCTACCGCGCCATCCTCTTCGGCCATACGCACGTTCCGTATGCGCGTCCCGTCGCGCGCCCCGACGGCGGCAGCACGCTGTTCATCAACGTCGGCAGCGCCGGCCGTCCCAAGGACGGCGACTGGCGCGCCTGCTACGCCATCGTCGATCCTCTGGCGCTGGGCGCCGGCGGCGACGCGTCGGCGGTCGAGTTCGCGCGCGTCGCCTACGACCACGCGCGCCTGCAGGCGGCTCTGGCCGCCACCTCGCTAATCACCCACTTCGAGGCGCCTGAAGGGGCCGGCTTGTGAGGCGTCTCTCGTTCCTTGACCGGTATCTCACGCTCTGGATCTTCCTCGCCATGTTCGCAGGAGTGGGCCTGGGCTGGCTCTTCAAAGGCGCCCCCGCGTTCATCGACCGCTTCAGCGTCGGCACCACCAACGTCCCCATCGCCGTCGGCCTGATCGTGATGATGTACCCGCCCCTCGCCAAGGTGCGCTACGAGGAGCTCGGCGACGTGTTTCGCGACTACAAGGTGCTGGGGCTCTCCCTGGTGCAGAACTGGCTCATCGGCCCGTTCGTGATGTTCTTCCTCGCGATCATCTTCTTGCACGATTACCCGGCGTACATGACCGGGCTCATCATGATGGGCCTGGCGCGCTGCATCGCCATGGTGATCGTCTGGAACCAGCTGGCCCGCGGAGACACGGAGTACGCAGCGGGCCTGGTCGCCTTCAACAGCGTCTTCCAGGTCCTGTTCTACAGCGTGTTCGCCTGGGTGTTCGTCACCAAGCTCCCGCCCCTGTTCGGGCTCGAGGGGGCGGCGGTCGACGTGAGCATCGGCCAGATCGCCAAGAGTGTCTTCATCTACCTGGGCATCCCGTTCCTCGCCGGGATGATCACCCGCTACGTCGGTCTACGGGTGAAGGGCAGGGACTGGTACGAGAACACGTTCATCCCGCGGATCAGCCCGCTCACTCTCATCGCCCTGCTGTTCACGATCTTCGTGATGTTCAGCCTCAAGGGCGACCTCATCCTGCAGCTGCCGCTCGACGTGGTGCGCATCGCCGTACCGCTGCTGCTCTACTTCGTGATCATGTTCTTCGTGAGCTTCTACCTCGGACGCCGCATCGGCGCCGACTACTCCAAGACCGCGACCTTGTCCTTCACCGCCGCCAGTAACAATTTCGAGCTGGCGATCGCCGTGAGTGTCGCGGTCTTCGGGTTGAACTCGGGCGAGGCTTTCGCGAGCGTCATCGGCCCCCTCGTGGAGGTGCCGGTGCTCATCGGTCTGGTGAGCGTCGCCATCTGGCTCGGGAAGAAGTACTGGGGCATGACCGACGAGCCGGTGCCGGCGACGGTCGCCGCCGGGTGCGACGAGGTCGGCTGCGACCCCCGACCAGAGTGACGGCCGCGGCTGCGCGGCATACCCGAGAAGGAGACACCGTGACGACGAAGCCCGCAGAGCCGGCGAAGCCCATCATCGAGTGGGGCCCGACGATCGACGCCGCCGCATGCACGGGCTGCGGCACGTGCCTCGAATTCTGCCACAACGACGTCTACGCCTGGGCCGACGACAAGGTGATCGTCGCTCACAAGACCAACTGCGTCGCCGGCTGCTCGCACTGCGGCACCCTCTGCGAGACCGAGGCGATCGCGTTCCCGACTCTGGAGGACATCCGCCGCGCCCGCCGCGGCGAGTGAGACGGCTCAGTCTCTCTGGCCCATCTCGCGCTCGAGCTCTTCCTTGGCGTTGACCATGGCCGTCTTGAACGCCATCGGCTTGCGGATCTGCTTGAGGTCGTTGATGCCGGCGGCGGCGGCGGCGGTGAGCACGATGATGTCGCCGTAATCGAGCATGCGGCCGAAGATGGACTGTTTGAGCACCACGTCGGTGAGCTTCTCCAGGGACGAGTCGGCGACGCGCTTGCTGATCACGCCCGTGGACTCGACGACGCGCCGATTGGTGAGCACGTAGATGTTCATGCGCCACGAGAGAAAGCCCCAGGCGAGACGAACCGCGGGGACGACGACGACGAGCAGCAGCCACCACACCCAGCCGGCGCTCGGGATCAGCCAAACCTTGAGGACGATGATGAGGGCGAGGACCGCGGCGGCGAAGATGATCCACTTGACCATCTCGGCGACGAAGAAGATCCAGTGGTGGCGCTCGGTGTACAGGATCTTCTCGTTGGCTCCCAGTTGCTGCTTCAGGTACTCGACGCTCACGGGCCCTCCCTCGCCGTCGTGTCGGCTGCAACCTACCACGAAGGCCGCGCGGCCTAACGCCGCGGAGGCGGCGGGAGAGGGCGGCGGGCGAGGGCGGGCAGGCCCGCCCGCCGCCCCCGTCGTATACTGGGGGACGAAAGCGACGGCCACCCAGGGGGTCCACGCGTGACGGTCCGCTCCTCCCACAGCCTCAGCTCGCCAGGACGGCCCGGCCGCATGCTCCTCATCGCCGGGCTCATCGTTCTCATCGGTCTCGCGATGGCGGCGGCGCGGCCGCAGGCTGCCCCCGCTCGTACCGCGCCGCTTGTCTCGTATCGCGGCCTCGGCACCTGGGTCGACATGTACGACCCGACGGCGTGGAACGACCCGGCCACGGCGGTCAAGGACATGGCCTCGCACGGCGTGCGCACGCTGTACATCGAGACGGCCAACTTCCACAACCCGCAGTCGGCGTCCATGTTCAAGCCGGCCGTCATGATCGCCTTCATCCAGCAGTGTCACCTGCGCAAGATCAAGGTCGTCGCCTGGTACCTCCCGGGCTTCAAGGACCTCGCCAAGGACTACCAGCGCAGCATGGCGGCCATCGACTTCCGCACGCCCGACGGCCAGAGGTTCGACTCGTTCGCTCTCGACATCGAGGCCAGCATCGTCAAGCCGGCTACCACGCGCAGTGCCCGCCTCAAGACCCTGTCGGCGAAGATCCGCAAGGCCGTGGGCAAGGCCTATCCTCTGGGCGGCATCATCCCGTCACCTGCCGGCATGAAGATCAACTCCGGCTACTGGCCGGGCTTCCCGTACAAGGACGTCGCCGCCGTGTTCGACGTGATCGTGGCAATGGGCTACTACACCTATCACGGTGACGGCTACACCCACGCCTACAACGAGACCTTGGAGAACGTGCGCATCGTGCGCGAGCAGACCGGCCGGCCCTCGATCCCCATCCACGTCATCGCGGGCCTCGGGGACAGGTCGTCCGCCAGCGAGACCACCGCCTACGTCCGCGCCCTGCGCGAGTCCGGGTGCCTCGGCGGCAGCATGTACGACTGGTCGACCACCGACGCCGCCGACTGGCGCCCACTGGCGAGCGTGCGCTTCAACCCGGTCCAGACGCCCGCGCTTCCGAGGAACGTCGGCTACGCAGCGCCGCTGGGCAACTGCCCCGGCGACACTTCGCACCCCAAAGAGGTCTTCTACCAGGCGCTGGAGCAAAACGGCGAGCGGATCCTGCACTTCCGCCTCTGGGACGTGCAGGCCGACGAGGTCAGGCTCGTGGTGAACTGGCAAGATGCCGGCGCGCTGGACCGCGGCCCTAAGGGGAAGTGGAGCGGCGTGCGATCGATCGCTATCCCCGCGAGCATGCTGAACGCCAAGGGCCGCAACGTGATCGGCTTCGTGGCTCGCGGCGACGCGCCGCACTGGCGGCGCTGGGGCGTGCGCGACGTCACCCTCGTCAAGCCGTGAGGTGAGTCACGCCATGGAGATGAAGATCACGTTCCCCGGAAACCCGAAGGTGGATGCCGCCTGCAAAGGGTTCACCGTGCGGACCGACCAGCCGGTGAGCGGCGGCGGGGACGGCTCCGCGCCGAGGCCTGCCGGGCTGAGTCTTCGCGGGGGCCGCGCCCTTCGCCGGCCGTGCGACGTCTGCTAGCATCTGGGGCATGGACGCCGCACCGCTCGTCATCGGCATCGACATCGCCGCCAGCCGCCCTTGCGTGGCCGTGGCCGTGCGCTGCGGGCGGACGCTCGAGGTCGTGGAGTGGCACGAGGCCTACGAACGCGAGCCCGGCGACCGGGGACGGCTGCTCGACTGGGTCGGCGGGCTGAGACCGGCAGTCGTCGGCGTCGATGCCCCGCAGCGGCCCAAGCGCGCGCTTCCCGGAGGCGCCGCACACTCGCGTGACTGTGACGCCGAACTGCTGCACCGGCGCATCTCCGTGTATCAGGTCCCCACGCGCGCGGAAGCGGAGGCCAAGGCTCGGCGGTATGCCTGGATGCACACCGGTTGGGCGTACTTCAAGGAGCTGGGTCGGCGCGGCTATGAGCCGCCGGCCCCCGGATCGCTGCCCGGCGAGCTCGGCCAGGCGCCGGCGGTCCTCGAGGTGTATCCGCACGCCGGGTTCGTGACCTTGCTCGGAGGCACGCCGCCGCCCAAGAGCACGCGCGCTGGGCTGCGCCTGCGCGTGCTCACCCTGCGGCGTCTCGGCCTGCAGTGGGACGACTACTACGACCACGACTCGCTCGACGCCCTCATGGCGGCGTTCACGGCCTGGCGCTTCGTCCAAGGCCTCGTGACGCCGCTCGGCGACGGCCGCGACGGCTCCATCTGGTTGCCCGTGACGGCGCATGAGCTGAAGGACAAGTACGCGCCGCTCAGCGTCCCGGCCGCGAAAGCGGCGCTGGGCGGTCTCGGCGCGCGCTAGCTGGCCGCCCCCGCCCGCCGACGCTTACATCACGATCTTGTTGAGCGGGAACTCCACGATGCCCTCGGCCCCCGCCTCCTTGAGGCGGGGGATGATGCGGCGCACCACAGTCTCCTCGAGGATCGTGTTGACCGCGAGCCAGCTCTCGTCGCTGAGGTGCGAGACGGTGGGGTTGCGGAGGGCGGGCAGGACGGCGAGGACGGCGTCCAGGTCCTCCACCCTGACGTTGAGCATGAGCCCGACCCTGTCGAGGGCGGCGATGGCGCCCTGGAGCAGGAGGACTATGTCCTGGATCTGGCGGCGCTTCGCCGGGTCCTGCCAGGCGTCGACGTTGGCGATGAACTGCGTCGTGGACTCGAGCACGGTCTCGACGACGCGCAGCTTGTTGGCGCGCAACGACGAACCGGTCTCCGTGACTTCGACGATGGCGTCGGCGAGCTCCGGCAGCTTGGCTTCGGTGGCGCCCCAGCTGAACTCGATCTTGGCGCTCACACCGCGCTCCTCCAGCCAGCGTCCGGTGACGCCGACGAGCTCGGTGGCCACGATCCTGCCCTCGAGGTCGGCCACCGTCTGGATCTCGGAGGCCTGGGGCACAGCCAGCACCCAGCGCACCTTGGCGAAGCTCTGCTTGGCGTAGACGAGGTCGCACACCGTGTGCACCGTGGCCTCGTTCTCGACGACCCAGTCGTAGCCGGTGAGGCCGCAGTCGAGGGCGCCGTCCTCGACGTAGCGCGCCATCTCCTGGGCGCGCACCAGCATGCACTCGATCTCGGGATCGTCGATGGCGGGGTAGTAGGAGCGCTGCGCCACGGTGATGAGGAACCCGGCGCGGCGCATCAGATCGAGGGTCGCCGCCTCGAGGCTTCCCTTCGGCAGGCCCATCTTGAGTGTCATGTGTGGCTCCCGGCTGCGGTGGTGGTCGGCGGCCGCGCCTCGCGGCGCGGGGGAGAGTGTACCGCACCGCGGGTGGCGCGGGAACGCCGCGCCGCCGCCGGCCTCTCCCACGCCGCGCCCCGACCCGAGGCAGACGGTGCGCTCTGTTGGGACGGGGCTGTCGCGGCTGTGCAAGGGCACACCCGCGTCGTCGGTCGGAGGTGCGGTGTGCCTCTTGCGCCCGGGGGGCCGTCTTATTAGGCTGAGCGCACGGCGCCTGGGGCGTCGTGCGGCTCGCTCGGGGTGGGCGGCCGCCTCGGCTGTACGCCGCGAAACAGGAGGATCCATGGCCGCACGTCCACATTCCTCATCGAAGCTGCTTCCGCTCATGATGCTGGTGCTCGTCGTCGCTGGGCTGGCCTGGGGGCTCGCGTCCGCAGTGGCCTCCTCGCCGAGCGCATCGCCGGCCGGAGCCAAGGTCATCCTCAAAGTCGGCTGGTCGCCCGACCCGGACAACCTCAACCCGTTCGTGGGCGTCCAGCAGTCGTCGTAAGAGCTCTGGCAAGTAAGCTACGACTTCCTCACCAACTACGGCGATCAGTATCTGCAGACCGAACCCGGGCTCGCGGAGAGCTGGACGAAGAGCTTGGACGGCCTCACCTGGACCTTCAAGATCCGCTCGGGTGTGATGTGGAGCGACGGGGTGCCGCTCACCGCCCGCGACATCGCCTTCACCTACAACTGGGAGATCAAGCTGCAGCTGCAGGCGTTTCTCTCGGCGCTCGACGGCATCAAGAGCGCGACCGCAGCGGACGACACCACACTCATCATCCAGTGCTCGCGGCCCAAGGCTGACATCCTTTCCATGTGGTGCCCGATCCTCCCGGAGCACATCTGGAGCAGGTTCAAGACCGCCGACGCCGCCAAGAACTTCCTCAACGCGCCACCCATCGTCGGCTCCGGCCCGTTTCGGGTCGTCGAGTGGCGGAAGAGCAAGTACATCCGCTGCGTCGCCAACAAGCAGTACTGGGGCGGCACGCCCAAGGCCGCAGAGGTGTTCTTCCAGCTGTACACCAACCAGGACACCCTGGCGCAGGATCTCAAGTTGGGCACCATCGACCTGGCCATCAACATCCCCCCGGCGCAGGTGAAGGCGCTGCAGGGCGATTCGAGTCTCGCCTCGGAGGCCTGCTCGCAGAAGGCCTTCGACTACCTCTCGTTCAACTGCTACAAGGGTCCTTCGCTGGGCAATCCGGTGCTGCGTGACGTCAAGTTCCGTCAGGCCCTGAACTGGGGCATCGACAAGGTCAAGATGGCCGAGTTGGCCTATCAGGGGTACGCCGATCCGGCGACCAGCATCTTCGAGGTGAACTACTACAACCCGACGCTCGACTGGCACTGGCAGCCGCCGGCCGACGTCGAGTACCAGTTCGACCCGGCCAAGGCGAAGCAGCTCCTCGCCGACGCGGGCTACAAGGACACCGACGGCGATGGGATCCTCAACGATCCCAACAACGGCAACAAGAACATCAGCCTGAGACTCTGGTCGCGCGTGCAATCGCCGCAGAGCCAGGTCATGGGCAAGCTCATAGCCGGCTGGTGGAAGGACCTCGGCCTGGACATCAAGTACTCCGTGGAGGACGAGAGCGTTCTCATCTCCGGCGGCTACAACTACGTCGGCAACACGTACAAGCCGGACTACGACATCTACATCTGGCAGTGGCAGCCCAGCGGCTCCGACCCCGGTCGCCGGCTGGGCTACTTCCGCACGGTGCAGATCGAAAACCAGAACGACGCCTGCTGGTCGAACCCCGAGTACGACAAGCTCTGGACACTGCAGTATCAGCAACTCGACCCGCAGAAGCGCAAGGACATCGCCTACCAGATGCAGCAGATCCTCTACGACCAGACGCCGTACATCGTGCTCACCTACCCCAAGCTGCTCGAGGCGTGGAACACGTCGCGCTGGGAAGGGTGGACGCGCATTCCTCAGCCCAACGGCGCCGTGGCCTTCATCACCGACAACGTCAGCAACTACTACAAGGTCGGCCTCAAGACGACGACCACCACATCGACGTCCGGCGGCACGAGCACCGGGCTCATCGTCGGCATCGTCATGGCGGCGCTCGTGGTCGTCGGCATCGTGGTGCTGCTCCTGCGCCGCAAGCCGCGGGTCGAGGAGGGCTGAGAGCGGACGGGCCGCCGTCCGGCGGCCGCGAACGCGCGGAAGATGGGGGCGGGACGCTCGCGAGCGCCCCGCCCCCTCTCAGTTCGGGCGAGAGTCGCCTGACGCGGGTCGGACGTCAGTCCGGTAGGACGGCCAGGAGCTCGCCGACCACGTCGCCGGCGTCGTTCTTGATCGGCGGCCGGCCGAGCGTCGCCAGGCGCTCAGGCACAGCATCCGGCCCCACGATAGCGCGCAGGGCGGCGAGGGCGGCCGGCTCCATGGCCCTGTCCGCGCCGTCGACGACCTTCACCGAGAACCCCCGGCCGTCGGGCAGCGACACGCAGCCGAGCCCTTCGGCCCCGCTCTTGCTCGTCACGCCCGGCATGGTCTCCATGATGATGGTGTCGAACCATGCAGGGCCCTCGACGAGGACGGGATGCGCGCGCATCGCGGCGCTGATCTCGGGGAGCAGCTCGGGCATGAGCGCGAAGGTGGCTGCCGCGACGGTGACCGGCGTCGCGTAGCAGACGACCCCGCAGCCGTCGACGCCGGTGGGGATCTGCCGCGAGTCGAGGCCGACGCAGGCGGCGAACATCTGCAGTGCGGTTTCCTGCGCGGGGTGGCTGGGCTGCTGGTAGGTGGGGATGTCCCAGCCGTGGTGCACGCTCGCTGCCAGGAAGCCGGTGTGGTTGCCGGAGCAGTTGTGCCGCGCCTTGAGCTTCTTGTCGCAGCGCAGGTCGGCCTCGGACAGGCCGAGGTCGGCGAGCATGCTGCGCACGAGGCCGGCCTGGAAGTCGAGACCGTCGTGCGAGGAGCTCATGATGGCGAGCTGCTCGGCGCCCCAGCCGAAGCGCTCCACGGTGCCGTCGGCGAGCCAGGCCTGCGCCTGGAACGGCTTCGCCGAAGAGCGCCAGAAGGTGACCATGCCGGGGTCGCCCCAGCGCTCGACGATGTCGCCGTCGGGCCCGGCCAGCGCAGCTACCGCGTGATGTACGCTCTCGACGGTGCCGCCGCGCCGCGCCTGGATGATGATCGCGGGGTGTTGCTTCACGGTCATGCTCGCGCGAGTGTATCGCGAGCCGGCGGGCGCGGCATCCCAGCCGGCGTGGCGTCGCGCCGCATGCGGTTCGCGTGGGCCGGCGCGCGGCGGTACCATGCCGCCATGCGGTACCGCACCTTCGGCAAGCTTGACTTCAAGCCCTCGGCCCTCGGCTTCGGCGCCATGCGCCTGCCCGTGCTCGCCGGCGCCGACGGCAAGCCCGACTTCAAGCAGATCGACTATCCGCAGGCTACGGCGATGTTGCATCGCGCCATCGACGGCGGGGTGAACTACGTCGACACCGCCTATGTGTACCACGAGGAGACCTGCGAGCCCTGGCTCGCCGAGGCGCTCAAGGGCGGCTATCGCGAGAAGGTGAAGGTGGCCACCAAGATGCCCGTCTGGAAGGTCGAGAAGCCGGGCGACTTCGACCGCCTGCTCGGCACCCAGCTGGAGCGCCTGCAGACCGACTGCATCGACTTCTACCTGCTGCACAGCCTCGACGAGGCGCACTGGAAGGGCGTCGTCGAGCAGGGCCAGCTCGACGCCGCCGAGAAGGCTCTCGCCGACGGCCGCATCGCCCACCTCGGCTTCAGCTTTCACGGCACTTACGACCTCTTCGAGGAGATCCTCGCGGCCACGGACCTCTGGGCGTTCTGCCAGATCCAGTTGAACTACATGGACGAGGAGTATTCGGCCGGCCGCCGCGGCCTCGAGCTCGCGGCCGGTAAGGAAGTGGGCGTGATCGTCATGGAGCCCATCCGCGGCGGCATGCTGGCTGGCAACCTGCCGCCGCAGATCGAGGCGGTCTGGGCCGAAGCGCAGGCTCCGCGCTCGCCCGCCGAGTGGGCCCTCCAGTGGGTCTGGAACATCCCCGAGGTGTCGTTCGTGCTCAGCGGCATGAGCACGATGCAGCACGTCGAGGAGGATCTGCAGTATGCGGCGTGCTCGCGGCCGGGGCTGCTCGACGCCGATGAGCTCGCGCTCGTCGCGCGTGTGCGCGACCTCTACCGCGAGCTCAGCCCCATCCCGTGCACGGCTTGCCGCTACTGCATGCCGTGCCCGCAGGGCGTCGCCATCCCCGACATCCTCGAGCTCTACAACGACGCGCACATGTACGGCGACGTTGCGCGCCAGCGCTTCTTCTACACGTGGCTCGACGAAGCCGAGCGCGCCGACCGGTGCACCGCCTGCGGGGAGTGCGAAGACGAGTGTCCCCAGGGCATCGCGGTCAGCGGCTGGATGGAGAAGGCGCAGGCGTTCTTGGCCGGCTAGGGCCGGGGGAGCCACACTCGACGCCCGAGGCTCCCGGGGAGCATGTCCGCGGGTGCTCGTGAGCGGGATCTCTCGACCGGAGGCTCGCCGAGCTGACGTTCGGCCGCTACTTCACCCGCGCGCCGTAGATGTGGATGTGGCTGAGTACGCGTTTGGCCGGTCCCGACTCCCAGACGACGGTGTGCCCGCTGATGGCCGGGAAGAGGCACGTCAGGTCTTTCTGCGTGATCTTGACGACGTTCTTGCTGCGCGCGATGTTGCGCACGTAGATCGCGGCGCCGGCCTTGTAGTCGAGCGCGAACGAGCCGCCCTTGCCGCCGCCGTCCCAGGTCACGAGTTCGCCGTCGATGCGTGGCCGTGAGCCTTGGGCGACGTAGATGCGCTTGCCCGTGTTGAGGTCCTTGAACATCACGCGACCGCCGGCCTCCCACCACACGACGCGGTTAGCGCTGATGTCGGGGCTCCACTCGAACTTGCTCGTCTGCGAGACTCTGAACGGTGCGCCGGCGGGCAGGTCGCGGCCGCTGATATCGCCCGGGCCCGACGTGTAGACCGCGGTGTGTACCGTCTTGGCTCCGACCGTGCGGCGGCTGACACCGAAGCTGCTCAGCACCTTGCTCGTGGCGATCTTGTAGGTCTTCGCGGCGGCGAGGTCCCTGGCCTTGATGGTGTAAGGGCCTGCGGGGCCTTCGGCCTCGATCCAGACTACCCACTGGTCGACGATCTCGGGGAACCACTTGAGCGCGCCGCTGCGCGCGACCACGAAGTCGTGCTTGGTGGTGATGTTGCGCCCGTAGATGTCGCCGCCGTCGTGGTTGCGCTTGTCGACCCATACGGCGACGTACTCCGTCCGGCTGCCCACCACGGTGGCCGCCACGCTGGGGTTGTCCTGCTGGGACTTGTTCCTGCATACGGGGAAGGCGCTCCTGGAGTTGAGATTGCGGCCGTAGATGTCGAGGTTGCCGTTGCGGTTGTCGGTCCACACCGCCATGTTGCCCGCGATGTCGGGCCCGGCTTGGCCGCCCATCTCGATGCACACGGGGAAGACTGCGGGAGCCGCCTGGGCGGCGGCCGGCGCCAGCAGCGCCGCCGCCCAGGCGGCGGCCAGCACCACGCAGACGGCGCACACGGTTGACGTCCGGCCCCGGAAACGCGACGACGCGCTAGTCATGGTTGTCCCTCCTTGTCGACCCTCACTCGCCTCATAGTACCCGATGCGCGCCGGGATCCCCCCGTCGCGGCCGCTGACAGTCAGGGCATGATCCGCCGCAGCGCCGCCTGGACGGCGGCCGCGCAGCCGGCGAAGCCGGTCAGGCGGCCGCCCGTCTCTTCATCCATGTACAGATCGCGGCGCAGCTCGATCATGAGACCCTGGACGCGCCGGTCGTTGCCCAGGTACGGCAGGGGCACCAGGGCGCCGGCAAAGGGGCGGTCGAAGGCGATGCCGGCGACGGCCTTGCCGGCGCCTTCCGGCGCCGGCTCGTGCGGCGCCGACGCCGGGTCTGGTGCGGCGCCGCCCGGCCAGCGCGAGAGCATCTCCCCGAAGACCTCCGCGGCGCGCTCGCGCAGCCAGGGCGGGGTGTGCATACCGGCATGCGCGAACGGTGCGTGCGGCGGCAGCGTCGTGTCGGTGCCGATGCAAACGGCGGGGCGATGGATCACCTTCCAGCGATCGGCGCTCGCCTTGAACTCGTACGGAAGCGGCCTGCTGGGGAAGCTGTGGCAGTCGATGATGAGACAGCGGCCGTGAGCCGCCAGCGCGGCCGCCGCCGCGGCTTCGAGCGCCGCGTGGTGAGGGCGGTAGTAGCGCGCTAGGAGCGCTTCGCGCGTGCGTGCGACCTCCGCCTCGTCGCGCAGCGGGGCGCCTTGTGACGTCTTCGTGTATACGGCGCCCATCCCGACGGCTTCCATCCGCTCCGCCTTCGGGTCCTCGAAGCGCTCAGGGTCGACGACGAGGCGGCTGACAGGAAAGCGGACGGTGACCGCCTCATCGGGCGGCAGGGCGAAGAGCTTGTCGGTGTGCCAGTCGGTCATGAGCCGCAACTCGCCGGCGAGGTCGTCGTCCTCGAGGAGGAACTGGGGACGCACGTCCGCCGGCACCTCGGCCGAGCTGTGCGGTACGTGAAGGATGACGGCTGGTACGGTCACGGGGCGAGCCTACCACTGCGAGCGCCCGTGGTGGTGGTGGTGGCGCAGAAGCCGGCCCCGGGTGGCATCCTGTAGTCAGTCTCGTATACTGGGCCGGCATCGGCGCCGCCGGTGCCGGCCCGCCGGCTTCGCGGCGCGGGCCTGGTCAGCGTCTCGCGTCGGGCGATCCCACGGCGCGCCCCCCGAGCCTACCGCTTCTTCGCCCTTGTCGACGCAAGACGTCCCACGAGAGGAGAACCCATGCGGCGGACCACCGGCATCACCTCCGCTCTCGTCGTGACCCTGATCGTCTGCATCACCGCGCTCGCCGGTCTGGCTGCGCCTGCCGGCGCCTCGGCGAGCATCAACCTCAGCGTTTTCGAGCGCGAGGTCCTGGCCTGCGTCAACGCGGAGCGCGCCGCGCGTGGCCTGGCGCCCGTGCGGCCGCAGGCCGACCTCCTGTGCGCCGCGCGGGCGCATGCGCGCAGCATGGCGCATCAATCGTACTTCTCGCACTGCTCAGCGGGCGGCGCCTCGTTCGGTCTGCGGCTTCTCGGCTACGGCTACGCGCGTGACGGCTTCGCCAGCTGGAGCGTCGGAGAGAACATCGCCAGCGCCCGCGTCGGCAGCGTGGCGGCAACGCCGAAGGGGGTCGTGCTTCTCTGGATGCAGAGCGCGGCTCATCGGGGCGTGATCCTGCGCGCCGACTTCCGCGACGCCGGCATCGGCATCCATCGCGAGGGCGGCAGGCGCTACTTCACCCTCGACCTGGGGTGCCGCCGGCGCTGACCGTTGCGGCGCCGCGCGCGGCGATCTAGGCCGTCGTCTCGCCGCGGGCGACGCTCATGTAGGCGTCGTGCACCTGGTCGTCCGAGCCGGCCGTGAAGTAGGGCTCGAGCTCGCGGAAGAGGTAGGTGAGGTCGGGCTGGTCCGCGCAGACGGCCGGCAGCGTCGTGCCCTCGCGCGACGCGGCCGTGATCGCGGCCGCGTGCGCCTGCTGCATGGCGATGACGGCCTCGGCGAGCGTGTACCAGGCGGCCGCGTATTCCGGCGAGTACTCGAGCTCCGGCTGGTCGGCCGCCTCGCCGACCGTCTCGCCGACTGCCTCGGTCGCCGGTCCCCCGGCGTCTTTCGCCAACTCCATCTCCGCGAACCGCAGGTAGTTGAGATGCGCGCCGCGCACGGCGAGTGCCGCCGTCTTGAGCCCGGCGAGAGCTTCTCTCGCACCGGGCGCCGCCGGGGCCGCCGGTGCGTATGCCGACGGTGGCTCCGGGGTCGCAGGCGCGAGGCCGGGCGCGCCGCCGGGCCGGGACTGCGCCGCCCCATGGGCCGCGTACCCCGCGGGCGCGGGGCTGCGGCGCACGACCACAGTCTTCGCCGCGAGGTCACCGAGCCGTTTGTTCTTGGCGTTGGCGAGGCACGAGATGCCCGAAGGGATGTACCAGAAGAGCACTTCGGGCAGGCGGATGAGGTTGCGGACCACGACGGCCCTGCCGGAGGGCCTCGTGCCGTCGTCCGTGGTGACGCGCATGTGGAAGACGAACTTGCCCACGCTGGCCGCGGTCAGCGCTTCGAACAGCGTGTAGTAGACGAAGATGAGTCCGTACGTGATCGCGTACACCCAGACCGGCGCGGTGCGCCGCAGGTCGATGCCGCCGCTGAACGCCGGGTCCTTGAGGTCGAGCGCCCCCGCGGCAGTCATCACGGCGAAGATCACCACCAGCGCGAAGAAGAGCACCACAGTGTCGACAGCGATGGCGGCGAAGCGCCAGCCGAGGCCGGCGTACTGCACCTGTTCGCGAGCGCCCACCTGTTGCACGTGACTCTCCTTCGGCGCCGCGGACCGAGCGCCGCGGACCGTGGTCGATTGTATACGCGGACCGCGGACGCGCAGCGTCCGCCGCCGCCCGTTGGTCTTCAGCCCGCGAGGACAGCCTCGAGGTCCGCTTCCAGAGGCGGCAGGTCGCTGCGCACCGTCTCCCAGAGAATCCCGGGGTCCACGCCGAAATACTCGTGCACGACGACGTTGCGCATGCCGCGCAGCGTGCGCCAGGGAATGTTCGGATGCGCGTCGAGAATGGGCTCGGGGATCCAGCGGATCGACTCGCCCATGGTCATGAGGTTGCGGACCACGGCGTCCATGGTGCGGGCGTCGGCGACGAACTCGTCGAGCGTCATGCCGTCGGTGTAGTCGGCGATCGCGCGCAGAGCAGCGAGGATGTCGCGCACGCGAAAGCGCCAGTCGCGGAAGCGCAGCTTGGCCTGGCGCTCCTGGTAGCCGGGATGACGGCGGTCGGGAGGGTCAGAAGGCACGCACAGCCTCCGCGAGAATCTCATCGCGCATCTCCGGGCGCAGAGCGGCCGGCGTCGCGAGGTCGATGCGCGTGCCCATCACGTCGGACAGGAAGTCGAGCAGGCGCACGAAGGTGAACAGGCCCACGCGCGCCTGCGGGTCGAACTCGACGAGCACGTCGACGTCGCTGTGCACGGTGGCCTGGTCGCGGGCCGTGGAGCCGAAGACCGCGATGTGACGCACGTCGAAGGTGCGCAGCTTCTCGCGGTTGCGGTCGAGGCGGCGGAGGGCTTCGCGGCGGATCAACCCAGCGACCCGCCGCGGGCCTTGCGCAGCCGGCCCAGGAAGCCTTTGCCGAGGAAGCTGTCGTCGCCGAGCGCGCAGAGGCGCGCGAACAACGGCACCGTCACCGTGAACGCGAGGATGCCGGCCGGCAGGTCGCCGCGCATGGCGATGTCGGTCGCGCCGATCACGGCCTGCGCCATGTCGAGGTCGCGAAACGTGACGACCAGCTCCATGCAGCCGGAGCCGAACGGAACGGTGATGGGATCCGGCTCCCCCCAGGCGTGATCGTGATACGCGGCTTGTTGGAGCACGCTCAGCTGGTCGGGGTTCACCCAGAACGTGACCGTCTTGAGGTGGGCGGCGAGCGCCGGCTTGAGCGGCCCGAGGAGGACGTGACCGTGTTCGGGCCGGTAGGTCGGGGCGTTGTCGACCCAGCCGGCCATGAGCTCGCGCGAGGCGCGTAGCCCTTCGTCGCCCCACAGAAAGTCGATGAAGGCGTCGCGCTCGCGGGTCTGCACGCCGAAGAAAGCGCGGCCGCAGCCGCCGCAACCGAAGTCTTCGGCGGTCAGGTGGAGCGTCTCGCCCTTGAGCCAGCAGCGGTAGAAATGGAACACGCAGGGGCCGCGCGCGAGACCCGGCTTGGGCGCCACGAGCGGGGCGAACGCGTCGGGGTCGGGGGCGTCGTAGAAGCCGAGCAGCGGCCGGTCCAGCGCTAGCTCCGCGATCAGGCGGGACGGGTCGGGCTGAAGCGGGTGCTCCGGCATGCGTTCCTCCACGGCATGGATGACGGTGACCAGTGCAGAGTGTACGCGCGGACGGGCCGGGAGTGCGAGGCCGTACGGCCGCGACCCGCCTGGCCCGGGCCGCTCAGGGCAGGAGGTGGAGGACGAGGGCGCCCGGCTGACCGTAGAGGTGGGGCGGCGCGCTGGCGCCGCCCCAGTCGATGCACAGGGTGAGGCCGACGCCGAAGGCGATCACGGCCGCGACGGCGATGAGCAGGAGGACCAAAGCCATGTCTCTGCGATGGGCGCGCATGTCCTCAGTATGGCTCGCCCGGCGCCCGAAGCAACCGCCGATGGGTGACCAACGGCCGCGGCATCAAGGCACGACGAACCGGGCGCTGCTACCCGACTTGCCGGCGCTGACCTCGAGGCGGGCGTCGATGCGTTCGCGCAGCTCGCTCACGTGGGAGATGATGCCGACCAGCCTGCCGCCCTCGTTGAGGCTCATCAGCGAGCTGATCGCAAGGTCGAGGGACTCGTCGTCGAGCGCGCCGAAGCCCTCGTCGACGAAGACGGTCTCGAGGCGAATGCCGCCGGCGTGCGCCTGGACGACCTCGGCGAGCCCCAGGGCGAGCGAGAGCGCCGCCATGAACTTCTCGCCGCCCGAGAGCGTCGCGACGGGCCGGGCGACGCCAGTCCAGGCGTCGTATACGAGGAGGTCCAGACCCGCGGCCAGCTTGCGGCCGCTGCGTTCCTCAGTGCGCTCGAGGGCGTAGCGGCTCTTGCTCATCGTGCGCAGACGCGCGGAGGCGGCGACGAGGACGTCGTCGAGGAACGCCCCCAGGACGTAGCTCTGGAACGAGAGGCCGCGGGCGTTGCGGCGGTTGGCCACGTCGGCGAGCCGGCCCACGACCGCGTAGCGGGCCTCGAACCCTGCCGCCTCGCCGGCGAGCTCGTCGAGGCGGGTGAGCTGCTTCTCCGCGGCCTCGGCGGCGCCACGAAGGCTGATCGCCGCCTCTCGGGCGTTGCGCGCGGTTGCCTCGCAGGTCGCCGCCTCGGCTTCGAGCCGCGTGAGATCCGGAGGTTCGAGGCTCTCGGCCGACTGCTCCGCCAGACGCAGGCGCTCGGCCGCCTTGAGAGTGCCCTGCTCGTGACCCGCGACGAGCTCGTCGAGGTGCTCCAGAGCGGACGGGTGGCGGTGCGCGTCCTGGCGCGCCGCCTCGTCGCTGAAGCCCGCCTCCGC
>Ga0209048_10002041_pt1 | contig 20273 bp, 14 predicted proteins | sample FrelakmetCRP12CR_FD_187146 | JGI IMG/M metagenome (GOLD analysis project Ga0209048, IMG submission 187146) | Freshwater lake sediment microbial communities from the University of Notre Dame, USA, for methane emissions studies - CRP12 CR (SPAdes)... | ecosystem: Environmental > Aquatic >... | reverse complement strand
GGTGCCGATCTACCTGCGCGAGGCGCGCGACTTCGCGTTCGATCCGGACGATCTCGAGGCGAAGATCACGCCGCAGACGAAGCTCCTCATCCTCAATACACCGCACAATCCGACCGGCGGCATGCTGCGCCCGGCCGATCTCGACGCGATCGCGGACATCCTCGCCCGCCATCCGCAGGTGTGGGTCTTCGCTGACGAAATCTATTCGCGCCTCGCCTACGCCGGGGCGTTCGATTCGCTGGCGAAGCGGCCGGGGATGCTGGAGCGCACGATCGTCTGCGACGGCGCGTCCAAGACATGGGCGATGACGGGATGGCGGATCGGCTTCGCCGCCAGCCGCGCGATGGCGCCGGTATTCACCCGTTGGATCACCAACACGGATTCGTGCGCCTCGCAGATTTCGCAGTGGGCCGCAGTCGAGGCGATCACGGGGCCGCAGGACGCGGCCGAGGCGATGCGCGCGAGCTTTCTCGAGCGCCGCGACCTGATCGTCGGACTGCTGAATTCCGTCCCGGGGATCAGCTGCCGCACCCCCGGCGGCGCGTTCTACGCGTGGCCGAACGTCACCGAAGCATGCCGCATCACGGGCTGCGCGGATTCGGAGGCGTTCCGCAGGCGCCTCTTGACCGAGGCCGGCGTCGCGGTGCTCGCGGACATCCACTTCGGCCGCAGGGTGCCGGGTGACGGCCAGCACATACGCTTCTCGTATGCGGCGTCGCCCGCCGCGATCGCGAACGGCATCGAGCGCCTCGACGCGTTCGTCCGCCGGCACATGAAGTAGCCGACCGATGCCGGCTTCGCTTGCGGACCATCACCCGGCGCGCGACGCCGTCCTCGCGCGCGTCCGCAAGGCACTCGGCAAGACCGGCGAGCGGGCGGCTGCGCGGGCGGCGGCCGACGCCTATGTCGCGGCGCACGAACACGGGCCGAGGCCGGCGATGCCGGCGGATCTCGTCGACCGCTTCCTGAAACGCGCGACCGACATGGAAAGCACCGTCGAGCGACTCACCGATCGCCGGGACATTCCGACAGCCGTCGCGCGTTATCTCGACGCGATGGTGCTGCCCCCCGCGATCGCGGAGCAGAAATCGCATGCGGGTGTCTGCTGGCCGGAGCTCGCCGACCTCGACTGGGCCGGTGCCGGGCTCGCCATCGAGCCGAGGCCCACGCTGGGCCACGACCGTCTCGGCATCACGGGCTCGTTCTGCGCGATCGCGGAGACGGGCACGCTCGTGGTGCTGCCGGGGGCGCACACGCCGACAGCGACTGCGCTCCTCCCCGACACGCACGTGGCGGTCGTGCGCGCGGGCCGCGTCGTCTCCGGCATGGAGGAGGCGTTCGCGCTGATCCGCCGCGAGCGAGGCTGCCTTCCCCGCGCGGTCAACCTGATCTCGGGCCCGTCGCGAACCGGGGACATCGAGCAGACGATCGTCCTGGGCGCCCACGGCCCCTTCCGGGTGCACATCCTGCTGCTGGGATAGGCGACCTCCGCCCGCGCAGCGCGGCCCGCATGCGCGCGCCGGGGCGGCTTCCGCGGCCCCGGGGGACTCGCCCGGCTATTCCTCAGAGCCAGAGGGCCGAGACCGCGGCGAGCAGCGGCAGCATCACGATCGCGGCGAAGGCCAGATAGGCGAGGAAGGTCGGCATCGCGACGCCGCGATCCTCGGCGATCGCCTTGATCATGAAGTTCGGCGCGTTCCCGATGTACGTGAGCGCGCCGAAGTAGACCGAGCTCATCGAGATCGCCGCGAGCGTTGGCGCCCAGGTCCCCATCAGCTTCGCCGCGTCGCCGCCCGCGAGGTTGAAGAACACCAGGTAGGTCGGCGCATTGTCGAGAAACGCCGACAGCAGGCCGCACATCCAGTACACGACGACGTGGCGCGGATTGCCCGCGCCGTCCCCGACGAGCGCGACGACGCCGGCGAGTGCGCCGTGGCGGCCCGCTTCGAGGATCGCGAGCACCGGGAAGATCGTGACGAAGATGGCCGCGAAGATCTTCGCCACCTCGGCGATCGGCTCCCAGTGGAACTGGTTGTGCGCGCGCACGGCGGCCGGCGTGCGCGCGAGCGAGGCGAGGCCGAGCAGGACCAGCGCCGCGTCGCGCACGACGTTCTGCAGCTCGAGGTGCGCGCCCGCGACGTCGAACGCGACCCCGGGTCGCCAGAGGCCGGACAGCAGGACGGCGGCGATCACGCCGGCGAGCAGCGCGAAGTTCGGCAGGCCCTCGAGCGCGAGCCGCGGACTGTTCGCCGTCGCGCCGGCGGCCGCCGGTTCCCGCCGGCAGAGGATCGTGTCCAGCACGAAAAACACACCGAGCAGCGCGGCCGCCACGAAGAGCGTCGGCGCCGCGAGCACGCGCGTCGTCCAGAAGAAGTCGACGCCCTTCAGGAAGCCGATGAAGAGTGGAGGGTCGCCCAGCGGGGAGAGCGCCCCGCCGACGTTGCCGACCAGCAGAATGAAGAAGACGACGGCGTGCACCTTGTGCCGCCGCGTTTCGTTCGCGGTCAAGAGTGGCCGGATCAGCAGCATCGATGCGCCGGTCGTTCCCATCAGGCTCGCGAGCGCCGCCCCCAGCGCCAGCAGTCCGGTATTGAGCAGAGGGGTTCCCGCGAGCGCACCGCGCAGGCAGATGCCGCCCGCAATCGTGAACAGCGCGAACAGGATCGAGAGGAACGGGACGTATTCGAGCAGGACCGCGTGCGCGAGATGATGCAGGGTCTCCGTGGCGCCGTAGGCCAGGACGAACGGCACCACGAGCGCGAGGACCCACGCTAGCGCGACCTTGCCGTAGTGGGCGTGCCAGAAATGCCGGGCGAACAGCGGCACGACGGCGATCGAGAGCAGGAGCCCGGCGAACGGAACGCACCACAGCAGCGACAGCGTCGCGCCGCTGAACTCCGCGTTTGCCGGACCCGGGGCTGCGGCCACGGCCGGCGCCGTGCACGCGAGACTCGTGGCGGCGGCGAGCGCGCGGGCAGCGAGCATCATCGGGCGCCGGCTGCGAGCGGCGCCCGCGGCGCGGGAGCTTCCGACGGGCGGCCGCGCGCTACCGGGAGAGGAATCGCGATTCATGTATGCAGGCCGGCGACGCCGGCGGACCCTTCGCACCCGACGCTCGACCGGGCGAAGGATAGCAAATGCGGGCCGGTTCCGACGGCGGCGCGGCTCGCGCGGCTCGCGCCGCGCACGAGGAAAGGCGTCGGGTCGCGGTATAATTTCCCCATTTTCCAGCCGCGGGCGCCCCCATGAAAGTCCTCGTAGCCGTAAAGCGCGTCGTCGATTACAACGTCAAGGTCCGGGTGAAGCCGGACGGGAGCGGCGTCGACACGAGCAACGTCAAGATGTCGATGAATCCCTTCGACGAGATTGCCGTCGAGGAGGCCGTTAGGCTGAAGGAGAAGGGCGTCGCGACGGAGATCATCGCGGTGTCCTGCGGGCTCGCGACCTGCCAGGAAACGCTGCGCACGGCCCTGGCGCTGGGCGCCGACCGCGCGATCCTTGTCGAGACCGACGTGGAGCTGCAGCCGCTCGCGGTCGCCAAGCTGCTGTGCGCGCTGGCGGCGAAGGAGAAGCCGAAGCTCGTCATCCTCGGCAAGCAGGCAATCGACGACGACGCGAACCAGACCGGGCAGATGCTGGCCGCGCTGCTCGACTGGCCGCAAGGCTCGTTCGCATCGAAGCTGGACATCACGGGCGATCGTGCGACGGTCAAGCGCGAGGTCGATGGCGGGCTCGAGACGATCGAGATCGGCCTGCCGGCCATCGTGACCGCGGACCTGCGCCTCAACGAACCGCGTTATGCAACGCTGCCCAACATCATGAAAGCGAAGAAGAAGCCCCTGGAGTCGATGACGCCCGCCGCCCTCGGCGTCGATGTGGCGCCGCGCCTCGCCACGCTCAAAGTCGTCGAGCCGCCCAGGCGGCAGGGCGGCGGCAAGGTGGCCGACGTGGCCGAGCTGGTCGCGAAGCTGCGCAACGAAGCCAAGGTGATCTAGGCGGCGGGCGTCCCGCACGTCGCGCCGACCCGATTGCTCGACCCCCCATCCACCAACGCGCGGAATCCCGCCGGGAAATCGCCATGACGACGCTCATCATCGCCGACCACAACCACACGTCGCTGCAGGCGGCGACGCTCAACACCGTCACCGCCGGGCAGAAGATCGGCGGCGAGCTGCACGTTCTCGTCGCGGGCGCGAACGCCGCCGCCGCCGCGCAGGCAGCCGCGGCGATTGCCGGCGTCGCCAGGGTCCTGCACGTCGACGCGCCGCACCTTGCCAATCCGACGGCCGAGAACATCGCGGCCACGGTCGTCGCGATCGTCAAGTCGGGCGGCTATACGCACGTGCTGGCGCCCGCGACCGGATTCGGGAAGAACGTGGCGCCGCGGATCGCCGCGCTGCTCGACGTCGCGCAGATTTCCGACATCACGGTGGTCGAGAGCCCCGACACCTTCGTGCGGCCCATCTACGCCGGAAGCGTGCTGGCGACCGTGCGGTCGTCCGACGCGATCAAGGTCGTCACGGTGCGCGCGACAGGCTTCGACGCCGCGGCCGCGACCGGAGGCAGCGCGACGGTGGAGTCCGTGGCGGCCGCGCCGGACACCGGGCATTCGAAGGTGACCGGACAGGAGCTGTCGAAATCCGAGCGACCGGAGCTCACGAGCGCCCGCATCGTTATCTCGGGGGGCCGCGGCGTGGGCAGCGCCGCGAACTTCAAGCTGCTCGAAGCCCTCGCAGCCAAGCTCAATGCCGCGCTGGGGGCGTCGCGCGCCGCGGTTGACGCGGGCTACGTGCCGAACGAGTATCAGGTGGGGCAGACCGGAAAGATCGTCGCGCCCGACCTGTACATCGCAGTCGGGATCTCCGGCGCGATCCAGCACCTCGCCGGGATGAAGGACAGCAAGGTGATCGTCGCGATCAACAAGGACCCGGAAGCGCCCATCTTCCAGATCGCCGACTACGGCCTCGTCGGCGACCTGTTCCAGGTCATCCCCGAGTTCACCGCGGCGCTGGGCTGAACCGCGTCCCTTCCGCAGGCGACACCCCATGAGCACCTACCACGCCCCTCTCGTCGAAATGCGGTTCGTCCTCGACGAGCTCGCCGGCCTTGGGCAGATCGCCGGGCTTCCCGGCTACGAGGAGGCGACGCCCGACGTGGTCACCGCCATACTCGACGAATCGGCGAAGTTCGCGACGAACGTGCTCGACCCGCTCAACGTCGGCGGTGACCGCGAAGGCGCGCGGCGCCAGGACGACGGCAGCGTGAAGACGCCGACCGGCTTCAAGGAGGCCTACCGGCAGTTCTGCGAGAACGGCTGGAACGGGCTCATCAAGTCGACCGACTACGGCGGCCAGGGCCTGCCGCACCTGCTCGGGACCGCCGTCGAGGAGATGTGGCATTCCGCGAACCTCGCGTTCAATCTCTGCGCGATGCTGACGCAGGGCGCGATCGAGGCGATCGCGCTGCGGGGCTCGCGGGAGCTCAAGGACCGGTTTCTGCCGAACATGGTGGCCGGCACGTGGACCGGGACCATGAACCTGACCGAGCCGCAGGCGGGCTCGGACCTCGCCGCCGTGCGCACGCGCGCGGTTCCGCGGGGAGACGGAGCGTACAAGCTCTTCGGCCAGAAGATCTTCATCACCTACGGCGAGCACGACTACACCGACAACATCATTCACCTCGTGCTGGCGCGCACGCCGGACGCGCCCGAAGGCGTCAAGGGCATATCGCTGTTCGTCGTGCCCAAGGTCACCGTCAACGCGGACGGCAGCCTCGGCGCGCGCAACGACGTCCAGTGCGTCTCGCTGGAGAACAAGCTCGGCATCCACGCGAGCCCCACCGCGGTGATGGCGTACGGCGACCACGGCGGCGCGACGGGTTACCTGGTCGGCGAGGAGAACCGCGGCCTCGAGTACATGTTCATCATGATGAATCTCGCCCGGTTCTCCGTCGGGATGGAAGGCGTCGGGATCTCGGAGCGCGCGTACCAGCGTGCCGTCGCCTATGCGAGGGACCGCGTGCAGGGCAGGCCGGTCGGCGTGGAGAAGGGCGCCACGGGCGCCAGGATCATCGAGCACCCGGACATCCGGCGGATGCTGATGACGATGCGCGCATACACGGAGGCGATGCGCGCCGTCGCCTACGTGACGTCGGCGGCGATGGACAACGCGCACCGCCACCCGGACGCGGACGCGCGGAAGCGCCACCAGGCGTTCGTCGATTTCATGATTCCCATCGTCAAGGGATGCGGCACGGAGAAGGCACAGCAGGTGGCCTCGCTCGGCATCCAGGTGCACGGCGGAATGGGCTTCATCGAAGAGGCGGGCGCGGCCCAGCACTTCCGCGATGCGCGGATCACGACCATCTACGAGGGCACGACCGGCATCCAGGCCAACGACTTCATCGGCCGCAAGACGGCGCGCGACGCCGGCGCGGTGGCGAATGTCGTCGCCGGCGAAATGGAGAAGGTCGCGAAGGAGCTCGCGCGCCGTCCCGAGCCGGACCTGCAGGCGATCGGGGCAGGACTCGCGGAAGGCGTCGCCGCGGTCCGGGCGGCGGCCGCGTGGATGGTGCCGGCGTACGGCGCGAACCCGCGCGCGGCGCACGCGGTGGCCGTGCCCTATCTCGAACTCTGGGGGCTCGTCACCGGCGCGTGGCAGCTCGGTCGCGGCGCGCTCGTCGCGCAGCGGCACCTGTCGGCAGGCACCGGCGACGCGCGCTTTCTCGCCGCCAAGATCCGCACGGCGCGCTTCTATGCCGAGGCGCTGCTGCCGCAGGCGGCCGGCCTGGCGAAGACCGTCACCGGCAGCGGCGACTCCACCGTTGCGCTCGCGGCCGAGCAGTTCTGACTGACGGTGCGGCGCCGGGGTGAAGGCGCTGCGCAGCCTTTCGGCGGCGGCGGGCGGAGCGTCTCGGGCGCAAGCGGGGGGCGTTCAGCGTCGCTGCGTCGTGTCGGGGATCACCACGACGCCGTGATTGGCGAGCGCAACACCGACGGAGGCGCCCACGGCAAGCGGCCGATCGACTGCGATCGATATGGCGAACAGGACGCCGATCGGCGTGTCCAGCGTGTACTCCATCAGCTGGCCGAGGTAGGAAGCCTTCCTCACCGTCGCGGCCAGCGGCGCGTTGCCGTCTGCGCGGATCTCGATCGCTTCGGGCCGGATCGCGACCTCGCAATCGCCGTCGGGAGCCCCGGCGTGCGGGAGCGAGAGCGTGAAGGGGCCGAGCCGCACGTCGGCGCGCGCCGCATCGCGCCGCGTGAGCACGCCGCGCACGCGGTTGGCATCCCCCATGAAGCCGGCGACGAACGCGTCGCGCGGCTGCTCGTAGAGCTCGCGTGGCGCACCCTCCTGCGCGATCGCCGCGCGGTCCATCACGATGATGCGGTCGGAGACGGCCATCGCTTCCGCCTGGTCGTGCGTCACGTACACGACGGTCAGGCGCAACCGCTGCTGGAGGTCGCGGATCTCCTCGCGCATCTGCCGGCGAAGGCGGGCGTCGAGATTCGACAGCGGCTCGTCGAACAGCAATACCGAGGGTTCGAGCACCAGTGCCCGTGCGACGGCGACGCGTTGCTGCTGACCTCCGGAAAGCTCCGACGGCAGCCGGGCGTCGAGCCCGGTCAGCCCGACCGTCGCCAGCGTGGCACGTGCCCGCTCGTCCGCCTCGGACTTCGCTTTCCCGGAGACGACGAGCCCGTAGCGGACATTTTCGAGCACCGTCATGTGCGGAAAGAGCGCGTAGCTCTGGAACACCATCGAGACGTCGCGCAGGGCGGCGGGGCGCGCGGTCACGTCCTCGCCGCCGATGAGGATCGTCCCGGCCGACGGGAGTTCGAGGCCGGCGAGCATCCGCAGAATGGTCGTCTTGCCGCAGCCGGAAGGCCCGAGCAGAGTGACCAGCGTGCCCGCGCCGATCGTGAAGGAGACGTCGGCGACGGCCGTGACCTGGCCGTAGCGCTTGGTCACGTTGCGGAACTCGATCGCCGCTGCCTTCATGCGGGTTCCCGATTCACGCGGCGCTGCCGCCGAGCTCGTCGATGCCCGCGGACGCGAAGCCCGGGGCGCGACGGCCGAGTCGGCGCTCGCCGACCAGCCATTGGATCGCCGCGATGACGGCGAGCATCAGCACGATCAGCACCGAACAGTACGCGATCGCGACGCCGTAATCGCCGTTGACGACGCGATTGATGATGTAGGTCGTGGCCCACTCGTACTCGGCGGAGACGAGGAAGATGACCGCCGACAGCGTCGTCATCGCGCGGACGAAGCTGTAGACGAGCGCGGCGACGACCGCGGGCTTGAGCAGCGGCAGCAGGACCGTGCGCAGCGTCGTGAAGCCACGGGCGCCCAGCACCGTGGACGCTTCGTCGAGGCTCCGGTCGATCTGGCTCATCGCCGCCATCCCGGCGCGCACGCCCACCGGCATGTTGCGGAAGACGTTGCAGACGACGAGGATCAACGCGGTGCCGGTGATCTCGATCGGCGGGACGTTGAAGGCGAGGATGTACGCGACGCCGATCACGGTGCCGGGAATCGCGAACGACAGCAGCGTGCCGAATTCGAACGCGTTGCGGCCGGCGAACTCCTGCCGCGCGAGCAGGTACGCGGCGAGGATGCCGATGGCGGCGGTGATCGGAGCGGCGATGGCGGAGAGCTTGACCGTCGTCCACAGGGAGCCCCACGCCGCGCCCGTCCACAGGACGCCGTGCCCGGTCCACTCGATCCCGAATGCCTGCACGTAATGGCGCAGCGTCGGTGTGTAGTCGCGTCCCCAGGTTTCGACGAAGCCTCCGGCGAGAGCCATCGCGTAGATCGCCGCGGTCAGCAGCGCCCAGGGAATCGCGATGGCGTAGCAGAGGCGGCGAAGGCCGTCCGGCAGGCGCGTCGGCAGGCCGGCGTCACCCTTGCCGGCGAGCGAGGTGTACGCCTTGCGCCCGAGCATGGCGCGCTGGACGAGGAAGGCGCCCAGCGCGAACAGCAGGAGCAGGATGCCGAGTGCGGCCGCACGCCCCTGGTCGAGCTGCGCGCCGACGACCGAGAAGAAGATCTCGGTGGACAGCACGCCGAAATTGCCGCCGAGCAGGATCGGGTTGCCGAAGTCCGCGATCGACTCGATGAAGGTGATCAGGAACGCGTTGGCGAGGCCGGGGCGCATCAGCGGCAGCGAGATGTCGGCGAAGACACGCCAGCGGTCGGCGCGCAGCGTCTGCGCGGCTTCCTCCATTCCCGGCGACACGCCCTCGACCACGCCTATGAGCACGAGAAAGGCGATGGGCGTGAAGGCGAAAACCTGCGCGACCAGCACGCCCTGCAAGCCGTAGATCCAGCGGCCGAGCTGCCACCCGACCAGGTGCTCGAGGAGCTGATTGACGAGGCCCGAGCGGCCGAACACGAGGATCAGCGCGAGGCCGATCACGAACGGCGGCGTGATGATCGGCAGTATGGCGAGGACGCGCAGCAGTCCCTTGCGCGCGAAATCGGTCCGGGTCGCAATGAGCGCGAACGCGAGGCCGAGCGTCGTGCTCGCGGCCGCGCACAGGAAGGCGAGCACGAGGGTATTCCAGGCGACACCACAATGCGTGCCGCCGCCGACGCATCCGAGGCCCCAGATCTTCGCCGCGAAAAGGCGGTCCGGAAGCGCCGCGGGCGTGAACAGGCCCGCGCTGTCCTGCAGGGCCGAGACCAGTATCCGGACGACGGGAAAGAACGTGAAGACGGCGATGAGCGCGGTCACGCCGACCACGCCGGCGGCGACGAACGGATCGCCGCGGAACGAGCCGCGGCCGGCGAGCCCCAGCGAGAACAGCATGCCGAACGCGGTCACGACGAGCGCGGCGCCCAGGCCCATGCCGGGTTGCCCGAGCGGCAGCGGCGGCAACCTCGCCGCGAGCCATTCGAGAGACCACCCGGTCGGGCCGATCGCGAAGCCCTGCGCGAAGAAGGCGACGAAACCGGCCGCGCCGGCGGCGATCAGCACGTTCGCGCGAGCGCGGCGACCGAGCGGAACGACGGCGGCTACGGCGCCCGCGGCAAGGATGAGGCCGAGCGGGGCGAGCCATCCCCTGCCGTGAGAGATGATCTGCAGCAGCGCCGGCGCGGACTCCCTCTCCGCGATATGCGCTACCCAGCCGAACGTGAACACGCCGTCCTGCTGCGCATACCACGGGACGAGCACGAACCCGGCCGCGCCCGCGGCGAGCCAGATCAGCAGCGGGCGTCGCGGATCGGTCATCGCTGCGCCTGACCGATCTCCTTCTCCCAGCGCTCGAGCAGGTGCCTGCGCATCGCGCTCGACCCGTACTTCGCGAAATCGTAGGGGATAACCTTGACGTCCGCGAGGTCCGGCACCATCGGCGGCAGCGGCACGCTCCTGTTCGTCGGGATCGCGTATTCCTTCGCCGCGAAGCCGATCTTCTGCGCATCGACGGTGAGCGCCCAGTCGACGAACTTCTTCGCGTTGTCGAGGTGGCGTGCCCCCTTGATGATCGCCATCGCGCCCACTTCGTAGCCGACGCCCTCGCAGGGGAGGACCGGGCGCACCGGATACCCGGCGGCGATCTCGTTGATCACACCGTGCAGCACCGTGCTGCCGACGTAGATCTCGCCCTGCTTGACGGCGGACATCGGGCCGATGCCGGAGCGCGCGTACGAGCTTACGTTCGCATTGAGCTGCTTCATGTACCGGAAGGCCTCGTCCTCGCCGAACACCTGCACGAGCGACGCGAGCATCAGGTACGCGGTGCCGGATGAATTCGGATTGCCGAGCATGACCTCGTTCCGGTAGGCCGGTTCCGTGAGGTCCTTCCAGCACTTCGGGACCGGCAGGGTCCTCTTGGCCTGCAGGTCCGTGTTGTAACCCAGCGCGAGGATTCCGCCGTAGACGCCGGACGCGCGGTTGTGCGAGACCTCGGAGACCCGCCGTGCCCAGTCGTGGAGCTGATCGAGGTTCGGCGAGGCGTACGTCTCCAGCAGCCCCTCGTCGGCGGCCTGCAGGTACGAATCGGCGGGGCCCGCCCACCAGACGTCGCCCTTCGGGTTCGCCTTCTCGGCCTTGACCTGCGCAAGCATCTCGCCGGTGGCCTTCTGTACGACGGCCACCCTGATGCCGGTCGCCTTCTCGAAGCCGACGGCCATGCCCTGGCACCACGCGGTGCTGGGCGAGCTGCAGTACATGTTGAGCTGGCCCGCCGCCGGATGCGCTCCGACGACGGCGATCGCGGCAATCAGCGTGGCGAGCGAGCGGCGGAGCATCCGGAAATTCCCTTCACCGCCGAACGATGCGGGCGAGGCTGTAATATTCGATCATGCGCCTCTGGCGCGTCAACTGCGGAAGGCACACGCGGGAGGGTCCCATTGGCAGCCCCGGTACGTCTCGGCATCGATCTCGGCGGAACGAAGACCGAAATCGTCGCGCTCGCGCCGGATGGTCGCGAGCTCCTGCGCCGCCGTGTCGCGACGCCGCGCGGCGACTATCGCGCGACGCTCGGCGCCCTCGCCGGTCTCGTCGAGGATGCGGAGCAGGAGCTCGGCGAGCATGGCACGATCGGCATCGGCACGCCCGGTTCGCTCTCGCCGGCGACGGGCCTGCTGCGCGGCTCGAATTCAGTGTGTCTCAATGGCCAGCCGATCCGGCGCGATCTCGAGGCCATGCTCGGCCGCGAGGTGCGCATCACGAACGACGCCAATTGCTTCGCCCTGTCCGAGGCCAGCGACGGCGCGGGCCGGGGCGCCGGCGTCGTCTTCGGCGTGATCCTCGGGACGGGCGTCGGCGGGGGCATCGTCGTGCGCGGCCGCGTGCTCGACGGGCCGAATGCGATCGCCGGCGAATGGGGCCACAATCCGCTTCCCTGGCCGCGGGACGACGAGCGTCCGGGCCGCGCGTGCTTCTGCGGGCGTTCCGGCTGCATCGAGACGTGGCTGTCGGGTCCCGGCATCGAGCGGGACCACTTCGCCGTGACGCGTCGGCAGGCATCCTCGCGCGAGATCGCCGCCCGGGCGGCCGACGGCGATGCCGCGTGCGCGGCGACGCTCGCGCGCTACGAGGAGCGGCTCGGCCGTGCGCTCGCCCACGTGGTCAACATTGTCGATCCCGACGTGATCGTTCTGGGCGGAGGGATGTCGAACATCGAGCGGCTCTACGCGAACGTGCCGGCGATGCTGAAGCCGTGGGTGTTCTCGGACCGCGTCGACACGCGGCTCGTCCGCAATGTCCACGGCGATTCGAGCGGCGTTCGCGGCGCGGCGTGGCTGTGGAATGCGGCGTAGCGGGACGGTCGCGGCCACCGGCGCGGAGAGGGGCGCGACAAAGAGACGCAGGCGGACACGAAACGGGTGTGGATCGTTTTTGCGCGTGGCGTTGATCCCCGTCAATGCGCTGGCTTGCAACGCTCGCCCGTCGGTCCAAAATCGATATTGGCGACGACCCCGAGGGCTCGGGGTGGGAACCAAAGGTACAGCAGTTCGAAGGAGGGCACCATGAACAATCTCGTATCCTATGATCCGTTCGTCGATACGGGGATGGATGAACTTTTCCGCGGGTTTTTCAAGCCTGTCCGGTTCGAAGGGACGCGGGCCCCGGTTACGATCAAGATGGATGTGACGGAAACCGGTGACGGCTACATGGTTCACGCCGAAATGCCGGGCGTCAAGAAGGAAAACATCAACATCGAGATCGAGGGCAACCAGGTCACGATTACCGCCGAAGTCCGGCGTGAATGGGAAAAGAAGGAAGCCGACAAGCTCCTGCGGAGCGAGCGGTACTATGGCAACGTATATCGCAGCTTCACGCTGCCGCACGACCTGGACGAGTCGAAGAGCATCGCCAAGTACGATGGCGGCGTGCTCGAGTTGAAGCTCGTCAAGAAGGCGGGCGTCACCGGCAAGAAGCTGCCGGTCATGTAAGGGATTCCGCAGGGGATGGGTCGCGGACCCGTCCCCGGCGGTTGGGTGACGAAAGGCCTCCGGAAGGGGGCCTTTTTCTTGCCGTCGGCACCGTTTGCGCGCGCCCGACGTGGCCGCTACATGTTCGGGTAATTCGGCCCGCCGCCGCCCTCGGGCGCTACCCAGCGGATGTTCTGCCGCGGATCCTTGATGTCGCAGGTCTTGCAGTGGACGCAATTCGCGGCGTTGATCTGCAGGCGCTTGCCCGAGCCGTCGTCCGCGTCAACGAATTCGTACACGCCCGCCGGGCAGTAGCGCGCTTCCGGGCCGGCGTACAGCGCGAGGTTGATGGCGACCGGCACGGAGGCATCGTCGAGCTTCAGGTGCGCCGGCTGGTTTTCCTCGTGGCTGGTATTCGACAGGAAGACCGAAGACAGCTTGTCGAACGTCAGCACGTTGTCCGGCTTCGGATACTCGATCGGAGCGCATTCGGCCGCCGGCTTCAGTTTCTCGTGGTCGGCCTGCCGCCGGTGCAGTGTCCACGGCGTCCTGCCCCGGAACACGATCTGATCCACGCCCCAGAGCACCGCGCCGGTGGCGAGGCCGCGATCGAGGTACGGCTTGAAATTGCGCGCGCGATGGAGCTCGTCGCGCAGCCACGACGCCTCGAATGCCGCCGGGTATGCCGCAAGCTCGTCGTGCGCGCGCCCGGCCGTCACTGCGTCGAACGCCGCGTCACCTGCCAGCATCCCCGATTTGATCGCGGCGTGCGAACCCTTGATGCGCGGCGCGTTCAGGAAGCCGGCGTCGCAGCCCACCAATGCGCCGCCCGGGAACACGAGCTTCGGCAGCGACTGGAGGCCGCTGGCGTTGATCGCGCGCGCGCCGTAGGCGATCCGCTTGCCGCCTTGGAGAAAGACGGAGAGCGCCGGATGCGTCTTGTAGCGCTGGAATTCCTGGAACGGTTCGAGCCACGGATTGGCGTAGCCCAACCCGACCACCAGCCCGACCGAGACCTGCCGGTTCTCGAAGTGATACATGAACCCGCCGCCGTACGTCGCGTTGTCGAGCGGCCAGCCGGCGCTGTGCAGCACGAGCCCCGGAACGTGCTTCGCGGGGTCGATCTCCCACAGTTCCTTGATCCCGATGCCCCAGGTCTGGGGATCGCGGCCCTCGTCGAGCCGGAAGCGGGCTATCACCTGCTTGCCAAGATGGCCGCGCGCGCCTTCCGCGAACATCGTGTACTTGCCGACCAGCTCGACGCCCGGCTGGAAATTGGGGGTCGGCTGACCGTCCCGGCCGATGCCCATGTCGCCGGTCGCCACGCCGCGCACCGCGCCCGCCTCGTCGTAGAGCACTTCGGTGCACGCGAAGCCGGCGAAGACCTCGACGCCCAGCGCCTCGGCCTCCCGCGCCAGCCAGCGCACGACGTTGGCGAGGCTCACGATGTAGTACCCGTCGTTGATGAAGCAGGCCGGCAGCAGCCAGTGCGGGTTGTAGATCGCCTTCGTCTTCGTGAGCAGGTAGAAGCGGTCCTCGCTCACCGGCGTGACGAGCGGCGCGCCGCGCTCCTTCCAATCGGGGATGAGCTCCGTGAGCGCCTGCGGATCCATCACCGCGCCGGAGAGGATGTGCGCCCCGGGCTCGGAACCCTTTTCCAGCACGACGACGCTCACGTCCTTGCCGGCATCGGCCGCGCGCCGCTTGATGCGGATCGCCGCGGCGAGCCCCGCGGGGCCGCCCCCGACGATCACGACGTCGTATTCCATCTGTTCACGTGCCACGATCCGGATCCTTTTCACGCAGCGGGCCGCGCGGCACGCGCCCGGGGCTCGAATTGTATAATGCGAGAGCCCCGGCAGCGATCGACAGGCGGGGCCCGCCGCCCACGCGCAACGACCGGATCCGCCGATGAGCCCCCTCGGGATTACGCTGCTGATGCTCGTCGCGTTCGCGGGGTTCGGCTATCTCGCCGCCCGCAAGCTCGGCATCGTCGCGCACCTGACGCGGGAGGTGCGGTGGGACAATCCCGGCGCGCGCCTGATGGCGGTCGTCACCAACGGCTTTCTGCAGTCGCGGATGATCCGGCGGGACTGGAAGCCGGGCCTGATGCATGCGGTGATCTTCCTCGGCTTCATGGCGCTGCTCGCGCGGAAGCTGCAGCTGATCGCCATCGGGTACCACGAATTCTTCGCCTTTCCCGGCCTCGCCGGGGGCTGGTTTGCCGCGCTCAAGGATGCGGTCGAGATCGCCGTGCTGGCGGCGCTGGGCTACGCATACTGGCGGCGCTACGTGCTGAAACCGCGGCGCCTGGAAGCGAATCGCGAGGCGTTCCTGGTCCTGACACTGATCCTCGCGATCATGGTCACCGACCTCCTGTTCGACGGTTTCCGGTTCGCGCTCTTCGCAGCAGCATCCCCCGGCATCGCGCACGAGCGCGACTACGCGTTCGCGGGGAGCCGCGTCGCGGCGGCGCTGGCCGGGCTGGCGCCCGCGGCGCTTGCGGCGGGCTATCACCTTTCCTACTGGATCCAGCTCGTCGTCGTCTTCGCATTCCTCGTGCTGCTGCCCACGGGCGAGCATTTCCACATCGTGACGGCACTCCCGGCCCTCTTCTTCCGGCGCGGCGGCCCGGCGAACACGGTGCCGTTCGTCGATCTGGAGAAGATGATGGCGGAGGGCGCCGACGCCGAGGAGATGCGTGTCGGCGTGCGCACGGCGAAGGACCTCACCTGGAAGGAGGGCCTCGACGTATTCACCTGCACCGAGTGCGGCCGCTGCAAGGACGCCTGCCCGACGTTTCTAACCGAGAAGCCGCTGTCGATGAAGTGGGTCAACGACAGCCTGAAGCGGCACCTGCTGGAGAAGCGCGGACAGATCGTCGCCGCCGATGTGCCGGACGACTCGCTGCCGCCGCTGGTCGGCGAGGTCATCGGCGAGGACACGCTCTGGGCGTGCACCACCTGCGGCTACTGCGAGGCGGCGTGCCCGATCGAGCTCGAGCACCTGCCTCGGTTCTTCCGGATGCGGCAGCATCGCGTGCTGATGGACGGCGAATTCCCGCACGAGCTCAAGACGGTGTTCGAAGCCTACGAGTCGCAGAGCAATCCGTGGGGGTTGCCGGCCGACACGCGCGGCGACTGGGCACGCGGCCTCGGCGTGATCGTCGTGGAGAACGGGGAGCAGGTGCGCGGGCTCGACTACCTGTACTACGTGGGGTCGGCGGGGTCGTTCGATCCCCGCGGACAGAAGGTCGCCCGCGCCTTCGTCGAGGTCCTGCAGCAGGCCGGCGTCCGGTTCGGAATCCTCGGCGCCGCCGAGACGTCCACCGGCGAATGCGTGCGGCGCGCGGGCAACGAGATGCTGTTCCAGCAGCTGGCTGCGGCGCTGACCGCCACGCTGAACGGCTTGGGCGTAACCAGGATCGTCACCTGCGATCCGCACGCGTTCAACACGCTCAAGAACGAGTATCCGGCCTTCGGCGGCCGGTGGGAGGTCCTCCACCACACGCAGCTCATCGCGCGGCTCGTCGCCGACGGGCGGATCCGGCTCCGGCCGGAAGCCGAGCGCGTCATCTATCACGAGCCCTGCTACCTCGGCCGCCACAACGGCGAATACGATGCGCCGCGCCGGATCCTGCGCGCGCTCGCGCGCGATGCGCCGCTGGAGTTCGATCTCGCCCGCGAGAAGGCGATGTGCTGCGGGGCCGGCGGCGCGCGGATGTGGCTGGAGGAATCGATCGGCAAGCGCATCAACGTCACCCGTGTCGAGCAGGCGCTGCCGCACGCGCCACGCGTGATCGCGACGGCCTGCCCGTACTGCGCGGTGATGATGGCCGATGGCGTTTCGGCATTGGGCAAGGAGATCGGGATCGCCGTGCGCGACGTCGCGGAGCTCACCGCGGCTGCGATGCTGCGCGCGGACGGCGGCGCGGACGGATCGCCCGGGGCGCGGGCGTCGGCCGCGGAAGGAACCCGATGACGCAGAAGCCGAGGTTGCTCGTCCACACGTCGCGCCAGGCGATCCGCTGGGGCGACATGGACATGCTCGGGCACGTCAACAATACCGTCTATTTCCGGTACCTCGAGCAGGCGCGGATCGAGTGGATCTACGGACTGCATCCGCAAGGGGAGACCTACTCCGGAACGGGCCCGGTCATCGTCAACGCGAGCTGCACGTTCCTCGAGCCGCTCGTCTACCCGGGCGAGATCGAGGTGCGGATGTACCTGGGGGATCCGGGCCGCACCAGCGTCGGCAGCTTCTACGAGATCTGGGCGCACGGCAGGAAGTACGCCGAAGGTGCGGCGAAGATCGTGTGGATCGATCTCGCCAGCGGCCGCAGCATCCCCCTGCCCGATGCGATTGCGGCGCCGCTGCGTGCGTTCGAACGAGGCCCGGTGGCACCGGGGCCCGCGGGCTGACGGCGCGCCGGTCGTCGCCGAAAGCCAAGGGAACCGAACATGATCACCAGCTCAATGCTCTGGCAACCCTCCGCCGAGCGCATCGCGGGGGCGAACATCACCGACTTCGCGCGGCGGAGCGCCCCCGCGGCCGGACGCCCTCTCGCCGACTACGCATCGCTCTGGCGCTGGTCGAACGAGGAGCGCGAGGCGTTCTGGCGCGCGGTCTGGGACTACTCCGGCGTCATCGGGACCCGCGGCGAGCGCACGCTCGTGGACCCGGGGCGGATGCCCGGCGCGACGTGGTTTCCCGACGCGCGGCTCAATTTCGCCGAGAACCTGCTCGCACGCCGCGCGGGCGACGACGCGGGTGACGCACTGGTTTTCCGGGGCGAGGACGGGCTTTCGCGGCGCGTCTCGCACGCGGAACTGGTGGCGAGCGCGTCGCGGGTCGCCGCGGCGTTGAGGGCGCACGGTGTGGTCGCCGGCGACCGCGTCGCCGCGTACCTGCCCAACATGCCGGAGGCGATCACCGCGATGCTGGGCGCGACGAGCTTCGGCGCGATCTGGTCGTCGTGCTCGCCGGACTTCGGCGTGCAGGGCGTGCTGGACCGCTTCGGGCAGATCGGGCCGCGCGTGCTCTTCACCGTCGACGGCTACTGGTACAACGGCAAGCCGCTGCCGATCGCGGACAAGGTCGCCGAGATCGCCGCGAGGCTCCCCAGCGTCGAACGCGTCGTCGTCATTCCGTACCTGGAAGCCACCGGACACGGCCGCCAGGATACCGGACGGATTCGCGGTGCCGTGTGCTGGGAGGAGTTCGTCGGAGCGCAGGCTGCGGCGCCGATCAACTACGTGCGGCTGCCGTTCGACCATCCGCTGTACATCCTCTACTCATCCGGCACGACGGGCGAGCCCAAGTGCATCGTCCATGGCGTGGGGGGGACGCTGCTGCAGCATCTGAAGGAGCACGTGCTGCACGGCGACGTCAAGGCCGGCGACCGGCTCTTCTATTTCACGACCTGCGGCTGGATGATGTGGAACTGGCTGGCGTCGGGACTCGGCGCGGGGGCGACGCTGCTGCTCTACGACGGCTCGCCGTTCATCGACCGCGGGAAGGTCTTGTGGGAGTTCGCCGAGGCCGAGCGGATGACGCACTTCGGGACCTCCGCCAAGTACATCGACCACGCGAAGAAGATTGGCGTGGTGCCGTGCAAGGATTTCGGGCTCGCGCACCTGCGGACGATGTTTTCGACGGGGAGTCCGCTCGCGCCCGAGAGCTTCGACTACGTGTACCAGTGCATCAAGGAAGATCTCTGCCTGTCGTCGATCGCCGGCGGCACGGACATCGTTTCCTGTTTCGCGCTCGGCTGTCCGACCCTGCCCGTGTGGCGCGGCGAGCTGCAGTGCCGCGGCCTCGGCATGCAGGTCGACGTCTACGACGATGAGGGCAGGCCGATCGCCGCCGGAACGCAGGTGAAGGGCGAGCTCGTCTGCACGGCGCCGTTCCCTTCGATGCCGATCGGTTTCTGGAACGACCCGGACGGCGCGAAATACCGGGCCACCTACTTCGAGCGTTTCCCCGGCGTCTGGTGCCACGGCGACTACGTCGAGCTGACCGCGCACGAAGGGATGATCTTCCACGGACGCTCCGACGCGACGCTCAACCCCGGAGGCGTGCGCATCGGCACCGCCGAGATCTACCGGCAGGTCGAGCAGCTGCCCGAAGTCCTCGAAAGCCTCGTGGTCGGACAAGATTGGCCGCCCGGCGAGGTCGGCGATGTGCGCGTGATCCTGTTCGTGCGCCTGCGGGACGGCCTCACGCTGGACGAGGCGCTCGTCGACCGGATCCGGCAGCACATCCGCGCCAATACGACGCCGCGACACGTGCCGGCGAAGGTGCTGCAGGTGACGGACATCCCGCGCACCAAGAGCAACAAGATCGTCGAGCTGGCCGTGCGCAACGTTGTCCACGGTCTCGAGGTGAAGAACATCGAGGCGCTCGCCAATCCAGAGGCGCTGGAGCAGTACCGCGACCGGGACGAGCTCAAGACGTGAACGCCTGCTCGAATGCCGCGCCGCGGCTTCTCCGGGGAGCGGGCCTGGCGCCGCTCCGCCGATGAACCTCATCGCCGTCCTCGCCGCGCTGGGACTCGAGCAGTGGCGCGCCTTCCGGTGGCGCGCGGCGCTCGAGCGGCAATTCGTCCGCTACGCGCGTGCGGTCGAGCGCAAGCTCAACGGCGGCACGTCGCAGCAGGGACTGATCGCGACGCTTCTCACCGTGCTGCCGCCGGTGCTGATCGCGGCCGGCGTGTTTTTCGCGCTGGACGCATTCCATCCGCTGCTGGGGCTCGCCTGGAACATCGGTACGCTGTACCTGCTGATGGGTTTCCGCCGGTTCAGCCACCTCTTCACCGAAGTCCGGGAAGCCCTACGGGCGAACGACCTCAACGGCGCCCGGCGCGCACTCGCCGCCTGGCGCGGCGGCGCGACCGCCGAGCTATCGAGCGGGGACGTCGCCAAGCTCGCGATCGAGACCGGCCTGATGGATTCCTATCGGCACGTGTTCGCGACGCTCTTCTGGTTCGCCGTGCTGCCCGGACCCGCGGGGGCGGTGCTGTATCGCACGGCGGCGCTCGTCGCCGACGAGTGGCGCGGGGACAGCGGCCGCGCCGAACCGACGCCGATCGGGCAGGCGCGCGCGGTCTTCGGCGGCCCCGCCCGCGGGCTGCTCTGGCTCCTCGACTGGATACCGGTGCGGCTCACCGCGTTGTCCTTCGCGATCGTCGGCGATTTCGAGGACGCCGCTTCCTGCTGGCGCATGCAGGCGAAGGGCTGGGCGCTGCAGGAGGGGGGCGAGCACGCGGGCATCGTTCTCGCGAGCGGTGGGGGCGCGCTGGGCGTCACGCTGGGCGGGGCGCTGCCGACGGCGGGCGGCGAGCCCGAGCACCGGCCGGAACTGGGGCTGGGCGAGGAGCCCGACGCCGAC